>FWWL01000499.1_pt1:5000-108614 | contig 108614 bp, 115 predicted proteins | sample 2228331 | NCBI WGS metagenome assembly FWWL01 (sample SAMEA103939775, study PRJEB20133) | metagenome | reverse complement strand
CGAGCTCCTGCGCACGGTGGCGGAGCAGGTCGTGCGGGGCATGGAGCCGTTCTTCGCTCGGTACGAGGCGGAACTGGCTCGGTGGAGGTGAGCAAGCGAGCCACGTACGCATACCGGACCCCGCGCCGCATCCGGCGACAGGCTGCGGGACAGGCGCCCGCTGTTCTCCCTTAGTCCCGGTACGGCGGGAGGTCCTTCGCCAGCTGCTCGTAGCGGCGGGCGTACTTGCCGACGTCCGGCTCCGGCCCCATCGCCGCGTCGACCTCCTTGCCGAACTTCGCCTCTGCCTCGGCGATCTTGTCCTTCAGCGTGAGGTGGCGTGCGAAGGAGCTCACCACGCGCACCATCACGTGCTCTCCTCCGCTCGCTGCCTGAGGACAGGACGGGACCGGCACGTCGCTGGTCGCCCGCCGCACGAACACTTCCGTGCGGGCGCCGCACTGCTTGCACTGGAACTCATACAGCGGCATGCCGGAAGCGTAGCGGATCTGGCGGGCGCACGGAACGCCCGCCTACTCGCCTCGCGGTGAGCCGATCCGCTCCTGGAGGTACCGCTCCGCGGCGATGGCGGCGGTGGCGCCGTCCCCAGCGGCGCTCACGAGCTGCCGCGCGGCCTTCCAGCGCACGTCGCCGGCCACGAAGAGGCCCGGGACCTCGGTCGCCATCTCCAGGTCGACCTTCGCATGCCCGCCTTCGTCCAGCTCGACCAACCCCTTGAGGAGGTGCGAGTTCGGCGTCTGGCCGATGAAGACGAACACCCCGGCGACCGGCAGGACGGACTCCTCGCCGGACTTCACGTTCCGCAGCCGCACCCGCTCCACGACCTCCCCTCCTTCGATCGCGGTCACGACCGTGTCGAAGACGAACCGGATCTTCGGATTCGCGAAGGCGCGCTCCTGTAGGACGGCGCTCGCCCGCAGCTTGTCGCGCCGGTGGATGATGGTGACCGTCCTGGCGAACCGCGTGAGGAAGAGCCCTTCGTCGAGCGCGGAGTCGCCGCCCCCGACGACGGCCACGTCCTGGTCGCGGAAGAAGGCGCCGTCGCAGGTTGCGCAGTAGCTCACCCCCCTGCCGAGGAACTCCTCTTCTCCCGGGACGCCGAGCCGGTTGTGCGCCGCGCCTGCCGTGACGATGACCGCCTCGGCCCGGTACTCGCCGCCCGAGGTGCGCAGCGCGAAGGCTCCGTCAGGCAGACGTTCGAGCCGCTCCACCTCCTCGTAGCGGAGCTCCGCGCCGAACCGCTCCGCCTGCTGCTGGAAGCGCTGCGAGAGCTCGAGGCCGCCGATGCCGTCGGGGAAGCCAGGGTAGTTCTCGACCAGCTCGGTGGTGGCGATCTGCCCGCCGACGAGCTCTCGCTCGAACACGACCGTGCGGCGGCGGGCGCGGGCAGAGTAGATCGCGGCCGTCAGTCCGGCGGCTCCAGCACCGATGATGGCGACGTCCACGTGCTCTGGCTGGTTGGTGGGCATCTTCGCACCTCCTGGACGAAGACGGGGCGCCGAAGCGGCGCCCCGAGGCTCTCTCGCGTTCCCGGCTTGCCTCCTCAGGAGGAGGCGAGAACCTCCTCGAGCCGCTTCTTCAGGTCGTTCTTCGGCCGGAACCCGACGATCGTCCCCTTCAGCTCCCCGTTCTTGAAGATGAGGAGCGAAGGGATGCTGCGGATCCCGTACTTCGCCGGCGTGGTCGGGTTCTCGTCCGTGTTCATCTTGAAGAAGTTCACCTTGCCGGCGTACTCCTCGCTCAGCTCGGCGACGATCGGGGCCACCATGCGGCAGGGGCCGCACCACGGCGCCCAGAAGTCCACGAGCGCGGGCAGCTCGCTCTTCAGCACCTCGGTTTCGAACGTGGCGTCGGTGACGTCTCGTGGCTCGGCCATACCATGCCTCCTCGTGGCAGATTCCCCACGCCGTTGACACGGCCATGCGGCGTGGTACGATGAGCTCACCATACCCATGGGGGGTATAGCTTGTCAAGTCCGAACACGCTGGGCCTCCGCCAGAAGCAGCTCCTCGACCGGCTGGCGCGGGTGGAGGGCCAGGTCCGCGGGCTGCGCCGGATGCTCGAGGAGGGACGCACCTGCGAGGAGGTCCTCACGCAGCTGCTGGCCGCCCGCTCGGGGCTCGAGCAGGCCGGTTTGCTCGTGCTCGAGCGACACGTGGAGAACTGCGTCCTGGAGCACGGGAGCCTCACGGAGGCAGAGACCGAGCGGCTCCGCAGGGCGCTCCGCCTCTGGTGCGGCAACGTGGCTTCCGGGCGCTGACACACGCCGGCCCCTCGCCGCACTACAATGGCGGCGAAGTGAAGGCGTCGCCACGCGTGCGGTAACGCCGGAGGGGGCGCGATGACCGGGCAGCCAGTGCTCGTGCTCAACCAGAACTACGAGCCGCTCAGCGTCTGTCCGGTCCGCCGGGCCATCGTGCTCGTCCTGCGAGGGAAGGCGGAGATCGTGGAGGCAGGCCGGGGAATGATCCATTCCGCCACCAGGAGCTTTCCGCTGCCCTCCGTCATTCGCTTGCTCGAGTTCATCCGGCGGCCGCGCCCGAAGGTTCGTCTCACGCGGCGGGAGGTATTCGAGCGCGACGGCTGGCGCTGCCAGTACTGCGGCAAGCAGACGCGCGACCTCACGCTCGACCACGTCGTGCCGCGCCACCGGGGCGGGAAACACACCTGGGAGAACCTGGTGAGCGCCTGCCGGGCCTGCAACCACCGCAAAGCCGGGCGGACGCCGCAGGAGGCGCGCATGCAGCTGCTCAGGCAGCCGACGAAACCGCGCGTGTCCATCTACCACCCGTTCATCCCCTACCTGGACGGGCGGATCGAGTGGAGGAAGTTCGTGCCCGTCTTCCAGACTGCGAGTTCGGCGGCCGGGTGATGGTCTCGGAGATGCCCACATCGGAGCCGGTTTCCGTCGGCGCGGAGTCCCGGGACGAGGTGCTGCGCGACGCCTACGCCTTCGCCATGACGCAGCTCGGCGGCACGCTCGCCACCATGCACGCCGAGGATGGCACTCCGTACGTGACCTTCGTCTTCTTCCACCTCACCGGGGATGGCCAGGTCGTCTTCGGGAGCCAGCCCGGAAGCCAGCACGCCCGCAATCTCGCGGCCACGCCGGAGGTGTCCTTCCTCATCGATAACCGCGAGGTGATTCGAGAGGACTGGCGGCGGTTCACGCGCATCGTCATCGAAGGCCGCGCCGAGCGTGTCCCGCCCCAAGACCGGCGGTACGAGGAGCTGATGCGCGAGTTCCGAGCGAAGAACCGCGCCGCCGCCGATCTCGCCTCGCAGTACGCCTTGTACCGCATCGTGCCGCGCCGGCTCGTGCTCATGTGCGGGATCGGTGGCGAGCGGCGAGCGGTCGAGTTCGACGAGTAGCGAAGCGGGGCCGTCGTGCGGTACGAGGAAGCCGTCGCCTACCTGCTCTCCTTCGCCGACATGGAGCGTGGCATCCAGCGTTCCGAGAGCCCGTTCCAGAGCCTGGAGTCCGTCCGTTCCCTCCTGGACCGGCTCGGCAATCCCCAGGACGGCCGCAGGACCGTCCACGTGACGGGGTCGAAAGGGAAAGGGAGCACAGCGACGATGATCGCCTCCGTGCTTCGGGAGGCCGGCTTCCGGACGGCGCTGTACACCAGCCCGCACCTGCACTCCTACACCGAGCGCATCTCCTTCGACGGGCTCCCGGTGACGGAGCAGGAGTTCGCCGCCGGTGTAGAGGCGATTCAGCCTGCGGTAGAGGCAGAGATGCGCGCGTCCGGGGGACGGGTGAGCACGTTCGGCATCCTCACGGCGCTCTTCTTCTGGCTCGCGCGCGAGCGCGGGGCCGAGTGGCAGGTGGTCGAGGTGGGTATCGGCGGCACATGGGACGCAACGAACGTGTTCGACCGGATCGAAGCCGCCGTAATCACCCCGGTCTCGCTCGAGCACACCCAGATCCTCGGCTCCACGCCTGAGGCCATCGCCCGCGACAAGGCCGGCATCGTGAAGCCTGGCTGCGTCTGCATCATGGCGCCGCAGCCGTACGCGGAGGCGGCCGAGGTCGTGCGCGCCCGCTGCGCGGAAGTGGGTGCGGAGCTCGTGGACGTGGCCGCGTCCTACCGGGTCCAGCTGCGCGAGCAGTTCCCGTACGGCCAGTCGTTCACCGTCGCCGGTCCGAGGGGCACGTACGAGCTCCGCAGCCCGATGTTGGGGCGACACCAGGCCGAGAATGCTGCCGCAGCGATCGCCGTGGCGGAGGCCCTCGCCGAGCGCGGAGTGCGGCTGCCCAAGGCGGCGATCGTCGAGGGGATCGCACGCGCGCGGCTGCCGGGCCGGCTCGAGGTGATGGGGCAGCGCCCGCTCCTCATCGCCGACGGCGCCCACAACGCCGCCAGCGCAGCGGCGCTCGTCGAGGCGGTGCGGTCGGCCTTCGAGTGGCGGCGCTGCTTCGTCGTGTTCGGCTGCACGGCGGACAAGGACATCCGCGGCATGGGACGGGAGCTCTCGCGGATCGCAGAGCTGCTCATCTGCACCCGCTTCGCGAGCCCGAGAGCGATGGACCCGTACGTGCTCATCCAGGAGATCGGCTTCCTCGGCCCGGCTGCCGTGGCGGAGGAGAGCGTCCCGGCGGCGCTCGAGGTCGCTCTCGGCCACGCGCGTGAGGACGACCTGGTGCTCGTCACCGGTTCCATGTACGTCGTGGCCGAAGCGCGCTCGTACGTGCTCGGCGACGCGGTGCGTGCGCCGGGGTCCTCCTAACCCTGGACGTTTCGGGGGAGGCCGCGGCACGCTGAAGCTCGTGTCCTTCCGGGAAGCGCTCGAGGCTGGCCGATTCCCCGTCTCGCTTGAGATCACGCCTCCGAAGACCCGCTTGCGAGGCGTGCTGCGACGGCGAGCATCGTTGCTCTCGCCGCCGGTGCGGATCGTGAACGTCATCCAGCGCCCGGACCGCCTCTCCAGCCTGGAAGCCTCCGTCGAGCTCGCGGCGATGGGGTTCGAACCGGTCCTCCATCTCGTCGTGCGCGGGCGCGAACGGAGGGACGTGGCGAACGAGCTCCGCCGCGCCGCGGAGGCGGGGATCAGGAACGTCCTCTGCCTGCTCGGCGATCACCCCGTCTCCGTGGAGCCGCGCGAAGGATTGAAGGTCCGCGAGGCGGTCGCCCTCGCGTGCGAGCTCATCCCCGACGCGTTCGTCGGCGCGACGCTGAACCAGTACGTGGAGCCGTTCGGGCGAGCGCTGCGCAACCTCCTTCCGAAGCTCCGCGCCGGCGCGCGCTGGGTACAGACGCAGCCGGTCTTCGACCTCGACCTCCTGCGCGGCGCGGTGGAGGCGCTCCGGACGGAGGAAGCGAGCGTCTACGTGGTGGCGATGGTGATGCCGCTCGCCTCGGCGGAGACCGCCGAGAAGATGGAGGCCCGCCTGGGGGTTCGGTTGCCAGAGGCGGCGCGGCGTCAGGTCGAAGCTGGCGGCGGCTGGGAGCTGTTCGCAGAGACGGTGCAGGTGCTGCACGAAAGGCGGCTGGTCGATGGCCTCGCCGTGATGACGTTCGAGATGGATCCATCTCCGAGCGTCGGCGACCGCGTCCGGGAGCTCCTGGTGCAGGCCGGCGCCGTGGCCCGGTAGGCGGGTGCGGGAGCCTCCTCCTGGCCGGACCTCCTATAATCGCGCCGTGGCCGCGCCGCTACCCGTCACCGTCATCTCTGACTACGTCTGTCCCTGGTGCTATATCGTCAGCGCGCGCGTCGAACGGATGGAGCGGGAGTGGGAGGTGGAGGTTCGCTGGTGGCCGTTCGAGCTCCATCCTGAGACTCCGCCCGAGGGGCGTCCCGTCGACGAGCTGCTCCGCCGCATGGGACGCGGCGAGCGTTACCGGCAGCATCTCCGAGAGTACGCGGCCGCGGCCGGGCTGCCGCTCGTTTCCACGCGCTGGCTTCCCAACTCGAACCTCGCGCTGCAGCTCGCGGAGTTCGCGCGTGACCGGGGACGGTTCGCCGCCGTGCACGCCGCCATCTTCCGGGCGTACTTTGCGGAGGGCCGGAACATCGGGGAACCGGAGGTGCTGGATGAGATCGCGCTCGAGGCCGGGCTCGACGTTCGCGAGTGGCGCGCGGCACGGCTCACGGGCGAGTATGCCGCCAGGGTCGCGGAGGCAACCCGCATCGCTCGAGAGAAGGGGTTCCACAGTACCCCGACGATGATCCTCGACAACCGGCTCCTCATCACCGGCGCGCAGGACTACGAGGTCTATGCCGACGCCTTGAGACGTCTCGGCGCGCGACCGAAGAGCACCCGTGAGGACGAGGCCGCGGTTGGCGAGCGGGAAGCCCGGGATGAGTGACTGGACCGAGGCGGTGAGCGATCGCTTCGCCGATGTCTTCGGCGGTGCGGCGGCGCACCGCGAAGAACACGGCTGCGACGAGGGGGCCGATCGGGAGCTGGCATTCGGCCTTGCGGTGCTGGCGCGCATGTCACGGGCGAGCTACGTGCTCTTCGTCGACGCAGGGCTGGGGTACGAAGCCCTGCATGTCGCGGCCGCCCTCGGCCTTACGGGCCGCATCGAGGCGGTGGAGGAGGACGAGGTGCACGTCGCGCACATCGAGCAAGCGTTCGCCCGGCACGGCCTGGCGGAGAAGCTCTCGACGATCGCGGCTACCCCGGAAGCTTCCGTGCCGTACCTGAACGGGCCGTACGACCTCATCATCGACCGTCGAGGCGGTGCGGCAGGCGTCTTGCGCGAGGTCCATCGACTCCTCCGGGCAGGCGGGGCGTACGTGGGGCCCGCCGGAGGCGGCGCGGAGCCGGCGCTGTGCCAGGATGAGCGGTGGCTGGCGGCGGTGCTCGGCCCCCATCTCGTCGCCGTGAAGATCCGCTAGCGCCCCTTCAGCGCCTCCGGCAGCGGCGCCGACCATCTCGGTATGGGCGCAATGTGCACCTGCTGCCGGGAGCGGCGTGCGGACGGCAGCCTCCTCCGCCTGCACGCCTCGTCCGGCGCGCGGGTCCGGACGACCCCCCTGTGCGGGCTGTGTGCGCGCTGGCTGGCGGGCCTCGCCCGTGACGCTGCTCGTGGCGCTACCCCGGGGTTGATCGCGGCCCCGCAGCCGCACGGCGCGCTCGTCTTCGAGGACCAGTGCGGCCTCTGCCGAGCGGTTCCCTGGAGCGAGACGTGGTCCGCTGAGGTCGTCACCGGCTTCCCGGCAGGGCCCTCCTGGCGGGCCGCGACGCTCTGCCAGCCGTGTGCGACCTGGCTCCTCGCGCTCGCCACCGACGGGCGCACGGCGCAAGGGGCCGCGGCACGGCGTGCCGAGGCGGAGTACGGAAGCTGGCTCCAGCCGCGTCTTCCCCCGCTCGCGCTTTCCCTCGCGGTCGGAGAGCCTGCAGCCGCGCGTCTCGTGCGGGAGGTCGTGGGGCGCATCACCGTCTCCGAAGGGGAGCAGCCTGTGCCCCTCCTCGTGCGCGAGGTGCCGGCAACCGGCCCCATCGAGCTCCCGAGGGCGCGCGAAACCGTCCCTCGCGAGCTCTGGCTCGTCCCAGCGCGCGCTGTCGGACGCCTCCCGGATCTGCTCCACGACGGCGTCGCCGACTGGCGCACGCTCCCGCTCACCCCGCAACAGCTCGTCGGCGGGATCGAGCTCGCCGTGCGGGAGTGGTGCGCACGATCCTCCTGGGTTCCCGCCCTCGCCCTGCGTCTCGTCGACCTCTCAGCGGTGCAGGAGCCGCTCGTCATCTTCGATCTGCCGCGAGGGGCGGAGCTCGAGAGCGTCTGGCTCCTTCGCCGCTTTGCGCGGGGACAGGACGCGTTCGGCGCCCTGCCGGACGGGCGCGTCGCGCTCCTGCCGCGCGGTGGTGAGGCGGCCGCTGTGGCCGTGGCCGAGCGTCTTGGAGCGCTGCTGGGGCTCACCGCGCGCGTTGAGCGGAAGCCGCAGGCTGGCCCCCGGCTCGACCTGCGCTGCTGACGGAGCGAAGCTACGGCTGCTGGACCGTGCCCGCGTACGTCCAGAAGCGGGAGCCTTCGTCCTCGTCCTGGGCGACAATCACGACCACCTCCCAGCCGCCGTCTCCTTGCCGCTGGTATGCTGCGACCTTCTCCGCGGGCGAGTCGAAGCTGAAGCTCTCGGTCCAGTCGCCGAACTCGTCCTCGAAGAACGCCATGACCTCGTCCGCGGAGAGGGGAGAGGTGTACTCGGCCACCTCCGCCTCCTGCATCGCTCCCGGCAACGGGACCGGCACCGGAAGTGCGGGAGCCTGTACCGTTGCGCGGCTCACGAGCTCGGAGCCCGACGGGACGTCGAACTGGGGAACCGCACCCTCACCCCCGGACGGCTGTTGCGAGGTCGGGGTGCGCTCTTCGCCCTCCGCGGGCGCCGTCGGCGAGGGTTCTGTGCCGGCGGCCGTGCCGGGCTCGTCGGAGACCTTCTCCAGCTCCCACGTGCCCTGGAAGTCCGTGCCGCTCACGCTCCACTCCCCTTCCATGCGCCGGCCGCCATCGCGCAGCTCGCCCGTGTACGTGATCGTCCCCAGAGCTGCGCTGCCTTCCACGTCGAGCGCGAGGCCGTTCACCGTGCCGGTTGCAGGGAACTGGCCGCCGCAGCCGGCGTCGACCTGTGCCGTAAACGAGCCATCTTCCTCGGAGGTGATGGCGAGCACGAGCGTGTCCTCGGAGCAGTTCGGGACGCCGGTTTCGCCCTCCCAGCGGCCCTCCCACCGGCCCACGAGCGAGACTCGCTCGTTCGTATCAACTGCAGAACCGCCGCCGTCGTCGTCTCCGCAGGCGACGAGGACGGCCGTTAGCGCGAACCCCAACGTGCACCAGACGATAAGCGACTGTCTCATTGCTCCCTCCGCGTCCGCCGCTCGGCGCTGGTCTCGAGCGACCGTTCTCGGCTCTTTTGCTAGCATCGGCGCGCGACAGGATCAACGAACGCCACGAGGCGCTCTTCGCAGGCGAGGGACGGTAGGCGTTCGCGACTTCCTTCTGCGCGCGTCCTCAGGCATGCTTCGGGCATGGCCACCTACGACGAGCTCAAGATCGGTGACTCCGCGTCCTTCTCCAAGACGATCAGCGAAACGGACGTTTACCTCTTCGCGGGCATTTCCGGCGACTTCAACCCCGCGCACGTGAACGAGGTGGAGGCCGCGAAGGGGATGTTCGGCAGGCGGGTCGTGCACGGGATGCTGACCGCCTCGTTCATCTCCACGGTCCTGGCGATGCAGCTCCCCGGCCCTGGCACGATCTACGTCGGGCAGGAGCTCCAGTTCCGGGCTCCCGTGTTCATCGGGGACACCGTCACCGCGACGGTTGAGTGCATCGAGAAGCTCGAGGAGCGCAAGTGGGCGAAGTTCCGCACCACCGTGACGAACCAGGAGGGGAAGGTGGTGGTGACCGGCACGGCGACGGTCATCCCGCCGTCGAGCTGACGGAGCAGCCCTCCCCACGTCCTGTTCGGCGGCGGCGACTGGACGCGGAAGAGCGCGAGCCCGTCGGCAAGGGCTGTCTCGTCCTCGGCGCCGTGCTCGGCATCGTCGCGGGCGCGCTGCTCGCCTTCTTCGGCTACCCGTGGGTCCTGAAAACGTTCTTCGCCGAGCAGGTGGTGCCGCCGGGCGGCACGTACACCGGCGACGCCAAGGTCATCCGCGTGCTCGACGTGCGCGCGGTCCCAGAAGAGCGGATTCTCGAAATCCGGCTCTCCGTTCGGACGAACAAGACCTGGCGTCCCGGGCCGGAGAACTTCTATCTCGACATAAGAGGCGAACGGCACCCGTTGGAGGCGTTGCCGCCCGTGCCGGAGCGTCCGGAAACGTCGCTGGAGTTCGAGCTCGGGGAAGAGCGGACGCTCCTCCTCCGCTTCCGGCTCCCGCAGGCCGAAGCGGAGCCCGAAGCCTTGCGGCTGGCGGAGCCGAGCGTGCGGTTCGAGCTCGACGAGAGAGGCCGGGATGAGTGAGGCGCCGCAGGTGTTCGAAACGCCGGAAGGCCGGGTGCGAACCCTGCCGCACTACCTCCGCCCGGGCCTCAGGTTGGTATTCATCGGCTACAACCCGGCCATCTACTCGGCGAAGGCGGGGCATTACTACGCCCGCCCCGGGAACGTGTTCTGGCGCCAGTTGACCGAGAGCGGGCTCGTCCCTCGTCCCGTGGGGCCGGAGGACGACGCCATCCTCATGGACCTCGCCGGGATCGGGTTCGTCGACCTCTGCCCGCGGCCGACGGTCCGCGCCGAGGAGCTCACGCCGGAGGAGATTGAGGCCGGCGCGTGGCGGCTGTACCGCCAGCTGCGCGAGCACTCGCCGGCGGTCGCGGTCTTCAGCGGCAAGGGAATTTATGGGCACTTCGGACGCGTGGTGTTCGACCTCCCGCGTGCCGAGCTGGCGCGCCGTCCGTATGGGGAGCAGCCGGAGCGGCTCGCCGGGGAACGGGGCGAGACGAGGATCTGGGTCATCCCTTCCTCATCGGGGCTCGCGAGCCGCTGGCACCGGGAGCGGCTGGTCTGGCTGCGACGCCTCCGCGAAGCCGTGGAGGCGATCGCGCCGGAACGGGCGCGAACCGGCGGCTAGAATGGCGTCGTGCGCGCCGCTGTCCTCCGCCAGCCGGCACCCGTGTCGGACGATCCGCTCCGGGTGGAAGACCTCGAGGTTCCGGAGCCTGCACCAGGGGAACTGCTCCTTCGCGTGCGGGCGTGCGGTGTGTGCCGCACCGATCTCCAGCTTGCCGTCGGCGACCTCCCCGCGCGGCGACTCCCGATCGTCCCGGGCCACCAGGCGGTGGGTGTCGTGGAGGCGGTGGGCCCGGGGGTCGAGGGCTGGCACGTCGGGGAGCGGGCGGGCGTCGCCTGGCTCGGATTCGCGTGCGGGCAGTGCCGGTTCTGCCGCGAGGGGCGGGAGAACCTCTGCGAGGCGGCGCGGTTCACCGGCTGGGATCGGAATGGCGGGTTTGCCGAGTACCTGACGGTCGACGCCCGCTTCGCCTTGCGCATCCCTAAGGGGTTCGGCGACCTCGACGCCGCGCCGCTCCTTTGCGGCGGCGTCATCGGGTACCGCTCGCTGCGAATCGCCGGCGTGACACCTGGGTGCCGCCTCGGACTCTTCGGCTTTGGGGCGTCCGCCACCCTCGCCATCCAGGTCGCGGTGCACTGGGGCTGCCGGGTGTTCGTCTTCACCCGCTCCCCTGCCGAGCAGCAGCGGGCCCTTCGCCTCGGGGCGGAGTGGGCCGGCGGTTACGACGAGCAAGGCCCGGAGCCGCTCGACGCTGCGGTGACCTTCGCGCCCGTGGGGCGGGTCGTCGTCGAAGCGCTGCGGCGGCTCGACCGCGGGGCGATCGTGGCGATCAACGCGATTCACCTCGATCGCATCCCGGAGTTCGATTACGACTGGCTCTGGCTGGAGCGCTCCATCCGCTCCGTAGCGAACTTCACCCGGCAGGACGCTCAGGAGTTCCTCGATCTGGCGGCCAGGATCCCGATTCGCACGCAGTACGACGTATTCCAGCTGGAGGAAGCCAATGCGGCGCTGGGCGCCCTGGAGGCAGGGCAGGTGCGGGGGGCCGCCGTGCTCGCCATCTCCGGCCGTTAGGGCCGCGCGCGAAGGCCCGTTCGGTGGTCGCGGAGGCGGCGACCATCCGGCACGATACGCGCGGAGGCACTGGTGACCTTCGGCAACCGAGTATTCCGCGATCGCGTGGACGCCGGCCGCCAGCTGGCAGAGCTGCTGGCGCAGCGCGAGTGGGAGCGACCGCTCGTCCTCGGCATCCCGCGCGGAGGGGTCGTGGTGGCGGCCGAGGTCGCCAAGCGGCTGGGCGGCGAGCTTGGCGTGGTCGTCGCTCGAAAGCTGCGCACTCCCGGCCAGCCCGAGCTGGCGATGGGTGCGGTGACCTCGGACGGCACGGTGTACCTGGAGGAGGACGTCATCCGGGGGATGGCGATTTCGCCAGCGGAGCTGGAGGCGGAGCGCCGCCTGCAGATGGCGGAGGCGGCGAGCCGGGAGCGGCGGTACGGGAGCGACTGGCGGGAGCGGGCCCGCGGCCGAGACGTGATCGTCGTCGACGACGGCGTCGCGACCGGCTCCACGGCCAAAGCGGCGGTCCGCGCCCTGCAGAAAGCGGGCGCCCGGCGGGTCATCGTCGCCGTGCCGGTGGGGCCTCCGTCGACGCTGCAGGAGCTCAACGAGGAGGCGGACGAAGCGGTCGCGCTCGTCACCGACCCGCTCTTCATGGCCGTGGGCGCGTACTACGTCGACTTTCGTCCGACGACCGACGAGGAGGTCGAGCAGCTGCTGCGGGAGTTCGGGGCTCCGCCAGGCGGATGAGTCGACTTTTCCTCACGCGGTGCCCTTCGTACCATGTGGGGTAAACCGCAACGAGGCCGCCCTTATCGAGATCGGGTGGAGGGAACCGGCCCTGTGAAGCCCAGGCAACCTGCCGCACGGCAAGGTGCCAAATCCGGTCCCCGGCCGCGGCCGGGGGAAGATGAGAGCGCCGACGCTCGATATCGGCCCATGCGGAACGACATCGGGAGTGGAGCCATGGTTTCGTCCTTGGGCCGAATGGCGATGCGCTAGCCCCTGCGAAAGGGGCTCCCTGGCTGTTCCCTCGATTCGCGCCGTGCCTCGGAACGCTCGCGCCGAGGACGGTTCCCAAGTTCCCAAGGAGTGTGCTCGATGAGCTTTGCCAAGGAGTTGCGCTGCCGCGAATGCCATCGCCCGTACCCCCTGCAGGCGATCCACGTCTGCGAGTTCTGCTTCGGCCCCCTCGAGGTGACCTATGACTACGACACGCTCAAGAAGCACGTCTCCCGCAGACGCATCGAATCCGGGCCTCCGACCCTCTGGCGGTACCGCGACTTCCTGCCCTGCGATGCGGATGCGGCGATCGACATCGGCGCCGGATTCACGCCGCTCATCCACGCGAAGAACCTCGGCAAGGTCCTTGGCCTGCCGAAGCTGTACCTGAAGAACGACACCGTCAACCCCACCTGGTCGTTCAAGGACCGGGTGGTGGCCGTTGCAGCCACCCGCGCCCGCGAGCTCGGTTTCGAGAAGCTCGCCTGCGCCAGCACCGGCAACCTGGCCAACAGCGTCTCGGCCCACGCCGCGGCGGCCGGGATGGAGGCGATCGTGTTCATCCCCGCCGACCTCGAGGAAGGGAAGATCGTCGGCTCCAGCATCTATGGGCCCACCCTCGTCAAGGTGCGGGGGAACTACGACGCCGTGAACCGCCTCTGTGCGGAGCTCGCCGGCGCCTACAACTGGGCCTTCGTGAACGTGAACGTGCGACCGTACTACTCCGAGGGGTCGAAGACGCTCGGGTTCGAAGTGGCCGAACAGCTCGGCTGGCGCGCGCCGGACCATTGCGTGGTGCCGATCGCCTCCGGCTCGCTCTTCGTGAAGATCCGCAAGGGGCTGAACGAGCTCGCCAGGGTCGGACTCATCGAGGAGCCGAAGACGCGGATGAGCGGTGCCCAGGCGGCCGGTTGCTCGCCCGTGGCCACGGCGTGGGCGGAGCGCTCGATGAACTTCCGGCCGCAACGCCCGAACACGATCGCGAAGTCGCTCGCCATCGGCAACCCGGCCGACGGCTACTACGCGCTCGTACAGCTGCGCGACACGAACGGGGACTGCGGCAGCGTGACCGACGAGGAGATCATCGAAGGCATGAAGCTGCTGGCGGAGACCGAGGGGATATTCGCGGAAACCGCAGGAGGCGTGACCATCGCGTCCCTCAAGCAGCTCGTGGAGCGGGGTACAATCCACCCCGACGAGCTCGTGGTCGCCTTCATCACGGGGGCCGGGTTCAAGACCATCGATGCCGTGGTCGGTTCGCTGAAACCGGCGCTGGAGATCGACGCAAATCTCGAGAGCTTCGAGCGCGCGTACCACGCGCTCGAAGGGGCAGGAGTTGCCTGATGGCCGTCAAACGCGTCCGCTTCACCTTCCCGGAAGAGCTGATCAAGGAGCCGATCATCTACCGGCTCGGGCACGAGTTCCAGGTCATCACGAACATCCGCATGGCGGACGTGGACGAGCACACGGGCTGGGTAATCCTGGAGATCGAGGGAGATCCGGAGGAGATCGAGCGCAGCCTGGCGTGGGCGGAGGCGCAGGGCGTCCGGGTCGACCCGATCACCGGCGACGTCGTCGAAGGCTGAAGCGAGAGAACAAACCTAGACGAGAGGGGTATCAGTTTCATGGCAGTGACCGTCCGCATTCCACAGCCGCTTCGCTCGCTCACCGGTGGCCAGGCCACGGTCACGGGAAACGGGGGATCCCTCCGTGCCTGCATCGACGCCCTGGAGCAGCAGTTCCCCGGCTTGCGGGAGCGGCTGATGGACGAGAACGGCGAGCTGCGCCGCTTCGTCAACATCTACGTCAACGGGGACGACGTCCGCTTCATCAACGGGCTGGATACGGAGCTGAAGGACGGGGACGAGGTGAGCATCGTCCCCGCCGTGGCCGGCGGCCTCTAGGAAGCCTCGCGCTGCGGTGCAGCCCGGGTCAGAAGACGTTCGGCTTCCCGCTGTCGGACGTCGACGAGGGTTGTCCTTGCGAGGGAGCGGACCCTGCCGGCGGCTGCGTCGCCGCCGGGGGCGGTGACGGGTTCGCCTGAGTGGTCGTCTGGCTCGTCGTTTCCTGCTTCTTCTCCTCGTCGTCCTCGCGCACTGCGCGTCGGAACTCGCGGATGGAAGTGCCGAGGTCGCGACCGAGCCGGCTGAACCTGCCCACGCCGAACACGAGGATGATGGCGAGGGCGATGAGCGCAAGCTCCGGGCCGCCGATGGATCCGAACATGGCCCTCCTCCTTACCACGCCAAACCGCGTCGCCCCCATGCTACCACGGAGGTGAACGACGGCGCGGTCAGGCGATGCGCTCGACGAAGACGTCCATCACGCCGCCGCAGATCTTGTCCTCGCCGCTCGTGGGCTCCGTCAGGTCGACGGTGACGATGCGGGGCCGCCCATCCTCGAGGACGTCCATGGCGGCCTGCCAGACCTCCGCTTCCCCGCAGCCACCGCCGATCGTGCCGAAGAACGTGCCGTCCTTGCGGACGACCATCTTGGCGCCCACCTTCCGCGGCGTGGAGCCGCGCGTGCGCGCAACCGTGGCGAGCACCAGCGGCTCTCCCTGCTCGAGCGCCCTCGCGATCTCCCGGTAGATCTGCTCCTGCATCGCTTCCATCCTGGCGCGTCGCGCGGAACATGCGCAACTGCCCGGTGAACGTCTCGTCACAGGTTGGTCGCGAAGCGGTGGCGCGCCGAGGACAGGAGCGCGAGCCGGGCGAATCTGAAAGCGTATCCGCTCGCTTGCGAGGCGCACGATGTCCGTACGCGGTGGCTTGGCTGGGAAACGCTGGATGCGCCTCCTGCCGCTACTGCTCCTGCTCGCGGTCGTCGCCGCAGCGACGACGGGGAGCGCGGCCTGCAACGTCGTTCCGCCGAGCCGTGCGGGCGATGGAGAGGGCACGGTCTCCGGATACACCGTCAGCGACGTGGCCTTCGAAGTTTCCCCCGCCGACCCGGGGACGATCGTTGGCGTGCGCTTTTCGCTCGATGCTCCCGCCGGCGAGGTGACGGCGAGCCTCGACGGCGGCGCGACGTGGGCGCCGTGCGCGCCCGTCGGGCCGCTCGCCTACGACTGCGCGCCCCTCTCGGTCCCGGTAACGCTCGTGACCTCGCTGCGCGTCGTCGCCGCGGAGTAACGCGGGCCGTTCGAGGCTTTCAGCCCCGCCGCCTTGCGTCGAACCGTCGGTTGCGGCTCGAACGCACATGCGGGGTTCCCCCGATGGAGCGGAGAGAGCGGTATCGGGGCACCGCTTGCGGAACTTGGTGGGCGAACAGGGTTCCGCTGGGTGACAAGCTGGTGACGCTGGCCACCCGGCCCTTCGGCCGTGGCCCGGCAGGGTCGTCTCTTGCGATCGGAACCGCTCGCAAGGCGGGGACGGACACGAGGACGGGGGCCCGTCCGCAACACATTCGGAAAGGAGAGGAGAGAGGCGATGAACCGATCCCGAACTCGGCGGCTCCTTGGGGTCGCCATCATCGCGGCGCTGGCCGTGGCCGCCTTCGGCTTCGCCGCATCGAACACCGTCAACGATTCGAAGGCGGGAGATGGTACCGGGAACGTCAGCGGCTACACCATCAGCAACATCGACTACAACCTGAACAGCTCGAATCCTGCCAACATCGACTCGGTCGAGTTCGACCTCGATGCGGCTGCCGAGGACGTCTATGTGAGCCACGACGGCACCACCTGGACGTCCTGCACGGTGTCCGGTACGCACGCGACCTGCGACTTCAATCCGGACATCCCGGTTCAGCCGCTCACGCAGCTGCGCGTCGTGGCCGCCGAGTAGACGCGGCCAGCGAGGCGAATGGAGCGAAGGCCGGCCCGTTGGGCCGGCCTTCCGTCGTGTCCGGCGGTGGACGTTCGGTGGCCGGCGCACCGCGCTCGCGCGCCCTCCGCGGGCGCCGGGGGCTCGCCGTAATCGGAAGACGCCGTCGCCGCAATGAGTGCGGAAGGAGTAGGCGGGCGGTGGAGATTGGGGAAATGCGTTGCGAAAGCCTGTTACGCGCCGTCCACCGTCCGAATCTACCGATGAATCGAGCTCCCATCGGAGACGGACCGTGAGTCGACGGAAGCCCCGGATTGTGCAGCTCGTCGCTCTGGCCGCCATCATCGTGGCCACGGCGGCCCTCTGGGCCCTGCTCGCGCCCGCCCAGGTGGGAGGACGGGCGGGCTACATCGTCATCACCGGGAACTCGATGGAGCCGACCTTCTATGCGGGCGATCTCGCCGTGATCCGGCGCGCCCCCAGCTACGAGGTCGGCGACGTCGTCGCCTACCGCCACCCGGAGATCGGCATCGTCATCCACCGCATCGTCGAGCGCCGGGGCGACCGGTTCGTGTTCCAGGGCGACAACAACGACTTCCGCGACGGGTACAAGCCCACCGAGGACGAGCTCATCGGCGAGCTCTGGTTCGTCGTCCCGTCGCTCGGGTCGTTCTTGCTGCCGCTCAAGTCGCCGATCGGCCTCGGCCTTGCCACGGCGTTTGCGATCGTCGCCGTGGCGGGCGGGGCCGAGGGGCGTCGCCGCCGCCCGAACTGGGAGCTCGGATGGACGGGATCGTGACGAGGGAGGACGCCATGGATTTCGTTTCCCGGAACTGGCAGGACCTGCTGCTCGGGGCGCTCGTCGTGGGGCTCGGAGGCGCGCTGCTGGCCGCGTTCGCGTTCACGCGGCCGGCCGAGCGAACCGAAACGCGGTTCGTGCCGTACGAGCACGTCACGACCTTCGAGTACACCGCGCAGGCGCCTCCGGAAGTCGTCTACGACGGGGCCGAGCCGGAGCCCGGCGAGCCGGTGTTTCGCGCCGTCTCGGACGAGCTCTCCGTGGAGGTCGGCTACCAGCTGCAGTCGGCGGAGCCCGCTGCCCTCCACGGGAGGTACAGCCTCGTTGCACGGATCTCGAACGACGACGGCTGGGAGCGCACGCTCTCCCTCGTGGAGCCGACTCCCTTTGAGGGCGGGAAGTTCACGGCCGCTGCCCGCTTGCCGCTCGCGGACGTGGAGAGCGTGATACGCCGCTTCGAGGAAACGACGGGCGTGGTGAGCCGCGAGTATACGCTCGCCATCGAGGCCCGGGTGGAGCTGGAAGGCACGCTCGCCGGGCAGCCGTTCCGTCAGGAGCTGACGCCCACCCTCCCGTTCGTCTTCCAGCCGCTGCAGCTGGTGCTCGACCGGCCGGCGACGGGGGAGAACCCGCTCGAGCAGCATCGGCAGGAGATGCTCGAGGTTCCCCGCTCGGTGGCCAATACGCTCCCGATCTTCGCCTGGGACGCACCCGTGACGACCGCGCGGGTTCTGGCTGGCATTTTGCTCGGTCTCGGCCTGGCCGTGGGCGGGTTCATCGCCGTGGGGCTCGCCTGGCGCGGGGACGGCCCGCAGTCGCCCGAGCACGTGTCGCTCCGCTACCGAGCGCGTTTGGTGGAGGCGAAGGGAGACCCGGCGGCGGCTGCCTTGAAGGTCACGGACGTCGGGACCCTGGACGACCTGGCCCGTGTGGCGGAGCGGCTCGACACGGTGATCCTCTATTGGGTGCACCGGCGCGGAGTGGTGTACGCGGTCACCGACGGGCCGCACGTGTACCGGTTCGAAATAGCCGCGACGGCGATGCCGCGCGAGCTGAAGGGGGAGCGAGCGGCATGAAGGGGCGCACGCTGGCTCGCGTCCTGGCGCTCTCGACACTGGGAGCGGCGCTCGTGGCCAGTTTCGCGGTCGCGGCCGCGAACATCGTCCCGCCCTCTCGCGCCGGTGCGGTGGAGGAGCCGGTGGACCCGAATGACCTCAAACCCCCCGAGTGCGCCGGGATCTACATCGAGAACGTCGTGGTCGGGAGCGGGACGGTGAACGGGACCGAACAGAACGACCTCATCCTCGGGGGCGCTGGGCCGGACGAAATCAACGGCCGCGGCGGGGCGGATTGCATTCTCGGCGGGGGAGGGAACGACAGGATCCGCGGCCAGGGTGGGAATGACGTCATTCTCGGCGGGCCTGGGAACGACACCATCACCGGGAACGGCGGGTACGACGTCTGCTACGGCGGCACAGGCTGGGACTCGGTCGACTGCGAGGAGTGGCCGGACTACGGCACGATCTAGCGCTCGGTCCCGTCACGCCCGCGCCAGCGGGGGTAGCTGCCGAAGACCTTCAGCATCGCGCACTTCGGCCGGATCGCCTCCAGCACCTCCCTGCACGGCGGGTCATCGATGTGGCCCTCGAAGTCGACGAGGAAGACGTACTCCCCGAACACCTCCTTCGTCGGCCGGCTCTCCAGCTTCGTGCAGTTGATGTTCCGCGCGGCGAACTCGTTCAGGACGGCCGCCAGGAGCCCGGGCCGATCTTCGGCGAACGTGAACGCGATCGACGTGCGGTCGCAGCCCGTGGGCGGCCGCCGCTCCCGGCCGAGGACGACGAACCGCGTGACGTTGTTCCGGCTGTCCTGGATCGAGCGAGCCAGGATCTCCGCCCCTGCGAGCTCGGCGGCGCGCGCTGTGGCGATGGCGGCCGCGTCTCCTTCCCGCTTCATCGCCAGCTCCACCGCTTGGGCCGTGGAGAGGGCCGCCTCGAGCTGCGCGTTCGGGAAGCAGCGCTCCAGGAACTGGCGGCACTGCCCCAGCGCCTGGGGGTGGGAGTAGATGACACGGATCTGGTCGGCGCGGGTGCCCGGCCGGACGACGAGGTTGTGGACGATAGGAAGCAGGAGCTCGTCCACGATCTGCAGCGTCGTGTCGTGGATGAGGATGTCGAGCGTCTCCGGCACGGATCCGTTGAGCGAGTTCTCGATGGCCACGACGCCGGCGTCCGCCATCCCTGACTCGACGGCCGCGGCCACGGCAGCGTGGGAGGGGAAGGGGAGGAGGTCCGCTTCCGGCGCGTAGCGAAGCGCCGCCTCCTCGCCGAAGGTCCCGGGAGGGCCGAGGTACGCGACCCGGCGCCGTTCCGTGCTCATGTGTCCATCCCGTGGGCGGTGCCGACGACCGCCTCGCGCAGCATCTCGATGCTCTCCGCGCGCGTTACCACCACGAGGGCGTCCCCGGCGTTCAGCCTCGTGTCGCCGCTCGGGATGCGCGGCACCCCTCCGGGGTCGACGACGAGGCAGATGAGCGATTCCGGCGGGAGGAGGACCTCGCGGACGGAGCGGCCGACCACGGGCGAGCGCTCGGAGAGGCGCAGCTCGATGAGCTGGAGACCGCTCGAGAGCTGGAGGAGCGGGATGACCTCCGCCACGGGGAGCTCCTGCTCGATCTGGCTGAGGATCGCCTGGGTGGCGGAGATGGTGGTTTCGATCCCGCGGCGCTTGAACAGCTCCTCGTTCCGCGGGTTGTTCACCCGGGCGATCGTGCGGGCGTTCCCCTTGAGGCGCGCGATCTCGCAGATGACGAGGTTGTCCTCGTCGTCACCGGTGACGGCGGCGACGAGGTCGGCGCGGGCGATGCCCGCGGCATCGAGCGTCGCCGCTTCGCACGCGTCGCCGTGCAGCACGTCGCCGGCGAGCTGCTCGCTCAGCATCGCGGCGCGCTGGGGATCGATTTCGATGACGAGGACCTCGTTCTTCGCCCGCAGGAGCTCTTCGGCGAGGTAGTATCCCACTTTGCCGCCACCAGCGATGATGATGTACATCCCTATCCCTGCGCTTTCCCTTCGCCGAGGAGCATCCCGACCATGATCTCAGCCCCGACGCTCGTGGGGCTGTACGTTTCGATCCCGAGCCCGCGGAAGAGCTCCGCGCGCTGCGGATCGTAAATCCGGCAGAGCACCCGGGGCACGCCGAAGACCTCGCGTGCGAGCTGGCTGGCGAAGTAGTTGCGATTGTCGCCCTGGGTCACGGCAATGAAGGCGTCCGCGGATTCGATGCCGGCGCGGCGGAGCGTCTCCGCATCCATGCCGTTGCCGACGGCCTTCGTGCCCCCGAAGGTCGAGGGGAGCCGCCGGAAGGCGGCGTTGTTCACGTCGATGACGGTCACGTCGTGGCCGCGTCGGTCCAGCTCGGCGGCGATCTGCGCTCCGAGCCGCCCGCAGCCCATGATGATTACCTTCACGAAGGGAGCCTCCTGACACCCATGGTGAGGGATCCGAGGTTCACCTGCCAGAGCTGACGTTACCCCTCGCGGGGGAGCTCGTGCCGGATGACCCAGACCTGGCACGTCGCGTGCCGGAGCACGTAGTCCACCGTGCGGCCGGTCTGGAACTCCCCCAGGAGGCGCTTGTAGCCGAGCCCCATGACGATCGCGTCTGCGCCGACTCGCTCCGCTTCTTCGACGATCGCGGGGCCCGCGGCGCGGGCTTGGAGGAGCTCGGTGGTGACGCGACAGTCGTACTCCGCCGCTCGCTCCGCCGCGCGGCGCAGGATGCTCTCCCCGTGCTGGGATTCAATCTGCAGGTCCGCGTCGAGGGGGAGCGAGCGGAGCACTTCGATGACGTGCACGAGATGCACCGAACCGCCCTTCTGAGCGCGGGCGACGGCGCAGGCCACGGCGACGGCCTCCATGCTTGCCGGGCCGCGAACGACGGGCACCAGGAGCTTCCGCGGAAGATCAGGCATCGCTCCTCGAGTCCTCCGTCCGGTGGCAGCGACAGCTCGCCGTCGTCAGGTGTCGTCGTCCGCGAACCATAGCCGCACGATGCCGTTGATGACGAGGACGATGCCGATAGCGTAGCCGATGTTCCAGTCCAGGGTCTGCGTGAGCAGGAACAGCGTCCAGAGGATGCCGAGGATGAGCGAGGTGATGGCGAAGACGTAGTTCAAGGTGCGCATCCTCTCGGGGTCCGCAGGCGGTTCATTCGCATGCTACTGGGCGTCGTGCGGCCAGTGAACCGCGGAGCGTCGGCCCCGTTCACCTGCCGAGGCCCGCGCTTGCGCGAGAAGCAGAAAGAAAGCCCGGGCGTGATGCCCGGGCCTCCCGTCCGGGTTGTTGCTCCTGCTTCAGCTCTGGCTCCCGTTCCGCTGGCCCTCGATCACGTTCTGCGGCGTGATCTTGATCGTCCGAGCACGCGCCTCGGGCTTCTTCGGCAGGACGAGCTTCAGCATGCCGTTCTCGAACGTCGCCTGCGCGTGCTCCGCATCGACCGTCGGCGGCAGCCGCAGCGCCCGATGGAAGGCGCCGTACTGGAGCTCGCGGCGGATCACCTGCTCGTCCTCGTGCTCCTCCCGGTGCTGGAACTCGCCGCGGATGGTGAGGACATCATCCTCGATCTGGATCTCCACGTCCTTCGGGTCCACGCCCGGGACCGCGGCCTTGATGATGTAGGAGTCCTTCGTCTCGACGACGTCCACCGGGAGGCTCACCGCCTCGAGCTCGTCCCCGCTGCGCCAGGCGGGCATGCGGCCGAAGCCTTCGAACATCCGGTCGACCATCTGCCGCAGGTTGGCCAGCTCCGCGAACGGATCCCACCGAGTCAGCGTCGTCGCCATACCAGCTCACCTCCTTCCGCAAGCTTCCATCAGCATCATAGCGCAGCTGTCAACAGCGTGCAAGGGGTTCTTGCTAAAATCATTAGCAGAGTTGCTCCCGCGCCGGTGTTGTTGCCAGCGGGGGCGGCTGGTATCGTGTTCGCGTCGGGGGGTATGGGCTATGGCGAAGGACTATTACGAGATCCTCGGCGTACCGCGGAACGCGTCGGAGAAGGAGATCCGGGCGGCGTACCGCCGGCTCGCTCGCCAGTACCATCCCGACGTCAACCCTGGCAACCCGGAAGCCGAACAGCGCTTCAAGGAGATCAACGCCGCCTACGAGGTGCTCTCCGATCCGGAGAAGCGGCGCAAGTACGACCTCTACGGCGACCAGTGGCAGTACGCCGACCAGATCGAGGAGATGCGGCGGCGCCAGCAGGACGCCGGCGCCGGCTGGTTCGGCGGGGCGCCTGGAGGCGGCTTCGAGTTCGAGTTCGGCGACCTCGGTGACCTCGGCGACTTCGGCTCCATCTTCGACTCGCTTTTCCGGCGAGGGCGGGCTCGCGCCCGCGCACCGCGCCGCGGGCAGGATATCGAGACGCCCGTCGAGGTCACCCTCGAAGAAGCGTTCCATGGCACGACCCGGACCATCCAGCTGGACGGGTCGGAGCCGTGCGGAGCCTGCGGTGGGACCGGTGTCAGCGGCGGCAGGCCCTGCAACGCCTGCGGCGGGCGCGGCATCGTCCGGCGCGTGAAGCGGCTCGAGGTCAAGATCCCTCCGGGCGTGAAAACGGGATCCCGGGTACGTGTTGCCGGGGAGGGCCAGGCCGGCGTCGCTGGCGGGCCGCCGGGGGATCTCTACCTCGTCGTCACCGTGCTGCCGCACCCGGTCTTCGAGCGCCGGGGCGATGACCTGTACGCGGAGGTCGATGTCCCATACCTGGACGCCATCCTCGGCGGGGAGGTGCCCGTACGGACGATCGATGGGCGCGTGATGCTGAAGATCCCGCCGCTGACCCAGAACGGGCAGACGTTCCGGCTCGCCGGGAAGGGAATGCCGGTGCTCGGCGCTCCCGGCCGCCGGGGCGACATGTACGCGAAGGTGCGCGTGCGGCTGCCGGACCGGCTCTCGCCGGAGGAGAAGCGCTTGCTCGAAGAGCTGCGCGAGCTGGCGCGGGCGAAGGCGGCCGTCTGAGGGAAAGGAGGCGATGGTCGTGCCACGAGAGGAGCGCGAGTTCGAGTTCGAGGAGACGGTAGCAGACGACGAGCCGTGCTACGTGATCTCCATCGCCGCTCGGCTCGTCGGCATGCACCAGCAGACCCTGCGGTACTACGAACGCGCCGGCCTCATCCGTCCGAAGCGGACAGCCGGCAACATCCGCATGTACTCGAACCGGGATATCCAGCGCATTCGCGAGGCGCAACGCCTGATCGATCAGCTCGGTGTCAACCTCGCTGGCGTCGACGTCATCTTGCGCATGCGGGACCAGATGCGGGAGATGCAGAAGGAGATCGAACGGCTCCGCGCCGAGCTGGAGCGGCTGCGCGCCCGCCGCTTGCCGGCGCCGATCGAGGCCCAGGTGATCGAGGCCTCGGCCGAGGTCATCGAGGAGTGAGGCTTCCCAGAAGCCGACCGTAGGCTCGCAGGAGGCGCTCCCCGCTCGGCGCCGTGGCAACGCCGGCCCGCTGCAGCTCCGCGCCGCGGTCTTCGCTCGCCAGCGGGAACGTCGTCGCGTACATCACCGGCTTGGAGAACCGGCGCCGAGCCTCCTGAAGCATGGCCACGAAGCTCGCCGGGTCGCGGCGATCACCGCCGATGACGAGCGCCGCGTCTACGCCAGGGTCGGAGAGCGCCAGCTCGAGCGCCCGCCCGTACACCTCCGCCGCTCCCTCCAGCACCATCCCCACGTCGATCGGGTTCCGTACGCTCGTTCCCGCGGCTGCCACGACCCGCCGCAGCTCGTCCGTCGTCTCCTCGGCTAGCGTGGCCAGCTCGAGCCCGGACTCCTCACAGGCGTCGCTGGCGCTCACCGCAGGCCCGCCCGGCCCGGTGACGATGGCGACCCGCCGGCCGAGCGGGCCGAGCCCGCGCACGGCGTCGGCCACGGCGAGGGTGTCGACGAGCTCCTCGAGGTCGCGCACGAGGGCAGCGCCCGCTTGCCGTGCGAGGCCGCTCCAGACTGCGAAGTCTCCTGCGAGCTGGCCGGTATGGGAGCGGGCGGCCCGTGCCCCCGCCCGCGCCCGGCCGGCCTTCCAGACGACGACCCGCTTCCGGCTCGCTACCTCGCGCAGTGCGGTCGCGAAGCGCCGGCCGTCGGGCATCCCCTCCAGGTAGGCGCCGATCACCTCGGTTTCGGGGTCCTCGGCCAGGTATTCGAGGAAGTCGGAGGCCGTGAGGTCGAGCTGGTTCCCGATGCTCACGGCTTTTCCGATGCCAAGCCCGCGCTCGCTGGCGGCGCGGACGACGAACTGGACGAGTGACCCTGACTGCGAGATGAAGCTCAACGGCCCGGGGTTCGCCGGCATGCCGGGAAACATCGCCACCCCGAGGCGCGCGTTGTACACGCCCATGCAGTTCGGTCCGACGAGCCGGGTGCGGCCGCCCGCGGCACGGAGCAGTCGCTGGGCTCGCTCCTCTCCCTCTGGAGTGCCGAGCTCGTTGAACCCGGCCGTAAACAGCACCACCGCCGGCACGCCCACCTCCGCGCACTCGCGCACGACCTCGATCGCCGGCTCTGCCGGGAGAACGAGGATTGCCAGGTCGGGCCGGCGCGGGAGGTCGCGGACGGATGGGTACGCGCGCACGCCCATGATCTCCGACGCCGAGGGATGGACGACGAACACCTCCCCCCGAAAGCCAGGGTCGAGCAGACCTTGCAGGAAGACAGCTCCCTGCTTCCCCTGGCGGGAGACGCCGACGACGGCGATCGCGGACGGCTCGAAGAGGGGACGGAGCCGTTCGAACGCGCTCATCGGCGGGGAGTATAGCGGGCGGCGAGGCGGGGGGCGCGACCTTCCTGTCATAATCGCCCCGTGGCGCTGCAGGAGCTCCGCTTCCGATTCCAGTCCTGGCTGCGCAGCCAGTCCGGGTGGTCGTCGGCATCCGTCACCGCCTTGCGGCCCGTGGAAGGCGGAGCATCGAACCTTACCCTCCGCGCCTCCCTCGCCCACGCGCCGGTGGTCGACGTCGCGCTTCGGCTGCAGCGGGAGCGCGGCATCTTCGAGCCGTACGACGTCCTGCGCGAGGCGCAGGTGCTGCGGGCGCTCGCTCGCACGTCGGTTCCGGTCCCCGCGGTCCTCTTCACGGAGGAGGACCCGCGCCCGCTTGGAGCGCCCTTCGCCGTCCTCGAATGGGTCGATGCTCCTCACATGGGCGAAGCGGGCCCCGAAGCGGACTTCGGGGCCTACGTGGCCGCGGTGGTTCGGATTCACGAACTCGATTGGCGCGCGGCCGGGCTTGGCTTCCTCGCGGAAGGAGAGGCGGCCGCTGACGCGGTGCGGGCCGCGATCCGGCGCGTCGCCGCGCGGGCGCGGGCCTGGGGTCTAGCCGACGATGAAGAGCTCGGTGGGGCCGAGGCGCTCCTCCGGGCCACGCTTCCCGAAGACGGCGAGCTGGCGCTCTGTCACGGCGACATCAACGTCTTCAACTACCTGTTCCGGGACCGCCGGGTGGTGGCCGTCCTCGACTGGGAACAGGCCGCCATCGCCGACCCCCGACTGGATATCGGCCAGCTGCTGGCGCTCTCGCACCTCAAAGGAGCACCGTGGGGGAACCCCGAGGGAAACGCCTTCGTGCGGGAGTACGCCCGCCTCCGCGGCCGGCCGGTTCCGGGGCTGTCGTGGTTCCGGGCGTTCTGGCTCTGGCAGCTCGCCGTCATCTACGAAGGCTGGGTGCGCTCGAATCCCACGCCCCCGTGGTATAGCCGCGCGTCGGTGCGCACCCTCTTGTGCCGCGCCCTCAAGGAGCTCGCGCCATGAGCTGGGTCGCCTCACTCGCTGCCTACGCCCGTGCGCGGCTCCGCCACGCCGACGAGGTGCGTGTGCTCCGTGCGCATCCGATGGGACGGGGCGCGAGCAACGCGACGTACGCGGTGGAGTTCGAAGTCGCGTGCGAAGGCCGCCGCTGGCCATGGCCCTGCGTCCTCCGGCTGGAGCGAGGCGAGGGGCTGCTCGCCCCGTACGACGTCGAGCGCCAGTTCAGGACGGTGTGCGCGGTTCGACGCGCCGGGGTGCCCGCCCCAGCCGTCTTCTGGTTGGAGCGCGACCCCTCGTACCTCGGGGCGCGCTTCTATCTCATGGAGCGTGTGGAAGGAAGGTCTCTGCCCACCTTCTGGTTCCCGGCGCAGGGGGCCGAGGTGGCCGCCGTCGCCGAAACCCTGGCACAGATCCACGCAGTCGATTGGCGCAGGAGCGGGCTGGCCTTCCTCGCGGAGACCGGTGACGGGGAGCTCGATCCCCTGGAGGCCGACCTGGCGGCCTGGCGAGAGCGCGCGCGGCGACGAGGCGTAGCGGGGCACCAGCTCCTCGTCGCGCTCGGCGAGCGTCTCCGGCGTGATCAGCCGACCGACGCGCGCGTGTCGCTCCTGCACGGTGACGCGAACCCCGGCAACTTCTTGCTCCGCGGGGGGCGGGTGGTGGCGGTCCTTGATTGGGAGCTCGCGTCGCTCGGCGACCCGCGCTCGGATCTCGGCTTCTACGCGGCGCTGCAGACGGTGTTCTTCGCGCCGCCGCCGGTACCTGGCGTGACGTCGCTTTCCCGCGCCTACGAGGAGGTCACGGGGACGCCGCTGCATGACCTCGCGTACTATGAGGCGCTGGGGCTGTACAAGCTCGCCGTGGCGCTCGCGGGCCCGCTCGGTCTCGGGGCCTTCTTCGCTACGAGGGAGACGATCGAGCGCCGTCTCGCCGACCTCTTCGGGCCGCGCTGGGCAGCGTGAAGACGAACGTCGTGCCGCGGCCGACCTCGCTCGTCGCCCAGATGTCGCCGCCGTGGGCGCGCACGATCTCCCGGCATATGGCGAGGCCGAGGCCATGGCCTTTGCCGTCGCTGGCATACGGGCTCCGCGCGCGGTAGAAGCGCTCGAAGAGGTGGGGAATCTCGTCCTGGGGGATCCCCCAGCCAGTGTCGGAGACGCTCACCTGCACGGCGGCTCGCCCGACGTCGCGGGAGCTCAAGCGGACCAATCCGCCGCGGGGCGTGTGCCGGAAGGCGTTGTCCAGGAGGTTGTTCAGCACCTGCTCCAGCCGGTCGATGTCCCCCCGAACGGGCAGGGTGTGTGCCGCCTCTACCTCCAGCCGTACCCCCAGCTCCTCGCTGCGCAGGGCGAAGACATCGGCGACGTGCTGGAACAGCTCCCCCAGGTCGAGCGGCTCCTGCTTCATCGTTACCTGACCGCTCTCGATGCGGGAGAGGTCGAGCAGCTCCTCCACGAGCCGCAGCACGCGCTCGGACTCGTCCCGGATGATGCGGGCGGAGCGCTGCACGCCCTCGGCGTCGTCGATCGTGCCGTCGAGCACCGCCTCGCTGAAGCCGCGAATGGAGGTGAGGGGCGTCTTCAGCTCGTGGGAGATGTTGGCAAGGAAGTCCCGCAGGGTCTGTTGGGAGCGCTGGACCTCCTCCGTCATGCGGTTGAAGTTCGCTGCCAGGTCCCGCACCTCTGCAGGCCCGGTCGCGGGCACGCGCTGCTGGTAGTTGCCGCGAGCGACGTTCCGCGCCGCACGGGCGATGTTTCGCAGCGGAGCCGCGACGCTCTGCGAGAGGAGGAAACCGAGGACGAGGGCCGCCGCCACACCGATGAGTCCGGAGAAGAGGAGCCTCGGCATGAGATCGCCGAGCACGTCGGAGAGGGATGCCGCGGGCTTGGCGACGACGAGGGCGACGGCGTTCGGGTCGCCGAACGCGGCGCGTGTGGGCTCGCTGAGGGGGACGGCGACGCAGAGGAGGTGTTCCCCCTCCGCAGTGCGGAGCTCGCAGCGCGCGAGGCGATCGCGCGGCAGGGGCTCGATCGTCGCTTCCTCCAGGCTCGTCGAGGCCGCCCAGGCGGAGGGGAGGACGCGCCCGCTGGCGTCGACGACGGCCAGCGCCGTCTCGCTCGCCGGTTGCGTTCCCTCGCCGAAGAGCGAGCGGACGACGAGCAGGAGGCGCGATCCCGGCGGGATGTCGGAATCCTCGCCGGCGCCGAGCCGCTCGGCTTCACCGGCGACCTGCCGCTCGACGATTGGAGCGAGGTCTTCCAGGTTCGCGTACGTGATCGAGTCGCGGTAGCCGCCGAGCAGGAGGAAGAGGCTGAGCGCGGCAAGGCCGAGGGTCACCGCGATGACCGCAAAGTACGTGAGGAAGAGCCGGAACTGGAGGCTCCCCATGGCGTGAGCCCGTCCGCGCTGCGCCCTAGGACTCGGCGGCTACGAGCTTGTAGCCCACGCCGCGCAGCGTCTCTATCTGGACTTTCGCCTTGGCGAGCTTCGCTCGCAAGTGCTGGACGTGGACGTCCACGGTGCGGGTCTCCCCCGCGTACTCGTATCCCCAGACGGTCTCGAGCAGGCGGTCGCGGGTCAAGGCGATCCCCTCGTTCTCGACGAAGGCGACGAGGAGGTCGAACTCCTTCGTGCGGAGGGGGATGAGCTCGCCGTCCACGCGCGCTTCGCGGCGCGCCTTGTCCACGGTCAAGTTCGCGATCCTGAGCGCCTCTCCCTTCCGGCGGCCGCCGGCGGCCCGGCGGAGGATCGCCTTCACGCGCGCAACCATCTCCCGGGGGTTGAACGGCTTCGTGAGGTAGTCGTCAGCCCCCAGTTCGAGGCCCACGATCTTGTCGACGTCCTCGTTGCGGGCGGTGAGCATCAGGATCGGCACGTCGGAGACGCGCCGGATGCGCCGGCACACCTCGAAGCCGTCGAGGCCGGGCATCATCAGGTCGAGGATGACCAGGTCCGGCGGGGAAGCTTCGAAGCGCGCGAGGGCGTCCTCCCCGTCGACGGCGCCTTCGACGACGAACCCCTCCTTCTGGAGGTAGAGGGCCGCCAGGTCGCGGATGTTCGCTTCGTCGTCGACTACGAGGATTTTCTGCGCCATGATGCTGGTTCGAGTATGCGCTGAGGGCTCCGGCGCGACCAGCGGGGATTTCGTCGTTCGAACCGGAGCCCCCAGCAACCAGAGGGGTGATTGGCGGGCGGGGCCGTCATCCGACCGCTTCGCCTGCAAGTATCGGCCCGCGCCGAGGCGGGTATCACCCGCATCCTGCAAAACGAGGGTAAAAATGCGAGCTGCGGACCCCCTCGACGTTCGTTAACACGCCTGCCCTACCGTCCCCGGTGGACACCACGAGAGCAAAGAAGGGAGTAGGGAGAAAGACGTGCAGATGAACTGGAATCGGAGCCTGGCACTGGCCTTCCTCTCCGGTCTCCTCGCCCTCGCCCTGGTGGCCTGCGATGGCGACGGGGACGGAAACGGCGACGGAGGAGGAGAGACCCCGTCCGGTGGCCTCGATTACGGCTCGCTCTCCGGGAACGTTGACGTGGACGGCTCCTCGACCGTTTTCCCCATCTCCCAGGCCATGGCCGAGGAGTTCTCGCGCGTGTCGAAGGTGCGGGTGAACGTGGCGCTCTCCGGCACGGGCGGTGGGTTCGAGAAGTTCTGCCGCGGCGAAATCCAGATCGCCGACGCTTCGCGCCGCATCAAGCAATCGGAGCTCGAGGCGTGCGCGGCGAACGGCATCGACGACATCGTCGAGTTCTACATAGCGATCGATGCGCTCACGGTCGTCGTCAACCCGCGAAACGATTGGGTCCAGTGCCTGACGGTGAGCCAGTTGCGGAAGATCTTCAGCGAGCCTCAGCCGCAACGGTGGAGCGAGGTCGATCCGTCGTTCCCCGACGAGCGGCTCATCACCTACTACCCCGGCCCGGACTCCGGCACCTTCGACTACTTCGTCGAGGCGGTCATCGGCGAGGACGGGGTTCACACGTCGAGCGGAACCTCGTCTGAAGACGACAACGTCCTTGTGGCCGGCGTCGAGGGGGACCGCGGCGCGATCGGCTACTTCGGGTTCGCGTACTACCAGGAGGCGGGCCAGGGCCTGAAGGCCGTTGCCATCGACAACGAGGATGGGGACGGCTGCATCGAACCGACGTACGAGAACGCGGCGACCGGGGTGTACGAACCGCTGAGCCGCCCGCTCTTCATCTACACGCGCGAGTCCTTCCTGCGCGAGCGCCCGGAGGTCCTCGGGTTCGTGAAGTTCTACCTCGAGAACCTCAACGAAGTCGTTCCGGCGGTCGGCTACGTGGCGATCCCTGAGCAGGATCTCCAAGAGCAGCTCGCCAAGCTCGAGCCGTACCTGCAGTAGGAGGGAGTCGGCAGTCGATGGAGGCGCGGAGGGGAGAGGAAGTCCAGGCGGCCGTGGCGGAGTCTCTCCGCCGCCGCCGCCTGAAGCATCCGGGCGAGATCGTGATCGTCGCTCTCCTCACCCTCTGCGCCTCCGTTTCGCTCTTCACGACCCTAGGCATCATCGGTTCGCTGGCGCGTGAGACGGCGACCTTCTTCCAGCAGGTTCCCGTCCCCGAGTTCCTGTTCCGGACCACGTGGCAGGCGTTGCAGGAGCCGCGCCAGTTCGGCATCTGGGAGCTCGTTGCCGGCACGGTCAACGTCGTGCTCTGGTCGATGGTCATCGCCGTCCCCATCGGGCTCTCGGCCGCGCTCTTCCTGAGCGAATTCGCCTCGCCGTGGCAGCGCCGGCTCTTGAAGCCGGCACTGGAAGTGCTGGCGGGGGTGCCGACGGTCGTCTATGCGTTCTTCGCGCTCACCTTCGTGACGCAGGACGTCTTGCGGCCCCTCCTCGGTGATCGCGTTTCGATCTTCAATAGCCTTTCGGCGAGCATCGTGCTGGCCGTCATGGTGACCCCGACGATCGCCTCCGTCTCGGAGGACGCGATGGCGAACGTCCCCCGTGAGCTGCGGGAAGCGGCGTACGGGCTCGGCGCGACGCGGCTCGAGACGGCGCTGCGGGTGGTCTTTCCTGCGGCCCTGCCGGGAATCATGGCCTCGATCCTCCTCGCCATCGCGCGCGTCGTCGGGGAGACGATGATCGTGGCCGTCGCGGCGGGCTCGACACCGAACCTCACGTTGAACCCGCTCGCCACCATCCAGACGATGACGGGGTTCATGCTCCAGGCGGGGATCGGCGATGCCGCCCGCGGCACCACGGACTACACGTCGCTCTTCGCGGTCGGATCTGCGCTCTTCCTGCTCACCCTGGCCCTGACCGTGACTGCCCAGATCATCGTGGACCGCTTTCGGGAGGCGTACACCTGATGGCGCTGGAGATGGAACGGCCGGGAGTGAAGGCTCCGTCGCTGCGCGCGACCGGGCGGGTTGCGCGCCGCCAGGCCGTCTCGCGAGCGAGCCACTGGGTGCTGTTCGCCGTGTCGATCTCCGGGCTGGGGGTGCTCGCCTTCCTCGCCTACGACACGATTCAGCTCGGCGGGGCCCGCCTCGTGCAGGATTGGCCCGCCTTCATCACGAACTACGCCTCTCGCTTCCCGGATCGCGCCGGCGTGCGTGCCGCGCTGCTCGGGACCGCGTGGGTCATCGGGCTGACGGTCCTATTTACGGTCCCCGTAGGAGTGGGGACGGCCATCTGGCTCGAGGAGTTCGCGCCGAAGAACCGGCTCGTCCAGCTCGTACGCCTGAACATCTCGAACCTGGCCGGCGTGCCCTCCATCATCTACGGCATCCTCGGGCTGGCGCTCTTCGCACGCTTCCTGGGCCTCGGACCATCCATCCTCACCGGTGCGCTCACGCTCTCCCTCATGGTCTTGCCGATCGTCGTCATCACCTCTTCGGAGGCGATCCGGCAGGTGCCGTCAAGCATCCGCGACGCGTCCCTGGCGCTGGGCGCCACGCGCTGGCAGACGGTCTGGCACCATGTACTGCCCGGGGCCATCCCGGGCATCATGACCGGGGTCATCCTGGCCGTCTCCCGCGCCATCGGCGAGGCGGCGGCGCTCATCATGATCGGTGCGTTCGCCTTCGTCTCCTTCGACCCGGTGAGCTGGCGTGACCGGTTCACCGTCCTTCCGATCCAGATTTACGACTGGACCCTGCGGCCCGGGGAGCTGTTCAAGCCGGAGGCAGCGGCGGCCATCATCGTCCTGATGGTGGTAGTGCTGGCGTTGAATCTGACGGCGGCGTACGTGCGGCAACGGTTCCGGCAAGACTAGATGGACGAGGAGAGCAGCCGATGGCCCGAGAGATGACGGACGTTCGCTTGGACGTTGGCGGGGCGGCGCAAGAGCGCCCGGCCTCTGCGGCGGCCGCGTTCCGGCCTCCGGAGCCGATTGCCATCGAGGTCGAGAACCTCAGCCTCTGGTACGGGAAGAAACGGGCTCTCACGAACGTGAGCCTCGCTATCCCTCGGAACCGCGTGACGGCCCTCATCGGGCCGTCGGGATGCGGCAAGTCGACGCTGCTCCGCTGCCTGAACCGGATGAACGACCTCATCCCTGGGGTCCGCATCGAAGGGACGGTGCGGTATCACGGCGTCGACATCTACGGGAAGGACGTCGACCCGGTGGAGGTGCGGCGCCGCATCGGCATGGTCTTCCAGAAGCCGAACCCGTTTCCGAAGTCGATCTACGACAACGTCGCCTTCGGCGCCCGCGTGAACGGGTACCGGGGCAACCTGGACGAGCTGGTGGAACGGTGCCTCCGCCGGGCAGCGCTGTGGGACGAGGTGAAGGACGACCTGCGGAAGTCAGGGCTGGCGCTCTCCGGCGGGCAGCAGCAGCGGCTGTGCATCGCGCGGGCGCTCGCCAACGACCCGGACGTCATCCTCATGGACGAGCCCTGCTCGGCCCTCGACCCGATCGCGACGCTCAAGATCGAGGACCTCATGCGGGAGTTGGCAGAGCAGTACACCATCGTTATCGTCACCCATAACATGCAGCAGGCCGCGCGGGTCTCCGACTACACGGCCTTCCTGCTCACGGACGAGGAGACGCCGGGACAGCTGATCGAGTACGCGCCGACCCAAGAGCTGTTCACGCGCCCGAAGGATCGCCGCACAGAAGACTACATCCGAGGACGCTTCGGATAAACGAGGGAGAGAACGTTCCGTGACGAGGGCACTGTTCGAGAAAGAGCTGCGAGAGCTGCACGACGCGGTGCTCTTCCTCGGCTCGATGGTGGAGAAAGCGATCATCGAGGCGATGGAGTCGCTCCGTGACGGCGACGAGGAGTGGTCCCGGCGGATCATCGAAGAGGATGCAACGATCAACGCAAAGCGTTTCGAGATCGAGGAGCGATGCATCTTCGTCATCGCCACCCAGCAGCCGATGGCGACCGACATCCGCGACCTCGTGAGCGTGCTCTACATCATCACCGACCTGGAACGCATCGCCGACCACGCGGAGGGGATTGCCAAGATCAACCTCATGCTCGGGCCGGAGCCGCTCCCGCGGAAACTCGGGCTCATCCCGGCGATGGCCGACCGCGCGGTGGCGATGCTCCGCGACTCGCTTCGTGCCTACATCGACCAGGACGTGGAGGCGGCCCGGCGCATCTGCGAGGCGGACGATGAGGTGGACCGCTTCCAGGACCGGGTGTACGAGGAGTGCATCCAAGCGATGATCGCGGACCCCTCTTCGATCCAGCGCAACACGTACCTCATCTGGACCGCGCACAACCTCGAGCGCATCGCTGACCGGTGCACGAACATCTGCGAGCGCATCATTTACACGGTCACCGGCCAGATGGAGGAGACGAACGTCTCCAAGTACTGACAGGCGTGGTTCGTACAGCCCCCTTTGCTACGATGGAGGTGCGCGGCGGGCGTAGCGTAGTGGTTAACGCGTCTGGTTGTGGCCCAGAAGATCGAGGGTTCGAATCCCTCCGCTCGCCCCAGGCCGCTAGCTGAGCCGGTCGAGCAGGAGCGTCCCCAAGCCGAGCAGCATCAGAAAACCGAGGATGTCCGTGAGGGTCGTGAGCCAGATAGCACTGGCGACGGCGGGGTCGATCCCGATCTTCCGCAAGCCCATCGGGATGAGCGCCCCCGCCAGCCCCGCGAGGATGACGTCCCCGAGCAGCGCCGCCCACACGACGAGCGCCATCCACGGGTTGAAGGAGAGCACGAGGGCGAGGACGGCCGTCATCCCACCAGCCGCAAGGCCGTGAAGGAACCCGAAGGCGAGCTCCTTGCGGACGATCGTGACGACGTCTCGAGGGCTGACTTCGCCGATGGCCAGGCCTCTCACGACGAGCGTCGCCACCTGGGTGCCGGTGTTCCCGGCGTGTCCGGCGATGATCGGCATGAACGCCGCGAGGAGCGCGGCTTGCGAGATCGTCTCCTCGAACGGGGCGACGGTGAACGCGGCCAGGAACGCCGTTGCCAGATTGACCAACAGCCAAGGCATCCGGCGGCGGACCGACCGGCCAACGGGCGCGAGGACGCTCTCGTGCTCCCGGAGGCCGGCGAGGCGGTACATGTCCTCCGTGGCTTCCTCTTCGAGGACGTCGAGCACGTCGTCGACGGTGATGACGCCTTCCAGGTGACCGTCCTCATCGACGACGGGCAGCGCGAGGAGGTCGTACCGCTTCAGGACGCGTGCTGCCTCCTCCTGGTCGGTGTCGGTCGTCACGGCGTGGACGTCCCGCTGCGCGATCTCGCCGAGGCGCGTTCGCGGCGGCGAGACGAGGAGGTCCCGGATGCTGATCGTGCCTACGAGGCGGCGCTCGTCGTCGACCACGTAGAGGTAGTAGACGCGATCCGCCGGCGGCCGGAGGACGCGGAGGTAGTCGATCGCCTGCTGGACGGTGATCCCCTCGTTCAGGGCGATGAAGCCGCGGCTCATGATGCCGCCGACGGAGCTCTCCTCGTATCGCAGGAGGTCCCGGACCTCCTCGCGGTCCAGCTGCGCGAGCACGGAAAGCTGCTCGTCCGGCTCCAGACGTTGGATCACGTCCGCGGCGACGTCGTCCTCGACCTCGGCGAGGACGGTGGGCAGCCGCTCGAGCCCGACGGCCCGGATCAGCGTGTCCAGGTCCTCATCCTCGACCTGGGAGAGGAGCTGGCCGACGATGTCGTTCGGGAGGTGTTCGATGAGTTCCCGCCGCTCGTCTTCGTCGAGGCGGAGCACGAGCTCCGCGAGGTCGACGGGGTGGAGGGACGCCGTGAGCGCGACCGCCTTCTGCCACTCGCCGGCCTCGATGAGCTGGCGGGCATCGTCCACGAGTTCCAGGGCGGTGACCTCGTCGCTCACGGAGCACACCTCACGTCGAAGCTCTCGGCGGGCGCACCGACCCCCGGCGACCGGGCGGCGTGGGCGAAGCCTACCGTCCCGCGACTACTGTGCAAGGAGGTGCGGAACGTCCTCAGCTAGCATGCCGATTGATGAGCTCCCGGACGAGCGCCTGCACCTGCGGCGGTTCGCCGGTCGGGATCGCCCGCGTGCGAACCCCTTCCCCTCCCCAGGCGGCCTCGAACCGGCCCACGAGGGCGCCGATGCCCGCTGCCGCGGCCGCCATGGCGGCGTCGCCCGTATCGGCAGGAGGCGTCACGACGAGCAGGAGCCCGCGTCCCTCCCGGAGCATCAGCCGGCCGAAGGCCTGCAGGGCGAGGAAAGGCACCGTGAGGTTCGTGCGCAGCACGCTCTCCCATTCGTCCGCGGACAGTTCGACGAGCGGGGCGTCCGAGTGCTGCCAGCTGTTCACGACAAGCAGGTCGCACCGCTGGAAGCGGTCGAAAACCTCCGAAGCGAACGCCGTGATCTCCGTGGCGTGTGCGGCGTCGATGACCTCGAAGAAGTGCTCCGTGCCCATCGCCCAGAGCTCGTTGGTGATGGATGCGAGCGCGTACTCCTGCTCCCGGTTCCGCTCCACGGTGGCGAGCGCGACGGGACCGTGCTCCTCGCCCCACCAGGTGGCGAGCGCGCGCTCGATCGCCGTTCCACGACCGACGAGGGCGAGGGCGGCGGTCATCGCAGCAGCACCAGCACGAGCGGCAGGATGAGCGAGACGAGCGCCAGCAGCCCGAGCCCGACCCAGATGCTGGTCCAGTCGCGGCGCGGAAGGCGACCGGAGTAGTACTGCTCCTCCCACGTCCCGTCGAGCAGGTCGAGATCCCGCTCGTCCGGCCCGAGGTCGACCTCTCGCGGCTCTCGTCCAGGCATGTCACCGATCCTACCCCAGCCCAAGTCGAGCAGGGACCGCGTCACTCGCTGGCCACCACCGGGTTCTGGAGAATCCCGATGCCCGGAATCTCGACCTCGACGACGTCGCCAGCGTGGATGGGCTGCGGTTCCCCCGGCGTCCCGGTGAAGATGAGATCCCCCGGCACGAGCGTCATCACCGAGCTCACGTAGCGGATGATCTCCGGGATGTCGAGGATGAGCTCTTGCGACCGTCCTCGTTGCACCTCGCGTCCGTTGATGCGCGTGATGACTTCGAGCTCGTCGTGCCGAAGCTCCGTGGCGATTGCGGGCCCGAAGACCCCGAACGTGTCAGCGCCTTTCGCTCGCCACCATTGCCCGTCGGCGCGCTGCCACTCGCGCGCCGACACGTCGTTGCCGCAGGTGTAGCCGAAGATCGCCTCCTCCGCCCCCTTCCGGTCGACGCCCTTGATGGTCCTGCCGATGACCGCCACGATCTCGCCCTCGGGGTCGACCCGCCCGGCGCTCGGGGGGAGCACGATGGCGTCGCCCGGCCCCGCGATGCTGGAGAGCGGCTTGAAAAAGAGGATCGGCGGGTTCGGCGCCGGCCGGCCGCCCAGGTGGCTCGCGTAGTTCAACCCTACGCACACGATGGAGCGCGGGCGGGTCGGCGGAAGCAGCCGGACGGCGGAGAGGGGCACCGTCTCGCCCGTTGGCACCGTCTGCTCCCAGAACGGCTCTTCGATGACGCGGATCGTCTCGCCCTCGAGCAGACCGGCGGCTTCGGAGCCGTCACTGCGGCGAAAGCGCACGTACAGGGGCATCAGGCGACCTCCGCGGGCAGGAGTGCGAACGCATTGTAGGGGTCAGACGGCTTGCGAGCGGCCGCCGCCGGCGGCGTGGGCGGGCGCCGTGAGCTGCGCGAGGAGCGCAGCCGTGGGCGTTCGCCACGCGAGCGGGTCTGGCTGGAGGAGCCGCCGCTCGCAGAACGCGGTGGCGACGACACGTTTTCGCTCACCCCGGCCTGCGACGAGGTCCGCGTCCGCTTCCTCGAGAAGGAGAACCCCGCAGACCAGGGCTGCGAGCCGGTCGCACCATGCCGGCACGGCGCCCTCCGCATCCTCGTCCCACGCTTCGAGGAAGCGAGCGAACTGCTGCCGCGTTGCCGAGAGCAGCTCTCGCAGGCGCGCGGCGAGCGGTGCGACGGCATCGGAACGGGCGCCGGCGAGGCGTTCGTCCAGGTCGCCGAAGAGCGCATCGTGGGCGCCCTCGCGGCGCGCGGCGCGGATGACGTCGAGCGCGACCACGTTCTCGGCACCCTCCCAGATGCTCCCCAGGTAGGCGTCGCGAAGGAGCCGGGCGTTGGGCCACTCCTCGATGTATCCGTTCCCCCCGCGGAGGTTCATCGCAAGTCCCGTGGAGACGCGGGCCTGGCGGCAGACGGCGTACTTGATGAGGGGCGTGACGATGCGAACGATGGCGCGATGGAACTCGGACCCGGCGTCTGCCGCGTCCAGCGCAGCGGCGGCGTAGAGGACGATGGCTGCGGCCGCGTCCGCGTCGAGGGTGAGCTCGAGGAGCTGGTTGCGGACGATGGGGAGCTCCGCGAGCGGCCGCCCGAACGCAGCGCGTCCGCGGGTGTGGACCACGGACTCGAGCCACGCGCGGCGGATGAGGGCTGCCGCGCGCATGCCGTTCGAGAGGCGGGAGACGTTGATCATCTCCGCCATCTGGCGGAATCCGCGCTCGAGCTCGCCGACCACGTAGCCGACGGCCCCGTGGAACTCGTACTCTCCGGTGGGCATCGACCGGCTCCCGAGCTTCTCCTTTAGCCGGCGGATGACGTACCGGTTGCGGGACCCGTCGGGGAGCATCTTCGGCACGAGGAAGAGCCCGAGCCCGCGGGTGCCAGGGGGAGCGCCCTGAGGCCGCGCCAAGACGAGATGGACGTCGGCGCCCGCGTTCGAGCAGAACCACTTCTCCCCCCAGAGCTCCCAGCCGCCGTCGACTCGCCGCGCTTCGCACTCGCTCGCGCCGACGTCGCTCCCGCCGGTGCGTTCGGTGATCAGCTGTGCCGACTGAAGGAGGGTATCCATCGAGGTGCTCGTGAGCCCCGGGAGGTAGCGGGCACGGAGCTCGTCGGGGCCGAACAGCCTCAGCACCCGGGCGGCCGAATCGGTCATCGAGATGGGGCAGAAGAGGCCGAACTCCGCCTGGACGAAGACGTACGAGAGGGCGTACTTGACGACGTGCGGCACGGTCCCCGGCCAGCCCAGGACCCCCGGCCGGTGCGACATGGCCGCGAAGCCGAACCGCGCGAAGCCGAGCTCCTGCATGCGCAGGTAGGCCGGGTGATAGACGATCTCGTCCACGCGCCGCCCCTCCCGGTCATGGGTGACGAGCACGGGAGGGTTCCGGTCGGCGATCGTCGCCAGCTCGTCCAGCTCCCCGCCCGCGAGCTGCCCCAGCTCATCGAGCAAGGGGAGAGCCCGGGCCGCGTCTTCTTCGGAAGCGCGTATGGTGAGGACGGAGGCGAGGTTCGGGTCCGCGCGGAAGAAGTTCAGCCCCCGTGTGGTCGGCATCGCGCTGTCCGCCGGGATGGCCACGTCGCGCAGTCTACCGCTCCGGCACGCGCGATGTCCCTTCGCCATTCGCTAGACTACGGCCGCAACTCGCACGGGAGGGCGACATGAGCGAGCTCACGGGGAAGGTCGCGTTCATCACCGGCGGAGGATCGGGCATCGGCCGGGGGACGGCCGAGCGCCTCGCGAGGGAGGGGGCCGACGTCTGCGTCATCGACGTCGACATCGCCGGCGCCGAAGAGACGGCGTCGCTCGTACGCGAGTTCGGGCGGCGGGCGATTGCGGTGAAGGCGAACGTCGCCTCGAAGCCGCAGATCCAGGCGGCCGCTGACCGGTGCGTCGAGGAGCTCGGCCGGCTCGACATCTGCGTGGCGAACGCGGGCATCGGCCGAGCCGGCTCCATCCTCGACATGGAGCTCAAGGATTGGCAGGACCTCGTGGACGTGAACCTCACCGGGGTCTTCCTTACCGTCCAGGCCTGCGCCCAGCGGATGGTGAAGCTCGGGAACGGAGGCCGCATCATCTGCATCTCCTCCCTCGCGGCGGTCAACGTTGGCCCGCTTCTCTGGGGGTACTCGGCGACGAAGGCGGGCGTGGCCACGATGGTGCGGGGCTGGGCCCAGGAGCTCGGGCGGTTCGGGATCACGGTGAACGCCATCGGCCCCGGCGTGATCGACACGCCGCTCGCGCATGGGCTCGCCGGTGACGAGGGTGGGCCGATCCGGCGCGCGCTCGAGGCGCGCACGCCCGTGGGGCGTGTTGGGCGCCCATCGGACATCGCGGGGCTCATCGCGTTCCTCTGCAGCAAGGACGCCGAGTTCATGACGGGCTCGTTCCTGCTGATGGACGGCGGGTTGCGGGACGCTCGCGGCGGCGAGCTGCGAGAGGACCCGAACGACCCGGCCGTGCAAGAGCGCATGCGTCACCTGGCCGAGGCGGCCGAACGGCGGGCGCGATTGCAGCCACTCCTCGACGAGCGGTAGGGCATGCCAGGTGGGGAGGAACTCTGCTTCCTGACCGCTCGCGAGCTGGCTGCGCTGCTGGCGCGGGGAGAAGTCTCGGCGCGGGAGGTGGTAGAGGCACACCTGCGGCGGATCGAGCGGCTGGACCCGCACCTCCATGCGTTCGTCACCGTCGTGCCCGAGCGGGCGCTCGCGGCAGCGGCGCACCTCGATTCGCAGTTCGTTCGCTCCGGGCCAGTGGGACCGCTGCACGGGATCCCGGTCGCCCACAAGGACCTCCTGGAGACGGCGGGAATCCGCACGACCTACGGCTCGCCGCTCTTCGCGGAGCACGTACCGGCTGCTGACGCGCCGCTCGTGACCCGGCTCCGCGCTGCCGGCGCAGTCACCATCGGTAAGACGAACACCCCCGAGTTCGGGGCCGGCTCCCACACGTTCAACCGGCTCTTCCCGGCGACGCGAAACCCATGGGATGCGAGCCGGAGCGCCGGCGGCAGCAGCGGCGGCGCCGCGGCCGCGCTCGCGGCCCGCCTCGTCCCCCTCGCCGACGGCTCTGACATGGGCGGGTCGCTGCGCAACCCGGCCTCGTTCTGCAACGTCGTTGGGCTTCGCCCCACCCCCGGCCGGGTGCCGGAGCGGCCCGTCCTGCCCTGGCACCCGCTCTCCGTCCTCGGCCCGATGGGGCGCACGGTCGGGGACGTCGCGCTCTTCTTCGCTGCGATGACCGCCGAGGGGCCGAGCCCGCTTTCCGGCGCTGCCGACCCTGGTCCGTTCCTCGCGTTCGACCCGGGACGCCCCGAGCCGCTGCGCATCGCGTGGAGCCCCGACCTCGGCGGGCTTCCCGTCGAGCGGGGCGTGCGTGACGTCCTCGAGGAGGCGATGGGCGTCTTCGAGAGCCTCGGGTGCGGTGTCGAGGAGGTCCAGCTCGACCTGGAAGCGGCCGATGAGGTCTTCCACGTCTTCCGCGCCCTCGCGATGGAAGCACGGTACGGCCCATCGTTCGACGAACATCCGCACGCGTTCAAGCCCGCCCTTGCGTGGAACATCCGCGCGGCGCGAGAGCTGGATGGACGCCGCATCGCCGCCGCCTGGCGGGCCTGGGGTGAGCTGCTGGAACGCGCGCGCTCCCTGTTCGAACGGTTCGACCTCCTTGCCTGCCCTGCGGCACAAGTGCTGCCGTTCCCCATCGGCTGGGAGTACCCCCTGGTCGTCGAGCAGCGCCCGATGCGGACGTACATCGAGTGGATGCGCGTCTGCTCGCGCGTGACCGTCCTTGGCACCCCGGCGATCTCGGTGCCGGCCGGGTTCAGCGGGGAGGGGCTGCCCGTTGGGCTTCAGCTCGTGGCACCATGGCGCCGGGAGCTGGAGCTGCTGCGGGCGGCAGCCCGGTTCGAGGAGGCCACGGGGCACTGGCGGCGGGTTCCTCTCCTCGCGGCGTAACCCGGCACCCGCTTCAGCGGTTGGCGCTCCGCCCCTATGCTGTCGCGGGTGATGGAGCGAGCGCCTCGGCCGCCACGCTTTCCATGGGGGCTTCGATTCCGCCTGCGTGCGGTCCCGGAGCCCGCGGAGGGTTCGCTCACCATCCAGTTCACGTCAGCGGGCCCGGACCGATGGCGGCCCGCGTTGACGTGCGCGGGGGAGGGGCCGGTCCGGCTCGACGCGGTTGAGCTCCACGCCGACCTCGAGGACCCCGCGGCCGACGGCTGGGTCTTCGTGCACGGCCGCTACATGCAGATGGATTGCCTCATCTACCGGTTCGGCGAGGAGCCGGATGATGGGTACGATGGCCGCTTCCGACGGGTCGAGGAGGGCGCGCGGCTGATCGTGTCCCGTGAACAGGCCGTGCTCCACCTCCCCGCACGCGCGACGCCCGATCTGCTCGTCGCTTCCTTCGAGCCCGACCGATACCACTGCGATATCGTCTTTCGCTGCGATGGGGACGAGCGCACCCTGCGTGAGCTCGCGGTGCGGTTCACGCTCGAGGGGGAGACGCTCCAGCCGGGCGACGTCCTCGAACTCCCCGTACTGTGGGTCGCGGTTGGGAACGACGGGTGGGAGCTGCTCGAGCGGTACGCGGAGGCGCTAGGGAGGGAGCGGGGGGCGCGCGTCCCGGCGCGACCGCCGACCGGATGGTGCAGCTGGTATTACTTCTACGGGAGCCCGAGCGAGGAAGCGGTGATCGCGAACGCCGAGCGAGCGCGCGAAGCCCGCCTGCCGCTCGAGGTCATCCAGGTCGACGACGGCTACCAGGCCGCGACCGGAGACTGGTTGGAGACGAACGCGCGCTTTCCTTCGGGGATGGAGGCACTGGCGCACCGGATCCGGTCCGCGGGCTTCCGCCCCGGCATCTGGCTCGCTCCCCTCGTCGTGCACGAGCGTTCGCGCACCTTCCAGGAGCGCCCGGATATCCTCCTGCGCCGGCACGACGGTTCCCCCTGGGTCGTCGAGACCTGGCTCGGGCGTTGCGGGGTCCTCGACTGCACCCGCCCGGCCGCACAGGAGTGGCTGCGACACGTCATCGACGTGGTCGTCAACCGTTGGGGGTACCGGTACCTGAAGCTCGACGCGCTCGCCTTCGCCGTGGTGCCGCGAACGGAGGTGCGGTACGCGGATCCGGCGGCGACGGGCTTGCAGAACCTGCGGCGCGGTCTGGAGACGATTCGTGCTGCGGCGGGCGAGGATACCTACCTCCTCGGCTGTACCTGTCACTTCGGCCCGGCAATCGGTCTCGTGGACGGGATGCGGGTGGGGCCCGACGTCAAGGAGCGCTGGGCGGACGGTGCGAACCCCTCGGTGCGCCACGCGCTGCGCCTGGCACTGTTGCGCGGCTGGATGCACGGGCGCTGGTGGGCGAATGACCCCGACTGCGTGCTCGTGCGGGAGGAGAACACGGAGCTGGGTGCCGAGGAGGTGCGGTTCCTCGTAGCAGCGGTCGCTGCGACGGGCGGAGCGGTGTTCTCCGGCGACCACCTTCCAAACCTCTCCGGCGAGCGGATGGAGCTCCTGAGGATGCTCATGCCTCCAACGGGGCGTGCGGCCCGACCGCTCACCCTCGACGACGGACCGTTCCCCCGCATCTGGCGTGCGAGGCTCGACGAAGAGCGGAGCCTCGTGGCGATCCTGAACTGGCGGGATGAGGCCATCTGGGTCGTGCCGGACGAGGTCCTCGAGCCTGGCGAGGTAGGGTTCGATCCGCTCCGTCGGAGCCTCCTCGGCCGGGGGGACGTGTACCTTGCCCCGCACGAAGGGACGGTTTGGCAGGTGAGCGCCCGCGGAGTCACGCCGCGGGTGGTAGGGGACACCGGGCACGTCGCGTTCGCTCGCCTCTTCGAACGGCGGGTGAGCGGGGGTGTCATCGTGCGGAACGACTCGCCCTGGCCGAGGACGATCGTGGTGGAGTCACGCGGCCAGCTGCGGCTGGCGGAGCTCCCGCCGAGGCGGAGGATGAGCTTCCAGTAGTCGCCGCACCGGGTTTCTCGCGGTGGCCCGGGGCGAGACCCTCGAAGGGAGGTTGGCGCGATGGCCGCGCGACTGGCCGGGAAGGTTGCGCTCGTCAGTGGTGCCGGCTCGATCCGGCAAGGCATCGGCAACGGCAAGGCGACGGCGATTCGCTTCGCCGAGGAGGGTGCGGCGGTCTTCGCCGTCGACCGAAACCGGGCAGCGGTCGAGGAGACCGCGCGGATGATCCGGGAACGCGGCGGCATCGTCGCGACCGGGGTGGGTGACGTCTCCGACGCCGATACCTGCGCGCGCCTCGTGGCGGAGGCGGAGGAGCGATTCGGCCCGGTAACCATCTTGCACAACAACGTCGGCATCGGGGTCCCCGGCGACGTGGAGGAGATTCGGCCCGAGGACTGGCGCCACGCGTTTGCGGTGAACGTCGATTCGATGCTCTTCTTGACGCGGGCCGTTCTCCCGGGGATGAAGGCCGCCGGAGGAGGGGCGATCATCAACGTTTCGACCGTCGCCTCGATCCGTGCCTTCCCGGGCGTGGCCTACGGCGCGAGCAAAGGCGCGGTCAACTCCCTCACCATCACCCTCGCGGGGCGGCTGGCTCGCCACAACATCCGCGTGAATGCGATCCTGCCGGGCTACATCGATACGCCGCTCGTGGCGCCGATCTGGCGCGATGAGCGCGTCCGTGAGGCGAATCTCCGGCAGGTGCCGATGCGTCGATTCGGGTCTCCGTGGGACGTCGCCAACCTCGCGGTGTTCCTCGCCTCCGACGAGGCGGCGTACATCACGGGCCAGCTCATCGCGGTTGACGGTGGCCTCACCGTTCGCCTTTGAGCAGAGCGGCGGCGCGCCCCATGCTAAGGGACGCGCCGCCGCTGCGGCAGTGGCCGCGGCACCGCCTCAGGCGGCCGACTGGCGCCGCTCCTCGTAGGTCAGGAAGTCCGCGTCGGGCAGCCAGTTCCGGAACTCCCGCGTGGCGCCGCAGATCTTGCAGACGCCAGGGCTCGTCTCGCCGTTCGGGCTCTCGATGATCCAGTGATGGAAGTGGTCCGGCTTGGCCTTCGCTTCAGGCTTCGTCACGGTTTCGTTCATCGCTTCCCTCCTTCGCCACGGCCCGCGCCGGGGCCGGTCGTTTCGTCGTAGCAACGGTACTTCTTTTTCGATAGCACCATGTGCACCCACATTGTAGGTCCCAGCGCTACGAAGTCAATAGCACCGTGGCCGATCGTATAGAATTGGTGCAGAAAGGAGGCGCACCGATGGGGCGTGCCCGAGGCACGACGGCAGCGGACGGGTCCCGGGGTCGCACGTACGATCAGATGTGCCTCATCGCGCGGGCCCTCGACGTGCTCGGAGACCGCTGGACGCTGCTCATCCTGCGCGACCTGTTCGCCGGTCTGAACCGCTTCACGGACATCCTCGAGAGCAGTCCGGGGTTGTCGCCGAACATCCTCTCGAACCGGCTGAAGCGTCTCGAGCGGGAAGGCCTGGTGGAGCGCCGGTACTATCGTGGCCTCCCGCCGAGGGTCGAGTACCACCTCACCGAGAAGGGGCGTTCCGTACGCCCCGTTTTGCTGTCCCTTATTCGCTGGGCTCGCGAGCAGCTCGGGCCGTTCCCCTTCGAAGAGGTCGGCAAGCGGGTGCCGACGGACTTCGCGGTGCGAGTGCTGCCCACGTTCACCTTCGTGCCGGAACGGGCAGAGGGGCTGGAGGCGGCGATGGTGGTGGAGATCTCCGACTGCGAGGGCTGCAACACCTGGACCTTCGAGATCCAGGACGGCAACATCCGGCCGCAGCGCTCCGCCAACGGGCGCGCGGACGTCGTGCTGCGCACGACCACCGAGGGTTTCTTCCGCTTCCTTCGCGGTGAGGCAGACCCGACCGAATGCGGCGAGGTGCAAGGGGATCCCGCGCTCGCCCGGGCCGTGCAGGCGTGTTTCTCTGCCTCCTAGCTCTCGGCGCCGGTCGTTCGTGTCCATCGTTCGCCGTCACACGTCGCCGAACTGGGCAGAGTCTCCCTTCGCGCTCGTCGGCCGCGAAGTGGGGAGATCGCTGATTCGCGCGCTCGGCGTCCCCAGGAGCTCCCTGCTCTACCCGGTATACTCGGCCGGGAGCTCCCGTTCGGGAGAGCGCCGATGACCGAAATTCTGCCCCTTTCCCCGGAGCGGGTCGTCTTTGGCCTCAAGACGTGTGCCGATGCAGCCGTCGCCCCTGACGGGGCTGGGGCGGCGTTCGTCCTCAACTCCGCTCGCCGCGGCGCGCGGCGTGGCTCAGCGCAGATCTGGTACTGGTCCCCCGGCGAGGGAGAACCACGACCGCTCACGCACGCCCCGGGCCGCCACCTGCTGCCGCGGTGGCGCCCGGATGGGCGCGAGCTCGCCTTCGTGTCCGACCGTGAGGGCGAGTGGACCCTCTACCTCCTGCCGCGCGAGGGTGGCGAGGCGAGACCGCTGCTCCGCTACCCGGAACCGTTCCTCGACGTCGCTTGGTCGCCCGACGGTGCGCGCCTGGCCTTCGCCGCGGCCTGGGACCCTGAGCCGCATCGTGCTGGCGATGCTCCCCCCAGCCCGCGGGTGACCCGCCGCATCGACTACAAGCAGGACAACCGCGGCTACCTCAGGGAGAAGCGCATCCACCTCTTCGTGGCGGACGCGGAAAGCGGAGAGTTCGAGCGCATCACGACGCTCTCACAGGACCACGGGCCTCCGCGCTGGTCGCCCGACGGGGCCCTGATCGCCACGCAGGTAGCGAACCGGAATGGGATGTGCTCGCAGCTCGGCGTCCTCCGCCCTGACGGCAGCGGCCTCCGGCTGTTCGGCCCAGAGCTCGGCAACGTCGGCACCTGGGCCTGGGCAGCCGACGGCCAGCGAGTCATCTTCACGGGCGACACCCGCCAGACCTGGCAGGCGGACTTCTTCCTCGCAGACCTCACGCGGGGGAGTGTCGAGCGTCTGACCGACGACCTTCCCGTGCTGCCGGCCGCCGGCTTCCCGACGATCGAGCTCCCCTCGATGCCCGTCTGGCTCGATGACGACGAGGTGTTGTTCCACGCGATCCGGGCAGGGTCGAGCGGGCTCTACCGCTTCCGCCTGTCCGACCGGCGGCTGGACTGCGAGCTCGAGCACAGGGCGGTCTGCGCCGGGCTCTCGGTGAGCTCAGACGGCAGGTACGCCGTCCAGACCGCGAGCAGCTTCGAGTACGCGGGGGAGCTGCTCTTCGTCGACCGTAAGGCCGGCTCGGTGGCGAGGACGCGCTTCAACGACGACCTCCTGGCCGAATCGCCACCTGCGCGGTGGGAGCGGTTCTCGGTCCGCCGGGCAGGACTGGAGATCGATGCGTGGCTGCTCTTTCCGCCCGGCTTCGATCCTCGCAAACGGTACCCGCTCGTCCTCGACGTGCACGGCGGGCCGAACGGCTACTACGGGTACGCCTTCAACCCGGTCCAGCAGGTACTGGCGACGCACGGCTTCCTCGTCCTCTTCGCCAATCCGCGGGGGTCTTCTTCGTACGGCCGCGACTTCACCCTGCGCGTCCTCGAGGATTGGGGCGGAGAGGACTTCCTCGACCTCATGGCGGTGCTCGACGCAGCGCTCGAACGGCCGTACGCAGACCGCGACCGCGTCGGGATCTGGGGCTATAGCTACGGCGGGTACATGACCGCTTGGGCGATAGCCCAAACGGATCGCTTCGCCGCGGCGGTCTGCGGCGCGCCGTGCTTCAACCTGGTCTCGATGTACGGCACGAGCGACATCGCGCATCACTTCGGCGAGCTCCAGTGGGGCGGGTCGCCCTGGGAGCGACCCGAGTGGTACGCGGCCCGGTCGCCGTCGACCCATTCGCACCGCGTGCGAACGCCGACGCTCATCATCCATGGCGAAGCGGACGAGCGTTGTCCCATCGGCCAGGGCGAGGAGATGTTCGTCGCGCTGAAGAAGGCGGGGTGCGAAGTCGAGTTCGTCCGCTACCCGGAGGGGTCGCATCTCTTCCTCCGTACCGGTTACCCCGACCACCGGGCCGATGCCCTTCGCCGCATCCTGAGCTGGTTCCGGCTCCACCTCGGCGGGGTTCGCGATGGATGACGCGGTCGTGGCCATCGCGCTCGTGGGCGCCAACCAGGCCGCCGTCAGGCGACGGCTGCAGGAGCTGCGCGAGGAGTGTGATGCGGGCACGGGCATGCTCTCCTCCAACCTCACCACGCTGGACGGCACGCCGGCACCGGCAGACGTCATCGCCGCCGCCTCCACGGCGCCCTTCCTCGCGCCGTCGAGGCTGGTGGTGGTGCCCGAGCTGCTCGACCGGTTCGAGCAGCGCGCCGAGAGCCGGTCGTCGCGGACACTGGACGCCTGGGAGCCGTTCTTCCGCTGGGTAGACGACGAGGCGCCGCCCTGGGCCAGGGTCGTGTTCCTCGGGACCGGGACCTCGAAGCGGAACCCGTTCCTGAAGCGGCTCGCCTCCTGCCGCCGGGCCCGCATCGAGGAGTTCCCAGAACTTCGTGGCGAAGCGCTGCTCAGGTTCGTCCGCGAGGAAGCGGCGGCGCGTGGGGTGCGGTTCCGGCGGACGGGACAGCGACCGGAAGAGGGCGACCCTGCATACGTGCTCGTAACGAACTGCAACGGGGACACGCTCGCGCTCCTCAACGAGCTGGACAAGCTGGCGCTGTACGCCGAAGGACGCGAGGTCACCGTCGACGATGTGCAGCTCCTGTGCCCGGGGGAGCGTACGGCATCCGTCTGGCACTTCATCGATGCGGCTCTCGACGGCGACCTCGGGCAAGCGCTGCGGTCGCTGCGGGGCCTCCGGCAGACCGGCGAGAGCGAGCAAGGGGTGCTCGCGCTCCTCGCCAGCGGCGTCAGGCAGCTGGTCACCATCCTCGACCTCCTCGACGAGGGCAAGAGCGAGGAGGAGATCGGTGTCGCCATCAACCGCCCGTTTCCGAACTTGCGGCGGCGGGCGATCGAGCGGGCCCGCCGCCTGGGCCGAGAGGGCATTGCCGCGGCGTACGACGCGATCGTCGAAGCGGATCGAAGCTTGAAGAGCGGAGCCGTCGACGAGGACCTCGCGATGGAGGTGCTGGTGGCGAAGCTGGCAGGACTGGCGCGTCGGCCCGTGGGGCGTGTCAGAGGGTAAGCGGCCCGATGCGCACGAAGGCGGCCGCGGAACGCCAGTCGAGAAGCTCGCGTGCGGTGCGGCCGAGGACCGGCAAGGGAGAAGGAGCAACCTCCATGAGCGGGAGGAGCACGAACGCTCGCTCCGCGATCCTGGGGTGCGGCACCGTGAGCTCGGGCGTCGAGACCCGGCGGTCGCCGACGAAGAGGATGTCGATGTCGATCGTTCGCGGACCCCATCTCCACGTCGGCGTGCGCCCGAGCTCGGCCTCGATCGCCTTCGCCCGCCTCAGGAGCTCTTCGGGTTCGAGCGAGGTGAACCCCCTGACGACGGCGTTGTAGAAGCTGGGCTGGCCTTCGGGGACGGGTGGCGTCTCCCAGACGGAGGAGAGCCGCTCGACCCGCAAGGCGTCCGATCGCACCAGCTCGTGCACCGCTCGGCGGAGGTTCTCCAGCCGGTCTCCCAGGTTCGATCCGAGGGCGAGCATTGTGTCCATCAGGGCGAGGCCCAGTTGGCTCGGACGATGGCGTCGCTCATGCGGGCGACCTTGCGAATCTCCGCCACGTCGTGGACGCGGACGATATCGACGCCACCGGCGATGGCGAGGGCGACCACGGCGGCCGTCCCTTCCAGCCGCTCCTCCACCGGGGCGTCGAGGACGATACCGATCGTCGACTTGCGGGAAGGACCGAGCAGCAGGGGAAGCTCGAACCGCCACAGCTCCGGCAGCCGCCGCACCATGGCGAGGTTCTCCTCGGGCTGCCACCCGAAGCCGAAGCCAGGGTCGAGGATGACGCGCTCGCGGGGGATGCCGTGGCGATCGGCGATGGCCAGGCTCTCCAGGAAGCCGGCACAGATGTCGTCGATGACGTCGGTCGTGCGGCGGCCTCGCTGGTTGTGCATCGCTACGACGGGGACGCCGAATTCGGCCACCACGCCGGCCATGTTCGGGTCGGCGCGCATGCCCCAGACATCGTTGATCAGGTCGGCCCCGGCTTGGAGCGCTGCCCGCGCCGTCTCCGCGTGGTAGGTGTCGACCGAGATCGGCAGGGAGCACTCGGCGCGCACCGCTTCCAGTGAGGGAAGGAGCCGGGCGATCTCCTCGTTCGCCTCGAGCGGCCGGGCCCCCGGGCGGGTAGACTCCGCGCCGATGTCGATGATGTCCGCGCCTGCCGCTTCGAAGGCGCGGGCGCGCTCGACCGCCTTCGCCGGGTCGCCGCCGGTGCCGTCTCCGCTGAAGGAGTCAGGGGTGACGTTCAAGACGGCCATGATGTAGGTCCGCGACCCCCACGCGAAGGTGCGGTTGCGGACGGCGAGCTCCGGCGAGCGGTAGCGGCGGTGGAGCGGGGCGGTACGGCAGCAGCGGAGCGCGGGGTCAGTCGATGAGTTCATACTCGTGCTCGACGGCCGTGCCGTCCTCGATGTAGAACACCCGCACCTCGGGCCGGTCCCGGTCGGCGACGCCGATGACGAAGTGGACGTAGGGCGGGCCGAAGAAGGCCGACATCATGCGGATGTCCGTGGGGCTGGGCCGCGCTTCGGAGCCGGTGTGGGAATGGTAGAACCCGGCGAGCTCGTGGCCGGCGGCCTCCATCTCCGCCTCGATGCGGCGCTGCTCGCGCGCGTCGATGCTGAACCGGTACGGGCTCTGCTCGGCATTGCGCGCGGGGTAGACGCCGGCGATCGTGTCGTCTGTCTTGCCAAGCATGCCGCAGCACTCGATCGGCGCTTCGCGCAGGGCGTGCTCGACCATCGCCTGCAGGTGTTCACGGCGGAGGCGCGCGATGACGGCCATGGAGTGCTCCTCGGTTGCTCCGATCGCCCATTCTAGGGGGCGGTGGCGCGAGGGGCAGCGCGGCTGCTAGTTGCAGCTCTCCGAGGGCGAGTCCTTCAGGCGGGGCGAGTTCACCTGCTGGTCCATGAGGATGAACACGCCGGCCAGCCGCGGGACGACGGCGATCCCGCCAAGGTCGGTGCGGTTGACGTACGCGGGGATTCCCTTCGCGGTGTTGAAGTAGTGGCGCCACGATTGCGTTTGGGCGTCGAAGATGTACACCCCGCGCCAGGAGGTGGACGGCAGGCAGGCGACGTAATCAGCCGGTGGGACGTCCGCCGACAGCGGTCCACCCACGAGATTCATCCCCTGGACGAGCGGATTGTTCAGGACTCGCGCCGTCGCGAGGCCGAGCCCAGACCCGAGGGCAGCCGCGATCGCCACGCCAACGAGCGCGACGGAGAGCATCTTCGTTCGCATCCGTTTCATGAGCGCTCCTCCTGGAACACGTGCCGAGCGTAGCAGCCGCTCGAGCTAGGTGCATGAGGGGAAACGCGCCGAACTGCCGTCAGCGGCCGAATCCGGCGTAAATCGTTCGTAAAACCTCCCGCCGGGCCGCCTCAGCCGTCGCCGCGGAGCTTCTCCGATTGGGGCGCAATCGCCGCAGCGCCGGCGGCGCCGATGGCCACGATCGAGCAGTTGTCCCCGTGCGTGCGTTCCGCCATCTTCACCGCCTCCTCGACGGTTTCCGCCGCGTCGAAGCCGAGGTGAGCGGGGACGTGCGGGTCGGCCGGCCGCGCCACGATGACTCGGCCTGCGTGCCGGAGCCGTCGGAGCGGGTGGGTGGCGAGGATCCCGTGGACGGGGTGAAAGGCAACGCCGTGCCGGTATCGCTCGATGTAGTCCGATCGCTTCGCGAACCGCTCCGCGTACTCGCGGTCGATGACGTAAGCGTCCCGCGTGACCGGCAGCACCCGCTCCCACACCTCCCGGTAGCTGGGATGGTGCTCCAGATCCCACTCCTCCCGCACGGGGGTGGCCATGATGACGGTGCAGCCCGGCTTCCCCAACGCTTCGATGTACCCGCCCTGGTAACCGAGTCCGGAGGAGATGAGCGTGAGAATAGGGTTCGGCCGCGCGAAGACTGCGTACGGGCTGGCGTCGGCGACGCCGTAGACGACGACGTCCGCTCGCACGGGCGCGGCCGCGCGGCGAGGAGGGTGGCGCTCCTGCAGCAGCTCCAGCGCGGCGGCGCGCGTCTCGCTCACGCCGCCGGCCCAGATGCCGCCGAGCGCGTGGGGGGAGTCCATGACGGTCTCGACCTTGAAGAACCGCTTTCCCAGCCGCGCTTCCAGGACTGCGCCGATCTCGTCGAGCACCCGGTGCATGCGGTTGTCGCGAACCGACATCGACATGCCGTCGGGATGGTGAGTGGCGCGGATGGAGCGCCACGTGCTCAGTCCAACCGCAATCGATTTCCAGCCCCCGCTGAACCCCATCACGCAGCCCGCGTTCACGTAGATGCACAGGTCGGCCTCGGCTGCGGTGCGGTTCACGTCCACGTAGTAGCCGCTCGGCGTCGTCCCCAGCGAGAGGATATCGGCCTCGTCCTCGGCATCGTGGCAGCGGAGCCGGTGGCGGAAACGCTCGACGAGTTCCGGGCCGAGCACCGAGGCGAGCTCCTCGTGCGTGAATTTGCGGTGGAGTGCGTTCGCACACAGCAGGAGGACGTTACGCTCGTCGACGCCGGCGCTCGTGAGCTCGTCGAGGCACTCCTCGATGATCAGCTTGCGAATGTCGCCGGACCCTCGCACCGTGGGGTCATCGAAGGCTATGACGACCCGCATCCCCGGCCGGGCAAGCTCCCGCAGTCGAGGCATGCCCAGGGGCGCCGCGAGCGCCTGGCGGATCCGCCGGCGCCGTTCGGCCTCGCTCTGGCGTGGCGCCGGCCGCGCTCCCGCAGCTCCGATGACCACGGTGCGGTCGGGGAGTGAGGCGACGAGGGTGCCTTCTCCGTAGGCGAGCGGCACGTCGACCATCGCGCACACCTCCTCTGCGGGTGTGCATCATACGCCCGGCAGGGTGCCCCTTCAGCTTCGGCGCCAGAACTGCCACCACCGGCGGCGGGCGAGCATGGCAGCGCGCGCGTCGTCAGCCTCCTGCGCGAGGCGCTGGCCTGAGTCTGAGCTCGAGGTGGCGACCTGCGTGGCGACGGAGGGGAGAACTTCGGCCAGTTGCCGCTGCTCGGCGAGCGGGAACTCCCGCACGATCGACTGGGCGAACATCGTGCTGCGCAGAGCGAGGTCGCCCGAAAGCCCCCGGACGGCCTCGTCGTAACCCGCACCGATGGTCCGGGCGGCGTCGGGCGGGAGCTCCAACCACGACCGCAAGCGGGCTGCGGCGAGGGCTCGGAGCGTCTCGTCGCTCGAACCGAGCTCCTGGGACGCGATCTGGCGAAGCTCCTCCGCACGGGTCTCCGGCGGCAGCGAGGCGATCGCCTCGAATCTCCGCCGCATCTCGGCGATGCGTTCCGAGTCGGGGAGTTGCGCGAGGTCAGTCCAGCCATGGCTCGGGGACGAGGGCGCGGTCGACATCGGCGGCCTCCTTCACCGCTCTGCGCGGTATCGCTGCTCGCGGTACCAGCCTACGCGCGGTGTCAACCCTACACGTTCGAGCCAAGCTCCCGCTCGCGGAGCCGCCGCCATACCTCGCCACTGCGGGTGTACCGCTCCATGAGGAAGGGGTACACGTTCGGATCCTGAAACAGGAGCTCGAGGCACTGCTGCCCGAGGTACCGATCGAGCACCGTCGGGTGAACGTCCGGGTCGACGAGGTCGACCGCTAACTCCGGATCGAACCCACCCGGCGCAACCGGCATCCCGGCCGGCTGATGCGCCAACAGTCCGCGTTCCACGAGCGAGGTGACGGTCGCTTCCAACTGTTGCCGGAATTCCGGTCGCGGCCGTGTGCCGTCGGGCGAAAGGTAGTCGTGAGCCTGGCCGCCGGTGCGGAGGGCGTAGGTCACGGCGCACACGTAGTCGACGCGGAAGCTGTCATCGCCGGCGGCTTTCGACGGCGGCAGACCGAGTGAGAGCACCCCCAGCAGCACCTGCTCAAGCGGCTGCAGGTCCTCCGGCTGTATCGCCACCCCGTCACCTCCGCTCCGGCACGAGCGCCCGTTCCGCGTTGCTGCCCTCGTGCGCCAGGCCCGCGAGGAAGCGCGCCACACGGCCAAGCGCCTCGCGGTCGAGGCAGTAGCACGAGGGATGCTCGATGCTGCCGACGACGAGCTCTGCTTCCTTCAGCACCCGCAGATGCTCGGACACCGTGGAGGGCGCGAGCGGCAGGCAGCCGACCAGCTCTCCGGTCACGCACGATGCTCGCTGGGCGAGCTCAAGGACGATGCGCAGGCGCGCCGGGTTGCCCAGCGCGCGCAACATGCGGGCGATGCGGATCTCCTCGGAAGAAAGGGACTCGATCTCCTTCACGGCGCTCCTTGACCCCGCTCCCATCCTACCGTACGGTGACGGCGTTCGGAAATTTCCGAACCGGAGGAGCCATGACCACTCCGCACGATGAGGTGCGGGCCGAAGTCGCCCGCAGGTACGCAGTCCGCGTTGCGAGGTACCTCGCGGAGGAGCCGCTGCCGGTCGTAGGCGAAGCCGCCGTTGCGGATTGCTGCGGGTCTGGCGCGTCCGGCCAGGGCATGGAGCGCGTCGCAGAGCTGTACCGCTCCCAAGACGTGGAGGAACTCTCGCCGGAGGTTCTTGCCCTGTCCTTCGGGTGCGGCAACCCGACGGCCATTGCCGCCCTCCGGCCCGGAGAGGTAGTGCTGGACCTCGGCAGCGGCGCAGGGCTCGACGTGCTCCTCGCAGCCCGGCAGGTAGGGCCGACGGGGTTCGTATACGGGGTCGACATGACCCCGGAGATGGTCGCCCTGGCGCGACGGAATGCCGCGGCCGTCGGGGCGGAAAACGTGGAGTTCCGGCTGGGGACGATCGAGCAACTTCCCTTTCCCGACGGCTCGGTCGACGTCGTCATTTCCAACTGCGTCATCAACCTCAGCCCGGACAAGGACGCCGTCTTCCGAGAGGCGTTCCGTGTCCTGCGTCCCGGCGGCCGGCTGCAGGTCTCCGACACCGTCTGGCTCGAACGCCGCCCCTCTGGCGAACTCGACCTCGACGCCTGGGCCTCCTGCGTCGCTGGGGCGCTCACGGTGGCGGAGTACGAGGAGAAGCTGCGCCGGGCAGGGTTCGCGGATGTCGAGATTCGAGCGCGTCCGGCTCCGGGCGAAGCGGGATTCGGCAGCGCAGACATCGTAGCGCGGAGGCCCTGACGCTTACGGTTGCGGTACACTCGCGCCCATGGACCGCGCCTTCCGGCTGCGTGCCCTCGACGGGAACGAGCGCGCCTTCCCTACGGGCCGGCTCGCCCTGCTCGTGTTCGTGAAGGAGGATTGCCCCACCTGTAACCTCGTGCTCCCGATCGTCGAGCAGCTGGCCTGGGCAGTCCGCGACGGCTGTGACGTCCTCGTCATCGGCCAGGAAGCAGAAGGGAACCGGGAGCTGCAGCGGCGCCACGGCTTGACGGTTCCCGTTCTCGACGACTCCGCCCTCCGCGTGTCGTTCGCGTGGGAGATCGAGACGGTGCCGACGGCCATCCTCGCCGATGCGGATGGTAAGGAGCTCTGGCGTACCGAAGGCTTCGCCCGCAGCGACTGGCAGGCATTGGCTCGGCTGCTCGCCACCACGCTCATGGTCCCCGCACCGGGCATCTGCTGGTCCGCCTTCCCCGAGCATCGGCCGGGGTGCGGGTCGCGCAGCGTCGAGCCGGGAATCGCCGAGCGGCTCGCTGCCGAGGCGAGCGGCTCGCCGCTGCGGGCGCGCCGCATCGAGATTGGCGAGCAGGACGACCCCTTCGAGTTCCTCTTCGACAAGGGTTTGACGGACGGGCTGCCGGTGATTCCCCCCACGCCTGAGCGGGTGCTGCGCATGCTGCAGGGGACATCCCGCGACCCGCAGGAGGTCGTGGGGCTGGTGCCCCCCAACTACGCTCCCGCCACGGTCGAGAAGGTAGCCATCAACGCCGTCATGGCAGGCTGCCGTCCCGAGTACCTGCCGGTGGTCCTCGCCGCGGTGGAGGCGATCTGCACGGACGAGTTCAACATGCACGGGGTGCTCGCCACGACTCACTTCCCCGGACCGGTCATCGTGGTCAACGGCCCCATCCGCGATCGCATCGGGATGAACTACCGCATCAATGCGCTCGGCCAGGGATGCCGCGCCAACCTCACCATCGGCCGGGCGGTCCAGCTCGTCGTGCGCAACCTCGGAGGTGGCCGGCCGGGGGAGGTGGACCGGGCCGTGCTCGGCCAGCCCGGCAAGCTCAGCTTCTGCTTTGCGGAGTTCGAGGAACGGAGCATCTGGGAGCCGCTCCACGTCGAGCGGGGCTTCCGCCCGGAGGAGAGCACGGTCACGGTCTTCGCGGGCTGTGCGCCCGTGCCGATCGTCGACCAGCTCGCCCGTTCCGCTCGCGCGCTGGCGACCAGCTACGGTCTCGCCCTCGCGGCGGTCAGCCACCCCAAGCAATACCTGTACGGCGAGCTCCTCCTCATCGTGCCGCCGGAGCACGTGGATACGTTCGCTCGCGACGGCTGGACGAAGGACCAGATTCGCGAGCGGATCCAGGAGGTGACCGCACGGCCGGTCCGTGAGCTCCTTCCTGACGAGGAGTGTGCCGAGGGACTCCCGCCGGCGGTGGTAGAGCGGCTCGGGCTCTCGCTCGATGACCGGCTGTCGAAGTTTCGCGACCCGAAGCAGATCACCCTCGTCGTGGCGGGCGGAGAGGCGGGAAAGTTCGCCGCCTACGTCCCCGGATGGGTGAGCGGCCCGACGGGCTCCCAGATGGTGACGGTCCCGATCCGCCAGTGACCCGCTGGCGAGCGCTCGCGGTGGCGCGCATACTGCTCCCAAGCTTCGTGAGGAGGAGAGGGATGGTCACGATCCTGGACCCTACCGACGAGCGGGTCCCGATCGCCCGCGCCCTCGCGCGCCGGCCTGAGGCCATCAGCGGCCGCGTGGCGCTGCTCGACATCTCGAAGCCACGCGGGGACGTCTTCGTCGCCCGGCTGGAGGAGCGGCTGCAGGAGCTCCTCCCGCACGTCGAGTTGCGCCGTTACCGCAAGCCCACGTTCACGAAGCCGGCGCCGGAGGAGCTCCGCCGGACCATCGCGGCGGAGTGCGACTTCGTCATCGAAGCGCTCGCCGATTGAGGGTCGTGCACGACGTGCAGTGTGCACGACACGTTCTGGTTTGAGATCCAAGGGAAGCCTTCGGTGTTCGTGGCCACGGATGCGTTCATCGATGCTGCCGAGGTGCAGGCCAAGGCGCTCGGGCTGCCGGAGCTCCAGCGCGTCTTCGTGCCGCACCCCATCCAGGACGCGACCGACGATGAAGTGAGGGCCAAGGCGGACGCCGCCATCGACTCCATCATCGCGGCGCTCATCGACTAGCTGGGAGGGTAGGAGCCTATGCCCGCGACGCCGCCGATCGACTGGGACCGCTACTACGAGGAGGCCGTCGACCTCCTCTGCCGGTTCATCCGCGTCGATACCTCGAACCCCCCGGGTAACGAACATCGGGCGGCGGAGTTCCTCGGACGGACCCTGGACGCGGAGGGGATCCCGTATCAGCTGTACGACCCAGGAGGCGGCCGCACCTCGCTTCGTGCGGTCCTCCCGGGTGACGGCTCCCATCACCCCTTCCTGCTCCTCAACCACACGGACGTCGTGCCGGTGGAGCGCGAGTACTGGGAGGTCGACCCCTTCGCCGGCGTCGTCCGCGACGGCTGCATCTGGGGGCGCGGCGCCCTCGACATGAAGAGCCTCGGCATCGCAGAGCTCATGGCCTTCCTCGCTCTTAAACGGCTGGGAGTGCCGCTGAAGCGGGACGTGGTGTTCCTCGCCGTCGCCGACGAGGAGGCGGGCGGGCTGTACGGGATCGAGTGGCTTGACCAGCACCATCCGGAAGCGCTGCACGCGGAGTTCGTCATCAACGAGGGCGGCGGCGGTGTCACGGAGCTTTTCGGCGTCGAGCGCCCGGTGTACAACGTCGCCGTCGCCGAAAAGGGCCCCCTCTGGCTGAGGCTGGTGGCCGAAGGCACGCCGGGACACGGCTCGATGCCCCACGACGACAACGCGCTCGAGCGGCTGGTCCGAGCCCTCTACCGCATCCAAACCTGGAAGCGCGACATCGTGGTCTACCCCCTGCTCGACGAGTACTTCGCACGGCTCCGGGCGGCGGGCGTGTTCCAAGGAGAGCCCACCGTCGAGCGGCTCGCCGAGATTGCCCGGGACGACATTCGTGTCCGGGCACTGCTCTCGAACACCATCAGTACGACGATGGCCCGCTCGGGCATCAAGCACAACGTCATCCCCGCAAAGGCAGAGGCGACCATCGACTGCCGCCTTCTTCCGGGCGTGAACCCGGACGACTTCCAGCGGCAAGTCGAAGAAGTGATCGACGACCCGAAAGTTCGCGTGGAGCGTGTCTTTGCAGGGTGGTCCGAGCCAAGCCCGTTCGATACGGAGCTGTTCCGCACCATCGAAGAGGTGGTGCGGCAGCACGTGGAGGATGCGGTGGTGGTGCCGGGCGTGACGGTCGGGTTCACGGACAGCCGTGTGTTCCGGCGGCGCGGCGTCGTGGCGTACGGCTTCTCGGGGAACCTCGACGCTCCCGAACTGCTGCGAACGTTCCACGGCCACAACGAGCGGATAACGGTCGAGAGCTTCCGCCTGAACTGCCGGCTCGTCTTCGAGGTCGTCTACCGGATGTGCGCCGCCTGAGCCTTCTCCGCCGCGACGTCGCGGAGCTCGGAGAGCAGCTGGTGCGCAGGCGGCGGTAGATACCGGCCCGGCCGGCGGATCCAGCCGACCCTTCGGGTGAGCGGCGGGTCCGTTCGCAGCACGGACACGTCGGGCGCCCTGGCGACGGCGATGCTCGGCGCGAAGCAGATGCCGACCCCGGCGGCTACGAGCCGCAGCAGGGCCTGCTGGCTGCGGCACTCCAACCGCCCATCGATCGTGACCCCGAGCTCCTGGGCGGCTCGCTCGATCTCTCGCCGCAGGCCGTGCCCCGGCATGGAGAGGAGGAGGTTGGCAGCCTCGAGCGCGCTCCGCAGGTTGACCGTGCCCGCCTGCGCCCACGGGTGGTCACTTGGCACTGCCAGCACGACCTCTTCTACGAACAGCTCCTCGACGTCGAGCCGCGAATCGGCGAGGGGAAGCACCACCACGCCCAGGTCGAACTCGTCGTCCAGAACCCGACGGATGATGTCGTCCGTGCTCAGCATCTCCAAGGAGATGCGCGCGGCTGGGAAGCGCTCGCGCAGGCGTGCGAGCGCCTCCGGGAAGAGGGCGTCGGTGACTGTCTCGGTCGCGGCCACGCGGAGGCGTACCGCCCCTGCGGCATGGGCCGAGGTGATGGCGGAAACGGTCTGCTCGACGTCTGTGATGACGCGATCGGCGCAGTCGGCGAGCGCGCGGGCCGCCTCGGTCGGCACCACGTGACGCCCCACACGGTGGAAGAGGGGCACGCCGAGCAGGCGCTCCACCTGCCGCAGCTGCTTGCTCACCGACGGCTGGGCCACGTGCTCGGCCTCCGCCGCGGCGGTCACGCTCCCCGTGCGCACCACGGCACGGATGTACCGGAGGTGCCGGAGCTCGATCATGCTACGAAGCTATCGGTTCGCGGGAGCAGATGCGACCGAGTCAGGGGGCAAGGAGGAGGGCGACGGAATTCGCGCCAAGGTCCCTCGTCTCGCGAATGCGGAACCCGGCTGCTTCGAGCCGGGCTCGGGCGGCGGCTTGCGCGGCGGGATCGAAGTCGTCGAGGACCACCCACACGGCGCCCTGGGCGACGGAAGCCATCCAGCGGAGGCGGCTGAGCGGGGCAGGCTGCAGGTCGTCCGCAGTGGGCCACCAAGCGATGCGACGCGCGGGATGGGCCGTGTGGAGCGCGGGCACCACCGAGGGGCGCGGTTTCACACCGCTCGCCTCCCCGAGAACGGAGCTCGGCGGGTCGACGAGGAGGATGCGATCCTCCCCTTCCGACAGTCCGAGGTCAGCGAGGAGGCCCATCGGCATCCCTCACGCCACGGCACCGTGACACTTCTTGTACTTCTTGCCGCTGCCGCAGTAGCAGGGGTCGTTCCGGCCGATCTTGCGAGCAGCGGTGCGCGCTCCCTCTGCTGCCGCCTCCCGGTTCGTGCGGAGAGAGCCCATGGGCGCCGCCGAGGCGGAGGCGAGCACTGGCTCCGGCTGCCGTGTCGGGGCCTCGCTCGATTCGGCAGGCCGCTCGACGATGCGCACGCGGAAGATGGTCCGCGCGACCTGGCGCCGGATGTTCGCCTGGAGCTGCAGGAACATGTCGTACCCCTCGCGCTTGAAGGCGACGAGCGGGTCGACGTTCGCGTACGCCTGCAGCCCGATGCTCTGGCGGACCTCCTCGATGGCGGTGAGGTGCTCCCGCCAGTGGTAGTCGATCGCCTCGAGGAGGAGCCAGCGCTCCACCTTGCGCATGTTCTCGGCGCCGATCTTCTCCTCCAGCTCCTCGTACCGAGCCTCCGCCCGGTCGAGCAGCTCGTCGAGGAGCTCCTCGCCCAGCCCCTGCATCTCCTCCGGCGTGGGCACGTCCTCCGGAGGCAGGATCTCCTTCAGCTCGGTCGCGAGGGCGTGGTAGGCCTCGGGGTTCGCCCGGTCGAGCGCCTCGACCATCTCGGTGATCTCGCGCTCGATCATGTCGAGGACCGTCGCCCGCGTATCCGCCCCGCGGAGCACCTTCTCGCGCTCCCCGTAGATCACCCGGCGGTGCTCGTTTACGACGTCGTCGAACTCGACGAGCCGCTTGCGGATGTCGAAGTTGTACCCCTCGACCTTCTGCTGGGCCTGCTCGATCGCCTTCGCAACGGCGCGCGACTCGAGCGGCATGTCCTCGGTCATCCCGAGCTTCTTCAGCATGCCGGCCACCCAGTCGGGGGCGAACCGGCGCATGATGTCGTCGCCGAAGGAGACGAAGAACCGGCTCGAGCCGGGGTCTCCCTGGCGGCCGGCTCGCCCGCGGAGCTGGTTGTCGATGCGGCGGGACTCGTGCCGCTCCGTGCCGATGACGTGCAAGCCGCCGAGCTCCGCCACGCCTGGGCCGAGCTTGATGTCGGTGCCGCGGCCGGCCATGTTCGTGGCGATCGTCACGGCCCCCTTCTGGCCGGCCTTGGCGATGATCTTCGCCTCCCGCTCGTGATGCTTGGCGTTCAGCACCTCGTGCGGGATCCCGCGCCGGGTCAGGAGGCTCGAGAGGTACTCCGACTTCTCGATGGACGTCGTGCCGACGAGCACGGGCCGGCCGATCTTGTGCATCTCCTCGATCTCTTTCACGACCGCGTTGAACTTCGCCCGCTCGTTGATGTAGATGACGTCCGGGTAGTCGATGCGAATCATCGGCTTGTGTGTGGGGATGACCACCACGTCGAGGCCGTAGATCTTGTGGAACTCCTCCGCCTCGGTCTCGGCCGTGCCCGTCATCCCGGCCAGCTTCTCGTACAGGCGGAAGTAGTTCTGGAAGGTGATCGTGGCGTAGGTGATCGACTCGCGCTGGATCTTCACGCCTTCCTTGGCCTCGACGGCCTGGTGGATGCCGTGGCTCCAACGCCGGCCCGGCATGAGCCGGCCGGTGAACTCGTCCACGATGATTACCTGGCCGTCCCGGACGACGTAGTCGCGGTCGATTCGCTTCAGGTACTCCGCGTCGAGTGCCGCCTCCAGGTGGCGGATGAGCCGCGGGTCAGACCCGTAGATGTTCTGGATGCCGAGACGCTGCTCGACCTTCGCAATTCCCTCTTCCGTGAGGGAGACGTGCTTGGCGCGGTGGTCGATGATGTAGTCGACATCCTCGACGAGCCCCTTCACGGCTTTCGCGAACGCGATGTAGGTCGCGCTCGCCTCCTCTGCCTGGCCGCTGATGATGAGCGGTGTCCGGGCTTCGTCGATGAGGATGTTGTCGACCTCGTCCACAATCGCGTAGTACAGCTCTCGCTGCACCTTCTGCGAGAGATCGCGCACCATGTTGTCGCGAAGGTAGTCGAAGCCGAACTCGTTATTCGTCCCGTACGTGACGTCGCACTCGTACGCTTCGCGCCGCGTGCAGGGGCGGAGATTGGCGTAGCCGTTCTCCCCCTCGTGCTCGCCGGGGTCGTATCCCCGCTCGAAGCGGAAGCTGACACCGTTGTTCTGGATGACGCCGACGGTGAGGCCGAGCGCGTCGTAGACCGGCCCATACCAGGCAGCGTCGCGGCGGGCGAGGTAGTCGTTCACCGTGACCACGTGCACGCCGCGGCCGAGGAGCGCGTTCAAGTAGACGGGCGCCGTCGCGGTGAGGGTCTTCCCCTCACCGGTCTTCATCTCGGCGATCTTCCCCTCATGGAGGACGATCCCGCCCATGAGCTGGACCTCGTAATGGCGCTCGCCGACCTGCCTACCCGCCGCCTCCCGAACGACGGCGAACGCCTCCGGGAGGAGATCGTCCAGCGTCTCCCCGGCCTCCAGACGAGACTTGAACTCGTCCGTCTTCGCCCGCAGCTGCTCGTCGCTCAGCGCGCGGACTTCTGGCTCATGCGCGAGGATTTCGGAGACAATACCGGAGAGCCGCCGGAGCTCCCGCTCGTTGGAGTCTCCGATGATGCGGCTGAGAAACCCGAGCTTCGGCATCCTGGGTTCCAGTGTAGATCGTTTCCTCGGAAGGAACCGGGTAAGTCCCCGATCGCCACGGTCCGAAAGGAGCAGCATGCTCGAAGAGAGCGAGCAGAAGATGCGGGTGCGGCAGAACCAGGAGTCCCCGGGGGCCGACTGGCTCCCCGTCGGTGAGGAGCCACAGCCGGCGACGAGCATCGCCGACTGCGTCATCCTCCGAAACGAGGGCATCAGCCTCGTCTCCTTCCCCGACGGCGAGATCGATGCGGAGGCGCACGAGGCGACGGGCGTCTACCTGCGCGATACGCGCTACCTCTCGCGGCTTCGGCTCTCCATCGGTGGCGTGCGTCCCACGCTCCTCGACGCCAGCGAGAGCGGCCCGATCCACTCGGCCGTGTTCACCAACCCCGCACTCGTGCGGCCCGACGGCGGGCTCGTCCCTGCCCGGGCGCTCGTCCTCCGACGGCGGCGGGTGGTGGCCGAAGGGCTTTGCGAAGTGCTCACCGTGTCGAACTATTCCGGGGCGGAGCAGCGGGTCGAGCTCCGGATCGAGTTCGACGCCGACTTCCGCGACATCTTCGAGGTGCGCGGGTTCCAGCGAGCGTCCTCCCGCCCCGAGGTTCGTGTGGAGGTGGAGGAAGGAAGCGTCACGTTCCGCTACGCCGGACTGGACGGAGAGGAGCGCTGGACGAGGATCGGCTTCGACCCGTGGCCATCGGTGCTCTCCCCGAACCTCGCCGTCTTCGAGCTCGAGCTCGCCTCGCGCGAGACGCGCCGGGTCGACGTGAGGGTCGAGCTGGCCCGCTCGCTCGAAGCAGCCCCACTCGATCAGCTCGTCGACCGGGTCCGCCGACAGCAGGAGGAGCTGCTGCAGGCCGTCACCCAGGTCCGCGCCGACTACGAGCCGCTTACGCACGCGCTGGAGCACGCCCTCCTCGACGTCCACGCCTTGCGGACGAAGTTCGACGGTGAGCAGTTCATCGCGGCCGGTGTGCCGTGGTTCGACACGCTCTTCGGGCGGGACAGCCTCATCACGGGCATCTTCCTCTTGCCTTTCTGGCCGGACGTCCTACGCGTGTCCCTCAGGGAGCTCGCGCGTTACCAGGCGGAAGAGCTCGACCCGATTCGGGACGCGAGTCCGGGGAAGATCCCGCACGAACTGCGATGGGGCGAGCTCGCGCGCATCGGGGAGGTGCCGTTCGCGCGCTACTACGGCAGCGTAGACAGCACACCGCTCTTTCTCATCGCCGGCGCGGAGTACCTCGCCTGGACGGGCGACGAGCGCACCGTCCGCGCCCTTTGGGGCAGCTTCGAGCGGGCGCTCGACTGGTGCCTGCGGGAGACGGACGGGGGCTCGCGCCCGCTCGCGTACGCGCGCATGTCGGCCGCCGGGCTGGAGAACCAAGGCTGGAAAGACTCCCACGACGCCATCGTCTGGCCCGACGGGCGGCTCGTGCGCCCGCCTATCGCGCTGGTCGAGGCCCAGGCGTACCTGTGGGCGGCGTTCCGGGCCTTCGCCGAGCTGGCGCACGCCCTCGGCGAGGACGATCGCGGCGCGGGCGAGGCCGCGGCGCGGGTGCGTTCCTGGTTCGGCCGAAGCTTCGCGCACTCCGAACTCGGCTACGTCCTCTGTCTGGAGGAAGGAGTACGGCCCGTGCCCACGGCGGCATCGAACCTCGGGCACGTCCTCTGGGTGGGGGCCGCGGATGAGGAGCTCGCGACGCGCGCGGGGCGACGGCTCCTGCAGCCTGACCTCTTCTCCGGGTGGGGCGTGCGCACGCTCAGCACTGAGGCAGCGCGGTACAACCCCCTCGGGTACCACACGGGCTCGGTGTGGCCGCACGACAACGCCATCGCGATTGCAGGCCTGCGGCGGTACGGGTTGGACGACCTCGCGACCCGGCTGGCGGGCGCCCTGATCGAGGCCGCGCTGGCCTTCCCGTCTTACCGCATCCCTGAGCTGTTCTCGGGCGATCCGCGGGAGCTACGCCTGGTGCCCACGCCGTTCCCGGTGGCGTCGCGTCCCCAGGCATGGGCGGCCGCCAGCCTCCCGTACGTGATGGCCACGCTCCTCGGGCTGCGCCCGCGGGGCCCACGACAGCTCGCCATCGTTCGGCCCATCCTGCCACCAGGAGTGGAGTGGGTCCGAGTGCGCAATCTCCGCTTCCAAGGGGCGGCCATCGACGTAACCTTCCGCCGCGGCGATGCGCGCGTGGCCGTGGAGGTGGATGACGTCCGCGGGCCCGTCGACATCGTCCTCTCCGACACCTGGCCCCCATCGGCGGTCGGCCGCGTGCCGGAGGGCTCGTAAAGATTCCTGCGAAACGATTGACCAACCTGTGACTCGATTCACATAATCGTGCTGACCCCCTTTCGTGAGCGTTCCGCAAGCGCGTTGGTCCGGGCAGTCTCGCCCAATCTGCAGACACGATGTCGGCAAGGGGAGGCAGGGAGATGTCCGAGCGGATGCGCATCGCGATCATCGCGCCGCCGTGGTTCGCCGTCCCTCCGAAGGGGTACGGCGGGATCGAGCTCGTCGTGAGCTACCTCGCGGACGGGCTGGTGGACCGAGGGCATGAGGTCACGCTCTTCGCGGCCGGCGGCTCACGGACGAAAGCCCGCCTCATCGAAACGTTCCCGGAGCCGCCGTCGAAGGCGCTCGGCGACCCGGTCTTTGAGCTTCGCCATCTCATGCAGGCGTACAGCCGCTGGGAGGAGTTCGACGTCATCCACGACCACACCTTCGCCGGCCCGGCGATCGGGGCCTGCCTGCCCGTCCCGGTCGTGCACACGCTCCACGGGCCGACGACGGAGCGCATGGCGCCGTACGTCGCCGAGCTTGCCCAGCGCGGCGTGCATCTCGTGGCCATCAGCCATCACCAGCGGTCGACGCTCCCCGAAGGAGTGCCGGCGACGGTCATCCACAACGGCGTCGACCCGGCGGCCTTCCCGTTCAGCCCCCGGCACGGGGACTACCTCCTTTTCTGCGGCCGCATCAACCCGGAGAAGGGGCCGGTGCAGGCGGTGGAGATCGCCCGCCGCGCGGGCTTGCCGCTGCTGATGGTCGTCAAGATCAACGAGCCGCTCGAGGAGGAGTACTGGGAGGCCGAGGTGAAGCCGCGGCTGCGCGGCATGGATGTCGAAGTGAAGCAGCAGCCGCCGACGGAGGAGAAGCTCCGGGCGTACCGCGACGCGCTCGCAACGCTCTTCCCCATCCAGTGGCCGGAGCCTTTCGGGCTCGTGATGATCGAGTCGATGGCCACGGGGACGCCGGTCATCGCGTTCCGTCACGGCTCGGTCCCGGAAGTCATCGAGCATGGCGTGACCGGATTCATCTGCGACTCGATCGACGAGGCAGCGGAGCTCGTTCCCCGCGTGCGGGAGCTCGATCGGCGCGCCTGCCGCCTGCGGGTCGAGCGCCACTTCAGCGCGGCCCTCAACGTGCTGCGGCATGAGCAGCTCTACCGCTCGATCCTCGCCGGTGACGGCCGGCGGCCCGTCCTGCCGCGGGCGCTCAGCGGCATGGAGGAGCTGGAGGCCCCGGCGGCCTGACGCGCGCCCGGCGCGGCCAGCCTGCCACGAGCGGAGCCCGGTCAGAAGATCGGGTTCACGATGATGGCTTGCTCGCGCTCCGGCCCGACGGAAATCACGTCGACCGGGCACTGGAGCAGCTCCTCGACCCGCCGCACGAACGCCTGGGCCTGCGGCGGAAGGTCGTCGAAGCTGCGGCAGTGGGTGGTCGGCGTCTGCCAGCCCGGGAGCTCCTCGTAGACGGGCCGGACCCTGCGCAGCACGGAGTCGGTCGCCGGGAGGGTGTCGATGATCTGCCCGTCCAGCTCGTAGGCGGTGCAGATCTTGATCGAGGGCAGGTCGTCCAGCACGTCGAGGCGCGTGAGCGCCACGGCTGAGAGCCCGTTGAAGCGGACGCTGTAGCGAGCGGCGACGGCGTCGAGCCAGCCGATTCGGCGCGGCCGCCCCGTCGTCGTGCCGTACTCGCCGTGCCCATGCTCCTTGCCGTGGTCGCGGAGCTTGTTCGCCGTCTCGTCGAACAGCTCCGTGGGGAAGGGCCCATTGCCCACGCGCGTGCAGTAACTCTTGAACACGCCGACGACCCGCGAGATCTCGGTGGGTCCGATCCCGACACCGAGCGCCGCGCCGCCGCTGGAGCTGCTCGGTACGCTCGACGTCACGTACGGGTACGTGCCGTGATCGAGGTCGAGCAGGGAGCCCTGCGCACCCTCGAGCAGGACGTACTCGCCCCGCCGATGCGCCTCGAGGATGATGGCCTGCGCGTCGCCGACATAGGGGCGCAGGCGCTGCCCGAGCTCCTTGTACCGCTCGATGCACTCGTCGAATGGGATCGGATCCGCACCGTAAACGCCGGTGATGAGCCGATTGGCGAAGTCGAGCGCCGGCTTCACCCGCTCGACGAGGTCCTCCTTCCGGAGCAGGTCGGCGATGCGGATGCCGCGCCGTGCGACCTTGTCGACGAAGCACGGCCCGACGCCCTTCCCGGTCGTCCCGATCGCGTTCGGCCCCCGCATCTCCTCGTCCAGCCGGTCGATGAGCTTGTGCCAGGGCATGATCACCTGGGCCCGGTCGCTTACCACCAGCCGGCTCGTGTCGATCCCGCGCGACTCGAGCTGCTCGATCTCGCCAAGGAGCACCTCCGGGTCGACGGCGACGCCGTTTCCGATGACGCACGTCTTCTCCGGGTAAAAAATCCCCGCCGGCACCAGGTGGAGCCGGAACTCCCCACGATCGTTCACGATCGTGTGGCCCGCGTTATTCCCCGCCGAGTACCGGGCGACGACTTTCGCCTTCCGCGCGAGCAGGTCGACGATGCGCCCTTTCCCCTCGTCACCCCACTGGCCACCTACGACGACAACGACTGGCATGGAACACACTCCGGGCCTCCCAGCTATTGCAGGGGGAGGCCCGGGTCTCGATTCTACTGCCCGCGGCCTCACCCTTCCAGTGAGCGAGAGTCGGAAGTGACTGCGCTAAGCACGGCTTCGACGAAACTTGCTGCCCGGGCGCGATCGAGGTTCCCAGCAGCGTCTTCGACCCCCGTGTGCACGTCGACCGCCCAGGGACGCACCGCGCGGATGGCGGCCGCCACGTTCTCCGGCCGAAGCCCCCCGGCGAGGATCACCGGCACCCTGGCCGTGCGCGCGATGGCCGCGCTGATGGACCAGTCGTGCGTTCGTCCCGTGGCGCCGAGCCGGCCCGTCACTGGATCGTAGCTGTCGAGGATGAGGGCGTCGGCGTCCACGGTGGCGGCCGCGACCTCCACCGCCTCCGGGCCGGCGACGGTCACCCTCCGAATGACGCGCAGTCCGGGGATCGCTTCCCGCATCCTTCGTACCTCCTCGACGGGAGCATCGCCGTGGAGCTGGACCGTGCTCGCGCCGATCGCGCGCAGGAGGGTCACGACCTCCTCTGCCGTCGACCGGTAGGTGATGAGCACCGGTGTGACGAACGGCGGGAGGACGGCTGCGATGGCGGCCGCTTCCCGGGTCGGGAGATCGTCGGGCGCGCCTGGCGGGAGGCCTACCGTCAGCCCGATCGCATCCACGCCAAGGTCGCTGAGGAAGCGGGCGTCCTCGATCGAGCGAACGCCTGCGACCTGGATGCGGGTCCGCATCGCCCTAGGCCATGTCGGCAGGCTGCGCCGCTCTTGCCGCTTCCCGCCCGGCGATGCGCCCGTAGACGGCACCGCGGACGACCGAGGTGGCGCCCGGGTAGTTGTCGTAGAAGAACTCGCCCATCAGCTCGCCGGCCGCGTACAGCCCAGGGATGGGGAGTCCAGCCGTGTCGAGGACGCGGGCGCGGGTATCGCACTTCAGCCCGCCGAACGTGAACGTGATCCCTCCCGTGACGGGGATGGCGAGGTAGGGAGGCTGGTCCAGCGGCATCGCCCAGTTGCTCTTCGGCGGCGTGATCCCCACGGTCCGCTTCCCGTCGAGGCGATCGAGGTCGTACTCGCCGGGCTGGACGGCCGCGTTGAACGCCGCAATCGTCTCCTCGAGGTTGGCGGCCGGGACGCCGATTGCCTCCGCCAGCTCGCGCACGGTCTCGCCGACGTACGGCGGCCCGACGGGACGCCAGGCCCGGGCGAACTCCTCGCGCTGGTAGGCGCGCTGGTCGAAGATGCACCACGCCATCCCGCCCGCCTGCTCGACGATGTACTTGCTGAACTTCACGTAGGTGTGATCGCGGAAATCCTCTCCCTCGTCGAGGAATCGTCGTCCGTCGCGGTTGACGAAGATGCCCATCTGGTAGTTGTAGAGGGCCGTAACCCCGCACTCGACCCGGGGTGAACGGGCGTCGAGCACCGCCGAGTGGTACTCCCCCCACTGGCCTGCCGGGGCTGCGCCCGCTGCCAGGGCCATCATGATCCCTTCGCCCGTGTTGTACCTGCTGCCGCGGAGGATGAGGGCATCCGCGAAGCGCCCCAGGTAGGCGACGCGGAGCGCAGGGTTGGCCTGAAAGCCCCCGCAGGCGAGGACCACGCCGCCACGGGCGAGGAGGTCGAGGTATCCCTCGGACGTGGCCGCGCGGACGCCGCGCACCCGCCGGTGTGCATCGACGAGGAGGTCATGGGCCGCCGTCCCATAGCTAACCGTGCCGCCACGGCCTTCCAGCTGCCGGAAGAGGAGATCCACGAGGCCCTGGCCGCCGGCCTTCGGGCTACGGCGGTACCCGGCGGTATGGGGGTAGCCCGCTTCCCATTCCACCCCGAAGCTCGTCAGCCACTCCACCGTCTCCGCCGCTCGCTCGCACAGGGTGCGCACGAGCTCCTCGTTCGCGCGCCAGCCGGAGATACGCATCAGGTCCTGGAACATCTCCTCGACCGAGTACGAGCGGCCGCAGTACTCGTCGGCCTCGTGCGGGAAGCGCATCTGCGCGTCGGCGAAGCGGGTGTTGCCGCCACGGTGCTCCCGCGGCGCCTTCTCGATGAGGAGAACGGATGCGCCCGACTCGAGCGCCGCGAGGCCCGCTGAGAGGCCCGCGATGCCGCCGCCGACGACCACGACGTCGAACTCGTAACGCTCTAGCGCACCGGGACTATCCAGGACCGTGGGCATCGCCGCGAGTATACCGGCGCCGCGGGACCGGGCGAGGGAAGCGGCATAACGATACCGCAACGCAAAGATTGCGGTCCCTTGACCCCAATCGACGTAACGAAGTTGTCGCGTGCCGCACCGCCGGGTATGCTCATGCCCGTTGGAGGCGGGGTGGTCGGGCGACGAACTCGCCGGGGAAACCCGGAGCGTTCTGGCTCGTCAGGCGGCGGCGTAGCCGCAGCCAGATTGGTCCTCCCGCAGTGACCGACCGACGAGCGTTGGGACCCGGCGTTCGCGCCGTCGCTCGCACGACGAAGCCTCCAACGAGGCGCCGGGCACGAAGCCCGGCGCCTTTCGCTTCCTGGGCCCATACTGCCTCTCGGGTCCGGTACACTTGCCGCGCACCACTCTGCATTCCCGGGGGACGCTATGGCGCTCGTCGACCTCCCTTCTCCGATGAACGCGACCGTGTTCAAGGTCCTGGTTCGGCCTGGTGACGCGGTGCGCGAGCGGCAGGAGGTGATCGTCCTCGAGGCGATGAAGATGGAGATCCCGGTCGAGGCCCCGAGCGCTGGCACGGTCGCCGAAGTTTGCGTTGCCCCCTCTCAACGGGTATCGGAGGGGGAGGTGCTCCTACGCCTGGAGACATAACACTGGGCGAGCCCCCTCGGCCCTGCTGCTCCCGGCGGGTGTGAGCTGGTACAGTCACGGCGCCCCATGTCGTGATGGGAGGTGGCGCCATGACGCAGGTGTTCGACGTCGTCTTCCTCGGTACCTGCGGTCCCCTGCCGAGTCCCGACCGGTGCGGCTCCGGCCACGTCATCGTCGCCGGAAGCCGGTACGTGCTCCTCGACTGCGGCTGGGGCACGGCGCGTCGGCTCATCGCGTCCGGTGTCTTTCCCGGCGCCATCGACACCGTCCTCTTCACCCACATGCACTCTGACCACATCACCGACTTCGCCGACTTCCTCTTCCTGCGCTGGACCGCGGGCGCTCGCGTACCGTTGCAGGTGTTTGGTCCCGAAGGCACGCGGGAAACGGTCGAGGGATTCCTGCAGGCGCTCCGCCACGACATCGCCTTCCGGAAGGCTCACCACGGCGAGAAGCTCCATCCCGCGGGGATCGCCGTCGAGGTCACAGAGCTCCAGCCCACGCCCGATCCGTCCCCGTTCTTCGCTCAGGACGGGCTCGTCCTCGAGCGCTTCGAAGTGGACCACTACCCGGTGGTGCCTGCGTTCGGCTACCGGGCAAGCTTCGACGGCCGCACGGCGGTTTTCTCCGGCGACACGAAGCTCTGCGACTCGCTCATCCGTGCAGCCCGGGGCGCGGACCTGTTCGTGTGTGAGGCGATGAGTACGAGCATGATGCGGGAGCGGATTGCCACCCTGCGGTCGGTGGGACGGGAGCTCCAGGCCTCGATGCTCGAAGACGCGCTCACCTACCACACGGACGTCCTCGACGTGGCCCGCGTCGCGCAGGAGGGCGGCGTTCGCCTCCTCGTGCTCGACCATCTCCTTCCTCCTGTGCCGACCTCGGGGCCCGACCTCGAGCGCTTCGTCGCCGGCGTCCGGGACACGTACCGGGGCGAGTTCCGGGTAGCGCGCGACACGGAGCGGATCTCTGTTCCGCACCCCTGAAGGCGCAGAGGAACGCCCGCCCGTTCCTCGACGGGGAACGAAATTTTCGTTAGCATGCCACTGTGGACGAGCAGCTGAACCCCGCCGAGCGCGTGATTCGCCGGTTCGGCGGTCAGAGTGCCTTGGCGGCCCTTCTCGGTCGCCGGCAGTCCACCATCCAATACTGGGCGAAGACGGGTCGCATCCCTGCCCGATGGCAGGGCGTGCTGCTCCGCCTCGCCCGAGAGCGAGGTGTGCCCTTGGAACCGAAGGACTTCGTCGCTACGCCACGACGCGAGATCGCGCCACCAGACGGACGGCTCGGCGTGCTCCTCGTGGGGCTCGGCGCCGTGTCGTCGACATTCATCGCGGGAGTGGAGAACATCCGGCAGGGCCGCGCCCGGCCGATCGGCTCCCTGACGCAGATGGGGACCATTCGACTCGGCAAGCGCACCGAACATCGGGTGCCGCTCATCAAAGAATTCGTGCCGCTGGCGGAGCTGGAACAGCTCGTCTTCGGCGCCTGGGATCCCATTCCCGACAACGCCTACGAGGCCTGCCTGAAGGCGGGCGTGCTCGACAAGCACGAACACGTGGAGCCCATTCGCGACTTCCTCCAGGCGATCGAGCCGATGCCGGCGGCGTTCGACCGCGCCTACGTCCACCGGATCGAGGGGACGAACGTGAAGCAGGGGCGGACGAAGCTGGAGCTCGTGGAGCAGCTCCGCGAGGACATCCGGCGCTTCAAGGACGAGAACCGCTGCGACCGGCTCGTGATGATCTGGTGCGCCTCGACCGAGGTGTACATGGAGGAGGGCCCAGCGCACCAGAACCTGGAGGCCTTCGAGGAGGCGTTGGAGCGGAACGACCCCTCCATCTCGCCATCGATGCTGTACGCGTACGCCGCGCTCCAGGAGGGCGTGCCGTTCGCAAACGGGGCGCCGAACCTGACGGTGGACATCCCCGCCATGGTGCAGCTTGCGAACCTGCGCGGCGTCCCGATCGCGGGCAAGGACTTCAAGACGGGACAGACGCTCATGAAGACCGTCGTGGCCCCGATGTTCAAGGCGCGCATGCTCGGTGTCGCGGGCTGGTACTCCACGAACATCCTCGGCAACCGCGACGGCGAGGTCCTGGACGACCCCGAGAGCTTCAAGACGAAGGAGGAGTCGAAGCTCGGGGTGCTCGAGTACATCCTCCAGCCGGAGCTGTATCCGGAGCTGTACGGGAACGTCTACCACAAGGTCCGGATCAACTACTATCCGCCGCGGGGAGACAACAAGGAGGGCTGGGATAACATCGACATCTTCGGGTGGCTCGGCTACCCGATGCAGATCAAGATCAACTTCCTCTGCCGGGATTCGATCCTGGCCGCGCCGATCGTGCTCGACCTCGTCCTCTTCCTCGACCTCGCCCAGCGGGCCCGCATGAAGGGGATCCAGGAGTGGCTGTCGTTCTACTTCAAGAGCCCGCAGCACGCGCCCGAGGTGTACCCCGAGCACGATCTGTTCATCCAGCAGACGAAGCTGAAGAACACGCTCCGCTACCTGATGGGTGAGGAACAGATCACCCATCTCGGCATCGAGTACTACGAGTACCAGGAAGAGTAGGCTCGGCCTTAGGGGCTCGCGCTATCGCCAGGTGGCGCCGTGCGAGCCCCTGCTCTCCTCTGCAGAAACTCCTCCCAGAGCTCTTCGCGGCGGCGGACGGCGCGCTGGTAGCCGATCTGGCCGGCGATGAGAGGTCCGAAGAGCTGGGCGAGCAGGTAGCCGCCCCCGATGAGCACCGCGAACGCCACCCCGGGGTGCCCGAGCAGCCCGGGCCCCCAAATGACCAGGAGAAGGAAGAGGAGCGAGGCGATCGCAAGCCCGAACATCGCCCCTCCATGGACCCAGCGCGCCTCGATCCGTCGCTTCGTGAGGTAGATCTGCAGAACCTCCTGGGGGATCTCCGACACGGTCCCCGCCTCGGCGAGGACGGCGCCGCAGTACGGGCAGGACTCGTCGTCGGGCCGCAGCCGGCCATAGCAGTGGCCGCAGAAGCGCCCTGCCGGCGGTACCTTGCGGTCGAGCCGCTCTTCCATCTTCGGCTGGAGGAGCTCGAGATACGGATAGCGCTCCTCGACGCCCCCGCTTCCGCCGAGTGCTGCTCCGTGCGTCCCTGTCCCGCTACGCTCCACGGGGCTCCTCCTAGGTCCGGAGAAAGCGGCGCACAGACGAGAGAAACCGTTCCGGCTGGTGCAGCGGGATCTGGTGGCCGCTGTCGGGAATCTCCTCGAGACGGCCGTTCGGGAGACGCCTGACCATCTCCTCGGCGACCTCGCGGGAGAGGATCGAGCTCTTCTCCCCGCGCAGCACAAGGGTCGGGCAGCGGATGTGCTCGAGGCTCTCCCAGAGGTACGGGATCTCGACGATGGCCGCACGGCCGGTCGCCTCCTGGAGGGCCGGGTCGAAACGGAACACGAGCTGCCCGCTCTCCTGGTCCAGCACGAGGGAGGCCGCCATCTGTCGGTGGAGGAACTCGCGCGAGCGTCCTGGGTAGAGCCGCGCGAAGTACGCCAAGGCTTCCTCCTCGGTCGGGAACCCCTGCACCCGGTTCGACTCGGCCACGGTCTGGCGAGTGCCCCGCGCGCCTCGTGCGGCCATCTCCGGGCCCATGTCGGCGAGGACGAGATGGTTGATGCGGTGGCTGTGGTCGCGTGCGTAGGCGATGGCCGCGCGGCTGCCGATGCTGTGCGCCACGAGGTCGAACGTCTCAAGGTCGAGCGCCTCGACGAAGGCACGCAGGTCCTGTGCGAACGCCCACACGAGATAGCCGCCCGGGGCGTGATCGCTCTCGCCGTGACCCCGCAGGTCGGGTGCGAACACGCTGAACTCCTGAGCGAGCGGCACGGCGATGTGCTCCCAGTAGCGTGCGTTGTGCATCATGCCGTGCAGGAGGATGACGGGATCCCGGCCGGGGTCCCCCCAGCGCAGGTAGTGGATGCGCAGCCCGTGGATCGTGAGGTAGCCGTCCTCGCCCGCGGACTCGTACGCTCCCGCTGCCGCCTCTTCCGTCATCATCGCTCCTCGAAGAGCTGGAAGAGCACCCCGCCGCTATCCCGCGGGTGGATGAAGGTGTGCGGCTTCCACCCGTTGTCGATGACGCCGCCGTACGGTTCGATCCCCGCCTCGCGAAGCGCGCGAGCCGCTTCCTCCACCGAGCGCACCTGGCAGCAGAGGTGATGCATGCCCGGCCGTCGCGTCCGCAGGAACTTGGCTGCGAACCCCTCCTCGCTCGTGGGCGCGAGGATCTCGAAGCGGAGCTGGCTGCCGGGGATGGAGAGGACGGCCCCCTCGTACCCCTCGTCATCGCGACGCCACCGCCCCTCCAGCCGCATGCCGAAGACGCGCTCCTGGAACGCGACTTGTTCCTCCAGGTCGGGGACGACGACGGAGACGTGATCCACCCTCACCACGCCCACCAGACCTCCGTCTGTCCTCCGGTCCGCTTCCGGTGCCGGCTTGAGGGGGACGAACGGCTGCCAGAGCACGCCGCCAGACTGGCGGGGATGGATGAACGTGAACCGCCAGCTCCCGTCTTCCTGGATGCCACCGAACGGTTCCAAGCCCAGCCGCTCCATCTCCCGTGCCGTCTCCTCGATGTCCTCGACCTCGATCGCGATGTGGTGGAGGCCCGGCCCATCCCGCTCGAGGAACCGCTGCAGGAAGCTGTCCGGTCGCGTCGGGGAGATGACTTCGAACTCGATGTCCGTTCCCGGGACCTGGCTGGTGCAGCCCTCGAACCCCTCACCGTGGTCGCCGAAGTGGTGGAGGAAACGGAAGCCGAGGACCCGCTCGAGCCATTCCGCCTGTCTGCGCCAGTCCGGAGCGCCCATGCTGATGTGGTCGACGCGCTTGACGCGGATCACGTTCCCTCCTGAGGTCCTAGGCTGCGCGACCATGCTACGTTTGGGGCTAAGATCGCGGCAAATGACCGGCTCATTCCCGCGCCGGGTAACGCTGCTCCTGAACCCGTATGCCCGCCGTGCGGGCCGCTTCGACGCCACGGGCGCCCTCCACTACCTCCGGCGCCAGGGCGTGTGCGCCCGCCTTACGGTGCCTACGTCCGTGACCGCCATGCGCCGCGCCGCGCGCATGAGCGCCGAAGAGGGGGACGACCTGCTCCTCGTCGTCGGCGGCGACGGTTCGATCCGGCTCGCCGCCGGCGAGCTCGCGGGGACGAACACCGCCCTGGGCGCGATTCCCGCCGGTACGGCCGATGTGTGGTGCCGCGAGGTCGGCATCCCGCGCCGCTTTCGCGCAGCCATCGACGCGCACCTGGGCGGGCAGATCGTGGAGGTGGACCTCGGGCGCGCCAATGGGGAGCCCTTCCTCCTCATGGCGGGCATCGGGTGGGACGCGTTCGTGGCGCGCTCGGTCGACCCGGTCACGAAGCGGCTGCTCGGCCCGGCCGCTTACGTCCTCTACGGGTTCCTTCGCGCTCCCTTCCTCCGCCTGCACGACCTCGATGCGACACTCGAGCCGCCGGAGCTGCTGGACGGCTTCGATGAGCGCGCGGCTCGAGCGCTCATCGTCTTCGGCAACACGCGGCTCTACGCAGGCGTCACCGAGCTCACGCCGGCCGCGAGTGCGCGGGACGGCCTCCTCGATGTCTGGACGCTCACGCCTCGAACCCTCCTGGCGGCGGCGTGGCGAGGAGTGCGGAGGGCCCTCGGCGGCTCCATCGCGCCGGTGCCCGGTCCCCGGGTGGCCAGGGCAACGATTCGCGCCGCTGGGATCCCAGTCCAGCTGGATGGCGACGCCGTGGGAGAGACGCCGCTCTCAATCTGGGTGGAGCCGCGGGCGCTGAAGGTTAGCGTGCCGGCGGGGCCGCTTCGCGGGGCGCTCGCCGGCTGAGGGGGCGCCCTCGCCGGGAGCGCTGTCGGCTACACTGCGCACGGAAAGGGGGAGAGCGTGCCGGAACCACGACTGAGGGCAGCGATTTTCGACATCGGCGGCGTGCTTACCGAGTCGCCGGTGACGAGGATCATCGAGTTCTGTCGCGAGCGGGGGATACCTGACGAGGTCAGGTTCGCCATCTTCGCTCCTCACGACGGTCCCTGGGGCCGGTTCGAGCGGAACGAGATCTCGGCCGCCGAGTTCGCGCGCCTCTTCGACGAGCACGTCCGGCCGACCGGTGCCGCCGCAACCGGGACGGAGTTCCTCGAGTGGTTTGGGCAAGGGTTTCCGCCCCGACCGGAGATGGTGGCGGTGGTGCGCTCTCTCAAGGGCAAGGTGCGGCTCGGATGCATCACGAACAACATCGCGCGGGAGGACGAGCGCGCCGAGCGGGACTTCGACCCGTACGAGCTCTTTGAGGTCGTCCTCGAAAGCTCGAAGCTCGGCATCCGCAAGCCGGACCCGCGCATCTACCTGCTCGCCTGCGAGCGGCTTGGCGTGCAGCCGCACGAGGCCGTCTTCCTCGATGACCTCGGGCAGAACCTGAAGGCCGCGCGCGAGCTCGGCATGGTGACGATCAAGGTGGATCACACCGACGCGGCGATCGGCGAACTCGAACGCGTGCTCGGGATCGCCCTGCCCCGTGCCGCGAGCGACGGTGCGGCGGCGAGCTGACGGGAGGGGCTTGCGGGATGGAAGCGTGGGAACAGGAGCTCGTTGAGCGCGTGGAGCAGCTCTCGCGGGAGTCGTTCGCGCCGAGAGCGGAGCGGCATGACCGGGAGGGTTCCTTCCCGCTGGAGAACCTGGATGAGCTGCGAGCGCTCGGGGTTCCGGGCATGGCGCTTCCGCGCGAGTTCGGCGGGCTCGGCATCGGCCTGGAAGCGCACATGCGGATCATCGAAGCGATCGCCTACGGCGACGCGTCGACCGCCGTCGCGCTCAACATGCACCTGCTCATCACGGACTTCCTCCGCTTCCTTCCCCCGTTCCCGCGCCGGAACGAGGTGCTGGCAGACATCGCCCAGAACGGCGCCACCATTTGCGGGCCCGGCAGCATCCCAACGGGCGAGCTGGACAACCGCCGGAGCGGCTATACGTTCGAGGAGCGGGAGGATGTGCTCATCGTCAACGGGAAGGCCGGATTCGCCTCCGGCGCCGACGGCGCGAAGTACGTCTTCGTGCCGGGAGTGGTGCCCCGGGAAGGTCGCGAGCCGGACTTCGGGCTCTGCCTCCCGACGGTCGACACGCCCGGTGTGCGGATCCTCCGCAACTGGGACGCGATGGGGCTCCGCGGCACGGCGAGCCACGATGTCGTCCTCGAGGACGTGCGGGTACCGAGGGATCAGGCGATCGTCATCCCCGCGCCGGTTATCAAGACGCTCGCGCAAGGGGACGGGGGCGGGATCGGGCTCACGCAGGAACGGGTGCGAGGAGCGCTTGGCATCCTCGCGATTTGGCTCGGGCTCGCGCAGGCTGCCTTCGACCAGACGATCGCGTACGTCAAGCAGCGCCACGGCTACCTGGCGGGGCCCGGGATCGGGGTCGGCCCGCAGCCCACGTACCGCTCCGAGGAGCCGTGGGCGCAGATTGATATCGGGCACATGGACCACTGGCTCGAGACCGGCAGGACCGTCTTCTACGACACCGTGCGGCGGATGGGCGCTCCCTTCCCGAGCCAGCACGAGTTCACCCGCGTCATGGTGCGCACCGTCTACCACCTCCGGCGCATGAGCGAGGAGGTCTCGAGCACGGCCATGCGCGTTTGCGGCGCGCATGCCTACACGCGCAACCGGCCGCTGGAGCGGATCTTCCGCGACATGGTCGGCGGGAACGTGATGGCGTGGAAGACGACCCAGCTCCTCCAGACCCTCGGCCGCGGTGCGCTCGGCATGCCGATCACGATCACCGGGCCGGCAGGGGCGTAGCGCGCAGGCCGACCCCTGCCGGGGCCCGGCGGAGCTCGGTCAGGCGACCGGGAGCCAGTAGAGGACGCCGTCCCGCATGACCTTGGCCACGCGCCCCAGCTCGAACAGGTACTCCAGATGGGCGAGGGTCTCGCCGACCGCTGCCCGCTGCATGAAGGGCTCGAAGTCCTCCAGCTTCCCTGTCGTCCACTGCACGCGGGAGGCGACCTCCCAGGCGGTCGACCCGCCGCGGTCGATGCAGCGGTACATCTCCTCCAGCCGCTGGAGGTGGTGCGCATGGATCTCTTCGACCCGCCGCTTCAGCTCCTTCGTGTCGAACTCGTGGGCGGGCAGAACGTGCTCGACGTCCAGGTTCTTCACGATCTCGAGGGAGCGCATGTAGTCGCCGAGCGGGTTTCCCTGGTTCTGGGCGTGGAGCGAGACGTTCGGCGTGATCGTGGGAAGGATGTGGTCGCCCGTGAACAGGATCTTCCGGTTCGGCTCGTAGAGGCAGATGTGGCCTGGTGAGTGCCCGGGCGTCCAGATGATCTCGAACTCGAAGTCCCCCGCTTTGAGCACCTCCCCGCCACGGACGGCACGGTCCGGTGGAACGGGCGCGACCTTGTCGAGCATTCCGGCGGAACCCTGGGACATCACCGGTGCCTTGCCCTCGGGCACCCCGTTCATGCGCATGAACCGGGCCATCTCCTCCATCAGGTGCCGAGGCCCGAGGTAGCGAGCCTTGATGAACTCGGCGTCCCGCTCGTGGATGATGACCTCACAGTCGGAGAGCTGCTTCAGTCGGCCCGACATCCCGTAGTGGTCGGGATGTACGTGGGTGATCACCAGGCGCGTGATCTCCTGGGGCGCGCTTCCGCACTCCCGCATGCCTTCCTCGAGCGCTCGATACGCCTCCTCGGTATTCCAACCACAGTCCACGAGGATCGTCTCTCCGCCAGCCTTGATCAGGTACGGGAGAACGTAGGGGAGCCCCTTCATGACACGGGGCTGCCGCTCGAGCTCATGCCGAAGGCGCTTCGCCTCTGCGAACGAGTACTGGGGAAACGGCGTAAGGAGCTGGTAGACGCCCTCGAGGACCTTCATCGCTGCCGGGGACCCTCCCTTCGATGCTTGGCGCTGGCGGGTAGCGCCCAGATCGTACGCGGATCGTTCGCGGGAGGGAAATCATCGCCGCACGCCGACGAACGCTGCCAGCGCCCAGCTCACGATGCTGACGAGGAGCGAGCCTCCCAGCGCCGGCCAGAATCCGTCGACCTCGAAGGTGATGCCGTCGAGGCGGCCGGCAATCCAGGAAGCGAAGAGGAAAAGCAGGGCGTTCAGGATGAGGATGAAGAGCCCCGCCGTGACGACGATGAGCGGGAACGTGACGACGATGGCGATGGGGCGCAGGAAGGCGTTCACGAGCCCCAGCACGAGCGCTGCCGCGAGAGCGGAAACCCAGCCGTCGACGTGAATGCCCGGCACGAAGGACGCGGCCGCCCAGACGGCTGCGGCGAGGATCGCCCAACGAAGCAGGAAGACTGTGAGCGTCCCGAAGACGCCTTCTTCTTCCGTGTTCCGGTATGCCATGGAGGCACGATAGCTGCCCATGCCGGAAACGCGCCAAACGGTATAATGAACTGAACAAATTTGCCTCACGCGGGTCAATCGAATGACGACAGAGCCAATTTCGGAAGAGCGTACGGTCGACATCGAACAGGAGATGCGCTCGTCGTATCTCGACTATGCGATGAGCGTCATCGTGTCCCGTGCGCTCCCCGACGTCCGTGACGGTCTGAAGCCCGTCCAGCGGCGGATCATCTGGGGGATGTGGGAGGGCGGCGCTCGCGCCGGGGCCGCCTACCGGAAGTCGGCGGGCATCGTCGGCGACGTGATGGGGCGGTACCACCCCCACGGCGACGCGCCGGTCTACGAGGCCTTGGTCCACCTCGCGCAGCCGTTCTCCATGCGGTACCCGCTCGTCGACGGCCAGGGGAACTTCGGGTCGATCGACGGGGACGCGCCGGCGGCCCAGCGGTATACGGAGGCGAGGCTCGCGCCGATCGCAGAGGAGCTCCTCGCCGACATCGACCAGAACACGGTCGACTTCCAAGACAACTACGACGGCAGGTTCCGTGAGCCGGTCGTCCTGCCCGCCCGTATCCCCAACCTCCTTCTCAACGGGGCCGACGGGATCGCCGTCGGCATGGCGACGAAGATCCCGCCTCACAACCTGGGCGAGATCTGCGACGCGATCGCGCTGCTCATCGATAACCCCGAGGCCACCCTGGACGATCTCCTGCAGGTCGTGCGCGGCCCCGATTTCCCGACGGCCGGGATTGCCCTGGTGGGGAAGGACCGCGAACAGATCCGGCTCGCCTACGGCGAAGGGCACGGCCGCATCACGATGCACGCCCGCACCCACATCGAGGAGGCGGAGCGGGGGCGCGTCCAGATCGTGGTCACGGAACTCCCGTTCCAGGTGAAGAAGGCGCAGCTCATCGAGAAGATCGCCGACCTCGTGCGCGACCGGAAGATCGACGGCATCGCCGACATCCGCGACGAGAGCGACCGCGAGGGGATGCGCATCGTCATCGAGCTGAAGCGGGAGGGGTCGGCCGAGCAGGTGAAGAACCTCCTCTTCAAGCACACGGCGATGCGCTCGACCTTCGCCGTGAACATGATGGTCATCGTCGACGGCACGCCGCGACGCATCGGGCTGAAACGGGCGCTCGAGCTCTTCGTCGACCACCGGCGGAACGTCATCCGCAGGCGCTCCGAGTTCCAGCTCGAGCAGGCGCGGCGCCGCGAGCACATCCTCGCGGGGCTGCTCAAGGCCATCGAGATGGTCGACCTCGTCATCGCCACCATTCGCGGTGCCGATTCGGCCGCGCACGCGCGGGAGCTGCTGCAGGGGAAGGCGCCCTTGCCGGAACGCGTGCTGGAGCTGGCTCGAGCCCGGCGCGTGCAGGTGCGGGCAGCGAACCCGTTCACGTTCAGCGAGGAACAGGCGAACGCGATTCTGGACATGCAGCTGCGCCGCCTCGCCAGCCTGGAGCGGCAGGCGCTGGAGAAGGAGTACCAGGAGGTCATCGAGCAGATCGCGTACCTGGAGGACCTCCTGGCGAACCCCCGGAAGATCGACTTCCTCATCAAGGAAGACGTGCTCGACCTGAAGAAGAAGTACGGGGACGAGCGCCGGACCGAGATCGTGGAAGCCGACCCGGAGGAGTTCCGGGAGGAAGACCTCGTTCCCGACGAAGCGTGTGTGATCACGCTCAGCCGGAACGGATACATCAAGCGGATGCCGCTCGACACGTTCCGGCGGCAGCGACGCGGAGGCGTGGGCGTGCGCGGTGCCGCGGTCCGCGAGGAGGACGCCGTCATCCGTCTCGCCGCCTGTCGCACGCACGATGACATCCTCTTCTTCACCGATCGCGGCAAGGTGTACCACCTGCGCGCCTACGACATCCCCGACCAGCGCCGGGAGTCGGGCGGCCGCCACATCGCGAACCTCCTCGAACTCGACGGCGACGAGAGCGTCACGACCATCGTGCCGGTGCGGGACTTCTCCCGGGATTACATGGTCCTGGCAACGCGGAACGGGGTCGTGAAGAAGACGCCCCTACGGGAGTTCGCCGAAGTCCGCCGCAACGGAAAGCTCGCTATGCGCCTCGAGGGCCGGGACGACAGCGGCCGCGGCGCGGCAACGGCCGACTCCCTCATCGCTGCGCGCGTGGCGACGAACGACACCCACGTGATCATGGTGTCGAGCGACGGCTTCGCCATCCGGTTCAAGATCGACGATTTGCGCGAGGCGAGCCGGACCAGCGGCGGCGTCCGCGGTATCCGGCTGCAGAAGGGGGAGCGCGTCGTCGGCGTGGAGACGGTCGACGATGGCGAGGACCTGCTCGTCGTCACGGAGAAGGGGCACGGGAAGCGCACCCGGGTGAGCGAGTACCCGGTCCAGGGCCGAGGCGGCAAGGGCGTCAAGACGCTCCGCATCACCCCTCGCACCGGGAAGATCGCGGCCGCGCGGCTCGTACGCCCCGACCAGGAGATCCTCGTGGTTTCGGCCGATGGAGTGGTGATTCGCACACCGGTGCGGGACATCAGCCGCCAGGGTCGCGACACGCAGGGCGTCCGGATCATGCAGGTGGGCGAGAACGACCGCGTCGCTGCCGTCGCGGTCGTGACGGTCGACGACGCGAATGGCGGAGCCGGATCTGCGGCTGGCTCGGCGAACCGCAAAGGGCGGGCGAACGGGCGCGGCTAGTCGAGCTGGAGCAGCGGCTCCAAGCCGATGACGAGGTGGTCGAGCTCCATCACCCGGCGGACGGCCAACAGGACGCCGGGCATGAACGAATCGCGGCCGATCGAGTCGTGCCGGATCGTCAGCGTCTGCCCGACGCCGCCAAAAATGACCTCCTGGTGCGCGACGAGTCCTGGTAGCCGGACCGCGTGGATCGACACGCCGCCCACCTCTGCACCCCGTGATCCGGGCACCGGTTCCCGCTCCGGCACGTTCCGCGAGAAAGGCCGACCGCGGGCGGCCACCATCCCCTCTGCCGTTGCCTTGGCGGTCCCGCTTGGCGCATCGACTTTCTGGTCGTGATGGAGCTCGATGATCTCGGCCGATTCGAAGAAGGTCGCAGCCTTTCGCGCGAACCACATCATGAGGACCGCGCCAATCGCGAAGTTCGGCGCTACGACTGCCCCGAGGCGTCTCGCTCGGCACTCCTCCCCGAGCTGCTCGAGGACGTCCGGCTCCAGCCCAGTCGTACCGACGACGAGCCGGACGGTGCGCGGCAGGGCAGCCGCGGCGAGGCGCGGCGTCCACGCCGCGTTCGTGAAGTCGACGACGACGTCCGGCCGCAGCGAGTCGATCGCGGCCTCGGGGTCCGCAAAGAGCGGCTTCGACCCGAAGGTCCCGGGCGACGCGAGGCCGTCCACGAACCCCACGAGCTCGAGGTCCGGGGCCGCCTCGGTCGCCTTCGCGACCTCTTGCCCCATTCGGCCGGTGCCGGAGACGAGGACCCGAATCGACATGCCCGAGGCGTCATTCTACCCCAGGCTCGAGCGTTCGCTCCCGCGCGGGCCGCTCGGCGGTCTCGGCGGCGCTCTCAGGCTCGCGAACGGCTTCGGGCTCGTCGGGCGGGAAGTAGTAGTCGAGCACCACCCGTCCCGCCGCGGCTGCGGGCAGGGCAAGCAGCACGCCGGCGATCCCGAGCAGCTCGCCGCCAACGAGGACTGCCAGCAGCACCACCAGCGGTGGGACGTTGAGGGTGTGGCTGTACACCTTCGGCACGAGGAAGCGGTCCTCGAACTGCTGGTAGGCGAGCAGCGCCGCCAGCACGATGACCGCCTGCGTTGCGGACTCCTGGAAGGCCGCGAGCGTGGCGGGAACGACGGCGATGAAGGCGCCGACGATCGGGATGACGTCGGCGAAGGCGGCGACGATACCGAAGGCGATCGGGTCGGGGACGCCCGTCGCGGCGAGCACGACGGTGGTGAAGACGCCGATGGCTGCCGAGGTGAAGAGCTGCCCGCGGACGTAGCCGCCCACGACCCGCGCCAGTTCTCGCAGGAAGTGCTCCGCGTCCGGCTCCCGCTCGGCGGGGACGAAGCGGAAGAGAAACCGCCGCAGGCGGGGCGCGTCCATGAGCAGGTACGCGGTGAGCACGAGCACCGTGAGCGTGGAGAAGAAGGCGTAGACGACCCGCTGGCCGTAGTCGAGCGCGAGCCGGCCGCTGACGAGCTGCGTCCAGTCGATCTCCCGGGCCCTCCGCTCGAGTTCCCAGTCGCTCGTGTCGAACCCGAGGTCGGCAGCGAGCCGCTCCGCCTCGGCGGCGTAGTCGGGCAGGTTCCCGCGCAGCCGCTCCACCTGGTCGAACATCGCGGGCGCGACGGTGGCGAACATCCCCGCGACGACAAGGAGGAGCGCCGCAAGGATGCCGAGCACCGCGGCGGCGCGCGGCACCCCCCGCTTCGTGGCGAGTTCCACGAGGGGGAGGAGGGCGGTCATGAGGATGAAGGAGAAGAGCACGAGCAGGACGATTCCCCAGAGCCGTTGCAGGCCCCAGATTGCGAGCCCGGCGAGGAGGATCCCTAGGAGCCCCTTCGTGCTCACCTCGATGCGCACGGCGCCGTAACCTCCTTCGGGCTGGGCGTAGCTTACGGCAGGCATTCGAGACGGGGGAGCTTCCGTTGCGGCTCTCCAGGTCGCGGGCTATCCTGACGATTCCCAACTAGGTACCACCGTCCGATTGGGACGCGTTCGGGGTGGCAATCGTGACGAACCCCAATCCAGTAGATGCCCTCACGCCAGAGGAGCGCACTCGTCGCCGCCGGCAGCTCACCGAACAGGCGGTGAAGCTCGCCGTCGAGAGCCGCTGGGAAGACGCGGTGCGGGTGAACCAGGAGTACATCCGCCTGTTCGAGAACGACCCCGAGGGATACAACCGCCTCGGAAAGGCGCTGTCGGAGCTCGGTCGCATCTCCGAGGCGAAGGCGGCGTATGCCCGCGCGCTGGAGCTCGACCCTGCGAACGTCATCGCAAAGAAGAACCTGGAACGGCTCACTGCGCTCGAGCAGCAGCAGGGCCCCTCGCTTACCCCCACCAAGGTCCAGCGGGGCGCCTTCATCGAGGAGACCGGGAAGTCGGCCGTGGCCGTCCTCCAGGCCGTGGATCGGAGCAAGGCGAACCTCCTCGATGCGGGCGACCCCGTGGAGCTGCGCGCCCAAGGGAACGCGGTGAACGTGTACCTGCCGACGGGGGAGTACCTCGGGATGGTCGAGCCGCGCATCGGCCTGCGGCTGGCCAAACTCATGGCGGGAGGCAACCGCTACTCCGCTTCCATCGTGTCTTCCACCGGCGATGTCCGCATCATCATCCGCGAGGTGTACCAGCACCCGTCGCAGATCGGGAAGGTGAGCTTCCCCCACGCGCGGCCGACGGACGTGCGGGCGTACGCACGGCCCGAGCTGGTGCGAACGGACGAGGCGGAGCTGGACGTCCTCGAAGAAGAGGAGGAAGAGGAGGAGTCCGGCACGGAGGAGGACGAGGAGTGGATCGGGGAGGACGAGGAGGGTGCCATCGACGAGCCTCCCCTCGACCTCGGCGTGAACGAGGACGAGCTCGAAGAGTGACGTCTCGGCCGCTAGATCACGCTACGCGGGCACCCTAACAGGCGTTCCCCGACGACTTTTGCCTTCGGGTAGCTGTCGAGCGACGGGGCTCGCCCGGCGATGCGGATCGACTTTGCCACGATCGGGGCGCCCGTATCCGGTTCAACGAACGCCACGACCAGTCGAAGCTCCCCATCATCCGTCAACGCCAGCGCCTCGCCGGCGTCATTGACCAACGCCAACTGGAAGCAAAACGTTCCGTCGTACTCCCGGGTGTTGCCGCCTCGCCAGAAGTATGCGGGACCGTCCGGTCCGACGATCCACATTTCCATCGTGGCTCCGGGCCGCGCGCGGACCCGGGTCACCACCTGGACGGACGGCGTGCCGTTCTCGAGCTCAGAGAACCGTGCGTTACCAAGATCGAACTCCCATCCGGAAGCGTCCCGGGGTTCGGGGGGCGGAGGGATGTCCAGGAGTTGGACCTCCCCTTCCGCCGTGCCGAGAAGGCTCAGCGCTGATGGGGAAGTGACGTGCGAGGCGTCGGGTTTTTCGCAGGCGAGGAGCAGAAGGGCCGCCAGGACGGTGGCACTCACCGTCCCGGCAGCCCTGAACGAGTTCGGTGCGAGGCGGTTCTTCATACCCCCCGAGTGGCTTCCGTAGGCCGCCGCCGGCGCTTGCGAGCCGCCAGCATACGGTTGAGCGCCATCATGTACGCTCGCGCGCTCGCCACGATGATGTCCGTATCGGCCGCTCGGCCGGAGTACGTGGCGCCGTCTTCCTCGATGCGGATGGTCACCTCACCCTGCGCGTCGATGCCCTCCGTGACGCTCTTGACGCTGAACTCGGTGAGCTTCGGCTGGAGACCGGTGATCCGGTTCATCGCCCGGTAGACCGCATCGACGGGACCCGTCCCGGTGGCCGCGTCGACCCGGACGTTCCCTTCCGGGTCGATGAGCCGCAGGGTTGCGGTCGGCGTCGTGTGATCGCCGGCGGAGACCTGGACGAGGTCGAGCTTCCAGCCTCCTTCCTCACCCGGGAGGATCTGGTCGTTCACGATGGCTTCGATGTCGCGGTCATCCAGCTCGACCTTCTTGTCGGCCAGCGCCTTGAAGGCCGCGAACGCTCGGTTCAGCTCCTCATCGGTGAGCTCATATCCGAGCTCCTGCAGGTGCGCCTTGAAGGCGTGCCGCCCCGAGAGCTTGCCGAGCACGAGCTGGGTGCCCTGGGGGATCCCGATGTCCGCGGGGTCCATGATCTCCCAGGTCTCGCGCAGCTTGAGGATGCCGTCCTGATGGATGCCGGAACCGTGGCGGAACGCGTTCTTCCCCACGATGGCCTTGTTCCACTGCACGGGCATGCCCGAGAGCCGCTCGACCAGTTTGCTCGCGCGGTAGATCTCCTTCGTGTTGACGTCGGTGTAGAAGGGGAAGAAGTCGTGCCGGGTCTTGATGGCCATCACCACCTCTTCGAGCGAGGTGTTGCCGGCGCGCTCTCCGATCCCGTTCACCGTCACCTCGAGCTGCCGAGCCCCGTGCATGATTGCCGTGAGGGCGTTCGCAGTGGCCAGCCCGAGGTCGTTCTGCCCGTGGAAGCTCACGCGGACCTTGTCGATGTTCGGCACCCGCTGGAAGAGGGCGTCGAAGAAGGCCGCGAGCTCCTCCGGAATCGCGTACCCCACCGAATCGGGAATGTTGATCGTCGTCGCGCCCGCATCGATGCAGCGGCGGACGATCTCGAAGATGAACTCCGGGTCCGCGCGCGTGGCGTCCATCGGACTGAACTCGACGTCGCTCGTGTACTTCGCCGCGTGGCGGACCATCGCTTCCGCCTGCAGCAGGACCTGCTCCCGGTCCTTCCGCAGCTGGTGCGCGATCTGGATGTCGCTGCTGTTGATGAAGACGTGGATGCGCGGCTGCGCCGCGTGCCGGACCGCTTCCCATGCGGTGTCGATGTCCGCGGGAACCGCGCGGGCGAGGGCGCAGATAATCGGGCCGCGCACCTCCTTCGCGATGAGGGAGACGGCCTCCAGGTCGCCCGGCGTCGAGCACGGGAAGCCGGCCTCGATGACATCGACGTTCAGGCGCTCCAGCTGGCGGGCGATCTCCAGCTTCTCGCCCGGCGTGAAGGCCACGCCGGCCGACTGCTCGCCATCTCTCAGCGTCGTGTCGAAGATATAGATTTTCTCTCGTTGCATGGCTCCTCCGCAGTGGGACTTCGATGTGGGACGTGCGGTCGAATCAACCGTAGGACGTGGACAGGTTGGGGGATGACAAGACGGTAGCGGCCCCTGCCGCTACCGAAGGGGCAAGAGGACGCGCCCCGGATGAACCGGGGCGGGCACACCTCCCGATCGCCGTGCGATCTTCGTGCTCACGAGCGTAGTTTCCCCCGTTCGCGGGCCCTCGCGCAACTCTCGCTGGGTATCATCGGCTCGATGTCCCTCCTCGGACAGATGCAGGCTGCCTGGTCCCTCGCCGAGGCGCGACTTGCGACGTACCGGCTCGTCTGCCCCGGGGAACCGTCCTTCCGCTGTTTGGCCAGCGAGTGCCCGACGAACTGTTGCGTCCCTTACACCGTCGCGCTGAGTGCCGAGGACCTCGATCGCCTCGTGCGCGTCACGCGGCGGCCTGTGCGCGAGCTCGTCGAATGTGAGGGAGAAGAGCCGGTCGTCCTGCCGCTCGCCGAGCCGTACGTCCTCGCCCGCGAAGGAGGGCGGTGCCGGTTCCTGGGCGCCGATGGTCTGTGCACCGTGTACGAGGGGCGGCCAAACGCCTGTCGCCTCTACCCGTTCCAGGTCGTCTTCGTCGAGCGCGAGTCCGGCAAGCCTCGCGCGGGGACGCCGCGTCTCGTCTCCCGGGCACGTGACCTCTTCACCTCTGGCACGGCGGACGAACATGAGCCGGTCCTGCCCCTGCTGCTCCGGCACGCTGCCTGCCCCGGCATGGTCGGCCCCCCGCTCGATGTGGGGGAGTGGCGGCGGCTCGCGCTGCAGGTGCTCGAACTCCAGTACCGAGCGCAGGCGGTTCCCGCGCCGTGAGCACCCGGGCATGGACAGTGCTCCTCCTCATCGCAGGGGTCTGGGGCGCCTCGTTCCTGTTCATCCGCATCCTGCTGGAAGCGGGGATCGAGCCGTACGGGATCGCTTTCGGCCGCACGGCCCTCGGAGCGCTCTCGCTGTTGCCGTTCGCCGCCATCACCCGGCGCCACCTTCCCTCCTGGCGCGGTTGGCTGCGCCTTCTCGGCCTGGCAGCGGTGAACTTCGCGGTACCCTGGGCGCTCATCCCGTACGCGCAGCAGTACGTGACCAGCGGCGTGGCCGCGGTTGCCAATTCGTCCATGCCGCTCTGGACGGCGCTCTTCTCCTCGCTGCTGCTGGGTGTCGAGGAGCTCGGGACGAAGCGTCTCGCAGGACTCGTCGCCGGCTTTCTCGGCGTGGGAGTCCTGGCAGCGCCGGACCTCGCCGAACTCTCCTCCGCTTGGCGGGGCGTTCCCGTGATCCTCTTCGCCACGTCGCTGTACGGCTTCTCCGCCGTCGCCATCCGCCGCTGGTACGGAGACCTCTCACCGTTTGCGCTCACGTTCGGCCAGCTCGTGCTGTCGAGCTTCATGCTCGGCCCGCTCGCGTTCGCGACCGGCGCGTACGCGGGCGCACGCTGGAGCGGTGATGCCGTGCTCAGCCTCGTGACGCTTGGCGCGGTGGGCTCCGGCGTGGCCGTGTACGGGTACATGTGGCTGCTGCGGGAGGCGGGAGCCGTTCGCGCTTCGGTGGTCACCTACCTTATCCCGCCCACGGGAGTCCTTCTCGGCTGGGCGGTGCTCTCGGAGCCCGTGGGTTGGAGCCTCCTCTTCGGGCTCCTGCTCATCCTCGTGGGCGTTGCGCTCGTGCAGTCGGTCCCCCTGGCGCGGGTGTGGGACGCTGCCCGCGCCGGCGCGCTGGGCAGGTAGGGCTCTGCTAAGCTAGCGGCCGTGACAGCGCCTGCACTTCCCCGGCTTCCGAAGGAGATCAAGCGGGTGGCGGAGGCGGCCGTGGCGATGCGGCGGAGGCTGCACGCACACCCGGAGCTCTCCTGGGAAGAGGTGGAGACCCAGCGTACCATCCTCGACAGCCTGCGCGCGCTTCCGCTCGACGACGTGCGACCGGTAGCCGGCACCGGTGCGACGGCGCTCCTGAGGGGGCGGAGCCCCGAGCCGTGCGTACTCTGGCGTGCCGACATCGATGCCCTCCCGATTCCCGAACGTTCGGCTCTGCCGTTCGCTTCGCAGGTCCCCGGCGTGATGCACGCGTGCGGGCATGACGCTCACGCTGCCATCGCCCTCGGGCTGGCGGAGTACTTGAGCTCGCGCCGGGCTGACTTACCCGGCAGCGTCCGGTTCCTCTTCCAGCCCGCCGAGGAGGCCTCGGGCGGGGCAGAGCGGTGTGTCGCAGAGGGGATCCTCGAACGGCCGCGCGTCGCCCGGGTCCTCGGCCTTCACGTCAGCGCCGACCTCCCGCTCGGAGCGGTGAACGTGGCGCCGGGACCGTTCTTCGCCGCGCCGACGAGCCTCGCGATCCGCATCCGGGGACGAGGAGGGCACGCCGCGTCGCCGCATCAGGGAATCGACGCCGTGGTCGTGGCGGCCCACGTCATCGTCGCCCTCCAGACGGTGGTGAGCCGGATGACGAGCCCCCTCGAGTCGGTCGTGCTCACCATCGGGCAGGTGCGCGCTGGCTACCGGGGGAACGTCCTCGCGGATGAGGCGGAGCTTCGCGGCACGATTCGCACCTACCGGGACTCCGTGCTGCAGCAGACGTTGGCGAACGTCGAGCGCCTGGTTGCCGGCGTCTGCGCGGCGTTCGGAGCCCAGTACGAGCTCGAGCACCGGACGACGTGTCCCCCGCTCGAAAATGACCCTGCCGTCGCGGAGCTGGTGCGAGAGGAGGCCGAGGCGTTCTTCGGCCGGGGCAGCGTCTACGGCACGCCGAGCATGGGGGCCGATGACATGGCAGTCTTCCTCCGGCACCGGCCCGGCTGCTACTTCTGGCTGGGTGCCCGGAACGAGCGGAAGGGAATAGCGGGCCGGCACCACGATCCCGGGTTCGCCATCGACGAGGACGTCATCGCTCTCGGCATCGCCTTCGGCGCGAGGTTGATCGAGCGGTCCTTGCGCGATCTTTCCGCTGTGTAGACGGGTCGCGTCGTTCGCATCATCGTGGAGGAGCGGAGATGGCAGCGCAGCGCTTTTGCCCCGTCTGTGACCGAGCCTTCGAGCCCGACGATGCCGTCCTTCGCTGCGCCGGCTGCGGGGTGCTCTACCACCCTCGTTGCTGGGTCCAGGAGGACGGCTGCACGACGCCTGGGGAGCACGATCGCACGCCGCAGGCGCTGGCGTATCGCGACGAGGCGGCGCGAGCCGTGCAGGCGGCTCACCCGGCCGAGGGGACACGGCGTCGAGCGGGGTCGCCGGCCGGCTCGCCTGAGAAGAGCCCCGAGGTGGTGGGGCCGGGAGCGGAGCCGCTGGGAGAGGGGACGACGCCCGTAATCGGGGCTGAGAAGCCCCAGCGCGGGGAGCCCGCTGCTCCTGGCCACACGGCTCCGCTCCGGCCGCACCCGCCGTCGGTCCCGTACCGGCCGAAAGCCGCAAGGGGCGGGCCGAGCGGGCTCGCCATCTACCGCCGCTCCGGAGTGGTCCGGTACTGGTACGTTCCGGCCGCCGTCGTCGTGGCGGTGCTCGTGGCGCTGGTGGTCATCCTCGTCGGGGAGCGGGTGCTCGACAGAGGCTCGGAGGAAACCCCGGCGCTCGCCGAGACCCCGCTCCCGTCTCCTGCCAGCGGGGGCGAAGCGCCCGCCTCGTCACCCGTGCCCCGAACCGCGACCGCGACCGCCGTCGAGAGCCCCACCTCCACCCCGACGGCCGTAGGGCGGTTCGTCGCTGGGGATCGCCTGCGGGTCACCGGAACCGGCGGCTGCCTCAACGTGCGGGAGCGCCCGACGCTCGAGGGGGCGATCCTCTGGTGCCTTCCTGACGGGGAGACGGTGGAGGTGCTCGGCGGTCCGGAAGTGGCGGACGGCTACATCTGGTGGCAGGTGCGCACGGACGAAGGGGACGGCTGGGCAGCGGAGGAGTACCTCGAGCGCGCCGAGTAGCGGGTTACGAACCTTCTTCCTCCTCGTCCGTTGCCGCTGCGAGGAACTGGCGCAGGCGCGCCATCTCGACGGCAGTCGCCGCTGCCTCCTCCCCCTTGTGGCCGTGTGACCCTCCGGCTCGTGCCAGTGCCTGCTCCGCGTTCTCGCAGGTGAGGACACCGAACGCGACCGGAACCCCTGTCTGCACGGCGACCCGGCTGATCCCCTGCGAGGCGCCGTTCGCCACGTGGTCGAAGTGGGGCGTCTCCCCGCGGATGACCGCTCCGAGGCAGACGACCGCATCGAACCGGCCGGAGCTGGCGCCCCACTTCGCCGCCACCGGGAGCTCGAACGCCCCCGGCACCCATGCCACCGTGATGTCGTCTTCGTACACCCCGCACTCGCGAAGCCGCCTCACGGCGCCCTCGACGAGCCGCTCCGTGACGAACTGGTTCCAGCGGCTCGCCAAGACCAGCACGCGCAGGCCGCTGCCGTCCAGCGAGCCGTGCAGCTCTCGCACCATCACTCAACCCCCTCTGCGAGGGTCGGATCGACGATCGGCTCGAGCCCGTCCAACAGGTGGCCCATGCGCCGCCGCTTCGTCTCCAGGTAGTGAAGGTTGAACGGGTTCGGCGTCGTCTGGATGGGCACGCGCTCGACGACCTCGAGGCCGTACCCCTCGAGGCCCGCCCGCTTGGCGGGGTTGTTCGTGAGGAGCCGCATCTTGCGGACGCCGAGGTCCACCAGGATCTGCATCCCGATGCCGTAGTCACGCCGGTCGGCGGGGAACCCGAGGGCGAGGTTGGCATCGACCGTGTCGAGACCCTGGTCCTGGAGCGCGTAGGCGCGGAGCTTGTTGTGCAGGCCGATGCCCCGGCCCTCCTGCCGCATGTAGAGGAACACGCCTCCCTCCTGTGCGATCCGGCGCAGCGCGATCTCCTTCTGTTCCCCGCAGTCGCAGCGGAGCGAGCCGAAGACGTCGCCGGTGACGCACTGGTCGTGGACGCGGACGAGGACCGGCTTCTCGGGGTCGATCTCCCCTTTCACGAGCGCGACGTGCTCGCTCGGGTCGTAGTCAGCCTTGTAGGCGATGATCTTCATCTCCCCGTACGGCGTGGGGAGCCGAGCTTCCGCAACCCGCCGCACGAGCCGTTCCGTGCGCAGCCGGTACTTGATGAGATCGTTGATGGTCAGGATCTTGAGGCCGTGCCGGCGCGCGAACCGCTTCAGATCCGGCATGCGCGCCATCTCGCCGTCGGCCTTCATGATCTCGCAGAGGACGGCCGCCGGGTAAAGCCCTGCCAGGCGGCAGAGGTCCACGCTCGCCTCGGTTTGGCCGGCCCGGACGAGGACGCCGCCCTTCCGCGCCCGGAGCGGGAACATGTGCCCGGGACGGACGAGGTCGTGGGGCTTCGTCTTCGGATCGATGAGCACCTGCACCGTACGCGCCCGGTCGGCTGCACTGATGCCCGTCGTCACGCCGGTGCGTGCTTCTACCGAAACCGTGAACGGTGTCCCGAAGTGGGAGCTGTTCTCGTCCACCATCAGGGGGAGCTGCAGCTCCTCGCACCGCTCTTCCGTCAGGGCGATGCAGATGAGGCCCCGCCCGTACTTCGCCATGAAGTTGATCGCTTCGGGCGTGACGAACTGGGCCGCCATGACGAGGTCGCCCTCGTTCTCCCGCGACTCGTCATCGGTGATGATCACGAACTTCCCGCGGCGGAACTCCTCGATTGCCTCGGGGACGGTGGCGATGACGGAATCGCGGTCGCTCATCGAACCTGCTCCAAGCTGCCCAGCCGGGCGTACTCGCTCACGAACTGCTCGATGTACCGAGCAGTGATGTCCGTTTCCAGGTTCACCCGGTCGCCCGGTCGCTTGCGCGCAAGGCTCGTGTGCTCTTGCGTGTACTGGACGAGGGAGACCTCGAAGCCTTGCGGGTCCTTGGCGATGATCGTGAGGCTGATCCCGTCCACGGCCACCGGGCCCTTGACGATCATGTAGCGGAGAAGCTCCTGCGGGGCCTGGATGCGCACGATTACCGCGTCGCCGTCCGGCCTGAATTCGGCGATCGTCCCTACTCCTTCCACGACGCCGCGCACGATGTGGCCGGAGAGGCGGTCGCTCGGTCGCACGCTCCGTTCGAGGTTCACCGGATCGCCGGCACGGAGATCGCCCAGGTTCGAGCGGCGGTACGTCTCGGGCATGAGGTTGGCGAGGAACGTATCGCCCTCGATCGAGGCGACGGTGAGGTCGACACCGTTGACGGCGATGGAGTCGCCGAGCTTCGTGTCGCGAAGGATCTGCGGGGCGCGGATGCGGAGCAGGCCCGGCTGCGCCTCTACGACTGTGCCGACTTCCTCGATGATCCCTGTGAACATGGCCCCTCAACCGAATCGAATGGCGCTCGGGGCCACGCGGCGGAATCCGACCGGCACGGAAGGCGGCAACGGACCCGTCGGCGTTCTCTCCCATCCGGACTGTTACCGTCGGCCCCGGAATTCCACCGGGTCGGCCCGGCGCCGAAGCGACGGGTTCGCGGGCTCTCACCGCCGGTGAGGACTTCCACCTCGCCCCGAGAACACCTGCCTCTATCGTTCGCCCCGGGCGAAAGGGCTGTCAAGCGTTGCGCGCGCCCTCGCGAGCCAGCTCCACGAGCTTCGAGAGGACGTCGTACGTCGCGTAGGCGTCAGCGAGCGCGCCGTGCTCGCCGAGTCGCCCGATTCCGAGGCGGTCCGCGACCCGTCCGAGGTTCCAGCTGTCGATGCCGTGCTCCTCGCTGTTCAGGATCGCGCGTGCCACGTCCTGGACATCGAGGACGACGGGCTCGAAGGGCCAGTCCAGCCCCGTCCGCTCCAGCGCTTCCAGGAGAAAGGCGAGGTCGAGGCGGATCCCCCAACCCGCGAGGATCGCGCCCGAGCCGAACTCGACGAGCTCCTCCATCGCTTCTTCGAGGGAGAGGGCGTCGCGCCAGGCCCTGGGCGAATACCCGACGACCTTGAGAGCCCCCTGGTCGGCAGTGCCGATGTGTTTGGGGCGCACGCGCGTGCCGAACGATGCTTCCTCGGGCAGCCCCTCCTCGAGGGCGACACGCACCGCTCCGATGTCGAGGATCTCGTGCACCTGGGGATTCGGCCCGCTCATCTCCAGGTCGAGGACGCAGAGGTCGGCGTCCCCAATGTCGCTGAGGGCCGCCTGCTCCGTCGCTTGCCGCTCGTTCAGGTCGATCAGCCGCAGGCCAGGCAAGAGGATCGAGGCGAGGGTCCGGTCGGTCACCGTGGGCGCTCCTGGGTCGAGGTGCCGCTGCCCGGTGCGGGAGCGTCGGCACCGCCCGGCGCCCCCGCACCTGCTGAAGCCATTCTACCCCGAAGGAACGACCCGGAACCTACGGCTCGAATCGGAGCGCGCCGGTCCCGTCGGCGATGAGCCAGTACGCCTCGCCCGGACGGAGCTGCTGCAGGGTGTTCACCCAGCTGGGGACGCCGCGGAGGTACCGGAGCCACTCGCGCCGGACCGGGTCCCAGCCGTAGACGGCGCGCACTTGGGGCAGGCTTGCGAACGCCTCGGACGGCGCGGTGGTTCCGCCTGGCCACGTGACCAGGTTCGCGCCGGGGTAGACCGGAACTTCAGCGGGCGGTTCGCTGCTCCCGGCCCCAGCCGCTGAGGGCGTCGGTGTCGGCGTCGCCGTTGGGGAGGGCGACGGGGACGGGGTGCTTGGCGGGGGCGGTGCTCCCCAGCCGCCCGTGCCGCCCCAGCCACTGCCCGGCTTCGGCGTAGGGGTGGCGGTCGGCGTCGCCGTGGGGCTCGCCGTCGGCGTGGCCGTGGGCGATGGCGTCGGCGTGGCGCTCGAGCCTCCGGGGGTCCCGCTCGCCGTCGGCGTCGCCGTGGGGCTCGGGGTTGCCGTGGCCGTGGGCGATGGCGTCGGCGTGTTCGTGGGCGTCGGGGTGTTCGTCGGCGTGGGCGTGGGGGTGCTCGTCGGTGTCGGTGTGGGGTTCGACCCGCCGCTATCGTCGACCGCCCCGAAATTCGTCACCCAGTACCAGCCGTACGGCGATCCCGGCACGTACACGCGCGCGATACCGATCTTCACGTAGTACGACGCGAGCATGTTCTGGTTATGCCCCGGGGAGTTCTTCCAGGCCTCGAACGCTTCCTCCGCCGTGTCCCACGTCGTGCCGGCCGCGAGGTTCTCTCCCGCGCCGCTGGGGTAACCGCAATCCTGGGCACGCTGGTACGGCATCCGGCCCAGCGAGTCGGTGTGGGAGAAGTAGCCGTTCGTTCCCAGGTCGTTTGCCATCCAGTGGGCCGCGCGGTTCAGGTTCGTGGAGATCGTGAGCGTCCCGACTCCGTTCTGCGCTCGGTACTCGTTGATGAGGTTGAGGAACGCGAGCTCCTCCGAATCGAGCGAGTAATCCGCGACGTCGCAGTTTACCAGTGCGAAGGCCCGCTGGTCGGTCGGGATCAGCGCGCCTGCCAGGAGTGCGAGCCCTGCCAATCCCGTCGCCAGCGCCGTTATCCAGCTTCGTCCACCCATCCGGCTCGCCTCCCACCTGGTTTCGCTCTCGGTGTGAGAGTCGACGCCGGAGGGTGACGCGGACGTTGCCGGTGAGTGGCGAAGGGGCTGTCTTCCGGTAGCGGGGGATCAGTCGAGGTGTCGCCGGGCGGCTCCGAGCGCTTCTCCCGCGGCGCGTTCCAGCTCGGCCGCGCGCTCCAGATTGCTGGCGGCGATTCGGCGCATTCCGGGATGAGAGAGAGTGCTGCCTCCTCCGCTCGGGTAGGGGAACAGCGTGAGGAGCTGGGAGAGCTCGCTCGCCTCCTGACGGAGGGACCTGGCCGCCTGCCGCAGCGCCTCGGCAGCCGCTTCGAAGGCTGCAGCCAGGTCCTCGCAGAACTGAGCGGCGGCCAACCGGGCCGCATGAAGGCGCGCGATGTGCAGCGCATGGCCTGGGCGGTCGAGAGGGCGCCCGCTCCGCAGCAGTTCGGCCCACGCCTCCAGCGCCGGCGCCCCGTGAACCTCGCCGAGGAAAGGGGCCTCGCCGGTGAGCAGCTGGGCCGCGTCCGTGAGCGCCTCCCGCACGACCCCGGCTGCGCCGGCCTCCGCGAGCGCGGACGGTATGAGGAGTTCGGCCGGGGAAGCCGGGAGCTCCTCCCAGGGCAGCCGTGGCCCGACCTCCGGCTCGAGGAGGTCGGAGATGAGGAGGTGTCGCTCCCGCACGTCAATCCCGCGGACTATCCCCCAGCCGGGACCGCGTAGGTCCTTGGCGAGGACCGGCCGGCCGCGGCCGAGCTCCCCCTGGATCCATTCGATCACGTCCTCTCGCGTGGCTGGACCCTCGTACGGACGCAGGTGGAGCCCGAGCCTTCGCGAGACCGCGACGACGCGGCGGGTCGGCAGGGGGTCGCTGGGCGGGGAGGGGAACCAGGACCCGCCTCGCTCCTCCAGCCGGAGGGCGAACGCGAGCCCGGTCAGGCCCATCACCGCGTGGGTCGGCAGCGCCGCGCCGAGGTACTCCAGCACTCCCTCGATCGCGCCGGCTATTGAGGTCCAGTTCGGAACGTAGCGAACGGGGAGCTCCATCCCCTGCGAGTGTACGCAGGGCCGGAGGGCGGGCCGTTCGCCGCTACAATGGGCGGCGACCGAAGCAGGAGGAGCAGCGTGTCCCTCGAATGGGAGGTGTTCGAGCTCGCCAACGGGCTTCGTCTCGTCGTCACCCCCATGCCGGCGACGCAGGCAGCCTCGATTAGCGTCTTCGTGGGCGTCGGTTCCCGCTCCGAACCGAAGGAGCTGAACGGCATCACCCACTTTCTGGAGCACATGGTGTTCAAGGGCACGGAGCGTCGTCCGGATGCGCACGCGATCGCGGAAGCGATCGAAGGCGCGGGCGGTACGCTCAACGCCTATACGAACAAGGAGTTCACCTGCTACTGGCACGTCGTTCCGTTCGACCACCTCGACGTGGCGCTCGACGTCGCCGCGGACATGGTCCTGCACTCCAAGCTCGACCCGGAGGAGATCGAGCGGGAACGCGCGGTCGTTCAGCAGGAGCTGAAGCGGAACCACGACCACCCGCAGACGTGGGCGGCGCGCCTGGTGGGCATGGCCGTCTTCGGCGAACAGCCGGTGGGGTGGGATGTCGGCGGCACGCTCGAGACCGTGGCGCGCGTGAAGCGGGAGCACTTCATCGATCACATCGAGCGCTGGTACCGAGCACCGAACGCCGTCGTCTCGGTCGCGGGGAACGTGGACCCAACGCGCGTCCGGGAGCTCGCCGAGGCGCTCTTCGGCGAGATGCGGAGCGGAGCGGTTCCGGCCGTCCCTCCCTACGATCCGGGGAAAGCTGGCCCGCGCGTTGTCCTCGACGAACGGCGGACCGACCAGTGTTCGGTCTACCTCGGGTTTCCCGGCATGAGCCGTCACGACCCGGATCGGTTCGCCCTCCGGGTCATGAACGACATCCTCGGTTCGGGGATGTCCTCACGGCTCTTCCGCGAGGTTCGCGAGCGGCGCGGCCTCGCCTACGCGGTGCACTCCTCCTACGGTCTCCTCGCGGATACGGGGATCTTCACGATCGGGGCGGGCGTGAACCGGGACCGCCTCGTGGAGACGATTCAAGTCTGCCTCGGTGAGGTGCGGCGCCTCTGCGAGGAGCCGGTCGGCCCCGAGGAGCTGCGCAAGGCGAAGGAGCACACGATCGGGCGGTTCCGGCTCTCGCTCGAGACGGCCCACGCCGTCGGCCAGCGGCACGGGGAGCTGCTGCTCACCCGGGGGGAGATCGAGCCGGTGGAGAACGTCGTCGGGGCGATTGACGCCGTCACCGCCGAGGACGTCCAGCGCGTGGCTCGCCGCCTCTTTGACCCTGGCGCCGTCCATTGCGCCGTGGTCGGCCCGGACCTGGACGAGGAGGAGCTTCTCGCAGCCCTTGCCGCCTGAGCGGCGCTCCTAGGGGAGCTGCTCCACGCGCCTCCGCGCCCAGTGGGCGATGGCCACGGCAAGGGCGTCGGCGGCGTCGGCGGGCCGCGGGTCGTCGGCGAGCTGGAGCTGGAGGGCCACCATGCGGGCGATCTGCTCTTTCGCCCCAACGCCGTAGCCGGCGACGAGCTGCTTCACCTCTGCCGGTGAGTACTCTCGCAGGGGCACGCCGGCGTCGGCGAGGCCGAGGAGCGCTGCCCCGCGCGCCTGGCCGAGCGCGAGGGCGCTGCGCGCGTTCCGTCCCACGAACGAGGCTTCCATTGCCGCTTCCTCGATCCCCCACTCGCGGGCCGTCGCCCGCACCGCCTCACGGATGCGGGCGAGCCGGACCTGCATGGCCAAGGTGGAGGGAACCCGGACCACTCCGTGCCAGACGTGCCTCGGGCCATGCGGCCCGCCGTCGATGATCCCGAGGCCGGTAACACGAAGGCCGGGGTCGATGCCCAGGATGCGCACGAGCCTACGGTAGGACGGATTCTTCCGAGTGGGAACGCCTAGCTGCTGCCCGCGTAGGACGCGATCGCCTCGTCGCTGAAGTCGGCGTTGGAGTACACGCGCTGCACGTCTTCGAGCTCCTCGAGGCTCTCGATGAGCCGCATCGCCTGGTGCGCCGTCTTCTCGTCGAGCTGGATCGTGGTCTTGGGGACCATCGAGAAGTCGGTGTTCTCGATCTCGAATCCAGCCTCCTCCAGCGCGCGCCGGACGGCCTCGAGGTCGGAGGGCTCGGTGCGGACTTCGAGCACGTCGCCGAGCACTTCGACGTCCTTCGCGCCGGCATCGATGGCCGCCAGCGCGACCTCATCGGGATCACGTCCCGCCAGCGGGATGGTGAGAATCCCCATCGGCTCGAACTGCCAGCTCACCGACCCTGCCTCGCCGAGGCTGCCGCCGAGCTTCGTGAACTGGTGCCGCACCTCGGCGACCGTCCGGTTGCGGTTGTTCGTGAGCGCGGCGACGAGGATCGCGGTCCCGCCGGGGCCGTAGCCCTCGTAGTACACCTCCTCGAGGTTGGAATCCTCACTGTGCCCGGTCGCGTTGGCGATGGCGCGCTCGATGTTCTCCTTCGGCATGTTCGCCTGCTTCGCGCGCTGGATGGCGAGGCGCAGGCGGAAGTTCGCGTCCGGGTCGGGCCCTCCCTGCCGGACGGCGACCATGATCTCCCGCGTGAGGCGCGTGAAGAGCGCCCCGCGCTTGGCGTCGTTCACGCCCTTCTGCCGCTTGATCTGCGCCCATTTGGAGTGTCCCGCCATCGTTCCTCCTCGTCCGCAGGCTCGCCTCGAGTGTAGCCATCACGCTCTGCGCTGGAGAAGCTGGGCCGTCGTGACAGCGCTCCGCCGATCGGGTATCAATGTCTGAGCCTCGGGGAGATGGGACGTATGCCGCTTGACGCGTACAAGGCAATCATAACGAAGCGCGATACACGTCACTACTCGTCTCAGCCGATCCCTGACGAAGTAGTGCAGCGCATCCTCCAAGCAGGACGCATGGCGGGGAGCTCGAAGAACAGCCAGCCGGTGCGGTTCGTGGTCGTTCGCGAGAAGGCCAGGAAAGAGGAGCTCGCCCGCTGCGGCCAGTACGCGGCACACATTCCGAGCGCGCCCCTCGTCGTCGCGCTCGTGCTCTTGCCCGGAGGCGGGCAGTTCGACGCCGGACGCGCCGCCCAGAACATGATGGTGGCGGCGTGGGCCGAGGGGGTGACGAGCTGTCCTGTGGCGATGCACGACCAGGCGTGCGCGCGCCGCGTGCTCGGCGTGCCGGAGGACCACACGATCGCCACGGTGATCGCCTTCGGGTACCCGGACCAGCGGTATCCGCTGCACGGGGGACGGCAGCGGCTGCCCCTCCAGGAGCTCGTGCACTGGGAGCAGTGGTGAAAGGCCGCTAGATAGCGTGGATGCCGGCGAGGACGAACGCGACGCCGAGCGATACCTGTAGCGCGCCCGTGAGCTGGGCGAGGCTCCGCCAGAGCGGAAGGGCGTCGCGCACGGCCCAGGCGAGGACGGCCGTGACGGCCGTGACGAGCCCGTAGGCGGGGAGCGTTCTCCACGGGCCGGTGCTGTTCTCGGCGGAAAGCAAGAGGACCGTCGCAAGCGTCCCCGGCCCGAGCAGGCCCGGTAGCGCAATCGGGTGGACGCTCCACTCCCACCCGCGCGCCGGGAGGACGATCCCCGGGCGGCGGGCCCGCCACACGGCGTGCAGTCCCTCGACGATGAGCACGGCGCCGGGCGTGAGCCGGAACGACTCGACCGGGACCTCCAGCCACCGCAGGAATCCCGCGGCCCCGATGGCGGCGGCCGCGCCGAGCAGGACCGCGAGCGCCCACCCTGCCGCGTACGTCCCGGGGCCCCGGGGGACGCTTCCCGGCGTCCCGGCCTCGCTCTTCGTGGCGAGGAGGACGGCCGGGTTCACGGCCACGATGAGGATGCCCAGCGCCTCCCAGAAGCCGCTCACCGTGGGGCCCCCGCCAGCAGCGAGCGCGTGAGGAGGAGCGCCGAGAGCGCGTGCTGCTGGTCGTCCATTCGCGTCAGCCCTCCGTCGAACCAGGCGCCGTACGTGAGGTCATCGGACGGGTCTGCCCGCACCTGACGCTGGAGCAGCAGGCCGGCGCCGCAGGCCGCCCGCTGGCGGATCCGCTCGGCGGTCCCTTCCTCCCAGTGGCGGAGCTGGCCGAGGTTCCCCAGCCCCTCGACCCAGGTCCCGAGCCCGGCGGCACGCGCGGGGCGCCCTCGCAGCCAGTGCGTCCATTCCTGGTCGGCCCGCTGTGCGTCGAACCGGACCAGGAACCCGAACCGCTGCACCAGCGACTGGAGGTACCGCTCTGCCTGGGTGTCGAGCGAATCCTCACCGAGCGCCGCGAATCCGTACGCGGCCCACTGATCGGGCCAGGGGGCGAAAGCGAAGCCCTCCCGTTCGTCACGCTTGGTCGCCAGGTAGGCGGCCGTGCGCTCTGCCGCGGCCCGCCAAGGGCCTTCCGGAAAGCTCTTCGCGAGGAGCGAGAGGGCCCAGAACGCCTCCCCCGTGTAGTACCGCGATGTGAGCTCTGGCACGGGCGCGTCGTCGGGGATGGACCAGTAAGCGAGCATGCGCCCGTCCGCTTCCTGAAGCTGGAGCAGGAAGCGGCCCGCCGCCAGCATCGTCCCGTCCAGCGTCCGGTCGCCCGTTGCCTCCCGCCGGTGCCAGAGGGCGGCCACGAAGAGCGCGGTGGCCCCGAGCTTCAAGGTGCGCCCGTCCGGCTCCGGTATGGCGGCCCATCCGTCGCCCCAGTACAGGTTGTCCAGCATGCGCGCGAGCGCGCGCTCCGCCGCGGGGCGGACCCAGTCGTACTCCCCGGGGCGCAGCAGCAGTAACTGGTAGAGGGACATCGTCACGCCGGCGTGCCGGACTTCGTTGTACCTCGGCAGCGGGGTGCGCGAGCGCCGGTCGAACTCGTACAGGAAACGGCCGTCCGCACCCTGGTTCGCCACCAGCCAACGCGCGGCCGCTTCGATGCCTGCGTCCAGCTCCTCTACCGTTGGCGTCTCGCAGGACGCTGCGCCAGTCACGGTGAGCCGGAGGACGAGCGCTCCTGCAGCCCAGAGCGCGCCAGTAAGGAGCAGCCCTCGAACCACGAGGGGAGCCTAGCGGGGATGCCTCGTCTTGTCAGTCGTTCGTCGCGAACCAAGTTCGTTTACGTCCGCTTTCGGGTTCGACGGCGAGAATGGTCAGCGGCCCGGGTGCCGTGAGCCTCGGGCGCATGAGGAACGCTCGCAGAAGCGGTATCGGAGGTCGTATGCGCGGGAGCCTGGTGCGGTCTTGGTGGGCGCGGGGGGCGCTGGTGGCGCTTCTCGTCTTGCTTGGCGTGGTCGGCGTGTGGTGGTTCGTCGTCCGTTCCACCGCTGAGCCGGCTACGGACCCGCTTCCCTTCCGGGAAGAGGGCGAGACCGCCGCACCGGTGGCCGCCGATAGTCCGGCGGCGACGGCCAGCCCCGCTGAGGGCGCGGCGACCGGAAGCTCGAGCTCCCACGAGGGGTACGTCCGCTACGTCATCGTCCCGGAGCACCCCTCCGTCGAGGGTCGCACCGAGGCCTGGTACCTCGCCGGGGAAACGATCGCGCGCATCGGCGTGCCGTCCACGGCGAAGGGAACCACCACGGACGTGACGGGCTCCTTCGTCATCGGGCCCGATGGGCTCGCTCCCGATGCTACCTCCGAGGTCGTGGTGGGACTTGCGAGCCTCACGAGCGATGAGTCCCGCCGGGACCAGCGGGTGCGGGAGGCGCTGGAGGTCGATCGGTTCCCCACCGCCACCTTCCGTATCGAAGAGATCATCGGGTGGCCTGGAGAGATCCCCGAAGGGGAGGACGTCGAGTTTCAGATCACGGGGACGATGGACCTGCATGGGGTCCAACGGCCGCTCACGTGGGACGTCGTCGCGCGTCGTCGAGGCGACGTCATCACCGCTCTCGCCACCACCCGCTTCCGCTACGAGGACTTCGACATCCCCGTCCTGAACATCGCGGGGTTCGTCAGCGTGGAAGAAGAGGTGACCGTACAGATCCAGGTGATTGCGGTCGCCGAGGCCGGGTGAGGAGGGCCCGGCCTCAGGCCTGGAAGGCGAGCTTCAGCCCAGGCGTCGGCCAGTCGTCGAAGGCGACAACGCGGCCGGTTGCGCTGAGGGTCACGTACAGCGTGCGCAGGTCGGGTCCTCCGAAGCAGCAGTTCGTCGTGAGGGGGTCGTCCGTCGGCGTATGCTCGATCCGGCTCCCGTCGGGCGAGATGCTCGTCACCCCGCCACGGACGATGGTGGCCACGATCACGTTCCCCTCGGCATCGACGCAGAGCGAGTCGAGGTAAGCGAAGTTCAGGGGCGGCGCTCCCGGCACCGTCGCCAGCACGTACCGCCGGCGAACCTCCCCCGGCCCGGCAAGCTCACAGGCCCACACGCGGGCCGTCGGCGTCTCCGCCACGTAGAGGACCTTCCCGTCAGGGCTGAGACCGATGCCGTTCGGCGCCTCCATTGGGAAGATGATCTCCCTGATGAACTTCCCGTCGGGCGAGGCGTAGAAGACCCCCGTGCGGTCACGGTCCCGCTCGCGCGTCTTCCCGTGGTCCGTGAAGTAGAAGTTGCCCTCCGCGTCGAAGACGAGGTCGTTTGGGCCGCGCAGCGGGATGTCGCCGCAGTGGGTGTACAGCGTCTCCACGACGGATCCGTCCGGGCTCACGCGCTGGACGGCGCCGCCGCGGTAGTCCGGCGGCTGCAGGCCCGGGTACACGCCCATGCGCCCGTCAGGGAGCGGACGCTCGCTCCAGGTGAAGCCGCCGTTCTGCGTCACGTAAATCCAGCCATCGGGACCGATCGCGGCGCCGTTCGGTCCCCCGCCGGTGACGGCGAAGACGGACTTCTCGCCGGCCGCCGTGATCCGCGTCAGTCGCCCGGCCTTGATTTCCGTCACGAGCAGGTCCCCGTTCGGGAGCACGACCGGGCCCTCGGGGAACTCCAGCCCACTTGCGACTTCTCGGTACTGCATCGTTACCCTCCGAATGTCCGTCGTCGCGTGCGGACCCGAGCGAGCGTCGCGGGCCGGGGCTCAGGCGACCACGCGGCGCTGGCGCAGCTCCTCGATGCGCTCCGGGGAGTAGCCGAGCGCGCTCAAGATCTCGGCGGTGTGCTGGCCGAGGAGTGGACCCGTGTGCCGGACCTGGCCCGGCGTGCCGCTCAGCTTCGGCGCGACGCCGATCTGCTTCACGGGGCCCACGGGTGAATCCACCTCGACCACCATGTTGCGCGCGAGATTGTGCGGGTTCTGCACGACACGGTCCATCTCCAGCACGGGCGCCGCGCAGATGTCGTGCTGGGACATGATTTCCATCCACTCGTCTGCCGTCTTCGTTCGGAAGATCGCTGCGAACCGCTCGCGCATGGCCGGGTAAGCGGAGGCGTCGTACTGCTTCCCGAGGAACTCCTCGCACCCGAGCACCCGGCAGAGCGCCTCGTAGAAGTGCGGTTCGATGCTGCCGATGGAGAACCAACGCCCATCGGCGCACTGGTAGGTGTCGTACCACGGCACGCCCCCGTTCAGGAGGTACTCGCCGGGGCGGATGACGGTGCCGTTGGCGAAGTACTGCGTGAAGGCCATCGTCATGAGCGAGAGCACGCCGTCCGTCATCGCCATGTCGATGTACTGGCCCTCGCCGGTGCGCTCGCGCGCGAGGAGCGCGACGCAGATGGCGAAGGCG
>FWWL01000498.1_pt1 | contig 108657 bp, 108 predicted proteins | sample 2228331 | NCBI WGS metagenome assembly FWWL01 (sample SAMEA103939775, study PRJEB20133) | metagenome | reverse complement strand
CCTCGGCGGCCGGCTTCGCAGCCGGCGCGGGCGCAGCCGGCTGGATGTCGGGCTGCGGGGCCGCGGCCGTGGCCGGACCGAGCTTGGCAAGGATGGCCGAGAGATCGGCCGCAACCGAGCCGGGAACCTCGCCGCTGGGCGCAGCAACCGGTGCCGGTGCAGCGGCGGGCGCCGCCGGAGCATCGTCATTGGCCGGCCCGCCGGAGAGAACCTCGATCTGGAACTCTTCCGTCGCCAGCGTAAAGTCGAATCGGCTCGCGATCTCCTCGACCGAGAGCTCCGTCCTCATCGTCACGACGAAGCGCATGAAGCAGTCCGAGACGTCGATCGTCTCGAGGGCCGGGACATGGCTCAGATCGCAAGCGATCGAGACGATGTCATCGGCCGGCAGGGAGGCGAAGACGACGCGGGGCTCGATCACCCGGCGGAACAGGTCCGCCTCGGGCGAGATGCGCAGCACAACGTCGCGGCCGGGCTTCTGCGAAGCGGCGGGAGCGTCGTCCCAGCCGGAGTCGGCAGGGGCCGCGGTCTTGGCCTCGACCATGGCGAGCAAATTGCCGAGCGCCGCGACGCCGGGCGGATCATCGCTCGCCGCGGCGGGGGCCGCGGGCGCGGCGGGCGCCGGAGCGGCGGCCTTCGGCGCCTCGCCGGGAGCCTTGCCGACCTGCTCGAGCGCTTCCAGCAGATCGGGGCGCGGCCGGGCCGGCTCGTCGTTGCGGGCCGCGGAGACGAGGTCCGCAACGGCATCGGAGCAGCGCAGGAACAGCGTGAAGGGCGCGTCCTCGATGGCGACGCGGCCCGACCTCAGATGGTCGAGCGAGGCCTCGAAGACATGCGCGAAGGAGACCAGTTCGGTGCAGCCGAAGGCGCCGGCACCACCCTTGATCGAGTGAATGGCGCGGAAGGCGGCATTGACATCCTCAGGGTCCGTCGAGCCTTCGTCCAGCGCCTGCAGGCGCGATTCGAGCGCCCCCAGGAGCTCTTCGCACTCCTGGAAGAAAGTCTGCTTGAGTTCGGCCAACGGATCCATGGACAGGCCTCAGTTCTGGTAGCGGGCGACGAGGCCGAGCAGGGTGTTGGGCTCGAACGGCTTGACCATCCAGGCGCTGGCGCCGGCGCGCCGGCCCTCCGCCTTGATCTCGGCGCCATTCTCCGTGGTCAGCACGATGATCGGGGTGTTCTGGCCGGCCGGACGAGCGCGGCAGGCACGGGTGAACTCGATGCCGTCCATGAGCGGCATGTTGAGATCGGTGATCACCAGGTCGGGCTTGAACTGGTCGAACTTCACCAAGCCTTCCTCACCGTTCTCCGCCTCAGCCACCTCGTGGCCGGCATTGCGCAGAGTCAGACTGAGCAGACTGAGCAGGGTCTTGGTGTCGTCGATGGCGAGGATGCGCATTCAAATCACTCCAGAACGAGAGCGCTGTGAGCGGGATCGAAACCGATCGCCCGCAGGGATTCGCGGCACTCCGCGGAAGCTGCCCTCAGCGAGACGGACAGCCCCCGCGCCTTCGCGCTGGTCGCGGCGGAATGCAGCAGCTGGATCCACAGGCTGGGCAGCGGCCCGGCCTCGGCACATTCCACGGCGATGCTTTCCTTCTGTTCCAGCGCAACGAGCAGCTGGTTGCGGAAGGTGGCCGCTTCGGAGCGGCCGAGGAAGGCGGGGAGCGATACGGTGATGACCATGTGACACGACCCAGGATTGCGCCAATCAGCATCGCGGCAGACTGGTAAAAATTTCCCTAACCACACGACGTAGCGTCAACTTTTTGGGCAGGGGGGTGTCCGGAGCGCCACAGCAGGGCGTTTGACGCTGCGTCAATGGCTAGAAAATACTGCCGAATTTGTCAGAAGATCGCGTTGCTGATGGCGCGCGGGACGAGCGTGATGCTGCCATTCGCCTCGCGGTACTTGCGCGGGATGTTGATGATTCCCGAGAGATGGAGCCAGAGGTTGTTGGGCGAGATCGGCTTGGTGATGATCTCGTGCGCGCCGAGCTTTGCCGCCTGCACGACGGAGCGACGGTCCGGCTTCTCCATCATGACGAGCACGGGCGCTTTGGCGAAGGGCGAGGTCTTGAAGGAGCGGATGGCGGCCAGGCATTTGGTGCTGCCATTGTCCGGCAGGTCCCAGTCCAGGATCACGATGTTGGGCTGCTTCTGGATGAACATCGTCGCGGCGGAGGGGAGGTCCGACGCCTCGAAGATGCGGTGCAGCTGCGCCTGATAGAGCATCGTCCGCACGATGCGCCGGTAATGCGGGCTCGGATCGATCAGGAGCACCGACAGATTGGGAAAGGACGGCGCGATATGCATGACGCGGGGCCCGACAACTCACTCTACAACGACTGACGCAACAAAACCGGTCGGCTGGAAGGGCCTCGCTACACGTTCAGGCCGAAGCGGAACCCGCCCCAGTGCCGGCCCTTGACCATGATCGGTGCCGAGAGATCCTCCATCACCAGGAACTGGCCGCCACCCATGTCGCGGCGATAGGTCTGGAGCAGGAAGGGCTTGCGGTTGCGGGCCGCCGCCAGGCCGGTGCGGTCGTTGAAGATGCGCCGGTTGCGGCAATTGGCGTTGTTCCAGACCGGGTCCTGGCTCTGCGGATGCGCGTATTTCAGATTGTGCGTCGGCAGGAAGCCGTTGCGGTCCACCGCCGCGCAGAACACGATGCGCCGGTTGGAGGCCAGCAGCGGCTCCTGGATCGGCGGCAAAATCCGATCGCAGAGTTTCACGAACCGCGTCATGTGCTGCACCGGGTCGGTTCCCGGGATCGGCTGGTAGGCCTCGTCGAAGAGGTCCGCGGGCGTGACCTCGCCGCGGTCGAGGGCCTGCTCGAACAGCAGGCCGATCTGCGTGGCCGTCTCCATCGCCGTCGCGATCAGCTCCGATTGGGCGGTGCGGACGCCGGAGGCGGCGATCGCACCGAGGATGCCCTCGCTGATCGAGACGAGCGACTCCGCTCGCTGCGAGGCCTTCTCGAGGTTCTCGCTGGAATGGTCGACGCCCTCAACGAGCGACTTCAGATCCTCGCTCACCTTCGCAAAGGCGACGGCGTTATCGCGGGTCGGGTTCGAGATCGCGTCGATCTCGCCGATCAACTCGACGACCGAGCGGCTGAAACTGTCCAACTCGCCGATCTGCAGGGAGATCGAGCGGCTTTCATGGCTCGCGCGCTGCGCCGTCTGGGCGTTCTCCTCGCTCTTGCTCGCGAGTGTATCGACCGACTTGACCAGCGCATCGAGCTGCTTGGCGCTGAGAGCGGTGGCGTCGCGCGTCTGCTCGGCGAGGTGCTTCACCGCAGCGGCGATGACCGCGAAGCCGCGTCCGGCGGCGCCGCTGCGAGCCGCCTCCACGCCGGCATTGATCGAGAGCAGCTGGATTTCGCGGGTAATGGCCTGGATGGCATCGCTCGATGCCCGCACCTTGTGCGCGTCGGTTACGGCCTGCGACAGCGCCTCGGAGATCGACTGGGCGCCCTGCGACAGGGCCTCGATGTCCGACTGGGCCGAGTTCAGGCCCTGGCGCACCGCGCCGGTGACGCGCTCGAGCCCGTGACGCACGGCCGAGGCGGTGGTTTGGGCCCCCTCCGCCGCCTGCTCGATCGCGCGGTTGGCGCGCGAAACCTGATCGACCGCCGTCACGACGCGGTGAAGGCCATGGGTCTGCCCGTCGAGTTGGCGCGTCACGTCGCTGATGCGGCCCGAGATATCGGTGATCTCGACGCCGAGCTTGGCGAAGCGCTCGGCGATGTCGCGGACGGCCCGCTCCGCGGCAGCCTCGGTCGGCATGTCCTCATTGGCCGGCTCAGGGGCGGTTCGCGCAAGCGCATGCATGGTAGGCGGGTCCTTTTCGGGCCTCGGCATTCCTACCGAACCCTAGCGAAACGCGGTAAACCGAGGGTTAACTCAACTTTTGGGCGTAGCTTCATGAGAGCGTCCCGCCCGACCCGCCGTGCAGCGACCGCGACCGGAGGAACCGCGCGGCCCAAGAATCCGTATATGCTCTGCATCCGCGCACGCGGCTCCGGCATAACGTTGGGGCAATTCGATACTACGACCGCTCAAGGAGGATCCCGATGAAGACCACCGCATCCCTGTCCCGCCGCTCGCTCCTCGGGATCGGCGCCGCCGCCCTCGCCGTGAGCGCCGCTCCCCGCGTCTGGGCACAGGCCGCCGCCCCGGCCGCGCCGGCTGGCCCCTTCTCCCTGCCCAAGCGCGCCTATGAGGCCGCGGCGCTCGAGCCGCATATCGATGCGATGACCATGGACATCCATTACACCCGCCACCACGCGGCCTTCGTCACAGCCCTCAACAACGCCGCCAAGGACCATGGCGTCCTCGCATCGAAGCCGATCAACGAACTTCTCGGCGACATCGGCTCGTTGCCGGAGGCGGTCCGCGTGCCGATCCGCAATGCCGGCGGCGGCCACGCCAATCACAGCATGTTCTGGGAGATCATGGGGCCTGGCGCCGGTGGCGCACCCACCGGCGACGTCGCCGCCGCAATCACCAAGGATCTCGGCGGATTCGACAAGTTCAAGGCCGATTTCGAGGCGGCGGGCCTGCGCGTCTTCGGCTCGGGCTGGGTCTTCGTCACGGTCGACAAGGCCGGCAAGCTGACGCTGGCGAGCAAGCCCAACCAGGACAGCCCGCTGATGGACAAGCAGATGGTCCTGCTCGGGAACGACGTCTGGGAACACGCCTATTACCTGAAGTACCAGAACCGCCGCGCCGACTACCTCAAGGGGTGGTGGAACGTCGTCAACTGGGCGAAGGTCAACGAGCGCTACGCCGCTGCCAAGGCCGGCAAGCTGACCGTCTGAGCGACCCAGTCTCGCGAACAGGATCGATACCCGGCCCATCGGCCGGGTATCGTCATTTTGGGCATGCCTGACGCCTGCCCTGCGCGCTTGCATCGACAGGCCAGCCACCATAATTTAGAACTATTCTAAATTATGAGGCGCTCGATGCTCTCTCGTTTTTCCCTTCGGGGTTTTGGCGGCAAGCGTCGCTTCGACGAACTCTCCGAGAAGGAGGTCCTCGCCCTGGCGATCGCCTCGGAGGAGGAGGATGGCCGCATCTACGCGATCTACGCCCAGAAGCTGCGGACGGCCTATCCGGCCTCGGCCGCGGTGTTCGACGGCATGGCGAGCGAGGAGGACGGCCACCGTCAGCGCCTGCTCGCGCTCTATCAGCAGCGCTTCGGCGACGTCGTCCTGCCGATCCGGCGCGAACATGTCGCGGACTTCTACACACGCAAGCCGGTCTGGCTGGTCGAGAACCTCGGCCTCGACCAGATCCGGGCCGAGGCCGAGGATATGGAGCGGCAGGCGCGCGACTTCTATGTCGCGGCTGCCGGCCGCTCGACCGATGTCGAAACGCGCAAGCTCCTCGGTACGCTGGCGGCGGCCGAAGCCGGGCATCAGGCCAAAGCCCAAGGCCTCACCGCCGAGCATCTCGGCGGGGATGTCCGCACCGACGAGGACCTCGCGGCCAAGCGCCAGTTCGTGCTGACCTGGGTCCAGCCGGGCCTGGCCGGGCTGATGGACGGCTCGGTCTCGACGCTGGCCCCGATCTTCGCCACCGCCTTCGCGACGCAGGACCCGCATACCACCTTCCTGATCGGCCTCTCGGCGTCGGTCGGTGCCGGCATCTCGATGGGCTTCACCGAGGCCGCCCATGACGATGGCAAGCTCTCGGGTCGCGGCGCGCCCTGGAAGCGGGGCCTCGCCTCGGGCGTGATGACCACGCTCGGCGGGCTCGGCCATGCCCTGCCCTATCTGATCCCGCATTTCTGGACGGCGACCACGGTGGCTCTGATCGTCGTCTTCATCGAGCTCTGGGCGATCGTCTGGATCCAGAACCGGTACATGGAGACACCCTTCCTGCGCGCCGCCTTCCAGATCGTGCTGGGCGGCGGGCTGGTGCTGGCGGCCGGTATCCTGATCGGCGGGTCGTAAGATCAGGCCATTCCTCCAGTCCTCATCCTGAGGAGCGGGCTAAGCCCGCGTCTCGAAGGATGCTCCAGATGGTTCCGAAGCCTCCTGGAGCATCCTTCGAGACGCCGCTACGCGGCTCCTCAGGATGAGGACTGGAGAATGTTACAAAACCGGCGCCCTCGCCTCGCACACCCCCTCCCGCTGCAGCGCGTAGGCCGCCCGCAGGCACAGATCCTCGCGCCAGGGCGCGGCGATGATCTGCACGCCGATCGGCAACCCCGCCCCGAAAACCGGCACCGCCGCGACCGGGAGGCCGATGGCCGAGATCGGCTGGGTGAAGAGTCCGAGATTGGGCCGCAGCGGCACGGTCTCGCCGCGCAACTGCAGCGTCTTCTGACCGACTAGAGGCGCCGGACAGGGCGTGGCCGGCGCGATGATCAGGTCGACATCGGCGAAGACGCGCATCATCGCATCGTGAAACCAGCGCCGCGCCCGCTGCGCCTGGAGATACCAGGCCGCCGGCAGCATCGCCCCGGCGAGGAAGCGGTCGCGCGTCTCGGGGTCGAAATCGTCGGCCCGCTCCTGCAGCCGGTCGAGATGGAAGGTCGCACTCTCGCTGTTGGTGATCAGGAAGGCGGCTGCGCGGGCGATCGCCGCGCCCTCCAGCGCGACCGTTCCCGTCGCGCCCAGCGCCTGCGCCACCCGCTCCACGGCTGCCGCCGCCTCCGGCATGCCGTCGGTCGCGAAATGCCCGCCCGCCACCGCGATCCGCAAGCCACCGAGACCCGCCTGCAGCGACGGCAGTGTCGGTTCGACCGGCCGCTGCGCGCAGGCCGGATCTTGGGCATCCGGTCCCTGCAGCGCGTCATAGGCGGTCGCCAGGTCGGTAACGTCGCGCGCGAAGGGGCCGAGATGGTCGAGCGAGTCGCAGAAGGGGAAGCTGCGCGTGCGCGGCAGCCGCCCAAAAGTCGGTTTCAGGCCGAAGACGCCGCAGAGCGAACTCGGCACGCGGATCGAGCCGTTGGTATCGGAACCCAGCGAGAGCGGGCTCAGGCCGGCCGCCGTGGCCGCCCCCGAGCCGGAGGAGGAACCGCCGGCCATGCGGGCCGGGTCGTGCGGGTTGCGGCAGGGCCCGTCATGGGCGTTCTCGCCGGTGAAGTCATAGGCGTATTCGCCCATGTTCAGCCCGCCGAGCAGCACGGCGCCCGCCGCCGTCAGCCGCTCGACCAGCACCGCGTCGCGCGCGGCCGGCTTTCGCTCGCGATTGATCTTCGAGCCCGCCCGCGTCGGCAGGCCTTCGATATCGAACAGATTCTTGGCCGCGAAGGGCACGCCCGCCAGCGGCCCCAGCGGCGCGCCCGCAGCGCGGGCGGCATCGATCGCGCGGGCCTGCGTCAGCGCCCGCTCGGCGGTGACATCGGTGAAGGCGTTGACGACCGGATCGAGCGCCGCGATGCGGACGAGGAAGGCCTCCGTGACGGCCAGGGCCGTCACGTCCCCCTCCCGGACCCGCGCCGCGATGCGGTGGGCCGGCGCAAAGACATCGATGCTCACGCAGTCGCCTCCGGCAGGCTCGGCCGGAACACCGGCGCCAGTTCGAGGACGTCGTCGTCGATCGGTGCGGCGCGGACGATCTCGGCCATGCCATGAGCGATGGTCAGGAACTGCAGCACCACCGGCCGCTGCGCCTCCGTGATCGTCAGCCCCAGCACCGGCGCCATCGCATCGCAATGGCGCGCGGCGTCGAAGGCCGTCTTCGGATCGGCTCCGCTCATTCCGCCGGCTCCAGCTGGGCGCGAGGCTCGGTCGTCATCGTCTTGGCTCCGCTTTCCGCCGCGAGGCTCTTGCCGCAATACCAGAGGAACCCCGCGACCATCGCATAGGCGAGGCTGATCGAGGGCGTGACGCCCAGCCCCTTGCCGATGCCGATCGCCTCGCCATGCATCAGCCCGAAATAGGTGAGGATGGCGCCAGCGGCCGCAAAACCGGCGGCCTGCACGAACTGCTTCTCGATGACGAAGACGGCGATGGCACCGAGGACGAGCCCCGACAGGATCGCCCCGCCGCCCATCAGTTCGAGCCCGTGATAGAGCACGCCCATATTGGCCATCTTGTCGATGCCGACAGCCGCCGCGTTCGTGCCCGCGGCGCCCAGCGCCCCGTCGATCTGCACCTTGGCCCAGGCCGCCAGATGCGGCGTCACCGCCATGACGATGGCGGGAGCATGGCTCCTCGGCGTCGTCTGGAAGGCCTGCGCGCCGATCAACATGCCGATATAGAGCAGGATCGGCGAGATCGCGACGATCGGGATCAGCGCCAGCAGCAGCGCGACGATCCCGAACCAGCACAGCACGATCACGATCAGCCCGGTGGCGGCCGAATAGCCGATGCGCCCGCCCATCGCCTTCCAACCGGGATGGCCGATATAGACGGCGTTGATGAACGGGTTGCCCATCAGGCAGCCGATCAGCGAGACGACGCCGTCGGCGGTCAGCACCCGCGTGGTCGGGTAACGGTCGCCGGCAGCTTCCGCGCTCTCGACATTGTCCATCGCCTCGACGAGATCGTAGATGCCGAAGGGGATGGCCGTGACCAGGATGATCCCGAGATAGGTGAAGCCTGAGAAGACATGGTCGAAGGCCGGCACCGGCAGCGAGAAGCCGAAATTCGAGAACGCCGCGCCGAGCTTGGCCAGCGAGAGCCCGCCGACATCGAGCCCGACCAGCGACGAACCCCAGGCGATCACGAGGCCGAAGGCGATCGCGACGAGCCCGGCCGGGATGCCGCGCGGATAGCGGATGCCGCCGAACCAGCTCACCAGGATGATCGCCAGGCACACCAGGCCGATCGCCGGCGTCAGGAAGATCTCCAGCGCCGGCCGCATCGAGATGAAGGCGATCGAGACGCCCGCCAGCGTGCCGAGCAGCGCCGCGCGCGGCGTGATCTTGCGGATGTAGGGCGCGATGAAGCCACCGATCATCAGGATGAAGCTCTGGAAGAACACCCAGACGAGGCCCGCCTCCCACCCCTTAATGGGATCGCCGGTCATCGTCGCGATCGGCAGCATGATCACGAAGGTGACGACGAACATGTGGGGCACGCTGATGCCCGAGGGCAACGCACAGACATCGTCCCGGCCGGTCTCCTTGGCGAGCTTCCAGGCCAGCCAGGCATAATAGCCCGTCGAGAGCGCCATCATCAGCCCCAGTGCCGGCAGGATGCGCCCGTAGATCAGCTCGGTCGGCATCTTCAGCACGAATTGGAGCAGGCCGGTCAGCACCAGAAGGTTGACCAGGATGTTGGTCCCGAAACCGAACAGGGCGTTCCAGTCGCCTGGTGCCCAGAGCTTCGGTGAGGTCGTCGTCGCGCTCGCCGTCGTCGTCGCCATGTCCCCCTCCTGTCCCGGCCTCTCAGCCCCTCATCAGGCCGCCTTCTCCCGCCCGGAAAGCGCGGCCAGCACCTCCGTCGTCGTCGAAACACAGCCGAAGATGCCGCCCTGAGCCGCGATCATGCGCAGACCCACCTCGTGGAATTCGGGGAAATAGGAGGCACAGGCATCACCCAGCACGAGGCAGCGATAGCCCCGGTCGTTCGCCTCGCGCACCGTGGTGTGGACGCAGACCTCGGTGGTGACGCCCGCAACCATCAGCGTCTCGATGCCCCGATTGCGCAGCATCAGCTCGAGATCGGTCTGGTAGAAGGCGCCCTTGCCCGGCTTGTCGATCACCGGCTCGCCCGGCAGCGGCGCCAGCGCGGGAATGATCTCGTGTCCTGCCTCGCCGCGGATCAGGATGCGCCCCATCGGTCCGCAGGCACCGATGCGCTTGTCGGCCGGGCCGCGCGCAACCTTGGCCGGCGGCGCGTCGGCGAGGTCGGGCCGGTGCCCTTCGCGGGTGTGGATCACGAGCAGCCCCGCCGCCCGCGCCGCCGCCAGGATCGCCCGGCAGGGCTCGACCGCCGCCATCAGCCGCGAGACGTCGTTGCCGAGCGCCGCGCCGAAGCCGCCGGGCTCGAGGAAGTCGCGCTGCATGTCGATGATGATCAGCGCGGTGCGCGCCATGTCGACGGCGAGCGGAAAGGGCCGGGCAGGAATGTCGATGCGGCTCACGGTGCGGCGCCCCCGATCGCGGATCAGCGGAACGGGCTTTGCAAGGCCCGTGCCTGAGCGCGAGTCAGCGCCGGAAGCAGAATCGGATCATGAGAAGCGCAGCCGAACCCATTGCCGGAACGAAACTATTCCGGCGATTCGAAATCTGAGCCGAAACGACCTCGGCTATCCGCGGTCGACAGCGCGGCAGCCGGTCGCTTTCGTTGCATAATCCTTGCATGCAACTCCTTGAATTTTGCCTAATCGATAGGCGCCGCGAAAGAGAGCCCCGTGACGACCCTAACCAGCCTGCTCGCCGCCCATCTCGATGGCAGCGCCACCATCCCGCAGACCATCGCCGCCTGCTATGCTCGCCACCGCGCCCATGGTGACGATGCGATCTTCATCACGCTGCGGCCGGAAACCGAGGTGCTGGCGGAGGCGCAGGCCCTGCACGCGGAAGGGCCGCGCGGCCGCGCGCTCTGGGGCGTGCCCGTCGCGGTCAAGGACAACATCGACGTCGCCGGCCTGCCTACAACGGCCGCCTGCCCCGCCTTCGCCTATCAGCCGGAATGCGACGCAACCGTTGTCGCGCGGCTACGGGCCGCCGGCGCGATCATCATCGGTAAAACCAACCTCGACCAGTTCGCCACCGGCCTGAACGGCACCCGCTCGCCCTATGGCGTGCCGCGCAATGCGCTCCGCGCCGATCTCGTCCCCGGCGGATCCAGCTCCGGCTCGGCCAGCGCGGTCGCGGCCGGCATCGTGCCCGTGGCGCTGGGCACCGATACGGCGGGCTCGGGCCGCGTGCCGGCGGGACTCCAGAATCTCGTCGGCCTCAAGCCCAGCCTCGGCCTTGTCTCGACGGCGGGCGTCGTGCCGGCCTGCCGTACTCTGGACTGCGTCTCCGTCTTCGCACTGACGGTCGAGGATGCCTGGACCGTGCTGTCCGTCGCCGCAGGCCCCGACGCGGGCGATCCCTGGTCCCGCGCCCTGCCGCTGGGCCGTCCGGGCGCGGTGCCGCCAAAGCTCAGGATCGCCGTGCCCCGCCCGGAGGATCTCGACGTCGCGGGCGATGCCGCAGCCGCCGCGAGCTTCGCCGCCGCGGTCGAGCGCGCCAAGGCCCTCGGCGCCGAGATCGTCCCGCTCGACATGGCGCCGTTCTACGAGACCGCGCGCCTGCTCTATGAGGGACCCTGGGTCGCCGAGCGCTATCTGACGATCCGCGATCTGCTCGCGAAGGACCCCGAGGCGATCCTGCCCGTGATCCGCCAGGTCATCGCCGGCCGGCCTTTGCCCGATGCGGCCGAGACCTTCGCCGCGCGCTACCGCGTCGCCGAACTCGCGCTGGTGGCGAAGGCGGCGATGAAGGGCATCGACGCACTGATGGTGCCGACAGCGCCGCGCCCGGTGACGCTGGCCGAGATGGCCGCCGACCCGATCGGCGCCAATTCGCTGCTGGGCCGCTACACCAATTTCGTCAACCTGCTCGATCTCTGCGCGCTCGCCATCCCCGCCAGCCTGGCGGCCGACGGCACGGCGGCGGGCGTGACGCTGATCGCCCCGGCCGGGCACGATGCCGTGCTCGCCGGCATCGGGCAGGCGCTCCACGCCGCCGCCGGCCTGCCGCTGGGCGCGACCGGCCTGCCTCATCCCGCCCTGACACCCGCGCCGGTTCGGGCCGCGCCCGACGCCATCGAGATCGCCGTCGTCGGCGCGCATCTCTCCGGCATGCCGCTGAACCGCGAACTGACCGACCGGGGCGGCAGCTTCCTGCGCACCACCACCACCACCGCCGACTACCGCCTCTTCGCCCTGCCGGGCGGCCCGCCGGCACGACCAGGCCTGATCCGTGTCGGGGCCGGCGGCGCCGCGATCGCGCTCGAGGTCTGGTCGCTGCCGCCGGAGGGCTTCGGCCGCTTCGTCTCCGGCATCCCCTCCCCGCTCGGCATCGGCACGCTCGCGCTGGCCGACGGCACGAGCGTCAAGGGCTTCCTCTGCGAGACCATCGCCACGGAAGGCGCCCGCGACGTGACGGAGTTCGGCGGCTGGCGCGCCTTCGTGGCCGCGCAGGCGAAGGTGGGGTGACGGCACGTTTGAGCAACCGCCTGAGACCTGCCCTCACCGCGTCTCCGCATAGCTCCTGAACGCATCCCTGACGATACCGATATGGGCGCGCATCGCCTCCTGCGCACCCGGCTGGTCGCCACGCAGGATCGCCTGCACGATCAGGTCATGCTCCCGATAGGACCCGCCGAGGCGGCCCGTGGCGCGGAACTGCGCCCGCCGGAACGGCGCGACGCGGGTGCGCGTCATCAGCGTCAGCTCGGCCAGATAGCCATTATGCGAGCCGGCATAGATCGCAGCGTGAAAGGCCTCGTTCTTCGCATGATAGCTCGCCGGATCGCCCTCATGGACGAGCAGCCGCAGCGCCTCGTGCAGGGCTTCCAGCGCCCGCCGCTCGGGCACGGTCATGTTGCGGGCGGCGAGCCCGGCGCAGAGCGCCTCCAGCTCCGCCATCGCCTCGAACATGTCGTTCAACTGGCGGGGCGTCGGCAGCGCCACCACCGCCCCGCGATGCGGCCGGACGCTGACCAGACCCGAGGCCGACAACTGGCGGATCGCCTCGCGCACCGGGGTGCGCGACACGCCGAAGCGCGTCGCGATCTCCTGCTCGTCGAGCGGCGTCCCGGGCTCGAGCTGGCCGGAGACGATCGCATCGGAGAGCTGCAGCCGCAGCGCCTCTGTGCGCGTCACCGGCGCCGTAGCGGGCCTTGCGGTTCGGACGGGGGCGGAACCTGGCTGCATGACCCTGTCGCCGTCGGGAGAAGGAAGGGCAGGATGAGCAGGGGGCGCGCGGTCTCCCGCAGCGGCCGCTCACTCGGCGATGGCGCTGACATGGGCGGCGACGACGCGCCAGCCCTCGGGGAACTTGACCCAGGTCTGGCTCTGGCGGCCGATCTTGCCCGCCATGCTCTCGCGCCGGAACAGCGTATTGGCCGTGGCGAAGGCGTCGCCATAGGTGGTGATGACGGTGCGCTCGATCGTGCGCTTCAGCCCGGCCGAGGGGCGCGCCGCGCGGAAGGCCGCGATCTCGCCGAAGCCGTAGAGATTTTCGCCGATGCCGTAGCGGATCGTCTCGGGCGCATCCTTGAAGCAGGCGTCCAGCACCGCGACGTCGTTCTCGTTCAGCGCCTTCTCATAGACCATGAAGGCGGCCTCGACTTCGGCGACGACGGCGGGATCGTTGAGGATCATGGGTTTCTCCGGTCGGCTATCGTCATTGCGAGCGCAGCGAAGCAATCCAGGGGACGTCGAGCACTGCCGTTCTGGATTGCTTCGCTGCGCTCGCAATGACGGCAGAATGTCATCACGCCGGCGGATGGGGAATCGCCGTCAGCAGTTCCTTGGTATAGTCCGCCTTCGGGTCGCCGAGCACCTCCTCGGCCGTGCCCTGCTCGACGATGGCGCCCGTCTTCATCACGATCACCCGGTCGCAGAGCAGCCGCACGACGTTGAGATCATGCGAGACGAAGAGATAGCTCATCCCGAGCCGCTCCTTCAGCTCCTGCAGCAGGTTGAGCACGACCGCCTGGACGGATACGTCCAGCGCCGCCGTCGGTTCGTCGAGGATGACGAGATCGGGATCGAGCGCGATGGCGCGGGCGATGCCGACGCGCGCCTTCTGCCCGCCCGAGAGCTGGTGCGGGAAGCGGTCGATCAGCTCGACCGGCAGCCCGACCAGCCGCGCCAGCTCCTCGCAGCGCGCCCGCAGGGCATCGCGCCCCGAAATCCCGCCCATCCGCAGGATCGGATCGGCGATGGCGCGTTCCGCCGTGAAGCGCGGATTGAGGCTGTCGGTCGGATCCTGGAAGACCATCTGGATGCGCCGGCGATGCGCCGAGGCCGCGAACTGCTTGGCGGGGATCGCCCCGATATCCGTGCCGTCGAACAGGATCGAGCCGCTGGTCTTGTCGATCAGCCGCGTGATCATCATCGAGGTCGTCGACTTGCCGCAGCCCGACTCGCCGACGAGCCCGAGCGTCTCGCCCCTGGCCACGCTGAAGCTGATGCCGTCGACGGCGCGGAACGGGGCTTTCGGCTCCTCCGCCTTGCCCATCAGCTTCGCGAAGAGCGAGCCGCTCTGTGGCCGCGGATACTCCTTCACGAGGTTTTCGACCCGCATCAGCGGCGCGGCATCCGACTTCGGCGTAGCCTTCGGAGCGGCGGGCTGTGCGGCCGGTCCCTTCTGCGCATCGGGCAGCAGGTCGCGCAGGCTCATGCCGATGCGCGGCGTCGCCTGCATCAGCTTGCGGGTATAGGGATGCTGCGGATTGCGGAATATCTCGCTGGCCTGGGCCGTCTCGACGACGTTGCCCTTCTCCATCACCACGACCTTGTCGCAATAGGCTGCCGCCAGCCCGAGATCATGGGTGATCAGGATGGTCGACATGCCGCGCTCGCGTGTGAGCTCGACGATCAAATCCATCACCGCCTTCTGGGTGGTGACGTCGAGCCCGGTGGTCGGCTCGTCGGCGATCAGGAGCTGCGGCTGGCAGGCGAGCGCCAGCGCGATCACGACACGCTGGCACATGCCCCCCGACAGCTCGAACGGATAGGCGTCGTAGCGTTCCTCGGGTCGCGCGATCCTGACCTTGGCCAGCGCCTCGATCGCCTTCTCCCAGGCCGTCGCCCGCGTCGCCTGGACATGCTCGAGCAGCACGTCCTCGATCTGCTTCCCGACCTTGCGGATCGGGTTCAGCGCCGCGCGCGGGTTCTGGAAGATCATCGAGATCTCACGCCCGCGCAGATCGCGCATCTGCGTCTCGGTCGCGGTGACCAGATCGATTCCGGAAAACGAGATCAAGCCCTCGGCGACCTTGCCGGCACGGTCGAGGATCCGCACCACGGCATAGGAGGTCACCGACTTGCCGGAGCCGGATTCACCGACGATCGCCACCGTCTCGCCCTTGGCGACGCTGACATCGATCGCCTTGACCGCCTGAACCGTGCCGCGCCGCGTGGCGAATTCGACGGTGAGGTTCTGGATGTCGAGGAGCGGGGGCGCGGTCATGGGCGGACAACTCCGTCATGCTCGGGCTTGACCCGAGCATCTCTCGCCGGAGGTTCCCGGCTCTCCGCTTCGCTCCGGCCGGGAATGACGGCCTGGTGGACCTGAGCCATCCTCAATTCCTCCGCTGCGGATCGACGAGGTCGCGCACGCCGTCGCCGAGCAGATTGAAGCAGAACACCGCCGTCATCAGCGCCAGCCCGGGGAAGAAGGCGATCCACCATTCGCCGGAGACGATGAAGCTCGCCCCCTCGGCCACCATGATCCCCCATTCCGGGGTGGGCGGGCGCACGCCGAGCCCGATGAAGGAGAGGCCCGCCGCGTTGAGGATGGCGTAGCCCATGGTCAGCGACATCTGCACCGCCATGATCGGCATGATGTTGGGCACGATCTGCGTCAGCAGTAGCCGCCAGTCGGAATTGCCCGAAAGCCGCGCCGCCTGCACGAAGCCGGCCTCGCGGCGGACATTCGCCTCGGCGCGGGCGACGCGGGCATAGAGCGGGAAATTGATGATCGCGGTGGCGATGACGATGTTCGTCACGCTGTTCCCCAGCGCCGCGACGATGCCCATCGCCAGAACGAAGAGCGGGAAGGCCATGATGGTATCGGCGATCCGCCCGACGATCTTGTCGACCCAGCCGCCATAGAAGCCGGCCATGACGCCGGCGAGCCCGCCCATCGCGAAGACGAGCGCGACCGAGCAGACAGCAATGGCAAAATCGAGCCGCGTCGCCACGATCACCCGGCTGAAGATGTCGCGCCCGAGCTGGTCCGTGCCGAACCAGTGCCGCGCGCTCGGCGCTTGAAGGGCCGAGTTGGTGTTGCTGGCCAGCGGATCATAGGGAACCAGCGACGGGCCGAAGATCGCCGCGAACAGGATCAACGCGAAGAGCCCGAAGGCGAGCCCAGTCACCGGGTTCTCGGAGACGATGTGGCGGGCATGGGCCAGCAGGCTCGTCGAGGGCGGCGCTTCGAAGCGCAGAGCGGGCGCGGCCGCGGGATCGATCTTGGTCATGTCGTTCATGCCCTCAGCCCTCCAGCCGGACGCGCGGGTCGATGACGCCGTAGAGCAGGTCGATCATCAGGTTCAGCGCGACGTAGAGGATCGCCATCGTCAGCACGAAGCCCTGGATCGGGGCATAGTCGGAGGCGATCAGCGCCTCGACCGCATAGGAACCCACGCCCGGCCAAGCGAACACCTTCTCGACCAGCACATTGGCGCCGAGCAGGAAGGAGAACACCATGCCGAGCGTGGTCACGACCGGCAGCATCGCATTGCGGAAGGCGTAGGTGCCGATGACCTTGCGGCTGGAGAGCCCGCTGGCGCGCGCGGTCCGCACGAAATCCGCCCCGAGCACGGCGAGCATCGAGGCGCGCGTCATCCGCGTGATCGGAGCGAGCGAGAAGATCGCCAATGTGATCGCCGGCAGCGCGATCTGCGCCAGCGCGGCGCGGAAGGTTTCGCCGTCCCGCGCCAGCAGCGAATCGACCAGATAGAGCCCGGTGACGCGTGCGGGCTCCGAGGCGAAGACGTCGAGCCGCCCCAGCGGGGCCGGCGCCCAGCCCAGAATGAAGTAGAACACATAGACCAGCAGCAGCCCGGTGAAGAACACCGGCAGCGAGACGCCGGCCGTCGCCACGATGCGACAGAGATGGTCGATCCAGGAGCCCTGGCGGACGGCCGCGAGCACGCCGAGCGGCAGCGCCACCGACATCGCGAGCAGGAGCCCCGCCAGCGTCAGTTCGGCCGAGGCCGGAAGGCGCTGCGCCAGATCGGCCGTCACCGCTTGGCCGGTCGTCAGCGAGACGCCGAGATCGCCCTTAACCAGCGCCGAGACATAGGAGACGAACTGCACCGGCAGCGGCCGATCCAGCCCGAGCTTGTTGCGGATCTCGATGATCGCCTCCGGCGAGGCGGCCGGGCCGGCGAAATAGGCCGCCGTATCGCCGGGCAGCACCCGCGTCAGCAGGAAGGTGACGATGATGACGCCGATCACCGAGGGGATCGTCGTCATCAGGCGCTGGCCGATCAGGCGAAGCATGGCGTTCCCTTTTGCTCGTTTGGCGAGCCGTCATTGCGAGCGTAGCGAAGCAATCCAGGGGGACGTGGAGCGCGGCCGCTACTGGATTGCTTCGCTACGCTCGCAATGACGACGAGCGGCCATCAGCGTCACACGCCCTTGGTCAGGTAGCGGAAGTCCGGCTCGCGGCAGGGCTGGAACTGGTAGCCGCCGATGTTCTTCTGCAGCGCGACGTCATGTGTCGGCTGGTTGATCGGCACCATCGGCACCTCGGCATTGATCAGCTTGATGAAGTCGATGACGTTGGCGTCGTAGGAGGCCTTGTCGGGGGCGAAGCGGGCGGCATCGACGAGCTTGTCCAGCGCCGGGTTCTGGTAGGCGGCGATGTTGAAGATCGAATTGTTGCCGTGCATCGTCCAGAACAGGTAGTAATCCGGATAGTCGAGCCAGCCCGCGAAGCGGTTGAGCACCATCGGATTGGTCTTCTTGGCGATCTCGGTGCGGAAATTGGCGCCGGGAACCTTGTTGATCTCGACCGTGATGCCGATCTGCGAGAGCGCTTCCTTGATCAGCACCGCCATCGGCTCGGCCACGGTCGCGTTGCCGGCGTCAAAATACAGCGTCGTCGAGAACGGCCCGCCGGCCGCATCCACCAGCGCCTTCGCCTTGGCGACGTCGGTCGTGTAGGGGAAGGGCTGCGGCCAGGCGACCTTCGGGCTCGTGCCGCCCGCCATCGAGACGCCGCGGCCGAACAGCGCCGCCTGCATGATCTTGTCATAGGGCATCACCCAGGCGACGGCCTGGCGCAGGCGCACATCCTTGAACGGGCCGACCTGCGTGTTGAGGTAGCAACCCCAGACGCCGTTGGGAATCGGCACGCCGACGACATTGATCTTGCCGCCGTCAGCCAAGTCCTTGAAGTCCTTCGGCGGCAGCCCGTAGGACACGTCCGCATCCCCGCGCTCGATCAGCGCGCGGCGGGTCGAGGGCGAGGCGATGTCGCGGGCGATGATGCGGCGCAGCTGCGGCAGCTTTCCGCAGGCCCAGGCGTCGTTGCGGACATAGATCGTCTCAACGCCCGGCTTCCAGCTTTCGACCTTGTAGGCGCCGGAGCCGGCGATGTTGTTCTTCAGATACTCCTTCGCCCATGGATCGCCGCCGCTGTTGGCGATGGCGAGCTCGGAGTCGAAGACGAATGGAATGGTGACCGCCAGATTGGGCAGGGTCATCTTGTCCTTGCGGACGAAATCGATGCGGAAAGTCTTGTCGTCGACGGCGACGAACTGCTCGGGCTTCTCCAGCGAGCCGGCGTTCATCTGCGTGGTGGCGAAGCCGCCGATCGAGACGGCGCGGTCCATCGACCACTTCACATCCTTGGCGGTGACCGCGCGACCCGAATGGAACTTGGCATCGCGCAGCTTGAAGGTCGCGCTCATGCCGTCGGAGGCGACCTGGTAGCTCTCGGCCAGCTCGCCCTCGAGCTCACCCATCGCGATGGTGTTGCCGCCGCCGCCCGGGATCGGGACCGGCTTGAAGCGCAGCAGGCGATCATAGCAGTTGAGCGAGACGCCGTTGACCGGCTGCGACGAGCCGATGCCCTGCATGTCGAGGCTGTTGGGCCCGTATTCCTGCACGAGCAGCAAGGTTTCGTTGCGGCTCGGCGCCTGGGCCTGGGCACCCCCTCCCTTGGCCACGAAGGGAGCAGCGAGGCCTGCGGCGATGGCTGTGCGGCGCGTGATCATCGGGGTCTGTCCTCGGTTGGCAGGCTGGCGGAAGAGCGAAACGCGTCTTGCGCTAGCAGGGAGCGTGCCAATCGCGGACGGCTGCGATTCCAAGGACTTGGCAACCTCGCCACGCGTCATCTTGCGCGGCCCTCGTGCAATTGTATGCAAGATGCCCGAAGCTGCCGATTTAATGAGCAGATCGGAGACCGCCCTCCCAACGCGCTTAACGGATCGTTGAGAATCGCGCCCCGCGCCTCCGGCCGACAGCCGCGCCCTCTTGCGCCATGACGAATCCCCCTGTGGAGTTGCCTCGCCCGCGGCTCAGGCTGGAGTGAATCAATGCGCGCCCGCCAGATCGAAGTGTTCCGGATGGTGATGCGCTGCGGCACGCTCACCAGCGCCGCCGAAGCCTTGAACGTCTCGCAGCCGGCGCTCAGCCAGATCCTGCTGCACACCGAGGACGAACTCGGCTTCAAGCTGTTCCAGCGGGTCAAGGGCCGGCTGATCCCGACCCCGGAGGCCGAGGATCTTTACCCCGAGGTCGAGCGCCTGTTCGGCGATCTGGAGGCGCTGCGCGGCCGCGCCCGAGACCTGCGCCACGGCAAGGCCGGCATCGTGCGCCTCGCCGCCTCGGCACCGCCCTCCCTTTCGGTCGTGCCCGAGGCGCTACGCCATTTCCGCAGCGCCCATCCCGGGTTGCGCCTGCTCTCCTATGTCGTTCCGGCCGAGATCATCATGCGCATGCTGGACGACGGCCAGGCCGGGCTCGGCGTCGCCATGACCGACGAGCCGATGGCGGGGATCGACACCGAGATCATCGGCCGGACGCGGATGGTCTGCGTCCTGCCCGCGGGCCATGAGCTGGCGCAGAAGCCCTCGATCGCCGCCGCCGACCTGCGCGAGGAAACGCTGATCTCATACCGCGCCACCTCCCTGCAGGGGCGGTTGCTGCGCGAGGCCTTCGGCCGCGAAGGGCTGGTTTTCCAGCCGGAAATGGAGATCGACGTCTCAATCATCGGCCTCGCCTTCGTCCAGCAGGGGCTCGGGGTCGCGGTCGTCGACGGCCTACTGCCCTGGCACAGCTTTCCCGGCCTCGTGACCAGGCCTTTCCTGCCCGAGGTCTCGCTGCCGCTCTGCCTGCTGACCAGCGCGCGCCGCCCGCTCTCGCGCAGCCACGACCTCCTGCGCGTCCATCTACGCACCGCCTGCCGCGATCTCGGGCTGCTGGCGGCACCCGGGCCAGACCATAAGCCAGTCTTATAGAGCTGGGTGGGCTTGGTCTTTGACGACGAGGCACGCCCGCCCCGAGATGGCGACGCACTTCACGGACAGGCACATCATGAGCTGGCGTATCGGCGTCGACATCGGCGGCACCTTCATCGACTTCTGCGCCCTCGAGACCGGCACCGACCGCGTCGAAACCATTAAGGTCCTGACCACGCCGGACGAACCGGGCAAGGAACTGCTCGACGGGCTGCGCCTGCTGCAGGAGCGCCATGGCATCGCGCCCGGGGAGGTCGTCTCCTTCGTTCACGGCACCACGGTCGGCATCAACACCATCATCCAGCGCAAGGGCAGCCGGCTCGCGCTGATCACGACGGCCGGCTTCGAGGACGTCATCGAGCTCGCCCGGCTGCGCATGCCCGAGATGTACTCGCTGTTCTGCGCAAGGCCCGAGCAGCTGATCCCGCGCGACCGCATCCACGGCGTTCGCCAGCGCCAGCTCGCCAGCGGCGAGATCGCCGAGCCGCTCGACACCGACGGCCTCGCCGCTGCCGTGGCCGCCATCCGCGCCAAGGGCATCGATGGCGTCATCGTCTCCTTCCTCCATGCCTATCGCAACGGCGCCCACGAGGCGCAGGCGAAGGCGCTGATCGCGGAGCTCGCGCCCGAACTCTTCGTCTTCACCACCAGCGAGGTCTGGCCGGTGATCCGCGAATATGAGCGCACGACGACGGCGATCCTGAACGGCTATGTCCATCCGCGCGTGGCAGGTTACCTGACCGCGCTGGAGGGGGCGCTCGCCTCGCGCGGCGTGCCGGCGGCGCCGATGCTGACCAAGTCGAACGGCGGCATCATGAACGCCCCCACCGGCAAGCGCGCCTGCGTCAACATGCTGCTCTCGGGCACGGCCTCGGGCGTCATCGGCGCGGCCTGGCTGGCCGAGCAGGCCGGCGTCGGCAACGTGCTGACGCTGGACATCGGCGGCACCAGCGCCGACCTCGCGCTGATCATCGACGGCCAGCCGCAGTTCGGCACCGGCGAGGTCGTCGGCGACTTCCCGCTCTTCCTTCCGAGCGTCTCCGTGACCTCGATCGGCAGCGGCGGCGGCTCGATCGCCTGGGCGGATGATTTCGGTGTGCTGAAGGTCGGGCCCGAAAGCGCCGGCTCGACGCCGGGGCCCGCCTGCTATGGGCGCGGCGGCACGCGCGCCACCGTCACCGACGCGATGGCGGCGAGCGGCTTTCTCGGCCACACCCCCCTCGCCTACAACCAGATCGGCATGGACCGCGCCCGCGCCGACGCGGTGATCGGCGAACTCTCGGCGAAGCTCGGCCAGACGCCGCAGGCCACCGCCGAGGCGATCATCGCGGTGGCGGTCTCCGAGATGTTCGTCGAGGTCAACAAGCTCGTCGCGCGCTACGGCGTCGATCTGCGCGACTTCACGCTGATGCCCTTTGGCGGGGCGGGGCCGATGCTCGGCTGCTTCCTGGCACGCGAACTCGGCATCCCCCGCGTATTGGTGCCGCACCGGCCGGGCGTGGTCAGCGCGCTCGGCGGGCTGATCGCCGATGTGAAGGGCGACTTCATCCAGACCGTCTTCGCCGCGGCCGTGCCGGATGCGCTGCCGCTGCTGCGCGAGGCGCTGGCCAAACTCAAGGCGGATGGGCTGGCCTGGATCCGGCAAGACCAGGGCTTTGACGGCCCCGTGGTCGAAACCTTGAGCGCCGACATGCGCTATCACGGCCAGTCCTTCGAGATCGAGGTGTCGCTGGATGAAGCCTGGCTGCGCGACGGCGACCTCGCCGCCATGACGGCGGCCTTCCACCGCCAGCATCTCGCCATCTACGATTTCAACGACGTCGGCGCCGAGGTGCAGATCGTCAATCTGCGCCTGGTCGTCAGCGGCGCGACGCCACGTCCCCGGCCCGCAGCGGCGGCGGACCAGCCGGCAGCGATGGCGACGCCCGCACGCCGGATCGAGGTCTGGCTCGACGGCGCCACCCGCGAGGTCGATCTTTACCACCGCGATGCCCTGCGCAACGGCCACCGCTTTTCGGGCCCGGCCGTCGTCGCGCAGCAGGACACGACGATCTGCATCCCCGAGGGCTTCGACGCCGAGGTCGATGCCCGCCTCAATCTCCACCTCATCCTGCGCAGCGAGGCCTGATCATGGTCGACAAGATCACCTTGCAGGTTCTGGCGAACCATTGCCGGGCGGCGGCCGAGAACATGGCCTACACGCTCTACCGCACGGCCCACTCGACCTTCGTCAAGGAGACCGAGGACTTCACCGTGATGGTGATGGACAAGACCGGCCGCGTCGTCGCGGTGCCGATGGATCTCGGCGCGACCTGGTATCCGGGCATGAACTACAACCGTGCGATCGAGCTCGTAGACGAATACCGGCCCGGCGACATCGCCTTCACCAACGATCCCTATAGCGGCTATCTCGCCACCCACGCGCCTGACACGCATCTGTGGAAGCCGATCTTCCACGAGGGCGAGATCGTCTGCTTCGTCGGCGGCCACGTCCACAACACCGACATGGGCGGCGCGGTGCCGGCCTCGCTCTCCCGCTCGCTGACGGAAATCCATCAGGAGGGCATCCGCTTCCCGCCGATGACCTTGATGCGCGACGGCGCCTTCGACGAGACGATCCTGCGGATCATGACGATGAACGTCCGCAAGCCCGCTCTCAACATGGGCGACCTGAAGGCGCTCGCCGGGGCGCTCAACACCGGCGAGCGCAAGATCCTGGCCATGGTCCGGAAGTTCGGCGCCAGGGGCTTCATGGACGGCCTCGACGGGCTGATGGACTATGCCGAGCATCAGGCCCGCGACATCCTGCGCTCGATGCCGGACGGCGAATATGTCTTCGCCGACTATGCCGACGAGGACGGCGTCGACGGCAATCCCTGCCGGCTGAAACTGACGCTGACCATCAAGGGCGACGAGGCGATCCTCGATTTCACCGGCTCGGACCCGCAGCTCGGCTCCTCGCTCAACGTGCCCACCGGTTCCGACCCGCGCCACACCCTGCTGCTCGTCGGCGTCTACTACGTCCTCTACACGCTGAACCCGCAGATCCTGCTCAACTCCGGCCTGACCCGGCCCTTCACCTGCATCGCGCCCGAGGGCACGGTGCTGAACCCGACCTTCCCGGCCGCCGTCGGCATGCGCAGCCTGACTTGTGCCAGACTGCGCAGCCTTGTCTTCGGCGCCTTCAGCCTTGCCGTGCCCGAGCGCATGCCCGCCGCACCGGCGGGGTCGAGTTCCATCGTCAACGTCATGACCACCGACGAGCGCACGCATCGCAGCGTCATCGCCGCGATCAACCCGGTCGTCGGCGGCGGCGGCGGCATGCCCCATCGCGACGGCACCAACGGCTCGGGCGCCGACGCCGCCTATCTCAAGAACACGCCGATCGAGATCACCGAGACCGAGGTGCCGATCCAGTTCACGCGCTATGGCCTGCTGCCGGATTCCGGCGGCCCCGGCCGCTGGCGCGGCGGTCTCGCCACCGTGATGGAGTTCAAGGTCTTCGCGCCGAACTCGCGCATCACCGTGCGCAACCGCGACCGCTCGATCTTCCGCCCCTGGGGCACGCTGGGTGGCCTGTCGGCCGAAACCTCGAACTTCATCATCAACCCCGGCGCGGCCGGCGAACGCATCCTCGGGAACACCGACATCGCGATCGCCGAACCCGGCGACGTCATCCACATCCATTCCCCGGGCGGGGGCGGGCGCGGCTGCCCGCTGGAGCGCGAGCCGGAGCGGGTGCGGCTCGATGTCGAGCGCGGCTATGTCGGGCTCGCGGCGGCGAAGGCGCGCTACGGCGTGGTGATCACCGACGGCGTCGTCGATGCCGAAGCGACGGCGGCCCTGCGGGCCAATATGCGCAAGGGCGTCCACACCACCCATTTCCATTACGGCCCGGAGCGCGAGGCCTTCGAGCGCCTCTGGACGGACCGCAACTACGACGCACTGACCAGCCTGCTCGCGGCCCTGCCGGTCCACTGGCGCTTCTTCGTCAAGACCAAGCTCTTCGCCGCGATGCGCGAGGCGGGCATTGGCGGCGATGTGGAGGCGGCCTTCACCGCCGTGCGGCGCGACTATCCGCAGGTGCCGGAGGTCCTGCAGGCAGCAGACTGAGGGACGTGCCGCCTGAGCGGTACGGTCATCCCGGCCGAAGCGTAGCGAAGAGCCGGGATCCAGGCCGGAGCGCGGCCGGAGAGGTTCCGGAATGGGTCCCGGGTCTCCCTCCGGTCGCCCGGGACGACGCGATGGCTAGGAAATCTCGACAAAGTCTCCCACGCGAATCTCTCCCGGCACGACCACGTCGCAATAGATGCCGAAATTGCGCCCGTAGCGCTTCACGATGGTTCGCAGCAGCTCGACATCGAGCGGCAACCCCTCCTGTTCGAGAGTGATGAAGCCACAGCGCCCGCAGGGTTCGCGGCCCCTTAGCACGACATCGCCGACGCGGATCTCCCGCCCGATCCAGCCCTGTTCCGGCATCGCCTCGGCCTCATCCGCCCAGTCGACGACGAGACTGGGGCGGAAGCGCCGTTCGTCGATGACGCTCTCGGGATGGTCGCGCCCAAGGCTGCGCATGGCGGCCGTGGTCACGATGTGCAGCGGCGCATGCTCGTAGCGCGGCCGGAAGCCCTCCCCGGGAACGGGGTCGAAGGGCTTCAGCAGCGGGCGGAATCCGAAGACCGCCGCGAGCGCCTCGAGGGTTGCGGGATCGTCGGGGCCGGCCCAGCTCTCACCATCGACGGAAAGCGCGACGCCCGCGCCGGTGAAGCGCGCATGGCCGCGGGGAACCTCGATGAAATGCCGCTCGCGGCCCGGCGAGGCGATCCTCCCCGTCTGTGCATCGAGCAGCCCCCAGATGCGATCGCCCTCGATCCCCGACGGGCCGACCGGCGCCTGCTCCAGCCGCTCCCCGCCCATCGAACTGACCGGATAGCGCCAGAGCGACGCGACCGATCCCGTCACGGCCATCCCCGTCACGGCAGGTCCATGCGCGGGTCGAGCGCGTCGCGCAGGCCGTCGCCGACGAAGTTGAAGCTCGTCACCGCCAGCGTGATCGCTGCGCCGGGAATGATCGCAAGCCAGGGCGCGCTCGTAAGGTAGCTCTGCGCGTTCTCCAGCATGTTGCCCCAGCTCGGCGTCGGCGGCTGGATGCCGTAGCCGAGGAAGGAGATGTAGCTCTCGGCCAGGATCGCATGGGCGACGTTGAGGGTCGCCGCGACGACGATCGGCGCGATCGCATTGGGCAGGAGCTCGCGCACCATGATGCGCATGTTGCTCGATCCCATGGCGACCGCGGCCTGCGCGAATTCCCGGGTCCGCAGCGAGCGGATCTGGGCTTCCACGACGCGCGCCACCTCCATCCAGGAAGTCATCGCGATCAGGATGACGATCGAGGGCACGGACGGCGAGATCAGCGCCGAGATCGCCAGCAGCAGAAAGATCGAGGGGAAGCACAGCATCGCATCGACGAAGCGCATCAGCGCCGCCCCGATCACGCCCTCGTAGAAGCCGGCAGCGACACCCACCGCGATGCCGATCCCCATCGCCAGCACCATCGCGCAGAACCCGACAGCGAGCGAGATCCGGCCCGCCATTAGCAGCCGGGCGAGAATGTCGCGCCCGAGCGGATCGGTGCCGAGAATGTGCGGCCCCGAGAAGGGCGGCGCGAAACGCTGCCGGATGTCGATGAAGGTATCGCTATAGGGCAGCAGCATCGGCCCGAAGACGCAGGCGAGCGTCATCAGGATGATCGTCACGGCGCCGAACACAGCGAGCTTGTGGCGCCGGAAGCGGCGCATGCCGCGGCTGTTCCAGAAGCCCTCCGCGCGGGCGGGCAGAGCGTCGAGCGTGGGATCGAGGCTCATCGGCCGCTCCTGGCGATACGGGGATCGGCGACACCGTAGAGGAGGTCCGCGAGCAGGCTGCCGAGCAGCACCATCACGGCGGTGAACATCAGGATGCCCATCACCACCGGATAGTCGCGGTAGCTGATCGAATCGAGGAAGAGCCGCCCCATGCCGGGCCAGGTGAACACCGTCTCGGTGACGAGCGCCCCCGAAAGCAGCGAGGGCACATGCAGCCCGGTGATCGTGATCATCGGCAGCAGCGCGTTGCGCAGCACATGCTGCAGCAGGATGCGCCGCTCCGGCACGCCCTTAGCCCGCGCCGTGCGGACGAAATCCTGGTTGATCACGTCCAGCATCGAGGAGCGCATGTAGCGGCTCCAGACCGCCGTCGAGACCAGCGCCAGCACGATGCAGGGCCCGACCAGATGGTGCAGCCGGTTCAGGAAGGACCCGTCGCCGATGGTGAAGCGGTTGCCGGAGGGCAGCCAGCCGAGCCCGACCGAGAAGACGTAGATCACCACCAGGCCGAACCAGAAGGTCGGGATTGAGAGGGCGATCATGGTGCCGATCGTGGCGACGCTATCGAACAGCGAGTAGCGCTTGACCGCGCCGATGATGCCGATCCAGGCGCCGATCATCATCGCGAGCAGCGTCGAGGTCAGCATCAGCTCCAGCGTCGGCCCGAGATGGCCGGCGATGATGTGCAGCACCGGCTGCTGGTCGCGATAGGACAGGCCCCAGTCGCCGCGCAGCATGCGCCAGAGCCACTCGGCATACTGAACCGGCAGAGGCCGGTTCAGCCCGAGCTGCTCGATGATGCGGTCGAGATCCTCCTGGTTCATCTCGCCGCCGGCCGCGAATTGCGACAGCGGCCCGCCCGGGGCCAGATGCAGGATCGCGAAGCCGATCATCGAGACGATGAGCAGCAGGAGGATCGCCTGCATCAGTCTTTGCAGAAGAAAGCTGCTCATGGCGCGCTCGGCTTCGCGGTGAAGGGATCCGGGCGGAAGCGCGTCATGACCTCAGCGCGCCCAGTACCAGCTGCCCATGTTCCAGGTGTTCTGGCGGGCATTGACGTTGGGCTCGTAGCCGATCAGGCCTTCCTTGTAGCCCTCGACCGGAGCGTATTGGTAGATCGGCAGGATCGGCAGTTCCTCGCGGACGAGCTCCTGCAACTTCCAGTAGATCGCCTTGCGCTTCTCCTGATCGAAGGTGGTCTGCCCCTCCTTCATCAGCCTGTCGGCCTCGGCGTTCTGCCACTGCATCTGGTTGGCGCCGTTTCCGGACTTGGCCGGGATCGCATCCGAGCCGAAGCGATGCGCCGGATCGGGATCGATCACGGTCCGGAACGCGGTTCCGACGATCAGCGAGTCGAATTTGGATCGGGTGTAGAACTCGCCCCAGATTACCGCCGCCGGCATGTTGTTGATCGTCATCTTCACGCCGATTTGCGCCCAGTCCTGCATCATCAGCTGCTGGGTCTGTTCACGCAGCGCCGCGCCCGTCGTGGTCGAGACGGCGAAGCTGAGCGGCACGCCGTCCTTCATGCGGGTGCCGGAGCCGGACCGCTTCCAGCCGGCCTCGTCGAGGATCTTGTTGGCGAGCGCGAGATCGTAGGTCTGCTTCGGCAGGTTGGGATTGTAGGCCCAGGAATCCTGCGGCGCGAAGGATTCGGTCGGGATGTGCAGGCCGTAATAGATGATGTCGATGATTGCCTGCTTGTTGATCGAGGCGTAAAGCGCCTTGCGCACCGCCTTGTCCTTGAGCACCGGGTGTTCGAGGTTCGGCATCAGGATCTCGAGCGAGGCGCTCGGGATCTTGACGACTTTGCGGCCCGGCAGCTTCACCGCCTCGGCATAGAAATTGGCCGGAATGCCGGTGCCGATGATGAGGTCGACCTGGCCCGTGCGGAACTGCGCGTAGAGCGCGGTCTGGTCGGGCACGTATTTGAGGACGGCGCGCTCCAGATAGGGGCCCTTGCCGTGGAATTTCTCGTTGGCGACGAGCTGGATGTTGTCGCCAGGCGTCCGCGTGCCCCATTTGAACGGGCCGGTGCCGACGGGAGCGGCATTGTAGGGCGCCGTATTGGGGTCGGCCGCCTTCTCAAGCAGGTGCTTGGGCACGATGTAGGTGTTAGAGAGCAGCGCCAGATAGGGCGCATAGGCCTTCTCCATCCGCCAGGAGATCTCCAGCGGCCCGTTGACCTTGATGTCCTTGACGAAGGCGTGGCCGACGCGGGTGCGGCTCTTGAAGCCCGGCGCCACGATCAATTCGAGCGTGTATTTGACGTCCTCGGCGGTGAAGGGCGTGCCGTCATGCCAGGTCACGCCCTCGCGCAGCTTCACCTTCCAGGCCAGGCCGCCCTCAGAAATGCCGCCATTGGCCTCGCTGGGGATCTCGACGGCGAGGTCGGGGATCAGATTGCCCTTGGGATCGGCGACCCAGAGCGTGTTGAAGATCTGCATCCAGACCGTCTCGTCGACCTCGATGCCCGGCATCAGCGGGTTGAAGGCGGTCGGCTCCTGCGAGAGACCGACGACAACCTGGCCGGTGGGCTTGGACGGCGGCGGCGGTGCGGCCTTGGTCTGGGCGCGGGCGCTGCCCAGGCCGGAAGCCGCGAGCAGGCCGCCGGCACCGAGCGCGAGCACATCGCGCCGGTGGATAGCGGGCATGGGCAGGGAGTGGCCGTCGGCGATCTTGGTCATGGTGAACCCCTCGTTGTGAGTGACGCGCCTGCTTCTGCGGCAGGTCATCGCGGCGGCGGCTTGCCCGCCCTGCTCTGAGGCTAAAGGGACGGCCGCGACATCCAACGCCGATCGTCTGCGGCAGGTGCACAGAATCTGCCGTTTGCCGGCATGCCTTTGGCATAGGCTTCTGTCGGGATGCGGTGCTATCGAGGCCCCGTTTCCGGTTTCTGCCGAAGGATCGCCGCAGCCATGTCGCCCCCGGTCACCCGCATCCACAGCGACGAGACGCTGCCCGCCCAAGCCGACGTCGTGGTCATCGGCGGCGGCGTCGCCGGCATCACCACCGCCTATCATCTCGCGAAGAAGGGCCACTCCGTCGCAGTGGTCGAGAAGGGCTATGTCGCCGGCGAGCAGTCGAGCCGGAACTGGGGCTGGTGCCGCCAGCAGAACCGCGACCTGCGCGAACTCCCCCTCGCCCAGCGCGCGCTCGAAATGTGGAAGGGCATGAACGAGGAGCTCGGCGCCGAGACCGGCTTCCGCCACACCGGCCTCGTCTATGTCACGACCAAGCCGTCCGACCTCGCCGCCTGGTCCGGCTGGATCGACAAGGCCCGCGAGATGCAGATGCACAGCCGCGTCCTCTCTGCCGCCGAGGCGAAGGAGATGTCGCCGGGCTCGACCGAGAACTGGATCGGCGGCGTGCATTCGCCCAGCGACGGCAAGGCCGAGCCTGCGCTCGCCGTGCCCGCCTTCGCCGAAGCCGCGCGCCGGCTCGGCGTCACCATCTATCAGGACTGCGCGGCGCGCGGCCTCGAAACCTCGGCCGGTCGCGTTTCAGCCGTCGTCACCGAAAAGGGTACGATCAGAACCAGCAGCGTGCTCGTTGCCGGCGGCGTCTGGACCTCGATGTTCTGCCGGCATCACGGCATCGACATGCCGCTCGCGGGCGTCCAGTCGACGTCGATGTTCACCGCGCCGATTTCCGGCCCGCCGATCACCGAGGGAGGCATCTCGACGCCGGACGTCACCTTCCGCCGCCGACTCGACGGCGGCTACACCATCGGCATCAGCGGCCGCGGTCTGCTGAGGCTCAGCCCGCAGGGCATGATGTACGCTAGGCCGTTCTGGCGGACCTTCAAGAAGCGCCACAAGCTCCTGACCATCACCGCGGACAAGACCTTCTTCGCCGGGCCGGAGGCGCTGATGCGCTGGAGCAACGACAGCATCTCCCCCTTCGAGCGGATGCGCACCTTCGACCCGCCGCCGCAAGAGAAGCTGATCAGCTTCGCGCTGAAGCGCATCGCCGAGATCTATCCGCAACTCGCCGATGTGAAGATCGTCCAGAAATATGGCGGCTTGATCGACTTCACGCCCGACTGGGTGCCGGTGATCTCCCCGATCGACAAGCTGCCCGGCCTCTATGTCTCGGCCGGCTTCAGCGGCCACGGCTTCGGCGTCGGGCCGGCGGCGGGCAAGCTCGCGGCCGACCTCATCACCGGCGACGCTCCCATCGTCGATCCCCACCCCTACCGCTACAGCCGCCTCGTCGACGGCACCGATCTGGGCGAACCCGGGCTGATGTGAGCGGGTGGTTGACTCTTCGCCTCAATCGCCTCCCGTTTCACCCGACGTCCTCCCGGACAAGCCGCGACAGCGGCGCCGATCCGGGATCCATGCCGGAGCGCTTCCGAGGAAGGTTCAGGCATGGATCCCGGGTCTCCGCTTCGCTGCGCCCGGGATGACGGCGAGGGTGTGAGGACCGCCGGCGCGACATGGATTTCGCCGGCGCGCGGCGGTAAGCCGGACGCCTGACTGCATCGGGAGAGACGATCATGCTGCGGACCGTTCAAGGCTGCGCCGAAGCGCTGGCGAGCGGCGCCACCAGCGCGCGCGAGCTGGTCGAGGATTGCCTGGCGGCGATCGCCGATCCGGCAGGCGAAGGCGCCCGTGCCTTCATTTCCGTTTCAGCCGAAGCCGCCCGTGCCTCGGCCGACGCCCATGACGCCCTGCGCCGCGCCGGGCGCGCGCCCTCGCCCTATGCCGGCATCCCCTTCGCGGTGAAGGATCTGTTCGACGTCGCGGGCGAGGTCACGACGGCGGGCTCGCGCGCGCTCGCCGACGCCGCACCCGCCAGGGCCCACGCCCCGACGATCGCGCGCATGCTGGCGGCCGGCTTCATCCCTGTCGGCCGCACCAACATGACCGAGTTCGCCTATTCCGGCATCGGCGCCAACCCGCATTACGGCACGCCGCTCAGCCCCTGGGACCGCGCCGCTGCCCGCATCCCCGGCGGCTCCTCCTCCGGCTCGGCGGTGGCGGTCGCGGACGGCATGTCGGTGGTCGCGCTCGGCAGCGACACCGGCGGCTCCTGCCGCATCCCCGCCGCGCTCTGCGGCATCGTCGGCTACAAGCCGACCGCGCGGCGCGTGCCGCTCGACGGCGTCGTGCCGCTCTCGGGCAGCCTCGATTCGCTGGGGCCGCTCGGCGCCAGCGTCGCCTGCTGTGCCATCGTCGATGCGGTCCTCGCCGGAGAGACCCCTGCGCTGCCGAAGGCGCGCCCGCTTGCGGGCCTGCGCCTCGCCATTCCCCGCGAGATCATGCGCGACGGCATGGACGCAACCGTCGCTGCCGCCTTGGAGCGCGCGGTCGCGTCGCTGACGGCGCAGGGCGCCCGGATCACGGAGGTCTCGTTTTCGCCGCTGCTCGACATCGCGCCGGCGATGAGCCGCGGCGGTTTTACCGGCCCGGAATCCTATGACTGGCATCGCGATCTGCTCGCCGCCAAGGGCGATCTCTACGATCCGCGCGTCCGCAGCCGCATCGAAGCCGGCGCCACGATGACAGCCGCCGATTACGTCGCCCTGACCGCGGCACGCTGTCGCATCATTGCGGCGATGGACGCGCTGACCGCCCCCTTCGACGCCCTGCTGATGCCGACCTGCCCGATCGTGGCGCCGCGCATCGCGGAACTGGCCGAGGACGCGGAGTATTACCGCCTCAACGCGCTCCTGCTGCGCAATCCGAGCCTCGGCAACTTCCTCGACCGCTGCGCCATCAGCCTGCCCTGCAATCGCCCTGGCGAGGCCCCGGTCGGGCTGATGCTGATGGGAGAAACTGGCAGCGACGCGTCGCTCTTTGCGGTCGCGGCCGCCGTCGAGGCAGCATTGGCCGCCTGACGCGAAAATGATCCAAGGCAGCGGCGCCAAACGCCGCTAGTGGTCCGGCCTGGATCCGCCGGAGACCTGCCATGAGCCCCACGATCAAGCCCATCGCCAGCGACGCCGCCCTGCCCGCTCAGGCCGATGTCGTCGTCATCGGCGGCGGCATTGTCGGTGCGGCAGCCGCCTATTTCCTGGCGAAGCGCGGCCGCTCGGTGGCCCTCGTCGAGAAGGGCGTCGTCGGCGGCGAGCAGTCCAGCCGCAACTGGGGCTGGTGCCGCCAGCAGAACCGCGACGCCCGCGAACTCCCGCTTGCGATCCGCTCCATGGAGTTGTGGGACGATTTCGCCACCGAGATCGGCGAGGATCCGGGCTTCCGCCGCTGCGGGCTGGTCTACACCACCAATGACGCCGCGCAGATCGCGCAATGGGAGCGCTGGCGCGAGACGGCCAAGCAGTTCGGCGTCGAGACGCGCATGCTGACCGGGCCGGAAGCCTCCGCCATGACGGCAGGCACCGGCCGCACCTGGCTCGGCGGCGTGCATTCAGTGACCGACGGCAAGGCCGAACCGGCGCTCGCCGCGCCGGTTCTGGCGCTGGGCGCCCGCCATCATGGCGCGACGATCCATCAGGGCTGCGCCGCGCGCGGGCTCGACGTAACCAATGGCAGCGTCACCGGTGTCGTCACCGAAAAGGGCACGATCCGCACCCAGTCGGTCATCCTCTCCGGCGGCGCCTGGGCCTCGGGCTTCTGCCGCCATCACGGCGTCGTCTTCCCGCAGGCGAGCGTGCGCGTCACCAGCCTGCGCACGGAAGTGGCGCCGCCCTGGCTCGAGGCGTTCTACACGCCCGAAATCGCCCTGACGCGCCGCCTCGACGGCAGCTACACCATCGCCATCAGCGGCAAGGGCACGCTCGAACTGACGCCGCAGGGCATCCGCTTCGCCCGCCAGTTCATGCCCATGTTCGTCAAGCGCCTGAAGGCGGTCGAGTTCGGGATCGGCTCCTCCTTCTTCAACGGGCCCGAGGCGCTGAACCGCTGGTCGCTCGACCAGGAGACGCCCTTCGAGCGCATCCGCGTGCTCGACCCCGCGGCCAGCCAGAAAGCCATCGCCACGCTGCTGGAACGCGCCCATGCGCTGGTCCCGGCGCTGCGCGCCGTCCCCGTTCGGGAGAGCTGGGGCAGCTACATCGATTCCACGCCCGATGCCGTCCCGGTGATCTCGCCGACCGTGGGGCTGAAGGGCCTCGTCCTTGCCGCCGGCCTCAGCGGCCATGGCTTCGGGCTCGGCCCCGGCGCCGGCCATCTCGCCGCCGATCTCGCCACCGGCGACACCCCGATCGTCGACCCCCGCCCCTTCCGCCATGCCCGCCTGCTCGACGGCTCGCAGGGCGAGGTCGGAGAGTTCTGAGACGCGTGGCAGCGGCGTGGCAATCCATGCTGCCGATGCCGAACTGATCGGCAGAATCTTGGGCCGCCGGCCCGCAAATCCACGCCCGCCCCCGCTCCCAGCCGCTAGTCTCGGCTCATCGGCGGCGATGTCCGCCTTTTCCAGAGAGCGAGCGGACCATGACCACCTGGCGGCCGAAATTCATCACCTTCGACTGCTACGGCACCCTGATCTATTTCGAGATGGGTCCCGCGGCGCGGCGGGTCTACGGCTCGCGCCTGTCGCCAGAGCAGATGGACGCCTTCGTTGAGGATTTCAGCAGCTATCGCCTCGACGAGGTGCTCGGCCCCTGGAAGCCCTATCAGGACGTCGTCCGCAACGCCGTCGCGCGCACCTGCAAGCTGCACGGCTTCGCCTATGATCCGGCCGACGCCCAGAAGATTATCGACGAGATCCCGACCTGGGGTCCGCATCCCGACGTGCCGGCCGGCCTCGCCAAGGTCGCGAAGGAGATTCCCCTCGTCATCCTCTCGAACTCGATGACGGACCTGATCCCGCATTCCGTCGCGAAGCTCGGCGCGCCCTTCCATGCCGCCTACACGGCGCAGGAGGCCCAGGCCTACAAGCCCCGCATGCAGGCCTTCGAATACATGTTCGACCAGCTCGGCTGCGGCCCGCAGGACGTGATGCACTGCTCGTCCAGCTTCCGCTACGACCAGATGACCGCCTATGACATGAAGATCGCTGCCCGCGTCTTCGTCAATCGCGGCCACGAGCCAGCGAACCCCTATTACAGCACGCATGAGATCAAGGACATCGGCGGCCTCCCCGGCCTCGTCGGGCTCTGACCCGATGAGCGATTTCGCGCCGGATTCGGTCGCCTTCGCGACCGGCCACTATATCGGCGGCGAGGTCGTCCAGTCGGGCGAGCGGATCGACGTCGCTCGCCCCTCGGACGGGGCGGCTTACGCCGATCTGCCGATCGCCGACGCCGACATCGTCGATCGCGCCGTCGCCAGTGCCACAAAGGCGGTCGCGGCGAGCGGCTGGGCGTCGCAGCCGCCGCGCGAGCGCGCCCGCGCCCTGCGCCGCTGGGCCGATCTGATCGAGGAGCGCGCGGTCGAACTTGGCCGGCTCGAGGCGCTGGGTTCGACCCGGCCGATCGCCCAGGCCGTCACTGGCGACGTCGCCAGCGTCGCGGAAGGCATCCGTTTCTTCTCTGAGTGGGCCGACAAGCTCGGCGGCGAGGTCGCGGCGACCCGTCATGACAACCTCGGGATGATCGTCTCGGAGCCTTACGGCGTCGTCGGCGCGATCACGCCCTGGAACTTCCCGCTCAGCATGGCGTCCTGGAAGGTCGGCCCGGCGCTCGCCGCCGGCAATGCCATCGTGCTGAAGCCCTCAGAGCTGACCCCGTTCTCGACCGTGCGGCTGGCGGAACTCGCCGTCGAGGCCGGCATCCCCGCCGGCATCTTCAACGTCGTGCAGGGCAATGGCGTCGTCACCGGCGATGCGCTTTCGCGCCATCCGGGTATCGCCAAGCTCTCCTTCACCGGCTCGACCCGCACCGGCATCGCCGTGATGAAGGCCGCCGCCGAAACCGGAATCAAGCCGGTGACGCTGGAGCTCGGCGGCAAGAGCCCGCAACTCGTCTTCGCCGATGCCGATCTCGACAGGGCCGCCGCCTGCATCGCCGGCTCCCTGCTTGCCAATGCCGGCCAGGCCTGCGTCGCCGGCTCGCGGCTGATCGTCCAGCGCCCGGTTATGGAAGAACTGGTTGCACGGCTGAAGGCGCGGCTCGCCACGGTCGCGCCGGGCCCGACCTGGAAGGCCGCGACGAGCTATGCGCCGATCATCTCGGAGACGCAGGCGAGGCGCATCGACGACATCCTCGAACGCAGCCGCCTGCAGGGCGCGGAATGCCTGCTCGGCGGGACGCGCATCGAGGGCCATGGCGGCGCCTTCTACCAGCCGACCCTGATCGCCGGCGTGACGGCGCAGACGGCGGCCGTGCGCGAGGAGATCTTCGGCCCGGTGCTGACGATCCAGGCCTTCGAGGACGAGGCGGAGGGGCTGAGCCTCGCCGACCATCCCGAATACGGGCTAGCGGCCGGCGTCTACACCGCCGATCTCGGCCGCGGACTGCGCGCCATGCGCGCTCTGAAGGCCGGCACCGTCTGGATCAACCGCTACAGCCGCACGCTCGACTTCATCCTGCCGACCGGCGGCTACAAGAGTTCCGGCATCGGCAAGGACCTCGGCCGCCAGGCGGTCGAGGCCAATCTGCGCCACAAGACGGTGCTGATCGACATCGGCGGCTGAGCCGGCGTCCACTCCTGTGCAGCCCTCATCCTGAGGAGCCGCGCAGCGGCGTCTCGAAGGATGGTCCAGAGGGTTCGCGAGCCTCCTGAATCATCCTTCGAGACGCGGGATTTTCGCCCGCTCCTCAGGATGAGGGCTGAGGGCCGGCAGGATCCGCCTCAGTGCCGCCAGTCCTGATAGCGGTAATACATCCCGACGAAGGGCAGGAACCAGGGCGGGCCGAAATGGCCTGGCACCACCGGCCAGTCGAGCCCGGCGAGCGGGTTGGCGGCGGTGTCCCCGCCCATCACCCGGGCCATGATCTGCCCCATATGCACCGACATCTGCGTGCCGTGGCCGCTATAGCCGGTGGCGTAGAACACGCCGTCGCGCTCGCCGGCGCGCGGCAGCCGGTCGGCGGTCATGTCGACGAGCCCGCCCCAGCAATAGTCGATCCGCGTCTGCGCGAGCTGCGGGAACAGCTCGAGCATCCGCGCCTTCAGGATGGCGCCGCTCTTGGCGTCTGACGACGGGCTCGACAGCGCGAAGCGCGCCCGCCCGCCGAAGATCAGGCGGTTGTCGGGCGTGAGCCGGAAGTAGTTACCGATGTTCATCGTCGTCGTCGCGGTCCGGCGCGTCGGCATGATCGAGGCCGCGAGATTGTCCGAGAGCGGCTCGGTCGCGATGATGAAGCTGCCGACGGGCACGATCCGCCGGCGCAGCCAGGCGAAGGGCCCCTGGCGCGAGGCGCCGGTCGCGAGCAGCACCTGCTTGGCCTCGATCGTACCGCGCGCCGTGACGACGCGATGCGCATGCCCGGCGATCCGCTGCAGCCCCGTCACCGCGGCGACCTCATGAATCTGCGCCCCTGCGCGGGCCGCGGCCTCCGCCAGCCCGACGCCGAAGCGGCCCATATGCATATGGGCGCTGCGCGGGAAGACGAGCCCGCCATGGAAGCCGGACGAGCCGATCTCGCTCTGGACATCGCCCGGCGCGACGACCTCGAGATCGGGCTCGACGGTGGCCTTGAGCAGTTCGGCGCTCTTCTGCAGCTTGGCGAAATGGCCGGGCTTGGCCGCGAGCTTGATCTTGCCGGTGCGGGTGAAGTCGCAGTCGATCGCCTCCTCCTTCACCAGCGCCTCGACCGTGTCGACGCCGTCGTCGAAGACGCGATAGAGCGCACTCGCCCGCTCGATGCCGATCTGCGCCGCCAGCCCGCCGAGATCATGTGCGAGGCCGTTGTTGCAGTGCCCGCCATTGCGGCCCGAGGCCTCGCCGACAACGCGCCCGGCCTCCAGCACGGCGACGCGCGCGCCGGCCTTCGCGAGGCTGCGGGCTGCCGACAGACCGGTGAAGCCACCCCCGATCACCGCGACATCGACCGGCCCCTCGACCGGCTCCGTCGAGCCCGAGGTGAAGCGCGGCGCGGAGGCCAGCCAATAGGGTTCGAGCTTCATCGCGGATCGGCCTCGATCGGGAAGAGGGCCCGGTCGACACCCGCGCGCAGGCGCGACAGGCCGCCGCGCCGGGGCGGAGAACACACAGCTTGCACGAGCCTAACCTGCTGTATTGTATGAATTATGCTATTCCCGCGCGGTGCCCGAGGCCCTATGATCGGGGACTTCCCGTGAGGCACAGGCCTTGGCTTACAGAACGGCAAAACGCCGGCTCGGCTATGAGATCGCCATCCGGCCGATGGCGGAAACTGATCTCGACCAGCTGCATCAGCTCTCGATCGGCGTCGGCTGGCCGCATCGCCCCGAGGACTGGCGCCTCGTCATCGGGCTCGGCCACGGCATCGTCGCCTGCGACGCGATCGGCCGGGCGCTCGGCTCGGCCATGTGGTGGCCCTTCGGCGATAGCCTGGCGACGGTGGGCATGGTCATCACCTCGCCACGCCTGCAGGCTCAGGGCGCCGGCCGCGAGTTGATGGAGATGATCTTCGCGCAGACCGGCGCGCGTGACCTGCGCCTGAGTTCCACCAAGGCCGGCTACAGGCTCTACCGCTCGCTCGGCTTCGAGCCGATCGGCCGCATCTTCCAGCATCAGGGCAAGGCTCTGCCGCCGTCTGCCCCGGCCTCCACCCCACCCGGCCTGCGCCCGGTCGTTCCCAGCGATCTCGACGCGCTCGTCGCGCTGGATGCGAGCGCCTATGGTGCCGACCGCCGCGCTGCGCTGACCGCGCTGCTCCCGGTTTCGGCCGGCACGCTGATGGAACGCGAGGGCGCGGTCGTCGGCTTTGCGCTCTGCCGCCCCTTCGGCCGGGGCCATGTCGTTGGGCCCATCGTGGCGGAGGATGACACGATGGCGATCGCTCTGCTCACGCCGCATGTCGAGGCCCATCAGAGCGAATTCCTGCGCGTCGATACCGCGCAGGAACAAGGCGCCTTCGGCGCTTTCCTCGAATCCTGCGGCCTGACGATCTTCGACACGGTCACCCCGATGATCCGCGGCCGCAGCCACGGCCCCACCGGTCCCGCGCGCATCTTCGGGCTGGTCAACCAGGCGCTGGGATAAGCCCAGGAGGGACCCGCAGTGCTCAAACGTCGAACAACACCGGCAGCGGATATCCGGGTTTCTGGATCGGCGACTTGATCACGACGTAGCTGAAATATTTGGAGATGCCGATGTTGCGGTCGAGCAGGGTCTCGATCAGCGACTGGTAATGCGTCAGCCCGCGCGTGACGAACTTCACGAGATAGTCGTAGCCGCCGCTCACCATGTGGCACTCCACCACCTCGTCGACCCGGCGCAGCGCCGTCTCGAAGCGGATGAAATACTCCTTGGTGTGGTCGGCCAGAGTCACCTCGGTGAAGACGGTGATCGTCTCGCCGAGCTTCTGCAGGTTGATCGTCGCGCCATAGCCCGAGATGAACCCCGCCTGCTCCAGCCGCTTGACGCGCAGCAGGCAGGGACTCGGCGAAAGGCCGACCGCATCGGCCAGATTGACGTTGGTGATCCGGCTGTTGTTCTGCAGCTCGATCAGGATCTTCATGTCGATGCGGTCGAGCCGCACACCCGGTGTCACGACGAAAGCCTCACCCCAACCCCGGCGCGCAGCCCCTCACGGAGACGCCGCCGTCGCGTCAACCTAGACCGTCGGCGCCTCCGGGCAAAGCAAGGATCGCGCCGCCTCAGGCCGCCTTAGCGGGCGCCATGGCCGCCTGCACCTCGGGCAGATCGAGCATGTCGTCGAGCGTCTGGCGCAGGCGCGAGACGATCAGGTCGATCTCGCTCTCGCTGCAGCAGAGCGGCGGGGCGAGCCCGATGATGTCGTCGGCGAAGGCACGGAAGATCACGCCATTCGCATAGCCGCGAGCGAAGAGATGGTCGGGGAGCTTAACGCTCCGCGGCAGCTTCTCCTTGCTGACCTTGTCGGCCACGAGCTCGATGCCGGCGAGCAGCCCGCGCGCCCTGACCTCGCCGACCAGCGGATGGTCGGCCAAAGTGGCGAGCTTCCTTTCGAAATAGGCGCCGACGCGCTGGCCATTGGCCAGGATGCCGCCCTCGTCGTACAGCCGGAGCACTTCGAGCGCGACCGCTGCCGAAACCGGATGGCCGGAATAGGTCTGGCCATGACCGATGGGGCCGCCCTCGGGCGCATTGTCCTTGATGCCACGATAGAGCTTTTCGCCGATCGCCAGCGCGCCCAGCGGCGCGTAGCCCGAGGTCAGCCCCTTCGCCATCGTCATCAGGTCGGGCACGACGCCTTCCGCCTCGCAGGCGAACATCGGCCCCGTCCGGCCGAAGCCGGTGATGACCTCGTCGGCGAGGAACAGGATGTCGAGCTCGGCGGCCGTGTCGCGCATCGCCTTGAGCCAGCCCTTCGGCGGCACGATCACGCCGCCCGAGCCGACCACCGGCTCGCAGAAGAAGGCGGCGACATTCTCCGCACCCAGCTCCGCGACCTTGGCCCGCAGCGAGGCGACGCTGGTCGCGATCACCGAAGCGTCGTCGGAGCCGGTCGGATTGCGATAGGCGTAGGGCGCGGCGACATAGTGCTGGACATGGGCCGGGAAGTCGAAATTCGCATGGAAAGCCGGCAGCGCCGTGACGCCTGCACCCGTCGAGCTCGAGCCGTGATAGCCGCGCTCCACCGAGAGGATCGCCTTCTTCGTCGGCCGGCCGGTGACGTTGTAGTAGAACTGGATCAGCCGCAGCGCGCCGTCGATCGCGTCCGAGCCGCCGAGCGAGAAATAGATGTGGTTGAGGTCGCCGGGCAGGAGCTCCGCGAGCTTGGCGGCGAGCCGGATCGCGGGCTCGCTGCCGAAGGAGAAATAGCCCGTCGCATAGGGCAGCTCGCGCATCTGCGCGGCGGCGGCCTCGACGATGCTCTCATGCCCGTAGCCGACATTCACGCACCACAGCCCCGCGAAGCCGTCGATCAGCTCATGCCCTTCCGAATCCGTGATGAAGGCGCCCTTGGCCGACTTCATGATGGTGACGCCACGCTTCTCGTGGCCGGCCCAGTTGGCGACGGGGTGGACCCAGTGAAGGCGATCGAGCGCTTCGAGCGAGTTGACGGTCATGGCGGGCTCCTGCAACGGATCGGCGTGGGGTCGGTGGATCAGGCGGCGCTCTGCAGCGGCGGCCGGGCATCGGCCTCGCGCCGGGGCAGTCCGCCCATCTCGCGCAGATAGCGGCCCGGCGTCATCCCGCAGATATTCTTGAAATGGCGCGAGAAATGGCTCTGGTCGAAGAACCCGGCCTCCGAGGCTGCCAGCGCCATCGGCACCCCGTCACGCAGCAGCCGCTTGGCGTATCCGATCCGGCGATGGCAGATGAAGCGATGCGGCGTCAGCCCGACCTGGCGTCGGAACACCGTCACGAAGCGGCAGACGCTTAGGCCCGCCAGAGCGGCCAGATCCTCGAGATAGATCGCGTCGGTGAAGTGGCGCTCGATATGGCTCAGCGCCCGCCGGATGCCCTGACTGGCAGGCAGGGATGACGGCGTCGTCCCGCTTTCCTGCAGGACGGGATTGACCGGAGCTGGCTCGTGCATGGACCTCTTCGACCTCCGCGCGGATGCTGTGTCCATCCTGGCAGAAGGTTAGGACAGGCCCGGGCGGCGTCGGCACGGCCTTGGGCACCCGTCATGATACGACCTGCCCAATTCGCAGCCCGCCGCGGCAGATCATGCTTTGCCTTGGGGCAGGCCCTGTCAGTAGCCGCGTTTGCGGTCGACGGCGCCCAGCAACGGCTCGCCCGCCTTGTGACGGCGCAGATTTTCGAGCACGAGGTCCACGGCCGTCTCCGGCTGGGTCATGCTGGCGACATGCGGCGTCAACAGCACGCGCGGATGGCTCCAGAGGGGGTGGCCCGGCGTCAGCGGCTCGGGTGTGCAGACGTCCAGCACCGCGGCCGAGATCTGCCCGCTCTCGAGCGCCGCCAGCAGCGCCTCCTGGTCGAGATGCCCGCCGCGGCCGACATTGACCAGCCGCGCGCCCTGCGGAAGTTGCGCGAAGAGTTCGGCGCCGAGCATGCCGCGCGTCTCCTCCGTCAGCGGCAGCAGGCAGACGAGGATATCGGTCCGGCCCAGGAAATCCGGTAGGCTCTCCGTCCCGGCAAAGCAGGTCACGCCCTCGATCTCGCGCCCGGAGCGGCTCCACCCCGCGACCTGGAAGCCGAGCGTCCGCAGCATCCGGCAGCAGGCCTCGCCGAGCATGCCGAGCCCGAGCACGCCGACGCGCCGTGACGAAGCGGGACGTACGCGGATCTGCTGCCAGATCTCGGCGCGCTGCTGGCCGACATAGTCGATCAGGTCGCGATGCAGTCCGAGCACGGCCATCGAGACATATTCGACCATACCGTCGACGATGCCGGTCTCGATCATGCGCGCCACCGGCAGGTTCGGCGGCAGCTTCGACAGGTCGAGATGATCGACGCCCGCCCCCGACGACATCAGCAGCTCGAGATTGGGGAAGCGCTCGGCCAGATCGTCCGGCGGCATCCAGGCGACGAAGTAGCGAATCTCCGCCGGATCGCCGATATCGGGCCAGATCCGGAAGGAAAGCTCCGGCGCCTTCTCGGCCAGGATCTTCGCCCATTCGGCGCCGCGGACCGGATCCGACTTGTAGAGGAGTGCCATCGTCGTCCCTTCAGCCCAGTGCCTGGCTGGCGAGTGTGTAGCGCTGGAACGGACCCGAGGCCCGAGGCAGCCTGCCGCGCACCATGCTGTTGACGCCGTCGACCGGCTTGAGGCCAGCCGCGGTCAACATCGCGCCGAGCGGGGAGCCGTCCTCGATATCGGCCCGCACGAACTGCCCCTGCCGCCCCTGCAAGCCGTGAGCCAGCAGCGTCTGCGCATCCGTCAGATTAGCCGCCACCACCGGCCCGATCACGAGCCCCCGGCCGAAGCGGCGCAGCAGCGCGAACCCGGCCGCCTCGCCGCCGCGCATCAGGACGGTGCCCTCGCCCGCCTCGAGCACCGCCCGCAGCAGCGGCCCGCGCGGCAGGCCCGTGGCCGCCTGATCCAGCTGCTCCAGAACCGGCAGATCGGCCAAACCAGCTGGGCGCACCGCCGCGCCACCAGCGAGAACGGGCACCGGAACGGCCGTGACCTCGCCCTGAAACTGTCGGATCGCCCCGCAGACGACGAAACCGAGCTTCTCGTAGAGCGGCTGGCCGGCGACTGTGGCGTTCAGCAGCAGCGAGCGCCCCTCCGCCTGCGCAAGAACCGCCTGCATCAACTCGCGGCCAATCCCGGCGCCCTGATGCTCCGGCGAGACGATGATCATGCCGAGCGTGGCGTGGTGTTCGCCATAGGGCCACCACAGCGCCGTCGCCACGACCTCCTCACCGAGCGTCGCTACGACGCCCCGCCCGAGCCCGATCGCCATCTCCCAATCCTCGGGCCGGTGCGGCCAGCCGACGGCACGCGCGAGGCCCGCACAGATGGCGGCGTCGGCCGGCGCGATGTCGCGCAGGACGGCCGCGTCCCGGATCAGCGTGTCGCCCATCAGCCGACAGTCTCCTGCACGACATAAACCTTCGCCACATGAACGCGGCTGGTCCAGGCACAGGGCGCGCCCTGCGGCACGAAGACGGTCTCGCCTTTCGCCACTGTGACGACGGTGCCGTCCGCCATGGTGAGATCGACCGCTCCTTCCAGGATGTGCATCAGCTCGGCCAGACGGTGCGGACGCGAGATGCGGGCATAGGGCGTCGAATCCCACAGGCCGGCGCGCAGCTGCACCGCCTCGTCGGTGAAGACGTTGTGGCTGCGGCACTGCGGCGACGGGCCGAGCAGGACCTCCCGTGCCGGCGGCGTCGAGGGCGACAGCGGGAGATCCCGGGTAATCAGCGTGGCACCCGGCATCGCGCTGGTCCCGGCCGTCTGCGCATGGAAGGCGAAGACGGTGCCCGGCGCGGCCTGGACACGCAGCGCTGTGCCCCGCCCGATCACCACGGCGGCCTCGGGGCCCACAGTGAGGACCGGCGCGCCTTCGACGGACACCGTCAGCTCGCCCGCCAGCACCACCAGCGTCTCGGTATGCGGAAAGGCCGCGATCTCGAAGGCGCCGGACAGGCTCGCGCGGCCGGCCGCAGCCGCCTCGCTGGTCCAGATGACCTCGCGGCCGGCGGCGAAGGGATCGGCCGCACCCAGGCCGGGACCGGCGCCCGGAGCGGGCGGCGGAAACGAGGCACGGTGGAGCATCACGAGGGCGGGAGGCGTCATGGGCGGGGCGGTCCGTCGCTGTCGTTTCGGAGCGTCCAGCCGCTAAGGCAATCGGCCTCGGAGGGATTGCACTATCTTTTCGAGCCCGCCGCTAAACGGCGCGGCTATAGCGCCGCGCCGGCTGGTCGATATGGGCGTCGAAGGCCGAGGCGACCTTTCGCACGAGGAGCCGTGCCCGCTCCGGCATGCGGATGACGGTGCCGTCGCGATCGACCATCCCGTCCCGGACCAGCGGCGCGAGCCGGGAGAGCGAGGGCGCCAGTTGCTCGGGATCGGCGCCATGGCGCGCGCAGACCGCCTCGACATCGACCGACAGGTCGCACATCAGCCGCTCGATCAGCTCCGCCCGCAGCCGGTCGTCGTCGCTGAGCCGATAGCCGCGCACCGTCGCCAGACCGCCCTCCCGAATGCGCTCGGCGTAGCGGCCGGTGACGACCTCGTTCTGGACATAGCCCTGCGGCAGCCGTCCGATCGCAGAGGCACCGAAGCCGATCAGCGCCTCGCAGCCATCGGTGGTGTAGCCCTGGAAATTGCGCCGCAGCCGCCCGCTGCCGAGAGCTTGCGCCATCTCGTCGTCCGGCTTCGCGAAATGGTCGAGCCCGATGCGGACATAGCCGGCATCGACGAGGCGCTGCGCCATTGCCTCCGCCTGCTCATGCCTGGCGCCGCCGTCGGGCAGGTCCGCCAGCGCGATCCGCTGCTGGTGCTTCTTGAAGTCCGGCACATGGGCATAGCCGAAGATCGAGAAGCGGTCGGGCTCCATCTCGAGGCATTGCTCGACCGTCTCGATGCAGGAGGCCGTGCTCTGCAGCGGCAGCCCGTAGATCAGGTCGAGATTGATCCCGCCGATGCCGGCCTCGCGCAACTGCGTGATCACGGCTGCGGTCTGACCGGCACCCTGGACGCGATTGATCGCGCGCTGGACCTCGGGATCGAAACTCTGCACGCCGAGGCTGGCGCGGTTGACCCCAGCCTCGCGCAGTGCCTCGATCATCGCCGGCGCGAGATGGCGCGGGTCAATCTCGACCGCGATCTCGGCGTCTCGGTGCAGCGCGAAACGGTCGCGCAGCAGCGCGACGAGGGCGACGAAATCCGCTGGCGCCAGGATGGTCGGCGTGCCGCCGCCGAAATGAACATGGCGGACGTCGAGCGGCGTGGTGAGACGCGCCGCGACCGCCTCGATCTCTTGCCGCAGGACCTCTAGATAGGCGCCGATTGGTGGGTCGCGCAGCGCCACCGTCGTGTTGCAGCCGCAATACCAGCACATCGACCGGCAGAACGGGACATGCAGATAGAGCGAGCCCTTCGCATCGGAGGGCAGCGCCGAAAGCCAGTCACCGTAGCAATCGCCGTCGACATCAGCCGCAAAATGCGGCGCCGTCGGATAGCTCGTGTAGCGCGGCAGGCGTTCGTCGAGATAGCTCGTCCCAGGCGCTTGCACGGCCGTTTCCCCCTGCGCCGGTCGACCGGCTCGGCGGACGACTATAGGCACGCAGCCGAAACCGTCTTTGCGCTAGAGCAAGTCGGGCTGTCCCGCCCGAGGCTCAGACCAGACCGCCATCGACATGCAGCGTCTGCCCGGTGATGTAGGAGGCTTCCGTCGAGGCCAGGAAGGCGATGGCGGCGGCGACCTCCTCCGGACGGCCGCGCCGCCCGATCGGAATGATCGCTTCCATCCGCGCGATGGCCTCGGCCGCGAGCTTGCTGCCCTTGCCCTCATCCTTGCGGATCAGCCCGGGCGCGACCGCATTCACCGTGATGGCGTCCGGCGCCAGCTCATGCGCCATTAGCCGCACGGTCGTCTCGAGCGCGGCGCGGCTGGCGGCGGTGGCGGCGAAGGGCTGCATGTCGGTGCGCAGCGCATGGGCGGTGAAGGAGGAGGTCGCGACGATGCGCCCGCTTCCGCCGGTCTTCAGCAGAGGTCGCGCCAGCCGGGCCAGCCGCAGCAGCGCGACGACCGAATCCTCGACGGCTCCCCGCAGCTCCGCCTCGGCCAGATCCATGATGCCGCCCTTGCGGGCATGGCCCGCGACAGCCGCGATGGCATCCAGACGACCGAAGCGCTCCTCGGCCAGCGCCACCGCACGCTCGGCCGTGACAGCCTCGGCGATGTCGCCCAGCAGAGTGGCGACGACGGCCCCCGCCTCCCCCGCCGCGGCCGCGACCGCGGCCAGCCCGGCCGCGTTCGAGCCCGTATGCAGCACGAGCCCGACGCCGGGCCCCGCCAGCCGCAGCGCGGTGACTCGCCCGATGCCGCTGGCGGCGCCGGTGACGAGATGGACGCGTTCGCAGGACATCATCGACGGAGAACCCTGCGCTGCGGTCGAAGACCGGTGCGCCGTTGGGAGAGGCATGGTGGGCCGGGCCGGACTCGAACCGGCACCGGCGCTGTTATGAGCAGCGAGCTCTAACCATTGAGCTACCGGCCCATACCCCGCCTAGCATCGCCGCCGAGCCGGCCGCAAGCGTCATGCGAAGGGCGCCGCAGAAAGCCGAAGGCCCCGCCATGGGTGGATGGCGGGGCCTTCGGGTTTCGGTTGCGGCGGCGTTTCGGTTCAGGCCGCTTCGGCGATGGCGTGGGCCTTGCTGCCGCCATGGCCTTCGCGGAAGCGGAAGCGGGCGATGTGCTCGCTCAGCGCGCGGGTTTGCTCGTCGGTCAGCGCCAGCGCCGCATTGGTCTCCTCGACCAGGGCGGCGTTCTGATGCGCCATCGAGCCGATGCCGTCGATCTCGGTGTTGATCGCCGAGACGTCGCTCGCCTGGCTCATCGCCGTCTGCGAGATGCCGTTCATCAGCCCCGTCAGGTCGTTCACCGAGGCGACGATCGCCTCGAACATCTGCGCCGTCTCCTCGACCAGCCCGACGCCGACCTTGACGTCGCCATGCGCCGCCTCGACCAGCTTCTTGACGTCGTTGGAGGCGTCGGCCGAGCGCTTCGCCAGGCTGCGCACCTCGGTCGCGACCACCGCGAAGCCGCGCCCGCTGTCGCCGGCCCGCGCCGCCTCGACCGCCGCGTTCAGCGCCAGCAGATTGGTCTGGAAGGCGATCTCGTCGATCATCGCGATGACCTCGGAGATCTTGTCGGACGAGGTGCGGATGCGCTGCATCGCTTCCAGCGCCGACGCCACGACCTTCTCGCCCTGCTGCGCCTGGCTCTCGGCGCCCTCGGCCATGCCGGTCGCCTGGGCCGCCTCGCTCGCCGTCTTCTTGACGGTGCCGGCGAAGGCGCCGAGCTGGTTGGTCGCCATCGAGACGGCGTTGCTCTCCTCGCTGGTGCGCTCGGCCAGATCGGTGACGCCGTCGAGGATCTCGGTCGTCGCGCTGCGCACCGCCGCGACCGTCTCCGACAGCTTGGCGAGCGTGCTCTCGAACTCCTCGGCCAGCGCGTTCGTGCCGTTCTTCAGCTCGGCGAAGGCGCCTTGATACATCCCCTCGATGCGGGTCGAGAGATGCCCCGCCGACAGCTCCGCCAGAACCTCGCAGGTCTCGGACAGGCCGCCCTGCACCGTCTCCAGCAGTTCGTTGACCGAGCCCGCCAGTGCATTCAGCTCGGCGTCGGCAAAGTTCGCCTGGACGCGCCGGCTGAAGTCGCCCGCAGCGGCGGCCGCCACGACCTCGCCGAAGGCCGCGCCCAGCTCCGCCATCATCTCGCGGCGCTGCTCCTGCGCCCGCGCCTGGTCGGCGATCTTGGCGCTCTCCGCCTCGCGCAGCGCCACCGCATTGTCGCGGAACAGCAGCACGCTCTTCGAGATGTCGGAGATCTCGTCATTGCCCTTGGTGTCGACCACCGTCTCCAGCGCGCCATCCGCAATCGCCCGCGTCGCCGCCCACAGACGGTTCAGCCGGCCGATGATCGCAGGACGGACGTAGAAGAGCGAGAGCGACAGGGCGATCAGCAGCGAGCCGATGCCGATGGCGCCGAGCCAGCGCTCGCTGTCATGGATCAGCGCAGCGCTCGACTGGCTCGCCGAAACGGCCTGGCCACGCGCATTCTCGACCAGCTTCTCGACCTGCCCGCGCAGCGTGGCGGCGGCGCCGTCGACAGTCTTCAGGGTCGTCGCAATCTCACCGAGCGTGGTCAGGTCGCGGTCGCGCATTTCGACGATGCCGTTGCGGCCCTCGCCCATGGCGATGACAGCCTCGACGACCTGACCGCGGAAGGCATTCGAGGAAGCGGCCTCGGCGGCCTGGAGTTCCATGCGGATGCGCATGGCCGTGGCCTTGAAGCGCTCGCGGGCGATCTCCAGCCTCGCCTTGTCGGGGGTCTGGGCGATCTCGCGCAGCATGCCCATCAGCTCGTTGACCTGCGCCTCGAGCTTGCGGGCGAAATCGAAGACGGGGAAGTCGCGGTCGTTGAGCGTCTTCATCGCGGCGTCGAGCTGCTCGCCCGACAGGCCCTTGATGCTCTCGATGCCCATGGTGACGTTGAAGCGGGCCTCGTCGGCTTCCGAGCCGACGACACCGCTGAAGACGCGGCCGGCCTTGCCGAGGTCCTCGAGCAGGCGGTTCATGGCGGCCGCGTTGCGCATGCGCGCGCCGGTGAGGTCGTTGATCTCGTTGATGGTGCGCGATAGCTCGTCGACCGCCTGCTGGGTCGCCTTCATGTCGAGGCCGCTCAGCGCGGCGATCCGGCGGATCAGGTCGAACTGCCGCGCCTCGATCCGGTCGAGTTCGTTGGTCAGGGCCGCGCGCTGCTGGACATTCTCGACATCCATGAAGCGCGGCGCCAGCGCCGTCGAAAGCGTTGCGGCCTGCGAGAGTTCGAGCGCCAGTTCGACCATCGGCATCTTCTGACCGGCCAGTTCCTGGACGGTCGTTCCGACACGGCCGAAGGAGAGCCAGGCGACGGCGGAGGCCACGAGCGTCAGGGCCGTCATCAGCCCCAGGGCCGCGTAGATCCGTGCGGCGATCCCGATACGCGCCTTCTGGCGCTGGCGGGCTGGCTTTCTGGCCTTCGTCATCGGTCGCTCTCCGGTAGGCAACGCGACACTCTGGATGACGAAGCTGGCGCGGGGCCTACGGCGGCCCGTGCCGGGCACGCCGATGGAAAAACACGTCGACCGCCCCCCAAGGCGATGACTGGTGCCCCCGAACCGCTCCGCACCCAGAACTGTCGGTGGGCGGGATCCTGTTCATGCGGAGAATTGGCCAGCCGCGCTTAAAGAACGTTTAAACGTGGATTCTTTTGAATCACTTCCGCAGAAGCCGGATTCAGCTTCCGTTAGGACATGTCTCCGGGATTTTTGTTCTCGAAGGCAGCATCGGCCCGTTGTGATGACGCCTTTCATCTGTCAGCCGGCCCAGTCGGGGTACCGCCCCACAGTAGCGAAGGCCCCGCCATGGGTGGATGGCGGGGCCTTCGGGTTTCGGTTGCGGCGGCGTTTCGGTTCAGGCCGCTTCGGCGATGGCGTGGGCCTTGCTGCCGCCATGGCCTTCGCGGAAGCGGAAGCGGGCGATGTGCTCGCTCAGCGCGCGGGTTTGCTCGTCGGTCAGCGCCAGCGCCGCATTGGTCTCCTCGACCAGGGCGGCGTTCTGATGCGCCATCGAGCCGATGCCGTCGATCTCGGTGTTGATCGCCGAGACGTCGCTCGCCTGGCTCATCGCCGTCTGCGAGATGCCGTTCATCAGCCCCGTCAGGTCGTTCACCGAGGCGACGATCGCCTCGAACATCTGCGCCGTCTCCTCGACCAGCCCGACGCCGACCTTGACGTCGCCATGCGCCGCCTCGACCAGCTTCTTGACGTCGTTGGAGGCGTCGGCCGAGCGCTTCGCCAGGCTGCGCACCTCGGTCGCGACCACCGCGAAGCCGCGCCCGCTGTCGCCGGCCCGCGCCGCCTCGACCGCCGCGTTCAGCGCCAGCAGATTGGTCTGGAAGGCGATCTCGTCGATCATCGCGATGACCTCGGAGATCTTGTCGGACGAGGTGCGGATGCGCTGCATCGCTTCCAGCGCCGACGCCACGACCTTCTCGCCCTGCTGCGCCTGGCTCTCGGCGCCCTCGGCCATGCCGGTCGCCTGGGCCGCCTCGCTCGCCGTCTTCTTGACGGTGCCGGCGAAGGCGCCGAGCTGGTTGGTCGCCATCGAGACGGCGTTGCTCTCCTCGCTGGTGCGCTCGGCCAGATCGGTGACGCCGTCGAGGATCTCGGTCGTCGCGCTGCGCACCGCCGCGACCGTCTCCGACAGCTTGGCGAGCGTGCTCTCGAACTCCTCGGCCAGCGCGTTCGTGCCGTTCTTCAGCTCGGCGAAGGCGCCTTGATACATCCCCTCGATGCGGGTCGAGAGATGCCCCGCCGACAGCTCCGCCAGAACCTCGCAGGTCTCGGACAGGCCGCCCTGCACCGTCTCCAGCAGTTCGTTGACCGAGCCCGCCAGTGCATTCAGCTCGGCGTCGGCAAAGTTCGCCTGGACGCGCCGGCTGAAGTCGCCCGCAGCGGCGGCCGCCACGACCTCGCCGAAGGCCGCGCCCAGCTCCGCCATCATCTCGCGGCGCTGCTCCTGCGCCCGCGCCTGGTCGGCGATCTTGGCGCTCTCCGCCTCGCGCAGCGCCACCGCATTGTCGCGGAACAGCAGCACGCTCTTCGAGATGTCGGAGATCTCGTCATTGCCCTTGGTGTCGACCACCGTCTCGAGCGCGCCATCCGCAATCGCCCGCGTCGCCGCCCACAGACGGTTCAGCCGGCCGATGATCGCAGGACGGACATAGAGCAGGGACAGCACGAGCGCGATCAGCAGCGAGCCGACGCCGATGGCGCCGAGCCAGATCTTGCTCTGCTCGATCAGGCTCGCCGTCGAGGTATTCGCGGCAACGGCGCCGGAGCGGGCCGAGGCAACAAGCTTGTCGATCTCCGCCCGCAAGGTCGCCGCGGCCTGGTCGATATCGACGACGCGGGCGTTGATCGCGTCCTGCGTTTCGATATCCCGCTGGCGCAGCGCGACCACGCCGCGCGGCCCTTCGCCGAGGGCAATGACCGAGTCGATCACGCGGTTGCGCGCGTCGTTGGGCTTGATCTTGTCGGCGGCGGCCATGTCCTTCTCGATCCGCAGCACGACGGCGTTGAGGCGTTCGCGCGCGAGGCCAAGCAGCGACTGATCCGCGATCTGGCCGACCTCGCGCAAGAGCCCGATCAGCTCGTTGACTTGCGCTTCCAGCTTGCGCGCCAGATCGAAGGCGGGGAATTCGAGATCGTTGACGGTCTTCAGCGCCTCGTCGAGCTGCGCGCCGTCCAGCCCCTTCACGCTCTCGATACCGAGCACGACGTTGAACTGCCGCTCATCCGCCTCCCCGCCGACGACCTTGACGAAATCTTCGCGCGCCTTGCTCAGCTGTTCCAGCGCCGAGGCCATCTGGGCGGAATTGCGCAGCCTCGTACCGGTCAGATCGTTGATGTCGTTGATCCGCAGGGACAGGTCGTCGAGCGCCTTTTGAACCGGCTTCATGTCGACGCCGGCGATCTTGCCCACCGTCCGCACGAGCTCGAATTGCCGTGCCTCGATCGTGTCCAGCTCGGTGGTCAGGCGGGCGCGCTGCTGCACGGTCTGCACGTTCAGAAAGCGCGGCGCCAGCGCTGTCGATTGCGTCGCGACCTGCGAGAGCTCGAGCACCATTTCCACAGTCGGCATCTTGTGCTCGACCATTTCGCCGACGGTGGCGCTGATCCGGTCATAGGACAGCCAGGCCACCGCCGAAGCGACGATCGTCAGCGTCGTCAAGGCGCCGAGCGCGGCGTAGATGCGGGCGGCGATGCCGACGCGCAGCGGCGCGCGCGGGCGCGCCGGCTTCTTGGCCTTCCTCATGTCGTTCTCCGAATTGCGACGCGGCGGATGCGGCTCAGGCGGACAGGGAGCTGACCGCCTTGAAGGTACCGTCCGATCCGATCACCGTCAGATAGACGTCGTCGGAACCGCGGTTGTCATTGGGGCCGAAGGTCATCTTGAAGCCGCCGAAGTCGTAGGAGCCGTTGGTCAGGGCCTCCATCAAGGCCTTGCGCGTCGGATTCTTGCCGGCCTTCTCGAGAGCGGCGACGACGGTGCGGCCGACGAGATAACCCTCCAGCGAGACGAAACCCGGCTTCTTGTCCTTGGCGTCGCTGGCGGCCAGCGCCGCCTGGTAGGCCTTCACCACGGGGATCGAAGCGTCCGTCGGCAACGGCACGACCTGCGTGACGTAGACGCCGGCGCCCGCATCGCCGAGCTCGGCGGCCAGTGCATCGGAGCCGACGAAGGAGATGTTCATGAACACCGGCGCGAACTTCACCTGCTTGCACAGCTTGATGAACTCGGCGCAGGGCTTGTAGGGGCCGACCATCACCACGGCTTCGGGATTGGCCTTGCGGATCTCGAGCAGGGCGGACCGGACCGCGACCGTGTTGCGCTCGAAGGTGCCTTCGGCGACCAGGCTCATCTTGCGCGCATCCATCGCCTTCTTGACGCCGGCGAGACCGGCCCGGCCGAAGGCATCGTCCTGATAGAAGATCGCGATCTTGGAGAAGCCCTTGTCCTTGACGAGGCGCTCGATCCAGACCTCGGTCTCCTGGAAATAGGAGGCGCGCACATTGACGACATGCGGCAGATAGGGATCGCGCAAGCCCTCGGCGCCGGTGAAAGCGCCGATGAAGGGCAGGCCGGCTTCCTTTGCGATCGGGTGGGCGGCCATCGACGTCGGCGTGCCGACCGGGCCGACCAAGGCGAAGACGTCCTTGGCGATCAGCGCCTTGGTCGCCTCGATCGACTTGCCGGGCTCATAGCCATCGTCTTGCGTCAGAAGTTCGATCTTGCGGCCGGCGACGCCGCCCTTGGCATTGGCTTCGGCGAAGGCGGCGGTCAAGCCATCGCGCATGCCGAGCCCCAGCGCACTGGCAGGGCCTTCGAAGACGGCCGCCTGGCCGAGGATGATCTTGTCGGCCATGACGCCGGGATCGGCGAAAGCGCGAGCGGGCAGCAGGGAGGCAGTGGAGGCGCAGGCAAGACCAGTCAGGACGTCACGACGAGTGGTCATGAAACGGTTTCCCCCAAATGTTTCTCTTCCGTTGTCAGTCGGGTTAGGCCAGCTGACCGGAAGGATGAAGGGGACGCACCTAACGAAGGGTTAAGTGACTGGATTCTTCTGAATCAGCCGTGATTCCGACGATTCAGCGTTCGTTAGTTTTTTGGCATTTTCGGCGCGGCGGCTCGGAATGAGGTCCGCGCCGGAACCATTACCACTCAAAGTCCTCCAGACCTTGCGTCACGCCGGACTGAATGCTGGGTCTCGCATGGCCTGCCAGCCATCCAAGCAGCGCGACGAGTCTCTGCGTTTCACACGGGCCGAGGAAGCGCCCTAGGGCGTTTCGACGGATCGAGGCACCGGGCGCGGGCGCCCCTCCTCGTCGATCGCGACGAAGGTGAAGGTCGCGTCGGTGACCTTTTCGTGGATCATGGTGCGGAAGCGCCGCGCCCAGGCCTCGACATGGATCTTCATCGAGGTCCGGCCGACGGACTCGACCTCGGTATAGACGCTGAGCACGTCGCCGACCTTCACAGGCCGGATGAAAGTCATCGCATCCACCGCAATGGTGACGACACGGCCCTGCGCCCGGTCGACGCCGGCGATGCCGCCGGCGGCGTCCATGCGCGACATCACCCAGCCGCCGAAGATGTCGCCATTCGCGTTGGTGTCGGCCGGCATCGCATTGATGCGCACCGTCAGGTTGCCACGCGGCGCCTCGTCCTGCGCCACGCCCGCTTCTTTCGTCATGCGCTTACCCCCGTCGAATCCGCAGCCATTGGAGCACGCGCGACCGCGCCCGCGCCAGATGGATCGGAGCGTTGACGGGAACCGCTCGACTTCAGGCCGCGCCGAGCTCCTTGCGCACCAGCGCCGCTCCGGCGGACAGCGCCGCAAGCTTGCCATAGGCGACCTCGGCCGACATCGGGGCCATGCCGCAATTGGTGCAGGGGAAGAGCTTCTCGGGCGCGACGAAGGCAAGCGCCGCGCGGATCGTCGCGGCGACCTCCTCGGGCGTCTCGACCGTGTTGGAGGCGACGTCGATCGCGCCAGCCAGCACGTCCTTGCCGTCGAGCAGCTTGATCAGGTCCAGCGGCACCTTGGAGTTGCGGCACTCCAGCGAGACCTGCTGGATCGAGCTCTTCGCGATCGCCGGGAAGGTCTGCTCGTAATGGCGCCACTCCTCGCCGAGCGTCGCCTTCCAGTCGATATTGGCCTTGATCCCGTAGCCGTAGCAGATGTGAACGGCGGTGGTCGCGGTCAGCCCCTGCGCGGCGCGCTCGAGGCAGGCGATGCCCCAGTCCGGCACCTCCTTCATGTAGACGTTGAAGGCTGGCTCGTCGAACTGGATGACGTCGACGCCGAGCGCCTGCAACTCATGGGCCTCCTCGTTCAGCACGGCGGCAAACGCCATGGCGAGGTCCTCGCGGCGGCCGTAGTGCTCGTCGGCGATGGTGTCGACGATCGTCATCGGCCCCGGCAGCGTGAACTTCAGCTTGCGGGTCGTATGCGCGCGGGCGGCCTGCGCCTCCATGCTGTGGACCGGCCCCTTGCGGCGGATCGCGCCGGTGACCGTCGGCACCTCCGCCTCGTAGCGGTTGTTGCGGATGCCCATGATCGTCTTCTTGTCGAAGTCGATGCCGTCGAGATTGGCCAGGAAGCCGTGGACGAAATGCACCCGCGCCTGCTCGCCATCGCCGACGATGTCGATGCCGGCATCCTCCTGCAGCTTCACCGCCAGGATCGTCGCGTCGCGCCGGCCCTCCTGCAGCGCCACCCCTTCCAGCTTCCACGGCGCCCAGAGTCGTTCGGACTCGGCGAGCCAGGTCGGCTTGGGCAGGCTGCCGGCGATGGTGGTGCGAAGCATGGACGTGTCCTCGAGGGTTATGGTTGCGCGGACATCGGATGCGCGAGGCATCGGCGTCAAGCGTGACGAGGATGGATAGCCTGCGTCAGACGGCCGCCGCCGACTCTGGCCCGATCGGCCGACGCCGCGCCCGCATCATCAGCCAGCACACCACGGCGAGGTTGACGAGGTTCCAGGCCAGCCCGTTCAGGAAGGCAGCGCGATAGGAGGCGAAGGCGTCGAAGATCGCGCCCGAGACATAACCGCCGAAGGCCATGCCCAGGATGGTCGATGACATGACGAGGCCGATCCGCACGCCGGCCTCCCGCGCCGGCAGATACTCGCGGATGATCACCGCATACATCGGCACGATGCCGCCCTGGAACAGGCCGAAAATGCCGGTGACGATGAAGAGCGAGGTGAGCCCGTCGAACCAGAGATAGAGGAAAAGCGCGAGCCCCTGCATCAGCGAGCCGATCGCCAGCGTCGCCGTGCCGCCGATGCGGTCGGCGACGAAGCCCGAACCGATGCGGCTGACGATGCCGAGCGCCAGCATCAGCGAGAGCATCTCGGCGCCGCGCGCCACGCCATAGCCGAGATCGCTGCAATAGGCGACGATATGGACCTGCGGCATCGCCATGGCGACGCAGCAGGAGAACCCCGCGATCGCCAGCAGCCACTGCAGCTGGCTGGCCGAGAGACCGAGATCGCCGCGTGCGCTCGTGCTCGCCGCCTCCTGCGCGGCGATGCTCGCGGCCGAGGGCCGCCGGCGGAAGAACGGCGAGAACGGCAGCATGATCGCCATCACCGCGAGCCCGATGCCGATATGGGTCGCGCGCCAGCCATGGTTCGCGACGCCCCAGGTGATGACCTGCGGCCAGATCACGCCCGCCAGATAGCTGCCGGACGCACCGAAGACGACCGCGAGACCGCGATGCTTGCGAAACCAATGCGAGAGATCCGCGATCAACGGCGAGAAGCCCGCCCCACCGCCGACGCCGATCAGGAAGAGATGGACGAGGGCGAACTGCCAGAGCGATTGCGCCATGCCGGCCAGGATGTAGCCGCTGCCGAGCAGCAAGGCCCCGCCGACGATCGGCACGATGATGCCGTAGCGGTCGGCGATGCGGCCCATGGCGATGTTGCCGAAGCCGAAGCCCAGCATGACGCAGGTATAGGGGAGCGCAGCCCCGGCGCGCAGAGTGCCGAACTCGGCCTGCACCGAGGGCAGCACGACGACGACCGACCAGGTGCCAACACAGGCCGCCGTGCCGACCAGCAGCGACACGGCCAGCCGCAGCCAGGCATAGGAGGAATCGGGCGCGTAACGGGAGTCGTCGCTGGACATGTTTCCTCGGCGCGCCGGCTCGCAGGGCCGACGTTCTTCACCGAGGAGTAAGGCAGTCGGCCGAGCGGCGGCAAGCTCGCGCAAGGCGGGGCCGATCGGCGTTCAGGGCGGGGCCGTGCCGCGACCCCGCCCTGAGCGGGACCCAGGCGGTGAGCCGGGTCCGATCCAGCGCCACCCGGAGGTGGCGCGGAAGCGTCAGGCGGCGCGGCGCTCGTGGCGGCCCTCATTGACCTCTTCGATGATCTTGGCGACGAAGGCCGGCAGATCGTCGGGCTTGCGCGAGGTCACGACGCCCTTGTCGGTCACGACTTCGCTGTCCTCCCACATCGCGCCGGCATTGATCATGTCCTGCTTCATCGTGTTGTACGAGGTCAGACGGCGGCCCTTGGCGATGCCGGTGTCGATCAGCAGCCAGGGCGCATGGCAGACGGCGGCGACGACCTTGCCCTGCTCGAAGAAGCGCTTGATCAGCGTCAGCGCCTCGGGCGTGCCGCGCAGCGTGTCGGGATTCATCTGCCCGCCGGGCAGCACGATGGCGTCATAGGCATCGGCGCTGACCTCGGCGAGGGTCTTGTCGACCTTTACGGCGCGGCCCCAGTCCTTCTGGTCCCAGCCGGTGATTTCACCAGCCTCGGGCGCGACGATGTGAACGGTCGCGCCGGCTTCCTTCAGCTTGGTATGCGGAACATCCAGCTCCGACTGCTCGAAGCCGTTGGTGGCGAGGATGAGGATGGTCTTGCCTGACAGGTCGTTCATGGGACGGCCTCCTTGTTCGGGTTGAGGATGATGCCTCGACAACCCGCACGGGCCATGTCCGTTCCTGCGGTCTTGCGTCGCCCCCCGGAGCGCTAGCGGAAGACGCTCTCGCCTGCCTGATCGACCAGCTGCTGGCCCTTGACCAGCGTGAAATCGACGGCCTCGTCCTTGCCAGGGAAACGGTCGGCCCGGACGAAGCGGTGGCTTTTCAGCTCCCCCTCGATCGTCTTCTCGACGACGCCGCAGAGCTGCCACTGGCCACCCTCCTGATAGGGCGTCGCATGGATGGTGAAGCCGTTGTGCTCGATGGTCTTCGCCGGGCCCGTCGGCTTTGCCTCGGCCGCCTGGCCACCGCCGAAGAGCTTCTTGAGAAACGACATGGGCTGTCTCCTTGTCCATCGGGCGCCGCGCCCCTTCTCCCAGATTGCGGCGCGATGGGGAACCCGTCGGTGCGCGGCTCGTTGTCTGTGAACAAATCAGGAACGGAGACGCATCATGACGAGCCGCACCGACGAACACGCCAGCCCGCTGGACGACAATCCCAAGCGCGACCCAAACCCGCCGGACAACACGCAGAAGGATCCCGCCGACTGGGTGTCAGGCGACGACCCGATGACGGGCGCGCAGACATCCTATCTCAAGACCCTGTCCGAGCAGACGCAGCGGCCAGGGGACTTCGCCGAGGATCTGAGCAAGGCCGAAGCGTCGAAACGGATCGATGCGCTGAAGGCGGATCTGGCGGGGTGAGGATGCCTCACGCCGCGAGGTGCAGCACCACCTCGCGCCGGTGCGGGCGGGCGCGGTGCTCGAACAGGTAGATCCCCTGCCAGGTGCCGAGCGCCAGCCGCCCGCCCATCACCGGGATCGAGAGCGAGACCGGCGTCAGCGCCGCCTTGATGTGGGCCGGCATGTCGTCGGGACCCTCCGCCCGATGGACAAGATAATCCATCGCCGGATCGTCGGCGGAGGGCACGAGCCGGCGGAAGAAGGCGTCGAGATCGACACGCACGTCGGGATCGGCATTCTCCTGGATCAGCAGCGAGCAGGAGGTGTGGCGAACGAAAAGCGTCAGCAGCCCGGTCTCGATCCCCGCCCCGGCGACGAAAGCGGTCGCCTCCCGCGTGAACTCGCAGAGGCCCGGCCCGCGCGTCGCGATCGTCAACAGCGTCTGCGCCGCCATCTCAGCGCTCGGTCACGGCGAGCTTCGCTCCCAGCGCGACGAAGGCCGCCGCGAAGCCCCGCCGCAGCCAGGCCATCACCGAAGGCCGCGTCACCACCTTGTCGCGCATCGCCGCCGCGAAGAGGCCGTAGAGCGCAAACACCACGAAGGTCATCGCCATGAACACGCCGGACAGTTCGAGCATGCGCGCCAGCGGCGCCGCCTCGCCGGCCGCGATGAACTGCGGCAGGAAGGCGACGAAGAAGATCGAGAGCTTGGGGTTGAGCACATTGATTGCGATACCGTCGCGCAGCACCCGCCAGGCCGAGCGCGGATCGGCCTTGGCCTCGACGCTGAGCGCGCCATGCTCCTGCAGCGTCTGCCAGGCCATGAACAGGAGATAGGCGACGCCGGCATATTTCACGACGGCGAAGGCGAGCGCGCTCGCATGCAGCAGCGCCGCCAGCCCGAGCATCGCCGCCAAGAGATGCGGCACGATGCCGAGCGTACAGGCGAAGGCGGCGAGCACGCTCGCGCGCGAGCCCCGGGTGAGCCCCGCCGCGATGGTGTAGATCGCGCCCGTCCCCGGCGAAGCGACGACGATCAGCGAGGTCAGCAGGAATTCGGGCGACATGGGCTTGAGCCTCCGCGGAGCAGCGGCCAGCAAGCCGCAAGCCGCCGCCGGGATCAAGCCCGCCTCGCCCCCTTCCCCGGCCAAACTCAAAACTTAGGTATTGACCTAAGTATTTTTCTGGGCTTGGATCGCACCATGTCCGCGACGCCCCCCACCCTCGACGACACCTTCCGTGCCCTGGCCGATCCGACCCGGCGCGCGGTGGTGCAGGCGCTGGGGCGGGGGCCGGCCTCGGTCAGCGAACTCGCCCGGCCCTTCGAAATGGCGCTGCCAAGCTTCCTTCAGCACCTCAGGGTGCTGGAGGAGAGCGGGCTCGTCACCACGGCGAAATCCGGGCGCGTGCGCACCTGCTCCCTGCGCCGGGAACCTCTCGCCGCCGCCGAAACCTGGCTGGAGGCGCAGCGCAGCCTCTGGACGCAGCGCCTCGACCAGCTCGACGCCTTCGTCCTGACCCTGAAAAACGACGAGGAACGCCCATGACGACCCTGCCCGCCGCCAACTTCGACCCGGCGCTCGATCTCGAACTCAGGCGCGAGGTCGAGGTCGCCCCGCATCTGGTCTGGCGTGCCTGGACCGAGCCGGCCCTGCTCACGCAGTGGTTCACGCCCGCCCCCTGGCGCACCACGCATTGCGAGATCGACCTGCGCCCCGGCGGCCAATTCCGCACCGTGATGGAGGGCCCCAACGGCGAGAAGCACGACAGCACCGGCTGCTTTCTTTTCGTCGTTCCGGAGAAGCTGCTCGTCTTCACCGACGCGCTCGGCCCCGGCTACCGCCCGCTGGGCTCCGGCTTCATGACCGCCTCGGTCGAAATCCAGCCGACCGCGACCGGAACGCTCTACACCGCCCGCGCCCTGCACAAGGACGAAGCCGGCCGCAAGCAGCACGAGGAGATGGGCTTCCAGCAGGGCTGGGGCACCGCGCTCGACCAGTTGGTGGCGCTGGTGAAGGGGATGTGATGGCCACAATCCCTGTCACGAACAAGAAAGCCGGCCTCGCGGCCGGCTTTTTCGTCAATTGTCCAGGAAGCTCCTGAGCTTCCGGCTGCGGCTCGGATGCTTCAGCTTCCTCAGCGCCTTCGCCTCGATCTGGCGGATGCGCTCGCGGGTGACGCTGAACTGCTGGCCGACCTCTTCGAGCGTGTGGTCGGTGTTCATGCCGATACCGAAGCGCATGCGCAGCACGCGCTCCTCGCGCGGGGTCAGCGAGGCCAGCACGCGCGTGGTGGTCTCGCGCAGGTTGCTCTGGATCGCGGCGTCGATCGGCAGGATCGCGTTCTTGTCCTCGATGAAGTCGCCGAGATGGCTGTCCTCCTCGTCGCCGATCGGCGTCTCCAGCGAGATCGGCTCCTTGGCGATCTTGAGGACCTTGCGCACCTTCTCCAGCGGCATGGCGAGCTTCTCGGCCAGCTCCTCCGGGGTCGGCTCGCGGCCGATCTCGTGCAGCATCTGGCGCGAGGTCCGCACGATCTTGTTGATCGTCTCGATCATGTGGACCGGAATGCGGATCGTGCGGGCCTGATCGGCGATCGAGCGGGTGATCGCCTGGCGGATCCACCAGGTCGCGTAGGTGGAGAACTTGTAGCCACGGCGGTACTCGAACTTGTCGACCGCCTTCATCAGGCCGATGTTGCCTTCCTGGATCAGGTCGAGGAACTGCAGGCCGCGATTGGTGTATTTCTTGGCGATCGAGATCACGAGGCGCAAGTTTGCCTCGATCATCTCCTTCTTCGCCTGACGCGCCTCGCGCTCGCCCTTCTGGACCATCAGCACGATCTTGCGGAACTCCTGGATCTCCAGGCCCGTCTCGCTCGCGAGCGTATGAATCTCGTCGCGCAGGCTCTTGATGCGCTCGAGCTCGGCCGCGACGAACTCCTTCCAGCCGCGCGAGCCCAGCTTGGAGACGCGCAGGATCCACTTCGGATCGAGCTCGCCGCCGACATGCTGCTTGAGGAAGTCCTCGCGGCCGACGCCATAGCTCTCCGCCAGGCGCAGCAGGCGCGTCTCATGCGAGATCAGGCGCTTGTTGATGTCGTAGAGCTGCTCGACCAGCGCCTCGATGCGGTTGTTGTTCAGCGAGAGCGACTTCACCGCGGTGATGATGTCGTCCTTGAGCTTCTTGTATTTGCGGTCCTGCGACGGGGAGAGCTTGGTGTTCTCCAGCCGGTTGGCGATGTCCTGGTCCTGCAGGCGGCGCAGCTTCTTATAGTTGTCGGCGATCGAATCGAACGTCTCGAGCACGCGCGGCTTCAGCTCGGCCTCCATGGCCGAGAGCGACACGTTGTTCTCCATGTCGTCTTCGTCGAGATCGGGCGGCAGGTCGCCTTCGGGCGCCTCGCCCTCGCCCGCCGGCGCGGCCTCGCCCTCGGCGCCCTCGCCCGCAATCTGGGTCGGGTTCTTGCCGTCCGGGCCGGCATAGGTCGCTTCGAGATCGATGATGTCGCGCAGCAGGACCTTGGCTTCGTTCAGCTCGTCGCGCCAGATGATGATCGCCTGGAAGGTCAGCGGGCTCTCGCAGAGCCCCGCGATCATCGCCTCGCGGCCGGCCTCGATGCGCTTGGCGATCGCGATCTCGCCCTCGCGGGAGAGCAGCTCGACGGAGCCCATCTCGCGCAGATACATCCGCACCGGATCGTCGGTGCGCTCGGTCGGCTCCAGATTGCGCTTGGTCTCGACCGGCAGGGCCGAGCGCGAGGCGTCGACCAGATCGCCGCCCTCGACCTCTTCCTCGTCGGCGCCATTGGTGCCGGTGCGCGCCGCGGCGCGCTCTTCGCCGGAGGCTTCCGGATCCTCGTTGTCGACGACGTTGATGCCCTGCTCGCTGAGCTGGCCGAGCACGTCCTCGATCTGCTCGGAGGTGAACTCCTCCGACGGCAGAACCTCGTTCAGTTCGTCATAGGTGACATAGCCGCGCTTCTTCGCGAGCTTGATCATGCGCCTGACGGCCTGATCCGTCAGATCGAGCAACGGACCGTCGGAGGTTGGGGGGGCTTCCGGCGTGGCCTGATCGGCCTTGTCCCGTTCGCTCACTTTCGTCGCCATCAATAGCGCTCCGCACTCTCTGGCCGCCACGGCTCGGAAGAAGCCATATGCGGACGCATAAAGGGGCGGCGCGGCCGCAGGTCCGGCGCGCTCACCCCAACCAAATCACGCAGGCGAGATGGCACCGCCCATCCTTGATGAACCGTAAACCACGCTCGGCCGACACGCGGATCGACGGACGACCCCCGCGTCCCGCTCAGTCTTCGGACATCGCCTCCGTCCCCTCGATGCTCTCGAGGCGAGCCTTGACGTCCTTGATCCAGGCGAAATTGGCTTCGGTCGCTTCGTCAGCCAATGCGCGCTCGGCTGCCTTCAACTCGCTATGTAGCGTCCGCGCGCGATGATGCAAGACGATAGCCTGACGAATCGAGTCGAAAACCGATTCCGGATCAGCGGCTTGCGCCAGTTTCAGGCGTTCGGCCGGGCCGGTCACGGCCATCAGCTGCGCCTGCGCTTCCTGAACGCGCGGCTGCTCCAGCCGGGTCACCAGCGCCGCCTCGTCGAGAACGCCCTCCATGGTCGCGTCGAGCAGGGCCTGCCGGAAACGCTCGGCCGCCGGCCCCTCCAGCGAGAGATCGGCGATCTCGTCGGCACAGCGCAGGATCAGCGCCGGATGGCTCGCCAGCGCCAGCAGAATGAAGGCTTCGCGCGTATCCTCGCCGCGGCCCCGCGCCATGATCTTGGTCCGCGTCAGCTGGCTGGATGCCTTGAGCGGCCCGTTCGCCCAGGGGGGGGCTTGCGGGAATCCGCCGCGGCCACGCCCGCCGCCGGCCTGGCCCCGCCCACGCGGATAGCTGCCGCCCTCGCGCCGCTCGGCCCGCGCCGGAGCCGCGCTGGCGAAGAGCTGCGCCAGCCGCTCGTCCATTTCGCGCCGGTAATGCTTGCGCGTCGTCTCGTCGCGGATCTGCCCGAGCGGCTCCTTCAGCCGGCGTTCGAAGGCGGCACGTCGCTCGGGCGTGTCGAGCGGCCCGGCCTCGACCTCCCGCGTCCACAGCATGTCGACCAGCGGGCGCGCCGCGCCCAGCACCTCCGCGATCGCGGCCTTGCCGCCGGAGCGGGCGAGATCGTCGGGATCCTGCCCTTCGGGCAGCAGCGCGAAGGAGAGCGACTTGCCGGGCTCCAGCAGTGGCAAGGCGAGGTCGATGGCACGGCTCGCCGCCTTGCGACCGGCCTTGTCGCCGTCGAGGCAGATCACCGGCTCGTCGGCCATGCGCCAGAGCAGCGTCAGCTGGTCCTCGGTCAGCGCCGTGCCGAGCGGCGCGACCGTCTGCGGGAAGCCGGCGAGCGCCATGGCGATGACGTCGACATAGCCCTCGACCACGATCGCCTGGCCGGTGTCATGGGCGGCCTTGCGGGCGTTGTGGTGGTTGAACAGCAGGGAGCCCTTGTGGAAGAGCGGAGTCTCCGGCGAATTCAGATACTTCGCCGAGACCTCCGCGCTCATCGCCCGCCCGCCGAAGGCGACGGGACGCCCGCGCGAATCATGGATCGGGAACATGATGCGGTCGCGAAAGCGGTCATAGGGCACGGCGATCTCCTCGCCATGCACGAGCAGTCCCGCCTCCATCATCAGCTCGGCCGAGACACCCTTGGAAGCGAGATGGTCACGCAACGCGAAGCGGTCAGCCGGCCCATAGCCGAGGCGAAAGCGCGTGCGGGCCTCGCCGTCGAGCCCGCGCGAGGCGAGATAGCGCCGCGCCTGACCGCCGCGATCGCCCATCAGCTCGGCCTCGAAGAAGCGCGCCGCCAGTTCGACGACCTCGTGCAGGCCCTTGCGCCGCTCCTCCTGGACCTGCGCTTCCTGCGTGATCTTCGGCAGCGTCACGCCGGCTTCGGCCGCCAGCTTCTCGACGGCCTCAGGAAAGGACAGCCCTTCCGTTTCCATCACGAATTTGAAGATGTCGCCATTCTTGCCCGACGAGAAATCGAAGAACGAGGCCTTCTGATCGTTGACGAAGAAGGACGGCGTCTTCTCGGCATTGAAGGGCGAGAGCCCCTTCCATTCGCGGCCGGCCTTGGCCAGGCGCACGCGCTTGCCGACCACCGCCGAGACCGGCAGCCGCGCCTTGATTTCTTCGAGGATGGAGGGCGGGAACTTCATCGGCTCTTATGTGGACCCTGCCGCAGCACAAGCCAAGAACAGATCGTGATCTTGGCTCGCTTGCGCCGGCTATCCACAAGCCGCCTCTAGCGGCAGCCCAGCGGGTCCTCCGCCAGCGCTTCCGCGGCACCGGCCGTCGGCAGCGCCGTGGCCTCGACACCCGCGCGCAGCGAGAGGGTACCGGCCCGTCGCAGCTCCTGCACGACCGGCCTCATCGAGTCCACGCCGAAGCGGCGGTTCGGCTCCCATGTGAGCTCGACCATGTTACCGGCACTCCGGGCCGTGACCGGGATGCGTATCGCCTTGCCGTCGATCAGGATCTCCAGGGAACGGATCCCGTCCGCCGCATCGCGGCGAGGCAGGCTCGCCATGAGATAGGGGCCGGCCTTGATCGCGGCATTGGCCTTCGCGGCAGCCGCGTCGCCGCAATAGAAAGTCAGGCGGACGCCGCCGCTGGAGACCCCGGCATAGAACGTCCCCATCTGGTAGCCGCTGCCCCAACCGGTTTGCTCAGGCTGCGCCTGCACGGCGCCGCCGCAGAGCAGCATCAGGGCCGCGGCGAGACAGGTTCGTGATGACGGCATCGGATGTCTCCTCTGCCGCGAGTCTGACCCGTCGATGTGGCAGAAACGCGCCGGCCCGGCCTCACCCGGCCAGCGCGGCCTTCACCAGCCCGCTCGCCTTGCCGAAATCCATCTGGCCGGCGTAGTTCGCGCGCAGGATCGCGATGACCTTGCCCATGTCCTTGACGGAGGCCGCGCCGCTTTCGGTCACCGCCGCGGCGATCGCAGCCTTGACCTCGTCCTCTGACATCTGCTTGGGCAGATAGCCGGAAATCACCGCGACCTCGGCCTTCTCGCCGGCGGCGAGTTCCGGGCGGCCATTGGCCTCGTAGATCGAAATCGATTCCTGGCGCTGCTTGATCATCTTCTGCAGCAGTCCGAGCACCTCCTCATCGGTGGCCTCGCCCTTGCCGGCGCCGCGCGCCTCGATGTCCTTCTCCTTCAGCGCGGCGATGATCAGGCGGATCGCGGCGACCTTCTCCTTCTCACCGGCCTTCATCGCCTCCTTCATATCGGGCATGAAGCGCTCGCGCAGGCTGGTCATCTGAGTATTCCCTCGTTGTTCGTCGGGCTTCGCGCCCGCGTCGATTGACGGCATGGAAGCGCGTCTTTAAGGCTCGCGCTCCAGACGACGGCCAGCGAGACCGCTGCCGCCCATGCATTGCCGCGCCCTCGCGGCCTGGACCGAGACATAGACATGACCGCACATGAAGGAAACCCCGCCACGGGCGGCTGGAGCGAACCGCGCGCGACCGCCCTGCTGGTCCTCGCCGACGGCACGGTGCTGGAGGGCTTCGGCCTCGGCGCCACCGGCGAGGCGCCCGGCGAGGTCTGCTTCAACACGGCGATGACGGGCTATCAGGAAATCCTGACCGACCCCTCCTATGCCGGGCAGATCGTCACCTTCACCTTCCCCCATATCGGCAATGTCGGCGTCAACGAAGACGACACCGAGACGGTCAATGCCGCTGCCTCGTCGGGCGTGCGCGGCGTCGTGCTGCATGCCGCCATCACCGAGCCGTCGAACTGGCGCGCCAGCCGCCATTTCGACGCATGGCTCAAGGCGCGCAACATCGTCGGCATCTGCGGCGTCGACACCCGCGCGCTGACAGCCCTGATCCGCGACAACGGCATGCCGAACGCGATCCTGGCCCACGCGCCCGATGGCGTCTTCGACCTCCCGCGCCTGAAGAAACTCGCCGCCGAACTGCCGGACATGGCGGGTCTCGACCTCGTGCCGATGGTCACCTCGGCCCAGCGCTACGAATGGGACGAGACGCCCTGGCAGTGGCCCGCCGGCTACGGCAAGCGCGAGGGTGCGGCCCACAAGGTCGTCGCCATCGACTACGGCGTGAAGCGCAACATCCTGCGCCTGCTCTCCAAGGCCGGCTGCGACGTCACCGTCGTGCCCTCGACCGCCTCGGCGGACGAGATCTTGGCGCTGAAGCCGGACGGCATCTTCCTCTCCAACGGCCCGGGCGACCCGGCCGCGACCGGCGAATACGCGGTCCCGGTGATCCGCGAGCTGCTGGAGAAGAAGGTCCCGACCTTCGGCATCTGCCTCGGCCACCAGATGCTGGCGCTCGCCGTCGGCGGCCAGACGATGAAGATGAAGCAGGGCCATCACGGCGCCAACCACCCGGTGCAGGACAAGACGACCGGCAAGGTCGAGATCGTCTCGATGAATCACGGCTTCGCGGTCGACCCCTCCTCGCTGCCGGCCCATGCGGTCGAGACCCATGTCTCGCTCTTCGACGGCTCGAACAGCGGCTTCGCCCTGACCGACCGCCCTGCCTTCAGCGTCCAGCACCACCCGGAAGCCTCGCCCGGCCCGCAGGACAGCCACTATCTGTTCAAGCGCTTCGTCGAGATGATGGACGCCGAGAAGGCCAAGACGGCGGCCTGAGCCGGCGATCGTCAATCTCCTCAACCTCCGCCATCAACCCGGACCTGCCACTGCCGCGTCCGGGTTGACAGCCTCCGACTCCTGCGGTTGAAGCGGCTCATGACCCCAGCGACCTGCCTCGCCCGGACCTATTACGCCCCGTCCTCATAAGGCGGGTCGCATTCTTATGCTTCAACCGCCGCGCTGGCGGTTGAACTCAGGCAGTCACCCGGCATCGCGGCCCCTCCAGGGAACCCGACCATGCCACGTCAGCGCAAATCCTTCTCCTCTCTCGGCCTGCTCGGCTTCGGCGCCTTCGGGCAGCTGATGGCGCGCCACCTCCAGCCGCATCTGCGCCTCGTCGTCTGCGATCCCGCCCGCTCGCCGCAGCCTGACCCGGCGGGCCAGGGGCTCGTGCCGGGCGACGTCGCGGCCGTGGCGGCCTGTGACATCGTCGTGCTCGCCGTCCCGGTCGACGCGATGGCGCCGGCGATCGCCAGCCTGCGCCCGCATCTGCGCGCCGGCACCGTCGTGCTCGATGTCGGCTCGGTGAAGATTGAACCCGCCCGCCTGCTGCTGGAAGGCCTGCCGGAGCCTGTCGAGATCATCGGCACGCATCCGCTCTTCGGCCCGCAGAGCGCACGCGACGGGCTGGCCGGCCTGAAGATCGCGCTCTGCCCGATCCGCGGCGGCGGCACCGGGCGCATCGCCGCCTTCCTGCGCCGGACCTTCGCGCTCGACGTGATCCTGACCACGCCGGACGCGCATGACCGCGACATGGCGCTGGTCCAGGGCCTGACGCATCTCGTCGCCAAGATCCTCGTCCGGATGGGGCCCGTGCCGCGCCGGATGACGACGCGCAGCTTCGAACTGCTGATGCAAGCGACCGAGATGGTGCGCCACGACGCACCCGGCGTCTTTCTCGCGATCGAGCGCGCCAATCCGCATGCGCGGGCCGTACGGGAGCGCTTCTTCGCCCATGCCCAGGCGCTGACCCAGGCGCTGGAGAGACACGATCAACCCGATCCCGCATCCGCCGGCGGCGATGAACCGGAATGCGGCCCTTCCGCACCGGGCCATCCTGCCCTATTGCAGCGCAACATCATCCTTGAGCGTCACGCGAAACCATGATCCGCTTCGAAAACATCGGCAAGCAGAACGGCCAGCAGATCGTCTTCATCGAGGCCTCGGCCTCGCTTCTGAAGGGCGAGAAGGTCGGCCTCGTCGGCCCCAACGGCGCCGGCAAGACCACGCTGTTCCGGATGATCACCGGTCAGGAGCAGCCGGACGAGGGCATGGTTCAGGTCGATCGCGGCATCACCATCGGCTATTTCAGCCAGGATGTCGGCGAGATGCAGGGCATGAGTGCGGTCGCGGCCGTGATGGAGGGCGCCGGCCCCGTCAGCGCGGTCGCGGCGGAACTGCGCGAACTCGAGACGGCGATGGGCGATCCCGACCGTGCCGACGAGATGGACGAGATCATCGCCCGCTATGGCGAGGTCCAGGGGCGCTTCGAGGAGCTCGACGGCTATGCGCTCGACGGCCGCGCCCGCGAGGTGCTCGACGGTCTCGGCTTCAGCCAGGAGATGATGGAGGGCGATGTCGGCGCGCTCTCCGGCGGCTGGAAGATGCGCGTCGCGCTCGCCCGCATCCTGCTCATGCGCCCTGACGCGATGCTGCTCGACGAGCCCTCCAACCATCTGGACCTCGAGAGCCTGATCTGGCTGGAATCCTTCCTCAAAGGCTATGAGGGCGCGCTGCTGATGACCTCGCATGACCGCGAGTTCATGAACCGCATCGTCGGCAAGATCGTCGAGATCGATGCCGGCGCGCTGACCACCTATTCCGGCAATTACGAGTTCTACCAGCAGCAGCGCGCCCTCGCCGAGAAGCAGCAGCAGGCGCAGTTCGAGCGGCAGCAGGCGATGCTCGCCAAGGAGGTCGCCTTCATCGAGCGCTTCAAGGCGCGTGCCTCCCATGCCGCCCAGGTCCAGAGCCGCGTCAAGAAGCTCGACAAGATCGAGAAGGTCGAGCCGCCCAAGCGCCGCCAGACCATCGCCTTCGATTTCCCGCCAGCCCCCCGCTCGGGCGAGGACGTCGTCACGCTCAAGGGCGTCGACAAGCGCTATGGCAGCCGCACCATTTACGAGGCGCTCGACTTCCAGATCCGCCGCAAGGAGCGCTGGTGCGTGATGGGCGTCAACGGCGCCGGCAAGTCGACGCTGCTGAAGCTGGTGACCGGCTCGACCGAGCCCGATTCCGGCAGCGTCGCGCTCGGCGGCTCGATCAAGCTCGGCTATTTCGCCCAGCATGCAATGGAGGTGCTCGACGGCGACCGCACCATCTTCCAGTCGCTGGAAGACCGCTTCCCTCAGGCCGGCCAGGGCTCGCTGCGCGCGCTCGCCGGCTGCTTCGGCTTCTCGGGCGACGATGTCGAGAAGCGCTGCCGCGTCCTCTCCGGCGGCGAGAAGGCCCGCCTCGTCATGGCGCTGATGCTCTACGACCCGCCGAACTTCCTCGTCCTCGACGAGCCGACCAACCATCTGGACATCGCGACCAAGGAAATGCTGATCAATGCGCTGGCGCAGTACGAAGGCACCATGCTCTTCGTCAGCCACGACCGGCATTTCCTCGCCGCGCTCTCGAACCGCACACTGGAGCTGACGCCCGACGGCGTCCATGCCTACGGCGGCGGCTACACCGAATACGTCGCCCGCACCGGCCAGGAAGCGCCGGGCCTGCGGAGCTAGCGGCGACGCGATCCAGATCAAGGGGCGAGTCGGCCCAACGCGATAGACACTCGGCCTGACCGTCAGCCGCGAGCCCCCATGACCGACAATCCCCTCACCCGGCCCGGCGCCGCCCACCCCGCCATCACCGAGGCGATGATCGCGGCGCTCGTCGCGCGCTTCTACGCGAAGGCCCGCGAAGACGCGCTGATCGGGCCGATCTTCATGGGCGCCGTCGCGGACTGGGACGAGCACATCGCCAACATCGCCGATTTCTGGAGTTCGGTGATGCTGCGCACCGGGCGCTATCATGGCCGGCCCATGCGCCCGCATTTGATCCTGCCGCTGGAACCGCAGCATTTCGACCGCTGGCTCAGTCTGTTCGAGGAGACGGCGGCGGACATCTGCGGCGAGCCGGACGTCGCCGACGCGTTCATCATCCGCGCCCGGCGCATCGCCGACTCCTTCGAGATGGGTCGGGCGACGGTCACGGGATCGATCGCCCGCCCGCGCCACAGCCGGGGCTGAGCGTCAGCCCGATCGCGCCTGCATGTCGAGGAAGCCGTCGACCGCGTCTCCGGCGAGCCCGGCCTCGGCAGTGATCCGGCGCGCCAGCGTCGCGGCGGCTGGGCGCGGCGCTCCGGTCGGCCGGTCGAGCCAGTAGGAGACGGGGTTGAGCACTGTCCGCGCATCGACAGGCACCAACCGCCCTCCGGCGAGCTGCTCTTGCGCCAGGGGCGGGCGGGCCAGCGCGATCCCGAGGCCATGGGCGGCGGCGTCGAGCACAATGTTGTAGTCGTCGAAGCGGCGGTCCTGCGGCCGGGGCCGGTAGTCAAGCCCGCAGGCCGCAAACCAGGCGCGCCAGCCGGCGGCGTCCGAGTCATGGATCAGCGGATGCGCCAGTAGGCGCTGCACATCCTCGCCGGGCGCGATCGAGGCGGCGAGCCCGGGCGAGGCGATCGGGAAGCACCATTCCTCGAACAGCTTGAGCGAAATACGGCCGGGAGCACCGCCGCGACCGCAGCGGATGCCGAGATCGACCCCCTCCTCCTCGAAATCGATCCGGCGATGCTCCGCCTGCAGCACGATGCGCAGACCCGGCGCCGGCCCCTCCAGTGTCGCCAGCCGCGGCATCAACCAGAGCGAGCAGACGGAGGGTGGGGCGCTGAGCCTGACGACCGCTGCGCCGCGCTGTTCGCGCCAGCGATCCGAGGTGTCGGCGATCAGCGCGAAGGCTTCCTGCGTGCGCGTCAGCAGATGCGCCCCCTCCGGCGTCAACGCGACACCACGCGCCTGTCGCAGGAACACCCGCAGACCCAGCCAGTGCTCCAGCCGGGCGACCTGCCGGCTGACCGCGCCATGGGTCAGGTTCAGCGCCAGCGCGGCGGCCGAGAAGCTGCCGGTGCGCGCGGCCGCCTCGAAAGCCCGCAGCGATTCCAGCGGCGGCAGGGGCGAGCTGTGATCCATGTTCACAGCTCATGCGTGATTTGGTCGTTTGTCAATCATCCGCCGCAGGTCTCTATGGAGAGGGTCGCACCCCGCCGGAGATCCCCGATGCCGACCACCAGCCACCCGCTGCCCCGTGATGGCGGCGTTCGCCTCGACGGGGTCCTGCTCTTCACGGTGCCCTTCACCATCCTCGCCTGGGCCTCGTCCTTTCCCGCGATCAGAGCCGGGCTGGCAGGCTTCGGTCCGGCTGAGATGGCCGCGCTGCGCTTTGGCTTGGCCGGCGCTGCGGCGGCGCTCTTCCTCGCGGTGCGACACGCGCCCCTGCCCGCCAGAGGCGACCTCTGGCGCTTCGGCTTCGGCGGCGTCTTCTTCATCGCGGCCTATGCGGTGCTGCTCAACATCGGACAGCAGGTCGTGCCGGCGGGCCCGGCGAGTTTCATCATCAACACCAATCCGATCATGACGGCTTTGCTGGCCATGCTGCTGCTGGGCGAGCGCTTCAGTCGGCTGGCCTGGACAGGCACCGCCCTCTCCTTCGCCGGGATCGGCCTGATCGCGCTCGGCAAGGGGCTCGATGTCGAGATCGGCCTGTCGGTGCTGCTGATCCTCGGCGCCGCGCTCTGCAACGCCGTCACCACCGTCGTGCAAAAGCCGCTCTTCGCCCACTACGAGCCGCTCTCGGTCGCGGCCTGGAACCAGGCGATCGGCGGCATCGTCCTGCTACCCTTCCTGCCGGGAGCGATCGCGCAGGCGGCCATCGCCCCTGCCGTCTCGTTCTGGTCGGTGGTCTACCTGGCGGTCGTCCCCAGCCTGATCGGCTACGCCACCTGGGCCGTGACGCTGTCGCGACTGCCGGCCGGCCGTGCCGCCAACTTCCAGTACTGCGTTCCGCCGATGGCGACTCTGATCGGCTTCCTCTGGCTCGGCGAGATTCCGACGCCGCTCGCCCTCATCGGTGGCCTGATGGCGCTCGGGGGCGTCGTGGTGGTGAATCTGAAACGCTGACCGGCAGATTCACCCGGAACCGGTCCCGCTTGCTCCGGGCCGAGCGAAGTGGTGGGTTGGATGCCATGACGACGCCCGCCACCATCCGCCCCCTCACCGCAGCCGACGCCGCCGCCTATCGCCCGCTCCGCCTGCAGGCCCTGCGCGACCACCCCGAGGCCTTCGGGGCGAGCCATGAGGACGAGGCCGCGCGCAGCCTCGAGATGACAGCGAAGCGCCTCGATGGCGGACCCTTGAACTGCGTCTTCGGCGCCTTTGCCGGAGAGAAGCTCATCGCAACGGCCGGCTTCATCGTGCCGGACCGATCGCCGAAATCCCGTCACAAGGGCCTGCTCGTCGGCGTCCATGTCGCGCCGGCCCATCGCGGCCATGGCCTTGGCCGCGCACTGGTCAAGGCCGTCATCGACCATGCGCGCGCCCATGTCGTGCTGCTGCAGGCAGCCGTCGGCATCGCCAATGCGCCGGCGCTGCGGCTCTATGAGAGCCTCGGCTTCCGGCACTACGGGCGGGAGGACAAGGCACTGCAGGTCGATGGCGTCTTCGTCGACGAGGCGCTGATCGTGCTGGATTTTGTGGCCGAAGGCTGACGAGCCGACGCTGACATCCGCCGCTCTTTCGCACAGCCCTCATCCTGAGGAGCCGCGAAGCGGCGTCTCGAAGGATGCTGCAGGAGGCTCCGCTGCAGGCTGGAGCATCCTTCGAGACGCGATCTTCGATCGCTCCTCAGGATGAGGGCTGAGCCGATGGCCCCAGGCCTAAAACCCCCGCGCCGCCAGCGCCTTCTCGTCGTCCTGGATGTAGTCCCGCACCACCGGCACCGCGCTCTTGTGCGGGCCGAGCAGGAGCTGGAAGACCATGTCGCCGCCGATGTCGAAGGAGATCGAGCAGGCGCAGAGATAGAACTCCCACATTCGCGCGAAGCGTTCGCCCATCATCGCCACCACCTGCGGCCGCTGCGCCATGAAGCGCTCGCGCCAGGCCTCCAGCGTCCAGTGATAGTGGCGCCGCCAGAACTCGCAGTCGGAATGCCAGAGCCCGGTCTGCTCCACCGCCGCGAACACCTCCGACAGCGCCGGCGCATAGCCGCCCGGGAAGATGTACTTGTCGAAGAACGGACCCGTGAAGCCCGGCGGGCCGACGCGGCCGATGCAGTGAACCAGCGCGATGCCGTCCGGCGTCAGCAGGTCGCGGATCTTTTCGAAATATTCGAGGTAATGCGCGACGCCGACATGCTCCATCATGCCGACGGAGACGACGCGGTCGAAGGTCCCGCCAAGCTCGCGATAGTCCTTGTTGACGAAGGTCACTGCGTCGCCGACGCCGGCCGCCTCCGCGCGCGCCCGGGCCGCCGCCATCTGGTCGGGCGAGACGTTGAGGCCGGTGACCTTCGCGCCGCAGGCCTTGGCGAGGTAAATCGCGAGTTCGCCCCAGCCCGAGCCGATGTCGAGCACGGTCATCCCCGGCTCGATCTTCAGCTTGGCGGCGATGTGGCGCAGCTTCGCCCGCTGCGCGTTCTCCAGCCCGACCTCCGGCGAGTACCAGTAGGCACAGGAATAGGTCATCGTCTCGTCGAGCCAGAGCCGGTAGAAATCGGTCGGGATGTCGTAGTGATGCTTGACTCGTCTGCCCGCGACGCCGAGCGGGTTGTGCATCCGGAAGCGCCGGATCCTGAAGCGCACCGAGCGGATCAGCTTCTGGATCGGGTGCTTGCGCAGCTCCTTGCGCTGCAGCCAGAACAGCGTCAGCAGGTCGTGGATCGAGCCCTCCTCGAAGTCGATCCGCCCGTCCATATAGCCTTCGGCCAGGGCGAGTTCCGGATTGAGGAAGAGCTCGCGCTCGATCCGGTCGTCATGGAAGCGCACCGTCACGGCGGGCGCCGTCTTCACCACACCGGCAAAGCGCATCTCGCCCGGCCCCGGCCCGAAGACATGGTTTCGTCCATCCGGCGTGATCACCGTCAGGCGCCCCATCCTGACGAAATTCTTCAGCAAACGCGGTAGCAGCAACATTCGCAGCCCTCACCCCGCCGCGATTTAGAGCATGTCGAAGCTTTTCGGGAAACACCCGGCAACACGACAGCAGCGTCAGCCCCGCTCCATCCTGGCCCCGCATGATGCTCCCGCCGAGGCAGGGAGCAGATGAAACGGAATGGACAAGCGATGTGCGAAGCGCTGGCGTTCGCATCTGCGCACGGCGAAGCTTTTCGACCGCTCGCAGCGCTTCCTTGTCGAATGCCGCATCCTCGACCTCTCGGCGACCGGCGCGCGGCTGAAGCCGCAAAGCGACCGCCCGCTGCCGCTCGAACTGCATCTGCAGGACGAGGTGATGGAGGTCTCGAGGCGCGCCACCATCGTCTGGATCCGGCAGGGCGAGATCGGCATCCGCTTCGCGGCCGAGAGCGACGCGACATGAGGAGCCTCGCAACGCGCCGTCGGCATCGCGACCCGTCAGGGAACCGACGATCGCCTCCCGCGTTAGAGGCCTCGATGACGCCTCTGCCGCCCGATGGAACCCTGATGGACGACGACCGCATCACCCGGATCGCACGTGCGCTGTGTCGCTCGGCGCGCATCGATCCCGATGACATCCTGTCGCGGGACGTCGCCGATCTTGAGATTCTGCGCCACGACGTCCGCGGTCATGTCGCCGAACAGGCGGTTCCGGCCTGGACGATGTTTCGAGGCGCCGCGCTGACCTTCATCCAGGCCCATGAGGAGCGCGTCGTCGCGCCGCTCTGAAGCGTCCTTGCGCTTGCTAAGCGGGTCGCCGGCGGCATAGTGCTCGCCACCCGCGCGGCAGCAGCCGCGCATCCTGGCGGAACGGCGAAGCATGTCCTGGCGCGATTTCTGGAACGGCGAGCACGCGATCTATGTCTCGCCGCGCCACAAGGCCCTGCATTACCGCCAGATCGCGACCGACCTGATCGGTCATATCCCCGCGCCCGACGCGATCGTTCTCGACCATGGCTGCGGCGAGGCGCTCGACGCCGGCCGCGTCGCCGGCCAATGCGGCAAGCTCTATCTCTGCGAGGCTGCACCCAGCGTGCGTGACAAGCTGCGCGCCATGCTGGGCGGCAAGGCGAATGTCGCGGTGGTCGCCCCCGAGGAGGTCGAGGCTCTGCCCGCCGAGACGCTGGATCTGGTCGTCGCCAATTCGCTGATCCAGTATCTCTCGCGCGACGAACTCGTCGCTCTGCTCGCCATCTGGCGCGGCAAGCTCAAGCCGGGCGGCAAACTCGTCGTCGCCGACATCATCCCGCCCGATGTCAGCCCCCTGACCGACGCCTCGCAGCTCCTCGCCTTCGCCTGGCGTGGCGGCTTCCTGACCGCCGCTCTCGCCGGCCTCGTCCGCACCGCCTTCTCGGACTACCGCAAGCTCAGGGCGCAGTATGGCCTCTCGACTTATCGCATCGACGAGATCACAGGCCTGATCGCGGCCGCCGGCTTCGCGGAGGTGAGCCCAGCGAAGAACTTCGGCCATAACCCGCATCGGCTGACGCTGGTGGGGCGCAAGGCGGGTTGAGGCCGGAATACCGCCGGAACAGTCCCGGGGAGACGTCCCATGCATATCGGCTTGATCGGCGGCATCGGCGTGGCGGCGACGGTCGTCTACTATCAGCGCCTCGTGGCGGCGGCGGCCGAACGCGGCGATGCGAAACTGGAGCTCACCATCGTTCACGGCGAGATCCAGGCGCTGATCCGCAACAATCTCGCGGATCGCAGGGAGGAGCAGGCAAGAGCTTTCCTGCCTTTGGTAGAGCGCCTGCAACATGCGGGCTGCGACTGCGTGGCCCTGTCGTCGCTCGGGGCGCATTTCTGCCTGGATGAACTGGTGGCGCTCTCGCCCTTGCCGATCGTGTCTGCCGTCGCGCCGCTCGATGCCTTTTTCGTCGAGAGAAACATCCGGCGGATCGGCCTTCTGGGAACGCGGGTCGTCATGCGGACACGGCTTTACGGCCAGCTCGCGCAGACGGAGGCGATCGCACTGGACGACGACATCGAAATCCTCGGCCAGACCTATCAGGACATGGCCGTGGCGGGTGTCTGCACGCCGGCACAACGGAAACGGTTTCTCGAGGCCGGGAAACGCATGATCGCGGCGGGCGCCGACGCGATCGTTCTGGCGGGAACCGACCTCAACCTGGCGTTCGACGGGCAGAGCCCGGGCTATCCGGTCATCGACGCGCTGGATGTCCATGTCGCGCTCCTGGCTGATCTCGCTGCCGGACGTCGGTCCCTGCACGACCTGTCGCGATGATGCGGCGATCCATCACCCCGCCCGGTCAGCGAACGAAAAGAACTTGTGCCCCAGGAACGAGAACACCATCACGAAGCCCGTGGTGACGAACTGCATGGGCAGGTAAGGCAGGCTGAGCCGCGTCACGAAGAGATGCATCAGCATCCAGGTCAGCCCGAACCCGCCGATGGCGATCAGGCCGAAGCGCCAGCTCGCCTGCGCATGGCTGCGGGTCGCCTCGAAGGTCATCCAGCGGTTTAGGGCATAGGAGACGATCGCCCCGACCACGAACCCGGCCAGCGTCGCCGGCACCGGATCGACCCGCGCGAGTTCGACCAGCCCGACCAGCACGCCGTAATGCGCCACGGCGGTGAGGCCTCCGGCGAACACATAGGCCAGGAGCTGGCGGGTCTGACGGGGATAGCGGCGCAGCGGCATGGCGCCTCCTTACAGGCTTTGCCCCAACGAAGCCTGAACGGCCACTCGCCCATCAGGGCCTGTGTGCGGACCGGCCGCTCGCGCGCTTTCCGCTTCCCTGCGCCGCTCCTCCCCTCTATAGCGAGCGCCTAGCATTCATCTCAGGCGCTCGCACCGGCCCGCTCTCGCGATCGGACGGCAGCGAGTGCGCGCGCCTGCCTCAAGACGAAGTCGAGCCCCATGCCCAAGCGCACAGACATCAAGACCATCCTGATCATCGGCGCCGGCCCCATCATCATCGGGCAAGCCTGCGAGTTCGACTATTCCGGCACCCAGGCGGTGAAGACGCTGAAGGCCGAGGGCTACCGCATCGTCCTGGTCAATTCGAACCCGGCCACGATCATGACCGATCCCGAGCTGGCGGATGCGACCTATGTCGAGCCGATCACGCCCGAGATCGTCGCCAAGATTATCGAGAAGGAGCGCAACGTGCTCCCCGGCGGCTTCGCCCTGCTGCCGACGATGGGCGGCCAGACCGCGCTGAACTGCGCGCTGTCGCTCAACAAGAAGACGATTCCCCAGCCCGACGGCAGCAAGATCAGCGTGCTCGAGCAGTTCGACGTCGAGATGATCGGCGCCACCGCCGAGGCGATCGACAAGGCCGAGGACCGAGAGCTCTTCCGCGAGGCGATGACCAAGATCGGCCTCTCCACGCCGCGCTCCCACCACGTCAAGAATCTCGGCCAGGCGCTCGAAGCGCTGGACGACATCGGCCTGCCGGCGATCATCCGCCCCTCCTTCACCATGGGCGGCACCGGCGGCGGCATCGCCTACAACAAGGGCGAGTTCATCGAGATCTGCGAGCGCGGCTTCGACGCCTCCCCGACCAGCGAAATCCTCATCGAGGAGAGCGTGCTCGGCTGGAAGGAGTACGAGATGGAGGTCGTTCGCGACAAGAACGACAACTGCATCATCGTCTGCTCGATCGAGAACCTCGACCCGATGGGCGTCCACACCGGCGATTCGATCACGGTCGCGCCGGCGCTGACGCTGACCGACAAGGAATACCAGATCATGCGCGACGCCTCGCTGGCGGTGCTGCGCGAGATCGGCGTCGAGACCGGCGGCTCGAACGTGCAGTTCGCGGTCGATCCCGAGACCGGGCGCATGATCGTCATCGAGATGAACCCGCGCGTCTCGCGCTCCTCGGCGCTTGCCTCCAAGGCGACCGGTTTCCCGATCGCCAAGGTCGCGGCGCGTCTGGCCGTCGGCTACACGCTCGACGAGATCGAGAACGACATCACCGGCGGCGCGACGCCGGCCTCCTTCGAGCCGACGATCGACTATGTCGTCACCAAGATCCCGCGCTTCGCCTTCGAGAAGTTCCCCGGCGCCGAGCCGACGCTGACGACCGCGATGAAGTCCGTCGGCGAGGCGATGGCGATCGGCCGCACCTTCCAGGAAAGCCTGCAGAAGGCGCTGCGCTCGCTGGAGACCGGGCTCGACGGCCTCGACGAGATCGAGGTCGAGGGGCTCGGCAAGGGCGACGACAAGAACGCGATCAAGGCCGCGCTCTCGACGCCGACGCCCGACCGCATCCTCCAGGTCGCCCAGGCGATGCGGCTCGGCTTCACCGACGCGCAGATCCATGAGAGCTGCAAGATCGACCCCTGGTTCCTCGAGCAGATGCGCGGCATCGTCGACACCGAGGAAAAGATCCGCCAGTTCGGCCTGCCGCAGACCCCGGGTGCCTTCCGGCAGGTCAAGGCGATGGGCTTCTCCGACAAGCGGCTCGCCGCCGTCGCCGGCAAGACCGAGGCCGAGGTCAAGGCCCTGCGGCGTTCGCTCGCCGTGCGCCCGGTCTACAAGCGCATCGACACCTGCGCGGCCGAGTTCGCCTCGCCGACGGCCTATATGTACTCGACCTATGCCATGCCCTTCGCGGGGCAGGCGGCCGACGAGGCCAAGCCCTCCGACCGCAAGAAGGTCGTCATCCTCGGCGGCGGCCCCAACCGCATCGGCCAGGGCATCGAGTTCGACTATTGCTGCTGCCATGCCTGCTACGCGCTGAAGGATGCGGGCTATGAGACCATCATGGTCAACTGCAATCCCGAAACGGTCTCGACCGACTACGACACCTCGGACCGGCTCTATTTCGAGCCGCTGACCGCCGAGGATGTGCTCGAGATCCTCGAGACCGAGAAGCAGAAGGGCACGCTGCACGGCGTCATCGTCCAGTTCGGCGGGCAGACCCCGCTGAAGCTGGCCAACGCCCTGGAGGAGGCCGGCATCCCGATCCTCGGCACTTCGCCCGACGCGATCGACCTCGCCGAGGACCGGGACCGCTTCAAGCGGCTGCTCGACAAGCTCCAGCTCAAGCAGCCCAAGAACGGGATCGCCTATTCGGTCGAGCAGGCCCGGATGATCGGCGCCGAGCTCGGCCTGCCCTTCGTCGTGCGCCCGTCCTATGTGCTCGGCGGCCGCGCCATGGCGATCATCCGCGACGAGGCGATGTTCGAGGATTACCTGCTCGGCACCCTGCCCTCGCTGATCCCCTCCGAGGTCAAGGCCAAGTATCCGAACGACAAGACCGGCCAGATCAACACGGTGCTGGGCAAGAACCCGCTGCTGTTCGACCGCTATCTGTCCGATGCGATCGAGGTCGATGTCGACTGCCTCGCCGACGGCAAGGACGCGTTCATCGCCGGCATCATGGAGCATATCGAGGAAGCGGGCATCCATTCCGGCGATTCCGCCTGCTCGCTGCCGCCGCGCTCGCTCTCGCCTGCGACCGTCGCCGAGCTGGAGCGGCAGACCCGCGCCATGGCGCTGGCGCTCGACGTCGGCGGGCTGATGAACGTCCAGTACGCGATCAAGGACGGCGAGATCTATGTGCTCGAGGTCAATCCGCGCGCCTCCCGCACGGTGCCCTTCGTCGCCAAGGTCATCGGCGTGCCGGTCGCCAAGATTGCCGCGCGCATCATGGCCGGCGAGAGCCTCGCCGGCTTCGGCCTGAAGCCGCAGACGCTGAAGCATGTCGGCGTCAAGGAGGCCGTCTTCCCCTTCGCGCGCTTCCCCGGCGTGGACGTGCTGCTTGGGCCGGAAATGCGCTCGACCGGCGAGGTCATCGGCCTCGACCGCTCCTTCGACATCGCCTTCGCCAAGAGCCAGCTCGGCGCCGGCTCCAAGGTGCCGGTCAAGGGCACGGTCTTCGTCTCGGTGCGCGACGAGGACAAGCCGCGCATCGTCGAGAGCGTCCGCATGCTGGCCGATCTCGGCTTCCGCGTTCTGGCGACCGGCGGCACGCTGCGCCTGCTCCAGGAGGAGGGCATTCCGGCCGCCAAGATCAACAAGGTGCTGGAGGGCCGGCCTCACGTCGTCGATGCGATCAAGAACGGCGAAATCCAGCTCGTCTTCAACACCACCGACGGCCCGCAGGCCCTGGCGGATTCCCGTTCGCTCCGCCGAACGGCCCTCTTGCACAAGGTGCCCTATTATACCACCTTGGCCGGAGCGATCGCGGCGGCGGAAGGCATCAAGGCCTACTGCAGCGGCGATCTCGAAGTCAGGTCGCTGCAATCCTACTTCGTGAACGCTGCCTGAGGGCGGGGCGCCGACGAAGTTTTACAAACGACAGGAAGCGGGGCGCAGGCGGCCGGGATGCCGCCGGCGGGCACCCGCTTTCGGATGATGGGACGAGACGATGGAAAAGGTTCCGATGACCCCCGGCGGCTTCGCCGCTCTGGAGGCCGAGCTGAAGGATCGGCAGCAGGTCCAGCGCCAGCGCATCATCGAGGCGATTTCCGAGGCGCGCGCGCTCGGTGACCTCTCCGAGAACGCCGAGTATCACGCCGCCAAGGAAGCGCAGTCCCTCAACGAGGGCCGCATCCAGGAACTCGAATCGCTGATCGGCCGGGCCGACATCATCGACGTTTCGAAGCTCGCCGGCAGCGACACGATCAAGTTCGGCGCCACCGTCAAGCTGATCGACGACGATACCGAGGAAGAGAAGAGCTACCAGATCGTCGGCGAACCCGAATCGGATGTGAAGTCCGGCAAGGTCTCGATCGGCTCGCCGATCGCGCGCGCGCTGATCGGCAAGAAGGTCGGCGACTCGGTGCAGGTCAACACACCCGGCGGCGGCAAGTCCTACGAAGTCGTCAGCGTCGACTTTCGCTAGGCGCGCCCTCCGGACTTGGCATCGCGACGTCGCGACGCCACATCGGAGGCTGGTCCCGAGGGAGCTTCCGACATGACGACACGCCGCTCATTCCTCCTGCAGGCTGCGGCCGGCGCGGCACTGACCCTGTCCGTTCCGGCGCTGGCTCAGGCCCGCACCATTGGCGCCATCCGCGTCGACACCTCCCGCCTCGCGGCGCAGGGCTGGGGCCCGCGCGCCGAGGAGATCCGGCGCGCGCTCGAACGGCAGCTCGCGACGACGCTCGCCCCGATGATCCGCCGCGGCGGGCCGACCCTGTCGGTCGCCGTCAAGGGCGTCTGGCTGGCGAGCTGGGCCGGAGGCGGTGGCGGCGGCAAGCCGAGCGACGGCGGCGCGAGCCTCGACAATTTCGATGCCGACTATGTGCTGACCGGCCCGCGCGGCGAGGTTCTCGGGCAGTGGAGCATCCTGTCGAATCTCGGTTCCGATTCCGGCGGCGCCTGGTACCGGCCCGATGTCGACCAGCGCCGCGTCGCCGCGCTGATCGAGAACAACGCGCTCTGGATCAGGCGCTATCTCGGCGGCTGACCGATTCGCCGCAGACGCGCCTCACCCGAACGGAACGATCGGCTCGTCTTTGACCCGGTCGAAGGCCAGCGCCGTGCGGACGTTGCGGACGTTCGGCAGCGCGGTCAGCTCGCCGACGAAATCCTGAAAGGCCTTCAGGTCCGGCGCGACGCATTTCAGCATGAAGTCGATGTCGCCGGAGAGCTTCCAGCATTCGCGCACCGCCGGCCAGACACGGATGTGGTCCTGGAACGCGGCGAGATCGGCCTCGGCCTGGCTCGCCAGATGCACGAAGGCGAAGCACACCACCTCCAGCCCGAGCTTGCGCTCGTCGAGCTGGGCCCGGTAGCCGGTGATCAGCCCCGCCTCCTCGAGCGCCCGCACGCGCCGCAGGCAGGGCGGCGGGGAGATGCCGACGCGGCTCGCCAGCTCGACATTGGTCATCCGCCCGTTCGCCTGCAATTCGCGCAGGATCGCGAGGTCGATATCGTCGAGTCTGGAGCGCACGAGGGGTCCCGGAAGAAGGTTGCGCTGGTGTAGACGCAGCGTCTTGGCGATACAAGGCGCGTGCCGCAACGAGCCGCACCGCCCGACCGAGGAGCCGACGTGACCGCCGAACCCATCCCGACCGTCTGGGTCCTGACCGACGGCAAGGCCGGCGACGAGGTGCAATGCCGAGGCGTCGCCGAGCGGCTGGGCGTCGTCCCGGAGATCCGCAGGGTGGCGCCGCGCAGGCCCTTTGCCTGGCTGATGCCGCGCGGCCCGATCGACCCGCGCGAGGCGCCGGACCGCCCTGGCAGCCCGATCCGCCCGCCCTTCCCGGACATCGTCATCGCCTCGGGGCGCCGGGCGATCGCCTATGTCCGGGCGGTGAAGAAGGCCTCGAACGGCGCCACCTTCACCGTTATCCTAAAGGACCCGCGCACGGGCGCGGGCTCGGCCGACTTTATGTGGGTCGCCGAGCATGACCGCCTGCGTGGCGAGAACGTCCTGGTCACGACGACCTCCCCCCACGGGCTGGCGCCGGAGCGGCTCGCAGCGGCACGCCGCAACCCACCCGCCGCCATCGTCGCCCTCCCAGCGCCCCGTGCCACGGTCCTCGTTGGCGGCGATAGCCGCCATCACCGCTTCAGGCCCGAGGACATTACCCGCTTCGCCGAGGGGCTCGATGCGCTCGCAAGCTCCGGTGTCGCGCTGATGGGCTCGCGCTCGCGCCGCACGCCGCCGGCGCTCGACGCCGCCGTCGCGGCGGTGTTCGCCCGCCATGGCGGCTGGTGGTGGGACGGCAGCGGCGAGAACCCTTATGTCGCGCTGCTCGCCCACGCCGACGCCATCGTCACCACGGCGGATTCGACCAACATGATCGGCGAGGCGACGGCGACGGGCGCCCCGATCCTCGTCTTCGAGCCGCATGGCGGCCATGGCAAGCTGGCGAAGTTCCTGGAGGCGCTGAAGCGCCAGGGGATGGTCCATCATTTCGAGGGCCGTCTGGAGGGCGAGCGCTACGCGCCGGTCGATTCGACGCAGATCATCGCCGACGACATCCGACGGCGCTGGCTTATGCACAGGCAGCAGCTTGGCCTCGCCTGATCTTGAAAGCCCCTGCGCTTGCATCGCCCGTCCGGCGGCGTATGTCGAGTGGGCAAGCGAGAGGACCCCATCATGGCCCACACCCATGCCCGCGTGATGATCGTCGGCTCAGGCCCGGCCGGCTACACCGCCGCGATCTATGCCGCCCGCGCCATGCTGGAGCCGGTGCTGATCTCGGGGATGCAGGCCGGCGGCCAGCTGATGATCACCACAGACGTCGAGAACTATCCCGGCTTCGCCGACGTCATCCAGGGCCCCTGGCTGATGGAGCAGATGCGCGCCCAGGCCGAGCATATGGGCACGCGCATGGTCTCCGATCACATCGCCAGGGTCGACCTCTCGCAGCGCCCCTTCCGCCTCTGGGGCGACGGCGGCGAGACCTATTCCTGCGATGCTCTGATCATCGCGACCGGCGCCCAGGCGAAATGGCTCGGCCTGCCGTCCGAACAGGCCTTCCAGGGCTTTGGCGTCTCGGCCTGCGCGACCTGCGACGGCTTCTTCTTCCGCAACAAGGAAGTCGTGGTGGTCGGCGGCGGCAACACCGCCGTGGAGGAGGCGCTCTATCTCGCCAACCTCGCCAGCAAGGTCACGCTGGTGCACCGCCGCGACTCGCTGCGCGCGGAAAAGGTGATGCAGGACCGGCTGTTCAAGCACCCGAAGGTCGAGGTCGTCTGGGACAGCGAGATCGCCGAGATCTGCGGCGGCACGCAGCCGCCCAACGTCACCCATGTCGCGCTGCGCAACCTCAAGACCGGCGCGGCATCGGAGCTCAAGGCGGACGGCGTCTTCATCGCCATCGGCCACAAGCCGGCGACGGAACTCTTCGCCGGCCAGCTCGCCATGAACGAAACCGGCTATCTCGACGTCGAACCCGGCACGAGCCGCACCAATGTCGAGGGCGTCTTCGCCGCTGGTGACGTCACTGACGAGCATTACCGCCAGGCCGTGACCGCTGCCGGCATGGGCTGCATGGCGGCCCTCGATGCCGAGCGCTGGTTGCAGGCAATGGACCTTCAGCACCGCGAGGCGGCGGAATAGAAGGATCCCTCGGATACATCACGGAATTTGATCACTTCTGTAACCAAATTCAGTGTGAAAACAGCTTGGCACCGCAACGCAGGCATTGACCTTCAAGGATTTTAGCCCCCAACATGCGCCAAACGCATAACGGGGGAACCGCGGTGGATTGGGACCGCATCAGGATCTTTTATACCGTCGCCGAGTCGGGCAGCTTCACCAAGGCAGGGGATGTTCTCGGACTCAGCCAATCGGCTGTCAGCCGCCAGATCGGCGCGCTGGAGCGGGAATTGCGCGCGCCGCTGTTCCACCGCCACACCCGAGGCCTGATCCTCACCGAGCAGGGCGAGTTGCTGTGGCGCGCCGCCCGCGAGATGACGCAGCGGCTCGAACGCACGCGCTCCCAACTTTCGGAGACGCGCGAACACCCCTCAGGCGAACTGAAGGTCACAGCGACGCGCGGTCTCGGGGGACACTGGCTCACGCCACGCCTGGCCGAGTTCATGGACCTTTACCCCGACATCAAGGTCGATCTCATCCTCACCGACGAGGAACTCGACCTGTCGATGCGCGAGGCCGACATCGCCATCCGCCTGCGCCAGCCTCAGCAGCCCGACCTGATCCAGCGCAAGCTCTTTACCGTGCATTTCCACGTCTATGGCTCGCCGGCCTATGTGAAGCGCTTCGGCGAGCCCAAGACGCATGAGGATCTCGACAACCACCGCATCCTGTCCTTCGGTGGCACCTCGCCCTCCTATCTGACGGCAGTGCACTGGCTCGGCTCGCTCGGCCGCGACCAGCGTAATCCGCGTCCGATCCACCTCACCGTCAACAACATCACGGCGATGAAGCGTGCGGTCGATTCCGGCGCCGGCATCGCCGTGCTGCCGGACTACCTGATCGAGACCGGCTCGCCGCTGGTGCAGCTGATGCGCGAGACCGAGATGCCGCAGCTCGAGAGCTATCTGGTCTATCCCGAAGAGATGAAGTCCGTCGCCCGCGTCCAGGTCTTCCGCGACTTCCTGATCCAGAAGGCCCAGCGCTGGACCTACTGAGGTCGCCACCTCATTCGATTCGCATCGGCCGACTCTGCTGAACGGCAGGGTCGGCCGTTTTGTTGCGCCATCAGAGCGCGCCGCTGGCGCATGACCGTGCTGCACCGCAACAAATCACATGCAAAACCATGACGCGCCGCGACAAAGCGGCTGCGTTCTGCGCATATTTATCAATGATTTAGACTTAATTTGCGGCATCTGACCGCGGTTCATGCAATTTGCGCATGGCGGACCCAACCGATGCTGCATTGCGAAAAGGCAGATGCCGACCGATATAGCAGACACGGTTGTTCGGAACGGGCTCTGCTATCTCCTCCCGGCATCGAGTTCGTTTCAGCCGTTCCCCTCTGAGATGTTTGGCGTTTGAGCCGGATGTTTCAAACTTTAAAGGCCGGCTCCCTCGCGGGACGCCGGCCCTTTTTTTGGCTCGTGACAGGTGGCGCCAACGAGGCTCAGCCGGTGAGCTTGCCGACCAGGGCCGCGAAGCGCTCCATGAATGTCCGGAGGAAGTCTCGCGTCGCTTCGACCGTGACGACGCCGGCCTCATCGACCAACCCCTCCTTCCAGGTGATGAACATCTGGCCGCCCATCACCAGCGCGCCCTGATTGCCGAGAATATCGCGCAGATGCTGTTGGGCGCAGGCGGTGCCGACGCCGCCCGGGCTCGTGCCGATGATGGCGGCGGGTTTGCCGCCCCAGACGCCCTTCCCGGGCGGTCGCGAGGCCCAGTCGATCGCGTTCTTCAGCACGGCGGGGATGGAGCGGTTATGCTCCGGCGTTACCACCAGCACGGCATCGGCAGCGGCGATGGCGTCTTTCAGTCGTGTCGCGGTCTCCGGCCACGCCCCGACCTCGAGGTCCTGATTATACATCGGCAGATCGTCGATGGACGCGAAGCTCGCGGTGAAGGCCCCCTCGCCCAGCTTCGCCAGCGCCCCCGCGAGTTTGCTGTTGATCGACGCCTTGCGGTTGCTGCCGACGATCACGACGAGCTTGAACGGAGCCATGGAACGAGACCTCATGAAGTTACGGGGGCGATGGAGAGGAAACGCCTTGGCGGCCCGTCCGGTTCAGGCGCTCGCCCGGCGCGGGCGCGCCGCGAGCGGCAGCGCATCGAACAGCCCGAGGGCCGCGTCCGTGCGCGCCCGCTCGATTGTCAGCAGGCGCAGCTTGGTCTCGACGCCGCCCTCGGCCGAGAAGCCGCCGGTGCGCCCCCCGGCCGCCAGCACACGGTGACAGGGCACGATGATCGGAACAGGGTTGCGACCGAGCGCGACGCCCACCGCGCGCGCCGCGCCGGGCTCGCCGAGACGCCTCGCCACCTCGCCATAGGTCAGCGTTTCGCCCGGCAGGATGGTCAACGCGATATCGTAGACGCGGCGCTCGAAGGCGGAGACTCCGTCGAGATCGAGAGGCAGATGGGAAAGGTCGCGCGCCTCACCCGCCAGCAGCGCCCCGACCTCGGAGATCGCCGCCTTGATGAAGGCGGGCGGCAGCGCCTCGCCGGCTTGCGGAAACCGCCTTGCCAGCCTCAGCCGTGCCGTCTCGTCGTCGGGCTCGGGCAGTTGCGCGCCGACGATGCGGCCGTCACGCCAGACCAGCGCGCAGGGGCCGATGGCAGTGTCGAACAGGCAGAACTGCAGCATGCGGTCGGTCTCGCGGCGTCACCGGGCGCCAACTCTCTCCGCCCGGCGGCGTGACGGTCAAGCCTCGACCTGGCACAGGCCCTCACATGAACAGCTTTTCGCCCTCGAGCCCCTTGTAGAGCCCTGCGACCTGCTCGCCATAGCCATTGTAGAGCAGGGTAGGCCGGCGATCGCGCGATCCCAGCAACTGCTCGCTCGCCTGGCTCCAGCGCGGATGCGGCACCTGCGGGTTCACATTCGCCCAGAACCCGTATTCGGACGATTGCAGCCCCTCCCAGAAGGTCTTGGGCCGCTCGGCGACGAAGCTGATCTTGGTGATCGACTTCACTGACTTGAACCCGTATTTCCACGGCACGATCAGCCGCACCGGCGCGCCGTGCTGGGTGGGAATAGGCTTCCCGTAGATGCCCGTCACCAGGAGCGGCAGCTCGTTCGTCGCCTCGGCGATCGTCAGCCCCTCGGTATAGGGCCAGGGATACCAGCGGGCAGACTGGCCCGGCGCCATGCGCGGGTTCAGGAAGGTCTCGAAGCGGATGTATTTCGCGCCCGAGAGCGGCTTGGCGTAGTCGACGAAGGCCTTGAGCGGGATGCCCGTCCACGGCACCGCCATCGACCAGCTCTCGACGCAGCGGAAGCGATAGAGCCGCTCTTCCAGCGGCAGCTTGCGCACGAGATCGTCGAAGCCGATCTCGAAGGGCTTTTCGACCATGCCGTCGATGGCAATCGTCCAGGGCCGGGTAACGAGCCGCTTCGACGCCGCGACGATGTCCTTGGAGGTGCCGAACTCGTAGAAATTGTTGTAGCTCGAGGCCAGATCCTCGTCGGTCACCGGCCGGTCGAGCGTATAGGCCTCGTTGCGCTTGGCGGGGTAGAGATCGAGCGTCGGGTCAGTGCCCTGCGCCACCGCGGCACCCGGCAGCGCCGCCCCCGCGATCAGCCCGGCCCCGCCGGCCATGAAGGCGCGGCGGTTGAAGAACACCGCCTCCGGCGTCGCCTCGCTCTCGGGAATGGCCCAGCTCGGACGGTTCTTGATCAGCATCGGACGGGCGTCCCTTCCGTTTCGGATGCCGCCACTCTAGCGCACGGCCGGACGCCGCACGCAATTCACGAGGGGGAGAGGTGAGCCCACCCCCCCGTCATGCTCGCCCCTGTGGCGAGCATCCACGTCTGAACACCGCCCCCGACCGAGGACGACGTGGATGGTCGGGACGAGCCCGACCATGACGGCAAGACGCTCCGCTCGCAATGACGAGACGTCCTCAGCCGCGCGCCTCCAGCGCCTTGACGATGGCCTGGCCCATCTCGGTCGTCGACACTGCATTGGCGCCGGGCGCGGCGATGTCCTTAGTGCGGGTGCCGGAACCCAGCACGTCGGCGATCGCGCCTTCCAGCCGGTCGGCCGCCTCGATCGCCCCGAAGGAGTAGCGCAGCGCCATGGCGAAGGAGCCGATCATGGCGATCGGGTTGGCCAGCCCCTTGCCGGCAATGTCCGGCGCCGAGCCGTGGACCGGCTCGTAGAGCGCCTTGCGCTTGCCGGTGGCCGGGTCTTCCGCGCCGAGCGAGGCCGAGGGCAGCATCCCGAGCGAGCCGGTCAGCATCGCCGCCACGTCCGAAAGGATGTCGCCGAAGAGGTTATCGGTGACGATGACGTCGTACTGCTTGGGCCAGCGCACCAGCTGCATGGCGCAGTTGTCGGCCAGCACATGCTCCAGTTCGACATCCTTGTACTCGGCGGCGTGCAGCGCGGTCACCGTCTGCTTCCAGAGCACGCCGGTCTTCATGACGTTGTGCTTCTCGGCCGAGGAGACCTTGTTGCGGCGGGTGCGCGCCAGCTCGAAGGCGACGCGGCAGATCCGGTCGATCTCCGGGGTGGTGTAGAGCTGCGTGTCGATGCCGCGCTTGGAGCCGTCCTCCAGCGTGACGATCTCCTTGGGCTCGCCGAAATAGACGCCGCCGGTGAGCTCGCGCACGATCAGGATGTCGAGCCCTTCGACGACCTCGGGCTTCAGCGAGGAGGCCGAGGCCAGCGCCGGATAGCAGATCGCCGGGCGCAGGTTCGCGAACAGGCCGAGGTCCTTGCGCAGCCGCAGCAGCCCGGCTTCCGGACGATGCTGATAGGGCACATCGGCCCATTTCGGCCCGCCGACGGCGCCGAACAGCACGGCGTCCGCCTGCTGGGCGAGCTTCATGTCGCCTTCCGAGATCGCCTGCTTGTGCGCGTCATAGGCGGCGCCGCCGACGAGGCCCTTCTCGATTTCGAAGGAGGCCAGCCCCTGCTTGCCGAACCAGGAGACGATCGTCTCGACCTGCCCCATCACCTCGGGGCCGATGCCGTCGCCGGGGAGCATCAGGAGCTTGTGGGTCGCCATGGTCGTCGCCTCGCCGTTTCTTGAACCTGCACTGGCGGCTGATTAGGGCGCAGGCCCCCGGCATGCAAGCGGCGCGGACGCCATGTCAGGGCCGCGCCAACCGCGCGGTGACTTCGATCTCGACCTTCATCTCGGGCTTCAGCAGCCCCGCCACGACATAGATGCCGGCCGCCGGCCGCACCTCGCGGAAGACCTCGCCGCAGACGGCGAGCACCGGCTCGCAATAGGCCCGGTCGGTGACGAAATACTGCGCCCTCACCACACCGGCGAGCGAGGTGCCCGCCTCCTCCAGCACCGCCTCGATCGTGCGGAAGATGTTGCGCGCCTGCGCGGCCGCATCCTCCGGCAGGGTCATGGTGACGTAGTCGTAGCCGGTGGTCCCCGAGACGAAGACGAGGTCGCCATCGATGACGGCACGCGAATAGCCGAAGGCGGTCTCGAAGGGCGAGCCGGTGGACATCAGGCGGCGGGTCATCACGATTTTCCGTCATTCTCGGGCGAAGCGAAGCGCAGACCCGAGAATCCCGTGCAGGCGATGCTCGGGTCAAGCCCGAGCACGACGCCGGGGCTAAACCCGCCCGCTCTTCAGCGCGCGCAGGACCTTCTCGCCGGGCCGACCGGTCGGGGGCATGCCGATCTTGGCCTCGACATCCCGGATCGCGGCCCGCGTCAGCGAGCCGACGGCGCCGTCCGGCTCGCCGACATTGTAGCCGCGCGCGATCAGGAGCCGCTGCAATTCGCGCCGCTGCTCGCGCGACAGCGGCAGATCGTCGGTCGGCCACTCGCCCTGCACGCCCGGCCGCCCGCGCAGTCGATCCGACAGGAGGGAGATGGCCAGGGCATAGGAGTCGGCACCGTTGTAGCTGTAGGCCGCATCGTAATTCTTGAAGACGAGGAAGGCCGGGCCGTTGCGCCCCGCCGGCATCAGGAGCCCGGCATTGCCCGTGCCGTTCAGCGGCGAACCGTCGAACTTGACGATGCCCTGTCCCGCCCAATGGGACAACGGACGCTTCGGATTGCGCCCCGTCGGGCCGGAGTAGCCGTCCGGCACGCGCACCTCGTAGCCCCAACTCGCGCCCGTGACCCAGCCCGCCTTGTCCATGAAGTTGGCGGTCGAATGCAGCGCGTCGGGAATCGAGTCGACGAGGTCGCGCCGGCCGTCGCCGTCGCCGTCCACCGCGAGCCGCAGATAGGTCGTCGGGATGAACTGGGTGTGGCCGAAGGCGCCGGCCCAGGAGCCGAAGAGCCGCTCGGGCCGGACGTCGCCGCGCTGGATGATCTGCAGCGTCGCGATCAGCTCGCCCTTGAAGAAGGCGTTGCGCCGCGGCGCCAGGCAGGCACCTGTGGAGAGCGCCTGCACCAGCGGCCAGCGCCCCTTGGCCTTGCCGAAATCGCTCTCGACACCCCAGACCGCGGCGATGGTGTGGCGGTCGACGCCGAAGCGCTGCTCCGCTGCGGCGAGCACGGAGGCATGTTGGCGCATCATCGCGCGCCCTTCGGCGACCTTCTCCTCGTCGACCAGCGTGCCGAGATAGTCCCAGATCGGAGTCTTGAACTCCGGCTGGTTGTTCATCGCCTCGATGATCTTCATGTCCGGCTCGACGCCGGCCATGGCGCGGTCGAAGGTTGCGCCCGAAACGCCCTTGGCGGCGGCCTCGCTGCGCAGGCCGGACAGACAGGATTGGAAGCTGCCCTGCGCCGAAGCGGCCGAGGCGAAGAGGACGAGAGGCAGGGCCAGGATCGTTGCGCGCATGGTCTCCACCGAATCGCAGGAATGACGCGAAACTAGGGCGATGCGGTTAAGAGAGGTTAACCATCGCGCCGGCAGCGCAAGGCGGCGAATCCCGCTATGAGGGCGCGAGCCCCCGCCGGAACCCGCCATGTCGCCCCAATCGATCGAACTCCTCGGCTTCGCCGCCGCCGCCCTCACCAGCCTGTGCTGGCTGCCTCAGGCCTGGCGCACCATCCGCACCCGCGACACCAGGGCGATCTCGCTCTGGACGCAGTCGCTCTTCGCGGCCGGGACCGCGCTCTGGCTGACCTATGGCCTGCATATCGGCTCCTGGCCGGTCGTCGCCGCCAACGCGCTGACACTGTGCCTCGTGCTGCTCATCCTCTCGATGAAGCTTCGCTTCGGCTGAGCTGACACGACCGCCGGAACAGACCCGACCGCCGGGCGTTCCCGGCCTCGCCACAGGATCGAGTTCGATGCCCTCCGTCACCGCCGCGCATATCCTGCCGATCGCCATGCTGGTCGGCTCCAACGTCTTCATGACCTTCGCCTGGTATGGCCATCTCAGCTACAAGAGCACGGCCATCTGGCTCGCCATCCTCGCGAGCTGGATGATCGCGCTGCCGGAATACATGCTGGCGGTGCCGGCCAACCGCATCGGCTCCGCCGTCTATTCGACCGCCGAGCTCAAGACGATGCAGGAGGTCATTACCCTGACCGTCTTCGCCGGCTTCTCGGTATTCTGGCTCAAGGAGAGCCTGACTTGGAACCACGCCATCGGTTTCGCGCTGATCGCCGCCGGCGCCTTCTTCATCTTCCACGCCAAGGGCTGAGCGGCGCCCGCTTCGGCGGGGTGACAGGCCGCTGCCGCATCGTCACAGTGGCACGATGGATCAGCTCGCCAGACCCGCCCTCCCCTTCTCCGGCCACGACGCGGTCGAGGCCTACCTCTCCGACGGCTATGATCGCGTCGTCGGCATGTCCTCGCGCTTCGCCGCGGCGATCTGCGCGCGGCTGCTGCGCCTGCAGACCGAGGAAGGCCTGAAGGGCCCGATCGCCGAGATCGGCGCCTTCGAGGGCCGCTTCTTCATCGCGCTCGCCCATGCGCTCGAGGAGGGCGAGATCGCCCTGGCGCTGGACATCTTCTCCTGGCCCGACCCTGGCGTCGAGCAGCGCTTCGAGGCGAATTGTGCCCGGCATGGGATCGGCCCGGAGCGCCGCCGCACCATCAAGGGCGATGCCGGCGCGATGGCGCCTGCAGACCTCCTTGCACAGGCCGGCGGCGTGCCCTTGCGCTTCATCCATATCGATGGCGAGCATTCCCGCGTCGCGCTCGGCCGCGATCTCGCACTCGCAACTGCCTGCCTCGCCGAAGGCGGGCTGATCGTCCTCGACGACATGCTGCACCCCGGCTACCCGACGCTGATGGTCGCCGTGCAGGCCTATCTCGAGGCCCATCCCGACATCGTCCCGCTCTGCATCATCGACCGCGAGACGATCGTCGGCGCGACCAAATTCGTGCTCTGCCAGCGCATCTGGTTCGAGCGCTACCAGACCCGCCTGCTCGAGATCTTCAAGGACTTCGTCTGGCCGCTCGGCGCCGATTTCGAGCCGCATTGGTGTCTGGTGCTGTCGCAGGACACGAGGCTGGCCGATATCGTGTGACGGCGGGCTCTCATCACCCCGCGGCTCTCAGACCATCAGCGAGAATTCCCTCGACGATCTCCTGAACGTTCAGGGCGTCCGTCAGCGTCGCGAGGTGGTGGGGCTGCCCGCGGGTGAGCCTGGCGACCCCTTCGATCTGGCGCCGGAGCGCGATCGGTCGCGCCTCCAGCTGCGACAGGGCGTCGGCCGCCCTCTCCCAGGTGCCGTCGGGCCGGCGGCGTTCGGCGATCGACCAGTCGCAGAGACGAACCGCGCCCCGGTCGCCTTCCAGCATCCAGATGTTGTGGTCGTCCTTCGGCGTGGTGCCGACGCTGCCCTCGAGGTCGACCGGCAGGTCGCCGGCCATCAGCCTCGCCGCGATCGAGCGCTCCGATCGGCCCGCCTCGGGAAAGGCGGCGCTGGCGCTCAGCCCATGCAGCGGGCCGTACAGCCGCCGGCTCAGGAACAGGAAATGCGACACGACCTCCCGGGTGAAACCGCCCTGTTGCCGCCCGTCCAGCCAGGCGGCGGCATCGGCTTGCCAGGAGCGAGGCCAGGTCGCGAAGGCGACCTCGATGGTGATGCGCGAGGCGGTCCCGACGGCGCCCTGCGCGATCCAGTCCATCAAGGTTGCGACGGCCAGCGAGGAGGCGAAGGGAAAGTTGACGGCGCCCCTGTCTCCCGCCTCTGCCACGAAGGCGCGCGCATCCTCGACATCGACCGCCAGCGGCTTCTCGCAGAAGACGCTCTTTCCGGCGGCGATGGCGGCGCGGGCGTGGCCGAGATGGGACGCGGGCGGCGAGGCAATGTAGACGCAGTCGCTGGCGGCGATGACCGCTGCGGCATCGGCCAGCCGCGGAATCTGCGGGAAGGTCGCCGCCATCCGTGCCATCGCCGAAGGCGCCGGATCCCAGACGCCGCTGACCGTCACCAGCGCAGGCGACTGGTCGAGGATGGCGCCGAGCAGTCGCTCGCCCATGATGCCCGCGCCGATGATCCCGATCGAGAGAGTGCCGTCCTGCATCGCCTGAGCTTTCCCAACCTTGAGCCGGGAAGCGCGGTAACAGGAATCGGAGCGTCACACGAGCCTCTCGGCGACGGCGAACGACAGGCCCCCAGCCCTCCGACCCTATTTCGCCGGCCTGACCCGCAGCAGCTTGCCGTCGGGTGCGTCGCTCAGCAGGTAGAGGAAACCGTCCGGACCCTGCCGGACGTCGCGAATGCGTTCGCCGAGCCCTTCGAGCAGCCGCTCCTGCCCGGTCACCGCTTCGCCTTGCGTCGAGAGCCTGACCAGCATCTGGCCCGCGAGCGCGCCCACGAAGAGCGAGTTCGTCCAGGCCGGCCAGACCGCGCCGCTGTAGAAGGCCGCACCCGACGGCGCGATCGACGGGTCCCAGTAGAACAGCGGCGGTTCCATGCCGGCCTTGCTCGTGCCCTCGCCGATCTTGGCGCCGGAATAGTCGATGCCGAAGGTGACGACCGGCCAGCCGTAATTGCGCCCGGCCTTCGGTGTGTTCACCTCGTCGCCGCCGCGCGCGCCGTGTTCGGCGGTCCAGAGCTGGCCGCTCTGCGGATGGAGCGCCGCAGCCTGCACATTACGATGGCCGATCGACCAGATTTCCGGCTGCCAGCCCTCGATCTTCGGGTTGTCGGCGGGTGCACCACCCTCGGGCCGGATCCGCATGATCTTGCCGATATGATTGGCCGGATTCTGCGCCTGGTCGCGCTGACCATAGCGGTCGCCGACCGTGACGAAGAGCGCACCCGTCCGGTCGAAGACCAGCCGGGAACCGAAATGCATGTTGCTGGCGATCGTCGGCATTTGCTGGAAGATCACCTTGGTGCCTTCCAGCGCCGTGCCGCGCTCGTTGAGGCGGGCGCGGGCGACGCTGGTCCCGGTGCCCCCGGAGCGCGGCTCCGCGAAGGAGAGATAGATCGTCCGGTTCTGCGCAAAGCCGGGATCGGGAACAACGTCGAGCAGCCCGCCCTGCCCGCGCCCTGCGACGTTTGGCACCCCGGTAATCGGCGCAGAGAGTTTTCCATCCCTCCCCACGAGGCGCAGGCGCCCGGGCCGTTCCGTCACCAGCATCCGACCGTCCGGCAGGAAGGCGAGCCCCCAGGGATGCTCCAGTCCTCCCGCAACCGTCTCGACGACGAGGTCGCCCGCGCTCGATGGATAGCGCTGCTGCGCGGCGGCGTCCCGCGACGCGGGCCAGGCGGCGATCGTCAGAGTCACGGTGGCGATCCAGGCAGCGCTGCGCATCGTCGTCTCCTTGCTGATCTTAGGTCAGGAATAACCGCTCGGCCTGCGCCGCGGTTTCCCCTGCGACATCAAGGCGCCGGCAGGCGCCCGACCGTCGCGACCGCGCCGCTCGCGTCGCGCTTCAGCACGACCATTTCGCCGGACGCGGGGAAGACCCCTGTCAGGGCCGTGATGTTGACCTGATGCGTGACCATCAGCACCAGCCCGGCATCGGCCGGAAGCGCGGCGAGGCGCTTGCGCAGCGCGACTGTGGCCGCCTCGCGCTCGCCGGGGCGCCCGAAGAAGGAATTCAGCGCGGTGGGCTCGTCTTCGATCGGGCCGAGCGCCATCAGGGCGGCCGTGTCGCGCGCGCGGCACCACTGGCTGGTCAACACCAGCGACACGGGGATCGCGCGGCGGCGGAATTCCTCCCCGAGCCGCCGCGCCTGTTCGCGCCCTTGCTCGCCCAGATTGCGCTGCGTCGCGCAGTCGCCGATGCGGAAGCCGGCCGGATCGCCGGTCCCGGGCGCGTCGGCATGGCGCATCAGCGCGACATGGCCGGGCTTCGCGAGCAGCGCCCAGACCCGCTCGCGATCGACCTCGATGGCGGAGGCCGCGCCGGGCCGGAATGCCGGCAACAGCAGCAGAGCGAGAACGAAGCGTCTTCCGAACCCTGCCGCCGCCATGCCGGCTCCTTCGCCTCAGGCTACTCCGGCTTCACACCGGCCGCCTTGATGATGTTTTCCCAGGTCGCGATTTCCTGCTGGTGATACGGCCGGAAAGCCGCGGGGTCACGTAACCTCATCGTGAAGCCGAGCTTGAGGATCGCCTCGCTGACGGTCGGCTTGGCGAGCGATGCGAGGATCGCCTTCGACAGGGTCTCCTGGATCGACGCGGGCACGGCTGCCGGCGCGAAGAAGGCCGCCCAGGAATCGGCGTCGGCATCGGTAACGCCCTGCTCGCGCAGGGTCGGAATGTCCTTGGCGCGCGGATTGCGCTCCGGGCTCGCCAGCGCCAGCGCCCGCAACGTGCCGGCATTGATCTGCTCCAGCACACTCGGGAGCGTCGAATTGGCAATGTCGATACGCCCGCCGACGATCTCCTGCACCAGCGGCGCCGCGCCCCGGAAAGGCACATGCGTCATTTTGATGCCGGTGCGCGCCATGAACAGCTCCATGGCGAGATGCGAGCCCGAACCGACGCCGGTCGAGCCGTAATTGAGCTTGCCCGGATCGGCCTTGGCGAGCGCGATCAGTTCCTTGATGGTCTTGGCCGGGAGATCGTTGCGCACCACGAAGGCGTGCTCGAAGGCGCCGACACCGGCCAGCGGCGCGAAATCCTTGACCGCGTCGTAGCCCGGCTCCTTCAGCAGGAACATGTTGTTGCCATGCGTCTGGTTGTTGCCGAAGACGATGGTATGGCCGTCGGGATCGGCCTTGGCCACGGCCCGCGTGCCGACCGCGCCCGAGGCGCCGGCGCGGTTGTCGACGACGACGTTCTGGCCGATCGAGGTCGACAGGTCCTGCGCGACAAAGCGCGCGATCGCATCCGTTGGGCCGCCCGCCGGATAGGGCACGACGAGCGTGATCGGCTTGGTCGGGAAGCTCTGCGCCCGCAGGACGGACGGAGCGAGGACGGCGCCGGCCATCAGGCCGAGCGTGGAACGGCGGGTCAACGACATGAACTTCCTCCCGGAGCGGCCCGATTGCGACAGGCTTGGCCGCAGCATTAGAGCATTCGCAGCCGGAGGGAAATGGCCCCGCCGGCCCAAAGCCGCCGCGAAATCAAGGGCCTAAGCGCGGCTCAGCTGCGGCGAATCCCGCCCGCTTCAGCCGTTGGATGGCGAGGTCGAGCGCCTGCAGGAAGGCGGAGCGGTCGCGCGCCGAAAACGGCTTCGGCCCGCCGGTGGCGGTGCCCATCGCGCGCAGATCCTCCATCATGTCGCGCGTCGCCAGCGCCATGCCGATCGAGGCTTCGGTAAAGGGCTTGCCCGTCGGGCCGATGACCTCGGCACCGGCCTTGATGCAGCGATCCGCGAGCGGAATGTCCGAGGTGATGACGATCGCGCCGCGGGCGACGCGCTCGGCGATCCAGTCATCGGCCGCATCGAACCCGCCCGAGACGACGATGCGCTCGATCCAGGGCTCGCGCGGCAGCATCATGAACGTGTTGGCGACGACGAAGACATGCAGCCGGTGCCGGCCGGCGACCTTGAAGACCTCGTCCTTCACCGGGCAGGCGTCGGCATCGACATAGATCGCGATCGGCGGGGGCTTCGGGGGTACAACGGGTTCCATCGCCGGGAGCCATGACAGGCCGGCCCACCCGGGGCAACCCTTCCGGTTTACGGGCGCTTTATGCCTGCGCACGCTCTTCCGCATCGCGCGCTTATGCGGATGGGACCTACACCGGTCGCCTCTCAGGAGGTGACCATGACCATCCCGTTTCCCGCTTCGCATACCCGCCGGCAGCAGCGCATCCGCGCGGTCTATGGCGCGCTTGCGACGCCGCGCCGCCCCGCGTCGCCGCGACGTGCCGGCATCGCGCGCCGCTTCCTGCTGGCCGAATGGACAGCGCTCGTCCTCTTCGCCGGGATCGCCGCCGGCATCATCGCCCTGCGCGCCTGGACCGCGGTGGGCTGAGGAGCGTGACGATGGGCCGGTCCCGTTCCCTCCAGCCGCCGCACAGCGACGCCAGCCACCTCTTCCTCGTCGGTCGTTCCCGAGCCGGCTTCTGGGTCGCCCGCGATCTCGAAGGTGTCTCGGAAGGCATCTTTCGCGACAGGAAGGACGCCATGCGCTTCGCGCTCTTCGAGGGCGGCCATGCCAATGCGGTGATGCTCTCGCCCCACCCTGTCGAGCCGAACTTCGGCCGGGGCACCCGCTGAGCGGTGATGCAGGGGCCGATAAAAGCGCCCGCCGGCTGGCGCGCGACCTCGCCGAAATCCACAGCGTCGCGGCCGGTGCCCTGCTCGACCAATTCCGCGAGGTCGGCATCACCGACCCGGCCGACATCGCGCGGCGGCTGAACCGGCGTGGCTTTCCCTGCTTCGGCCGCCCCCGCTGGACGGCCGGTGCGGTGCGGGCGCTGGAGCGCCGCCGTGCCCGCGGCGCTGCCGAATGACGCGCCCGCCAGAAACAGCGTGCGCCCGACGGCGGTCTGGCCTAGGATCGGGGCCTGCTTCGACATGACGAGCCCCGGACCCTGCCGGGCCGGCCGCGGCAGGCGAAAGCCGCCCGCATGATCGAACCTCGCTTCAGCGTCTATCGCGATCCAGGCCAGGCCTGACTCGAACCCGAGATCCACCGGGGGCGCGATCCCGCGCCCTCAGACCCAAGGGAGACCGACCATGGCAAAAGGCGAACAGCGCGGAAACCGCGAAGCCAAGAAGCCGAAGCAGGACAAGCCGAAGGTGACGGCGGCGGCGCCCTCGACCTTCGCGGCAGCCGTCGCGCGCGCTGCGGGGCCGAAGAAGAAATGATCCGCTTCCGGACCATCGACCCGGCCGAGCAGGCCAGAGCGGACGAACAGGCCGCTGCGGCCAAGCCGGCCATTGCCGCCCCCGCACAGACCGAGCCGGTCGAAGACGGGCAGCAATCGCCGGAAGATGAGGCGACCGACCCCGCGGCCCCCAAGGCCAATGGCCTCGCCCGCAAGACGCCGCTGCGCGCCAGGAAGCCGGACACCTCCGGGCTGTTCCGGGACTGAGAGCACGGCAGACCGAGACGGCGCGGCCCGAGCGGGCGCGCCGCCATTGGCTCACACCTCGACCACCTCGTCGGTCCAGACTTTGAAGCCGGTCAGCGTGTTCGGCCCGAAGGTGGTGGCGATGGCGACATCGGCCGCATCGCGGCCGCGCGCGATCAGCACGCGCCCGATCCGCGGGACATTGTTGCGCGGGTCGAACATCTGCCAGCCGCCCTCGAGATAGGCTTCGAAGGATGCTGCGAAATCACCCGGCGGCCAGGGCGGCGGCGTGCCGACATCGCCGAGATAACAGGTGCAGTAGCGCGCCGGGACGTTCATCGCCCGGCAGAACGCGATGGCGAGATGGGCGTAGTCGCGGCAGACGCCCCGCCCTTCCGCATAGGCGTCCGAAGCCGAGCGCGTCACGCTCGCGTCGTTGTAGTTGAAGGCGATGCGCTGGTTGACGAAGTCGCAGATCGCCTGGACGCGCGGCGCCCCCGGCGGCGTCGTGCCGAACAGCTCCCAGGCGAGATCGAGCAGCCGGTCTGAATCGCAGAAGCGGCTCGCCAGCAGGAAGACGATCGCCTCTTCCGGCAGATCCTCGACCGGCACCTGCCCGGCGCTGCGATCATGAGCCTCGGGCAGACCGCTGTCGGAAATGACAGCATCCGCCGTGATCCGCATCCTGCCCTGCGGAGCGACCAGCCGCGTGCACCAGTTGCCGAAGCCGTCGCGATAGGCCCTGACCGGCACGGACGGCCTGATGCGCATGTAATCAGGCGTTTGGAGATCCGAGAACCGGCTGAAATGCACGTTCAGCATCAGGATCAGCGGGGTCGGCTGGGGAAAATCGTAGTCGAGCTCGTAGCCGATCCTGAGTTTCACGGAACTGCCTTCCGCGCGCCGCTGGCACGCTGGTGATGAGTGGCCCCCGGCCGCCTTCCATCAGCATGCACCTTTCGCGCCCTTACCGATACGGCTGAACGGTAGCTCCAATTCGCGCCGCTGCTGGCAATGATCACGCAGTCTCGCTTGCGATGGGCGCTTATGAGTCCTAAACCACGCGCGCGCCCGCCGCGGCGTGCCCTCGTCCGAGATCCGGAGATCACTCCCATGGCCTTCCTTGCCGACGCCCTCAAGCGCGTGAAGCCGTCTGCGACCATCACCATCACGCAGAAGGCACGCGACCTGAAAGCGCAGGGCAAGGACGTGATCTCGCTCTCCGTCGGCGAGCCCGATTTCGACACGCCCGACAACATCAAGGAGGCGGCCATCGCCGCCATCCGTCGCGGCGAGACCAAGTACACCCCCGTCTCCGGCATCCCGCAGCTGCGCGAGGCCGTGGCCCGCAAGTTCAAGCGCGAGAATGGCCTCGATTACAAGCCGAGCCAGACCATCGTCTCCACCGGCGGCAAGCATGTCATCTACAACGCCCTGCTCGCCACGCTGAACCCGGGCGACGAGGTCATCTGCGTCTCGCCCTACTGGGTCTCCTATCCCGAGATGGTCGCGCTCTGCGGCGGCACCCCGACCTTTGCCGAGACCAAGATCGAGAACGAGTTCAAGCTCCAGCCGGAAGAGCTCGAGCGCGCGATCACGCCCAAGACCAAGTGGGTGATCCTGAACTCGCCGTCGAACCCTTCGGGCGCCGCCTATAGCCGCGCCGAGATGAAGAAGCTCACCGATGTGCTGATGCGCCACCCCCATGTCTGGGTGCTCACCGACGACATGTACGAGCACCTCGTCTATGGCGAGTTCGAGTTCGTCACCCCGGCGCAGGTCGAGCCCGGCCTCTACGACCGCACGCTGACAATGAACGGCGTCTCGAAGTCCTACGCCATGACCGGCTGGCGCATCGGCTACGCGGCCGGCCCGCAGCATCTGATGAACGCCATGGACCTCGTCCAGGGCCAGCAGACCTCGGGCACCTCGGCGATCTCGCAATGGGCCGCCGTCGAGGCGCTGGATGGTCCGCAGGACCACCTACCCGTCTTCAAGAAGGCCTTCGAGCGGCGCCGCGACCTCGTCGTCTCGATGCTGAACCAGACCCGCGGCCTCGTCTGCCCGAAGCCCGAGGGCGCCTTCTACGTCTATCCCGACTGCTCGGCCCTGATCGGCAAGACCATGCCCAATGGCAAGGTCATCGAGACCGACGAGGACCTGGTCATGGGCATCCTGGAGGCGGAAGCCGTCGCCGCGGTGCACGGCTCCTCCTTCGGACTCGGCCCGAACTTCCGCATCTCCTACGCCACCTCGGACGAGAAGCTGGAAGAGGCCTGCCGCCGCATCCAGCGCTTCTGCGCCGAGCTGCGCTGAGCGACGCATGAACCCGCGCGGCCTGCCGCGACGGTCATTTCTGGCCGGGAGCCTCGTGCTCCCGGCTTCTTTCGTTCTGGCGCAGGTGCCGACCACCCTGGCGCCCCGGGAAGCGCTCGACGCGGCGCGCGCCGGCACCCTTCTTCTCATCGATATCCGCACGCCCGAGGAATGGCGCGACACCGGCCTGGCCCAGGGCGCGATCGCGCTAGACGTCGAGACGCCGGCCTTCGAGGTCCGGCTGGCCGGCCTGCGGCTGGACCATCGCGGCAAACGCATCGCCCTGATCGACCGCAGCGGCGCGCTCAGCGCCTCGACGCGCGACAAGCTCGCCGGCCGCGGCTTCCGCAACATCGTCGCGGTCCGCGGTGGCATGCTGGGGCCGAGCGGCTGGCTGGCCGAGAAGCTGCCGGTGGTGCCTTATCCCTGAGGCGCCGTCATGCTCGGGCTTGACCCGGGCATCACGCACACGGCTCAGCCGCCGCTCTGGTCCTTCAACAGATCCGGCCGCCTCTCCGCGGTGATCCGCTCGGCTTCCGCCCGCCGCCATTTCGCGATGCGGGCATGGTCGCCCGACAGCAGCGCTTCGGGCAGGCCGCGGCCTTCCCATTCGCGCGGGCGGGTGTAGTGCGGATACTCCAGCAGCCCGTTCTCGAAGCTCTCGTCCTCGCCCGAGAGTTCCTTGCCCATCACGCCGGGGATCAGCCGCACGCAGGCGTCGAGCAGGACCAGCGCCGCCATCTCGCCGCCCGAGAGGATGTAGTCGCCGATCGAGACCTCGGTCAGCCCGCGCCCCTCGATCACCCGCTCATCGACGCCCTCGAAGCGCCCGCAGACGATGACGACGCCCTCGCCCGCGACCCAGTCGCGCACCTGGCGCTGCGCCAGCGGCCGCCCCCGGGGCGACATCAGCAGCCGCGGACGCGTATCGCCGGCGGGAACGGCAGCGTCGATCGCCGCGCCCAGAACGTCGCAGCGCAGCACCATGCCCGCCCCTCCCCCGGCCGGATTGTCGTCGACATTTCGGTGCCGGCCGATGCCGTGGTCGCGGATCTGGTGCGTCTCCAGCGACCATAGCCCGCGCCGCAGCCCCTCGCCCGCGAGCGACACGCCGAGCGGCCCGGGGAATATCTCCGGATAGAGGGTGAGGACTGAGGCGCGGAACGGCATGGGGAACCTTACCGGACTGAAACTGGAAACGCGCCGTCATCCCGGGCGGAGCGCAGCGCAGACCCGGGATCCATGCCTGAACCGCTCCGGAATGGATCCCGGATCGGCGCGACTGACGCCGCTTGTCCGGGATGACGGCGCAGAGAACCGAACCGAACGAGACTCTAACCGAAGCGCAACGCCGGCAGCCGGTCCAGCGCGTTGAAATCCGTCGCGGCGGCGACGACGTTGTCATAAGCCGCGAAGTCCTCGGCGCCGAGCATGGTCAGCATCGCCACGGCCCGCATGCCGGCCCGCCGCGCCGCCTCGACGCCGTTGGGCGCGTCCTCGAAGACGAGGCAGGTCTCAGGCGCAACGCCCATCCGGCGCGCCGCCTCGACGAACATGTCCGGATGCGGCTTGCCGCGGAAACCCTGCGAGGGCGAGATCACCGTCGCGAATTCGGCGCGCAAACCGAGCGTATCGAGCACCAGCGCAATGTTCTCCGGCGGCGCGGCGGAGGCCACCGCCATCGGCACGCCGCAACTGCGGGCGCGCGCCATCAGCGGCAGCAGCCCCGGCAGCGGCGTGACATGGGGCCGGTAGATCTCGCGGTAGAGGGCCTCCTTGGCCTCGCCGAGCCGCGCGATCTCGTCCGGGCTGGCTCCGGGAAAATAGGGCCCGACGATCTCGCCGACCGCCATCCCGGCCGTGGTCCGGAAGAAGGCCGGCCGGTCGAAGGGCAGGCCGTGCGCGCGGTGCCAGTTCTCCCAGGCGTCGTCATGGAAGCGCATATTGTCGACGATGGTGCCGTCCATGTCGAAGATCAGCGCGCCGGCCGGCTGGCCCCAGGCCTTCGTGCTGGAGGGATTCGGCTCAGTCGTCATCGTCGGCCTCGAACAGCCCCTCGGGCGGAACCGCCTCGATCCGCCGGGCGGCGATGTCGATGCGGGGCGCGAAGGCCTTGGTGAAGGGCATCAGCACGGAGCGCCCGTCCGGCAGCAGGATGTCGAGCAGGTCGCCCGCGCCGTAATTGGCGACGGTGGTGACCGTGCCCAGGATCACGCCGTCCGGACCGACGACCGCGCAGCCGATCAGATCGGCCTGCAGGAACTCGTCCTCGTCCTCGGGGGCCGGAATCTGGTCACGCGCAACGTAGAGGTTGACGCCGTTGAGGCTCTCGGCCGCCTCGCGGCTGGTGATGCCCTTGAGGCGAGCGACCACGACCTCCTTGGCCGGGCGGATCTCGGCGATCTCGAAGCGTCGGCCCTTCTCGTCGGTCAGCGGCCCGTAATCGGCGATCGCCAGCGGATCGCCGGTGAAGGCCTTGATCCGGACCTCGCCCTTGATGCCATGCGCGGCGCCGATGACGCCGAGCAGGATGAGATCGTCGTCAGCGGCCATGCGCCCCCTCCTCGAGAAGAGGTGCGGCCGTCATGCTCGCCCCTGTGGCGAGCATCCACGACTTGAACTCAGGTCGCGACCAGCGAAGACGTGGATGGTCGGGACAAGCCCGACCATGACGAACGGCATCGCGAGCCTGAGGCTGCATCACGCCTCGGCTTCGGCCGGAGCGGCGCTCTTCTCGGCCTTGGCGGCGGCGCGCTCCTTGGCCTTCTCGCCGGGCTCGGCCTTCTTCGGGTTGTTGCGGGCCGGGCGCTTGGCGAGGCCGGCGGCGTCCAGGAAGCGCAGCACGCGGTCGGTCGGCTGGGCGCCCTTGGCGAGCCACTCCTTGGCCTTCTCGACGTCGAGCACGACGCGCTCCGGCGAATCCTTCGCCTTCATCGGATCATAGGAGCCGATCTTCTCGATGAAGCGGCCATCGCGCGGCGAGCGGGCATCGGCGACGACGATGCGGTAGTACGGGCGCTTCTTGGCGCCGCCACGGGTCAGGCGGATCTTGAGGGACATGCGCGTTCTTCCTTGGTTTTTGAACGTTTTGGGCGTTGCGGTGGGAAATCAGGGCTTGTTGTCTTCGACCAGCTGGTCGATCGCGGCCCAGGGATCGTCCTTCATGCCCGTCGAGGTGAAGATCTCGAGATCGATCGAGCCGTCTTCCAGCACGTCGATCTCCCAATATTCACCCGGCGCATGCACGAGGAAGGAGAAGGCGTCGTCGCGATAGGACGACGTCTCATAGGACAGGTTGGCCTCGTCGAGACGGGCCTTGACCTGCTTGAACACGTCGAACATGCCGACGCGCATTTCGGTGGGCTTGGTCACTTCTTCTTGCCTCCGAAGGGGTTGGAGCCCCCCAGCCCCGGCAGGCCGCGGCCCGGCTGGCCGCCGAGACCCGGCAGCTTCGGCATCATCCCAGCCGGCGGCGTCACGCCCTTGGGCAGGCCCGGGAAGCCGCCCGGAGGCAGCCCCGGCATGCCGCCGCCCGCGCCGAGCTGCTTCTGCAGTTCGGCGAGCTGGGCCGGATCCATCTTCGAGGGGTCGGGCATGCCGGGCGGCAAGCCGCCGCCGCCGATGCCGAACATCTGGCCGAGCTTGCCGAGCATGCCGCCCTTCTGCTTGCTCATCGCCTTCATCATGTCGGCCATGCCGCGATGCATCTTGAGCAGCTTGTTGATCGCCTCGGGGCTCGTGCCGGAGCCGGCGGCGATCCGCTTCTTGCGGCTGTTCTTGAGCAGGTCCGGGTTCTTGCGCTCGGCCGGCGTCATCGAATCGATGATCGCGATCTGGCGGCGGATCATCTTGTCGTTGACGCCGGAATTCGCGAGCTGGCCCTGCATCTGCTTCATGCCGGGCAGCATGCCCATCACGCCGCCGAGACCGCCCATCTTCTCCATCTGCTGGAGCTGCATGCGCATGTCGGCGAGGTCGAAATTGCCCTTGGCGAGGCGCTGCGCCAGCGCCTGGGCCTTGTCGGCATCGACCGTCTCGGCCGCGCGCTCGACCAGGCTGACGATGTCGCCCATGCCGAGGATGCGGTTGGCGACGCGGGACGGGTGAAAATCCTCCAGCGCATCGATCTTCTCGCCCGTGCCGACGAGCTTGATCGGCTTGCCGGTGACGGCGCGCATCGAGAGCGCCGCGCCGCCGCGGGAATCGCCGTCCATGCGGGTCAGCACGATGCCGGTCAGCCCGACGCGGGCATCGAAGGCGCGCGCCGTGTTGACGGCATCCTGGCCAGTCAGCGCGTCGGCGACGAGCAGCACCTCGTGCGGGTTCGTCGCCGCCTTCACCTCGGCGACCTCGGCCATCAGCGTGTCGTCGAGCGTGACGCGGCCGGCGGTGTCGAGCATCACCACGTCGTAGCCGCCAAGACGGGCGGCCTCGATCGCGCGCCGCGCGATCTGCACGGCCGACTGGCCGGCGACGATCGGCAGCGTCTCGACGCCGACCTGCTTGCCGAGGATGGCGAGCTGCTCCATCGCCGCCGGGCGGCGCGTGTCGAGCGAGGCCATCAGGACGCGCTTCTTGGCACGGTCGGTCAGGCGCTTGGCGATCTTGGCGGTCGAGGTCGTCTTGCCCGAGCCCTGCAGACCGACCATGAGCACCGGCACCGGCGGCACGGCGTCGAAGGTGATGCCCTCGCCGTCGCCGCCGAGCATGTCGATCAGCGCGTCGTTGACGATCTTGATGACCTGCTGGCCGGGCGTGACCGACTTCAGCACCTCGGCGCCGACGGCCCGCTCGCGGACCTTGTCGGTGAAGCTGCGGACGACCTCGAGCGCGACGTCGGCCTCGAGCAGGGCCTTGCGCACCTCGCGCAACGCGGCGTTGACGTCCTCCTCGGTCAGCGAACCCCTGCGGGTCAGCCCGGAGAGGATGCCTGATAGCCTGTCGCTCAGAGTGCCGAACATGCGGACCTGCTTGCTTGCCTTCAGGGACCGGCATCGCGAAGCCTCATCGCCAAACGGTTTCGCGCCCGAGGGCGCGGACGCGCTGTCGGGCGTTGACCTCCGGGCTCGTGAAGCCGCGAGGCGGCCCGGTCGGCGGATGCGGTCTCGACGATGTCGGCGAAACGGATGACGCGGTTAAAGCGGCAGATTGTGGCGAAAGTCAAGGTTGGCGCCCTGCCGGCAGCAATCTCGCCATGATGGGACGCTAGCGGCGCGGACACCCCAGCGATGCCGGACCCATCCTCGCTCATGCGCCCTCTTCTCTTGATTGCCGCCCTCGCCCTCCTCGCCGCCGGCTGTGCCTCCGAGCCGCGCCGCGAGACGCCGCTCGATCCCCGCGCCGCCGCACGCCTGGAAGCCGTCACGCTCGATCCCGCGGAGGCCGGCCGCATCTTCAACGCCTACCGCGCCAGCCAGGGCCTTGGGCCTGTCAGGCTCGACCCCACACTGATGGCCATGGCCCAGCGCCAGGCCGACGCCATGGCGCGCGCCAACACGCTCTCGCATGACGCCGCCGGCAGCTTCACGTCCCGCGTCCATGCCGCCGGCCTCGATGCGGCGCGGGCGGCGGAAAATCTCGGCGGTGGCTACTATTCGACCGAGGAAGCCTTCTCCGGCTGGCGCGCCTCGTCGGGCCATGACGCCAATCTGCGCATGAAGGAAGCCACCCGCTTCGGCATCGCGCTGGCGAAGGACCCGCAGACGCGCTACCGCGCCTGGTGGGCGCTTGTCGTGGCGGGCGAACCGGAGAAGCGCGTCGAGATGTCGGCCGGGCCCGTCGGCTGGTTCGGCTCGAACCGGCCGACGCGCTGACTATGACACCGGAGCGATGGCCATGATCGTTAGCAAGCTCACCAGCAAGGCACGGACGACGATTCCACACGAGGTCCGCGAGGCGTTGGGTCTTCGGAACGGTGATCAAATCGCCTATGCGGTCGAGAGAGATCGCGTCGTCATCACCAAGGCATGCGAGATGCAGACCGAATCGCCTCTAGCGACCTTTGACGAATGGGGCAGCGCAGCAGACTGCAAGGCCTATCGAGGGTTGTGAGCAGATAGACGTCGTCTGAACTGGCTCCCTTTACAAACCGCTGCGGTTGGGGATGGCTCGCCCGGCGCCACTGGAAACAGCCTCATGACCTTCGAAACCTGGGCTGCCTTCGCCGCCGCCACCGCCGTCCTGCTCGTCATTCCCGGCCCGACGATCCTCCTCGTCGTCTCCTATGCGCTCGGCCAGGGCTGGCGCACGGCGCTGCCGACGGCGGCCGGCGTCGCGCTCGGCGACTTCACGGCGATGACGCTCTCCATGCTCGGCGTCGGCGCCCTGCTGGCAACCTCGGCCACCGTCTTCACCGTGCTGAAATGGGCGGGCGCGGCCTATCTCGTCTGGCTCGGCATCAAGCTCTTCCGCGCCGGCGGCACGCTCGACGCCAGCCCGCGCGAGGATGCCGTCTCGTCGCTCAAGATGCTCGGCCATGCCTGGTTGGTCACGGCGCTGAACCCCAAGAGGCTCACCTTCTTCGTCGCCTTCCTGCCGCAGTTCCTCGATCCGAAGGCCGATTTCTGGACGCAGATGCTGATCTTCGAGGCGACCTTCGTGACGCTCGCCGCCGTCAACGCCTTCGGCTACGCGCTCATCGCCTCCCGCGCCCGCGCCATCGTCAGCAGCCCGCGCGCCATCCGCGCCATCAACCGGACCGGCGGGACCCTGCTGATCGGGGCCGGCATCGCGACGGTGGCGATGCGCACCGGCACGCGCTGAAGGCGAAACGATCATGACGGCCCGCGACACCGCCACGCTCGATTTCTACGCCGCCGAGGCGCAGGCCTATGCGGGTCGCTCCCGCGAAGCCGAGCATGCCCGCATCGCCGCTTTCGCCGCAGCGCTCCCGCCCGGTGCCCGCGTGCTGGAACTGGGCTGCGGCGGCGGTCACGACAGCGTCGCGCTGCTCGACAGCGGCCTCGACCTCGTCGCCACCGACGGTTCCCCGGAACTGGCCGAGCAGGCGAGCCGGCGTCTCGGGCGGCCGGTCGGTGTGCTGCTCTTCGAGGACATCGACGCGACCGAAGCCTTTGACGGTGTCTGGGCCAATGCCTGCCTGCTGCACGTGCCCCGCGCGGCGCTGCCCGGTATCCTCGCGCGCATCCACCGGGCGCTGAAGCCCGGCGGCCTGTTCTATGCCAGCTTCAAGTCAGGCACGGCCGAGGGGCGCGACCGCTTCGGCCGCTACTTCAACTATCCCTCGCCGGACTGGCTGCGGTCCGCCTACGGCCCCGAGGGCTGGCAGAGCCTCGACCTCCGCGAGGAGATCGGCGGCGGCTATGACGGCGAGCCGACGCCCTGGCTTCATGTCACCGCGATCAAGGGCACCGCGGTCAAGGGCGTGGCGGTCAAGCGACCGTGATCCGCATCGGCTTGACCCGCGGCGGCGCAAACCCACCTTCTGCGGCATGAACCGCCGCAAGCTCCTCACCCTCCTCGGAATTCCCGCCCTGCTCGGCACCGGCAGCGCCGCCTGGGCCTCGATCTCGCGCTCGCGCAATCCCTATTACCAGGGCCCCGTGACTGAGAACTTCAATGGAACCGTCTTCACCGACGGCCGCCCCGTGACAAAGGGGCTCGCCGACGTGCTGAAATGGCAGACCTCGAAGCGCGATCGCGAAGCGTTTCCCGAGAGTTATCCGACGCCGCCGCAGGACCGCCCGCCCGCCCGCGTCGAGGGCGTCCGCATCGTCCATCTCGGCCACGCCTCCTTCCTCTACCAGATCGGCGGTCTCAACCTGCTGATCGACCCGGTCTATTCGCTGCGCGCCAGCCCGCTCAGCTTCATCGGTCCGCGCCGCGTCAACGAGCCGGGCGTCGCCTTCGACGACCTGCCGCGCATCGACGCGGTGCTGATCACGCACAACCATTACGACCATCTCGACATCGAGACGCTGGCGCGGCTGCACGAGCGCGACCGGCCGCGCATGATCATGCCGCTCGGCAACGACACCATCGTCAGGGCCCGCATTCCGGAAGCCCGCGCAGAGGCGCATGACTGGTCGGCTCGCTTGTCCCTGTCCGACCGCGTGAGCACCACCCTGGTTCCAAGCTACCACTGGTCGGCGCGCGGCGCCTTCGACCGGCGCATGGCGCTCTGGTGCTCCTTCGTGCTGGAGGGCGGCGGCGCCCGCATCTTCCACATCGGCGACACTGGCTACCATGACGGCTCGCTCTACCGTCGCCTCGGTTCCGAACTCGGCCCCTTCCGCCTCGCGGTCCTGCCGATCGGCGCCTATGAGCCGCGCTGGTTCATGCGCGACAACCACATGAACCCGGAGGAAGCCGTTCAGGTCATGCTGGCACTGCGCGCAGAAGCGGCGCTGGGCCACCATTGGGGCACGTTCCAGCTGACCGACGAGGGCATCGAACGTCCGCCGGCCGCTCTGTCTGCGGCACTCGCAGCCGCCGGCCTGCCCGAGGAGCGCTTCCGCGCGATGCGGCCGGGTCTCAGCTGGCAGGCCTGAGCTTGCAGACTTGGACAGGAGCGAGTGATCAGCGCGGCTGGACGTAGACGTTGATTTCGAGATTGGGGTCGGCCGGATCGGTGAGATCCCCGACATATTCCTCGAGGAACGCGTCCTTCACCGTGATGCTCTTGGCCTCGAGATAGGCCGTGATCGTCTCATAGGTCGAGTCGATGTCGTCATAGGGCGCGACATGGACGAAGCGCAGCGAGGGCCCGGCCGGCGTCAGCCCCGGGCGCACGCCATTGCCGAAGGTGGCGTTGCGCTCGCCCTCGGGCGCAGGACCGACCGGCAGCATCGCCTCGTAGCGGAAGCCATTGTCGTCGGTCTCCAGGAACAGCGTCAGCGGCCGTCCGGCGACCGGCAGGCGCGCACGCTCGGCCTCCTGGCGCAACACGCGGAAGCTCTCGGCCAGCCGCTTGAAACCCTCGTCCCAGCTCGCAGCCCCCGAAAGCTTGAGCACCGGCTTGGCCACCAGCAGCACCTCGTCGACATCGCTCTGGTCGCCGCGCTTGCCGGCGAGCGTCGCGTTCGGGTCGAGCACACCCGTTCGCTGCTGCAGGGTCGGCGGCTGCACGGGCTGGACGGGACCGGGCGCGGGCAGGGTCGGCGGCGGCTGCACGGGCTGCGGCTCCAGCGGAACCTGCGGCGTCGGGGCAGGCCGGACAGGCTCCGGCGTCACCGGAAGCGTCGGGGCCGGCGCCGGCTGGACCGGCTGCGGGCCGGGAACGGGCTCGGGAACGGCTGTCGGGGGCGTCGGCGCGGGAGCGGGCTGCACCTGGGCAGGCACGGGCTGGGCCG
>FWWL01000495.1_pt1 | contig 108832 bp, 125 predicted proteins | sample 2228331 | NCBI WGS metagenome assembly FWWL01 (sample SAMEA103939775, study PRJEB20133) | metagenome | reverse complement strand
CTGCTTCTTTGTTTTTTATTTTTTTATCAGTAAAATTTCTTTATTGATCTGGTGTCTCGGTATACTTTCCTGAGAGTTTTATCTCAAAATGGATGGTTATTTTTGGCAGGTGAAAAAAGCAGATGAGATTGATAAAGGCGGTCATTTTTTTTCTTTCGCTGTTTTTTTTGCTCTACTTATTTTTTTCTTTCACAAGAGAGAAAGAACCTGTTTACGATGTTGTGGTCTCATCGTATCCTATATACCTAATCACAATGGAGCTGGTTGATGGAACAGGGATAAGTGTTTATCTCATGCTTCCTCCAGGAATGAATTCACATACCTATGAGCCGTCTTTTTTTGACTCTTTGATGATTGCTCGTGCAAGATTGTTTATTTTTACTGATGAGAACTTCGAGGTCTGGGCAAAAAAGTTGAGTGCTGGGATAGGTAAGAAAGAAGTAGCACAAGCAGATTTAGGTATAGATTACATTTACACTGAAGGAGTTTACGATCCACATGTCTGGCTTTTACCTCAAAATGCTAAACTGATGGCGCGTAATATCGCTGGCTCACTAATGGCTTATTTTCCCGAGCATCAAGATAAGATAAGTGTGAATTTGATGCTATTTTATGAGAAAATGGATAGCTTGCATGATGAATACTCAAGGGGATTGTCAAACTGCAACAAGACTGAGATAATAGTACTGCATCCTGCGTATGGTTACATGAGCAGAGAATACAATTTTGTCCAGGTTCCTCTTGTGAAGAGTTTTGAGCCTCAGGCAGAAGTGTCTTTTAGCAGGATGAAGGAATTGATTGATAGTACAAAGTCTAAAGGCATAAAGTATGTTTTTTCTGAGCCACTCGTTTCAAGTGCTGTGGTTCATTCTCTTGCGCGCGAAGCAGGCGCAGAAGTGCTTGAGCTTAACCCTATGGAATCATACTTAAAAGAGGATTTTGAAAAAAGGGTTGAATACGAAACGCACATGAAAAACAATCTGGTGTTGCTTAGAAAAGCTCTCGAATGTGGTGAGTGAATGAGCGAAAAAAAAAGCGTAGTTGAGTTTGAGAGGGTCTGGTTTGGTTATCGTGGTGAGTATCTTCTGGAAAACATAAGCTTCAGCATAGCTGAAGGCGACTTTGTAGCCATACTTGGGCACAACGGCGCTGGAAAGACCACTCTAATCAAGCTGGCTCTTGGATTGTTAAAGCCGAGCAAGGGAATGATAAACATTTTTGGTAAGAACATAGATGAGTTTACGGAATGGAACAGATTGGGTTATCTACAGCAGTCATTTCAGGAGCTTAATTTAGATTTCCCTGCAAACGTTGAGGAAATAGTGCTTCTCGGTAGGCTTGGGCGCAAGAATCGTTTATTCAAGTACTTTGATGCAGAAGATTATGCAAAAGCGAAGCATGCAATGGAGCTGGCAGGAGTATATGGATATAGGTATAAGCTTTTGAGCGAGCTGTCTGGGGGTCAGAGGCAGAAAGTGTTTCTTGCAAGAGTGCTTGCGAACGAACCAGAAGTTCTATTTCTCGATGAGCCTACCAACAATCTTGATTTTAAGTCGCAGACAGAGTTTTTTCAGCTTCTCAAGGCGTTGGCTAATGACCAGAAAAAGACAATAGTCCTGATATCTCACGATATCGGTCAGATACTCAACTATGCTAACAGAGTTTTTGTGGTGAACAGACGCGTTGTGCTATCTGGCAAACCGGAAGAGTTTGATGTAAGGATGCTGTGGAGTGTAACTGAACAGGTATGAGGTGAGCCCGTGTTTGAGATTTTTTCATATACATTTTTCCAGAAAGCACTTCTGGTAACTCTTGCAGTAGCCGTAGCATGTGCCAATTTAGGGATATTTCTGATACTGAGAAGACTAACCTTGATAGGAGATGGCCTGAGCCACATAGCTTTTGGCGGTGTAGCTCTGGGGTTTTTTCTTGCAGTAGCACCATTTGAAATAGCACTCATTTTTTCTTTGGCAATGGCATACCTAATAGTGCTTTTACGTGATTACTTTAAGGTCAAGAGCGATGTCGCATTGGGTATCGTTTTCTCTTCTTCGCTCGCACTCGGTATAGCTCTAATTAGTATAAGCGTGGGCTTCAAGGCAGACATTCACACTTATCTCTTTGGCAACTTGGTAGCCATAAGCGATTATGATGTTATCTTAGCATGTTTTTTTTCTCTTGCAGTTTTGTTGTTTATTCTCTGGAAGAAAAACGAGCTGATGGTTCTTTCTTTAGATGAGGAAGCTGCTAAACTTCAAGGGGTAAATGTAGAAAGGCTGAACAGATTTTTGGTACTAGTGACTGCACTGATGACGGTAATGACGATGAAAGTCGTTGGAACACTTCTTGTTTCTGCTTTTCTGATACTTCCTGCTGCTACAGCACTTCAGGTTTCGCGTTCTTTTACCCAGGCAATGATAAGCAGCACTTTTTTTTCAGTTGTTAGTGTTTTACTCGGTATAATGGTTGCTTCTTTTGTTGATGTTTCTCCCGGTTCTGCTATAGTTTTGAGCGGGATTCTTTTTTTTGTCTTTGCAGGTTTGGTAAAGCGTTTTGCCTGACAAGTGCAAAAATTGTTGTTTTTTCATGTGTGAAAAGATAAGTTATCCACTACTTTTCACCGCTGTAATGATCCAAGAAGAAGTCTAGAGCTCCGTAATTAGGTAGTTCGAGCTTTAACCTAAGTTGGTAGAAGACATCATCCAGGTCAGGGTAGTTGTAAGGGTTTGAAGGAAGTTTTACTCTGAACACCCTGTGAATGTTGAAGAGAGCTACTTGATCTATGATATAGAATTCTTTTGGGTCGAGTGCCCAGAGTAAGAGCGAGAGCGGGCTTATGTCTGTTATGTTTTTTGAATCCTCTAACTCTTCAAATCTGCTTTTTAGTGAGTCTACTTTAGGTGAGAAAAATGCATCATAGAGAAATTCTGATATCCCCGCTAGCTCTTTATCGCCGTAATGAAAGTAGTGTGTATCACGTATTCCAATCTGATATGTGTCTTGATCGTCAAACTTGTCCAAGTAGTGCAATAGCTTTAGCTTTGAACTGTCTTCTATGTGCATCAACTCTACGATATCTTTTTTTTCTTGGATATCGATCTGGCCGCATGCAATCAGCTTGAAGATGCTGATTACATCTTCTACGAGCAGGCCTTTTTTTCTCTCTTTAATCAATACTCCTTTAAGCAGATTCATGAATTCTGAGGTTTGCGCTGTTTGTTTTTCTCTTGTTGAATAGTCTAGTTTCTTCGACGATTCTTTTAATTCTTGGTCAGCGATCAGAAGAATCTTTTTTTTACTTTCTAAGATTTCGTTTAATATCCTAGAATTGATCCTTGCTCGCATTCCTCTATCCATATGGCCCTTTCCTCAAATGATTAATATAATGTATAATGCCACTGCATAAAAGATAAGTTTAAAAATAGATACTAGATAATAAGGAATTTCAAATTGTATATTTGTCTAGTTGTAAGGATTCTACGAAGAGATACTTTAAACTAGTGTACTGCCAGTTAGTTGCTTAAGTTTAAGATTATGATATAAAGAGGTGTTTAATATGGATGGGAACAGCAGGAAGGCTAATGCAGATTGGCTAAAGAATAGGTTGAGTGTTATAGATTTTGAATTATCCAGATTTGAAGAAGAATACATAAGCAGGATTAAGATGGCCGTCATAAGCGAAATACGTAGTGTTCGTGTTCTTGATACTGTAAAAATGTACGAAGAGCTGGTAGGATACAGTGTTGCATCTCAGGATGATCGTGAATTAATTCAAAAGATAGAAGAGCTGAAAATGAGGATACTGTTATATTTGCTTTCAGATGTTCCAGTGGTTTTATCGTCTCCGCTCACTCAGGGCGAACGCGCACTTTCGGGTCTATTGGACAGATATCCTGAAGATGTCACGGAGTCTCTTCTTCTTGTGGTTTTTTCTGGTTTGAGGGAAATTTCAAGACAACTGGAACTAAGTCAAAAGACAGAAGCAACTAAGTTCAGTATAGAAAAAATCGCGCTAAAGTTTTCTGCGCTTAAGGTGTTGCTGCATAATTACTACAAACTAGATCCTCAGTATTTCAACGGAAGAGAAAAAGAGCTTTTGCTCCAGATGAGAGCCCAGCAAAAGGGCATTACAAAAGATTCCAAGGAATTTAAGGTATACGTGGAATCTCTTAAGACAAGAGACAGGAAGCTCATACTCAAAGGAATCACTTTATTGATAAATAAAGCGTTTGCTTCTTCTGAGAACTCTATAGGTGTTGAGCAGAAAGAGCTTCATTTAATTTACACACATCTTTTGGATGCTCTTTCATCACTTCCCTTTAAGAAGGATGATCGGGGCAACTATGTGATGAGATCATCTCTTCTGCTTGAGTTGCTTGAGACTCTTAATTCATTGCTTGAAGAAGTTCTCAAAAAGTTAGATAACGTAGCTTTTCACTCCGGTAAGCTGAAGAGGCTTGTAGATGTTATGATTATCATCAGCGAACGCTTAAATGAGGACTACAAATTGCTTGATGAGTACACTAGACAGAAGCTTGAGCTTTTGTGCCAGAATATCAATGCCAACCTTCATGCGAGTAAGATGAAGCAGATAGTCAAGGAGCTGCCTGTCAATACTTTTAAGCTGAGTGTTCAACCCATTGCTAATGAAAAAAGGATGAGTAATGTCCAAAGGAAGCAAGGTGAAAAAAGGCAGTTGAGCTGAGCAAAAATATAAACCTCATCACGCAATGCTTATTCAATTAGCGTGGTGAATGGAATGGTAAATAAACTGAGGGTTGCTTTGGCTCAGATGCGCGTTTCTATCGATAAACACGATAACTATATGAAAGCAGAGCGCATGGTTGCCCTGGCTGCTAAAAAAAACGCAGAAATAATCTGCCTTCCGGAGCTATTTACTACCATATACTTTCCACAATATGAGATGTTTTCAGAGGATTGTAGAGAGTCTGTTCATGGGGAAACCGCAGAGCTGCTTTCAGAGCTTGCCAAGAAGTACGGTATTGCAATTGTCGGCGGTTCAATATACGAGAGGTATCGCTCAAAAGGCTTCAACACTTCTCTTGTTTTCGATGCGGATGGTACTCTAGTAGGAAAATACAGAAAAGTCCACATCCCTCACGACCCGTGCTTTTACGAGAAGAACTATTTCTACGAAGGAGATCTTGGTTATAGAGTTTTCTCTACTTCTGCTGGAAAGATTGGCGTTTTGATATGCTATGACCAATGGTTCCCTGAGCCAGCACGTGCTCTTGCGTTAGGAGGTGCAGATGTAGTTTTTTATCCTACTGCTCTAGGCACATTTGATGGTACACACAACCAGAAGAAAGAGTGGATTGATGCTTGGAAGACGATGATGAGGTCACATGCAATTGCAAACGGAGTTTGCGTAGTGGCAGTCAACAGAGTAGGCATAGAGGATGCGATCAGGTTCTTTGGTCATTCTTTTGTCTGCGACGGCTTCGGAAAGGTAATTGAAGATTGTGGAGAAACTGAGAAATTGCTGACTGCGGAAGTGGATTTAGATTATGGAAAGCGTGTAAGAGAAGAATGGGGCTTCTTGAAGAACAGAGTCCCCTGGAGTTACTCAACGCTGACTGATCAGGCGGTGAAGAAATGAGGTTTCCAAAGGATTTGGGTTACGTGATGCTACCTGAGTTTGAGCTACATGAAGCTACTTGGCTGTCATGGCCAAAGAATCGTCTCACTTTTCCCGGCGAGATACTGCGTGATGTCGAAAGGATATACTGCGAATTGGTTACTTTGCTTAGTTCAAGCGAGAAGGTATACTTGTTGGTTGATTCTCTTGATGATGAGGTTAGAGTATCAAAAATGCTTGAATTTGCAGGGGCAGATATGAGCAAGATTTTTTTCTATCGAATCAAGTCAGAAGACGTTTGGACAAGAGACTACTGTCCTACTTTCATAGTCAACAGATCTGGTGCATCTCTTGGAGCAGTAAAGTGGGTATTCAATGCATGGGGATCTAAGTACAGCGACTTGTTAGAAGATGATATTGCAGGAAGAAATGTGGCGAATGCTAGCGGAGCACAAGTTTTCTTTTCCAGATTGGTTCTAGAAGGTGGTTCTTTGGAAGTAAATGAACACAAGGTTCTGATGACCACCGAGCAGGCAGTACTTAATGAAAACAGAAATCCTGGGCTTTCCAGAGAGAAACTCGAGGAAGAGCTAAAGAATTATCTTGGAGTTGAGAAAGTTGTGTGGCTCAAGAAAGGCTTGCTTGGAGACGATACTGACGGTCACATCGACAATGTAGCGCGCTTTTGTGAGGGAAATGCAATTGTGTATTCTCAGAGCAGATGTAACGATGAGAATAGAATCAGGATGGAAGAGAATGCTAGGATATTGAGAGAAGCTTTTGAAGGCGAGTATGAGCTCTTGGAGCTATATCTACCTTCTATAAAGGGAGATGCTGTTTTACCAGCGAGCTATGCAAACTTCTACATATGCAATAAGATGGTTCTCTTACCTATTTACAATGATAGGAATGATACGCATGCAATAGATGTGTTGAGTAGTGTTTTTAACAAGAGAGAAATCATTCCGTTAGAATGCTCATCACTGGTCAGTGGTTATGGGAGCATTCACTGTGTAACGCAGCAGGTACCAAGAGTAGCTTAGGTTAAAATAAATGTATCTGTATAATGTTCTTAGTGTGGTATGAATATGAGGGATTACGTCCCGAAGTGTATGAGTACTCAGCACCCTGATAATGTCCATCCACCATTTTTTTCTACCTCTTTTGAAATGAGCAGCGAAGACGAGGTACAAGAAGCATATTACGTTTTCTCCCATCTGAAAGCAGATGAACAGATGTGGGACTCTGAAGGAAAGGAAGTCGATAATTATGTAGTGAGGAAACTGCTGAGCAAGTATGGGGATTTTTTTCAGGAACATGTATTGGGAGAAGAGGTTTTTATAACCTACAGGGTGCCTAATCCCACAGTAGAAAAAGCGGAAGCAAAGATATTACTGGAAACGCTTGAGAGCATCCCGCGTGCTTTCGACAGTTCCAAGTTGTTCTATCAGAGAGAAATCGTTCCTGTTTTTGAAGTGATACTACCAATGACGAGCTCTCACTATGAAATAGACAGAGTTTATAGTTACTATAAAGATGTAGTGGTTGGAAAAGGCAAGTGGAAAATCGGAGTAGAAAAGATCATGGTCTCAGATTGGATAGGTGAATTCAAGCCTGAAGATATAAATGTTATTCCTTTGTTTGAAGAGAAAGAGAAGATACTAAATGCAGACGAGATAATCCGTAATTATCTGAAAGATAAAGATTTTGATTACATGAGGGTTTTTCTCGCCAGGTCAGATCCTGCTCTCAATTACGGCAATCTGAGTGCAGTTCTGATGAATAAGGTCGCTCTTTACAGACTTCACAAGTGTTCGAAAGAGATAGGTGTAAAGATGTTTCCGATTATAGGTGTTGGTTCTCCTCCATTTAGGGGCAACATGAGACCTGATACTGTGGATCAGCTCATAGAAGGGTACCCCAGCGTGCATACTTTTACTATACAATCTTCATTCAAATACGATAACAACGTCAGCGATGTTCAAAGAGCGATAGCGAAACTAAAAGAAAAGAAGTTTGCATCTCCGATAGTTGCTGATGATCCTGTTTACATTGAGATAATTGAAAAGTATTCCAACGAATATGCAAATCAGATAAGAAGGCTTGCCAGAGTAATAAACAATATTGCGAAATTCGTTCCAAAGCGCAGGAAACGAAAACTGCATGTTGGTCTATTTGGCTATTCGAGAGAGTCCAAAGATATAAAGCTTCCAAGGGCTATTTCTTTTACGGCATCGATGTACTCTCTGGGTGTTCCTCCTGAGCTTTTGGGGATAAATGCGCTAGATGAATCAGATATCCACGAGATAAAAAAGGTCTACAAGAATTTTGATTATGATCTGAGGTGTGCTTTAAGGTATTTCAACCCTCACAGTCCTTTTGTTCCTGAGTCAGTAAAGAAGAGAATAGATGATATGGTAGTAGATTATGATTTTGACAAGGCGCATTTTTCTGTCACAAACGAGATAATTAAAGCTGTGAAAAAAGGAATATACGATAATCTTCACGAGCATATTCTCAGAGCTGCAAGCATAAGAAAATTCTTAGGTTAAATCTAATATCCTCTTGGCACAAGAATTATAAACTCTATTCACTATAAAAATTATACTAATTTCTATGGGTGTTTTTATGCAAGACATTGTAGGAAAGCTTGCACCAGATTTTGAGCTGGAAGACATGGAAGGTAAGAGATACAAGCTGAGCGACTACAGGGGTAGGTGCGTGATTTTATATTTCTATCCCAAGGATGATACTCCCGGCTGTACTATTGAGGGAAAAGAATTTTCTGAGATGTTGGATAAATTTCTTGAAAAAAACGCGGTAGTATTTGGGATAAGTGCAGATGACAGTGTTTCGCACAAGAAATTCTGCGATAAATATGGTTTGAGAGTTACTCTCTTGAGTGATACAGATAAAAAGGTGTTGAATAGTTATGGCGTTTTGAATAAGAAAAAGATGTTTGGGAAAGAATCAATTGGGATCTCAAGAACAACTTTTCTCATAGATGAGCATGGTTTTGTTGAAAAGGTATGGAAAGATGTAAACCCACTTGGCCATGCCAAAGAGGTATATAATTATTTGTGCACAAAGAGAGAAGATGAAAAGTGTTCATGCTAGAGAGGTGAGAATTATGGATACGCAGTTATTGAAAAAGTTCAACGAGCAGATGAATCACGAGCTCTATGCAGCATATCTCTATCTTTCTATCTCCGCGTACTTCGAATCCCTTTCGTTTCGGGGCTTAGCAAAGTGGATGAGACATCATGCAGAAGAAGAGCTCAAGCATGCAATGAAGATATATGATCATTTGATAGACCGTGATTTGAAGGTAGAGTTCCCTTCAATTGCCGGAGTGGAAAACAATTGGAAGACGCCTTACGAAGCAGTTAATGCAGCATTTCTCCACGAAAAAAAGGTTACAAAGTTGATAAACGATCTCTACCACTTGGCCAAAGAGGTAAAGGATCCTGCAGCTGAGCAGTTCTTGCATTGGTTCATTGAGGAGCAGGTCGAAGAAGAAGACGTTACAAGGACGATGTCAGAGAGAGTCAAGCTTGCAGGAGATAATTCTGCTGCACTACTCATAATTGACAGCGAAGCGGGAAAGCAGGAAGACCACGATTAGTTTTTTAATTTTTTTAATCTGTTTTTTCTTAAAGTGATTAAAATTAGGTTAGCTTTAGCTATTTTATCTGGGCTCGTAGCTCAGTGGCAGAGTGCCCGCTTGGCGTGCGGGAGGCCGGGGGTTCAAATCCCTCCGAGTCCACTAATCTAGTTCGAGTATTTCCTTTATGTATTCTTCTGTTTTTTCTTCCTCTGAAAATATATCTAGTAGTGTTCTCCAAGATATTTTTTGCTCGAGTTGGTTTTTTTCTACGATGCTTTTTATGACAAGATACATTATGTTTTCTTTTTTTCCACTCCTCAATTCGTGAAGTTCTTCTATTTTCTTGCTTATTTCTTCTTTTTCCAACCTGTTTTCTATTTCTAGATAAAGATTATCATCTCTTTGGAAATTCTCGATTTCACTGAGAGACAGTGTTTCACCTTGCTTAAGTGTTCCTCTTAGTACTATTTTTACAGCAGCTTTTTCAGAACTGATCTCTGATATTATTTCTTGAATTTTTTGCTTTACCTCGAGTAAGGTCGCATCACTGAATTCGATTGATTTAAACAAAAATGTCCGCGAGTTAATCTTTTCGAATGAATGTTCTCCAGTAAGTGTGTCATATACTAAAAAGCCTTTTTTTCCCTGTTCTTCTTCTTTTAGCTGGGTCAATACTGTAGAACCAGGTATTAGTAGCTCTTTTTTGTCATGCACTTTAAACTTCTGGTACTTATGGTAGTGTCCGCATACGTATAGGTCAAAGCCTTTTGGGAGGTCTTCTAGGCTCATGACGCCTTCTAGATTCACAGGTGTTAATTCTTTTATTGTTTGGTGAAACATGAAGATGTTGAAATGGTCCTCGAGGGGTTTTACAGACAAAAGCTTTAAGGCTTCTTGGGTTAGGTCTTCAGGTACTCCCTGCATGCCACTTATGGAAATTTTTTCTCCTCTTTTGGCGAATGTTTTGGTTTTGTTGTGCACGTTTTCCAGTAGTCCAACAATCTCAAGTATTTCGACTGGGTTGGATAGCTCTCTAGATCTTCGTTCATGTGTTCCAGCTATGGCTAAGACAGGGACGTTACGCCTTTTTGGAATAGAAAATACTTCTAATGCCTGCTTTATGGTTTCCAGCTTTGGGATTCTGGAATCAAATATGTCACCAGGGCAGAGGATTATATCTGATAAAGAAGATGCTTTTTCCATTGCTTCGCACGCCTGTAAGTAAGCGTCTCTTTCAAACCTTTTGTAGCCAAGATGGGTATCTGATACTATTCCTACCTTCATGATATCTGCCTGCTTGAAAACATATATAAAATGTCACGCAGTATAAAAAATTATGGTAAAGTCATTAAATGCGCAGCTATCTTTTGAGTTTCTGCTTGTTTTTGGTTTTGTGATGATGATAATCATTCCAGCAGTATATTTTGCATACATGAAAAATACTGAAGTTGTAGATGATGTGCGCCTTTCAAAGATGCAATACAGCGTTAGTCTGCTCAAGTCTATTTTTGAGTCGGTTCGTATTACAAAAGGGGCGGTGGTAGCAAAAATAACTCTGCCTTCTTATTCTTCATTGAAGGTCTCTGGTTCTGAAAACTTTTATCTTCTTATGGCAGAAGTGGAAACCCGCAACGGTGTCAGCCAGATAGTTTCCATAGTTCCAAATGCCACGGCCATCTGGATAGATAATTCGCGAAGCAACAAAGACGTTCACGTCTTAGTGAAAGTAGAGTACTTAAACGAAACCAATCTAAACGTTACACTGATCAATAAATAAACAGTGAATTCTTTTGCGGAGGTAGCAAAGCCTGGTCAAATGCGCCAGATTCAGGGTCTGGTTCCTTAGTGGATTCGTGGGTTCAAATCCCACCCTCCGCATCCAACATTTTCTAAATATACAACAACACCAATGAAAGTTTATAAAGTAATTAAAGGGAATAGAATATGGGGGGTGGTTTAATGGGTTTAGAGGCAGTATTATGGCAGATAGTTTTGTTAGTAGTTCAGATGTTATTTGGTTTTTTGGCAGGTATGTTTGCCATAAGGGAAGGTATACAGCTGTTCTACAGGTTGACAGAAAAAATTGATGAATGGAAGGAGATGAAAAAAGGAAACGTAGCAGTAGCTATAGTGCTGGTTGCAGTCATTCTCTCAATGGCAAATGTCATCCAGCCAGGTGTGCTCAAGCTGACTGCTTCACTTGAAGGCGGAAGAAGCATAATAGGACTCTTTGTTGGATTTTTGCTTGGACTCCTTAATCTTGCAATCGGTATTGCAGCAGCAATAGCAGTAATCTATGTGGCTCTGAGAGTTTTAGACAAAGTAACTGAGGACATAAACATTCAAAAGGAGCTAAAGAACGGAAATGTAGCAGTTGCACTCTTTGTCGCAGGCGTGTTATTAGCTCTGTCTACAGTGGTTTCAGGTGCAGTCGGTGGTTTGGCGAGTGTGTTTTCTGCACTCGTAGAGAGTTCGGTTAGATTGATCGTTGGCTATTGAAGTAGTTATCTCTTTTTTATCGATGCTGTCATTTCTTTTTCTTTTTTAAAATCCTGATTCTATTTTTTGTCTGAATACGCGAAAGCTTCAAGTATTTTGAGTCCGTCTGTGCTTGCAAGGATTTTTAGCGTTGCTCTCTCAGGGTGTGGCATCATTCCTACAACATTCCCTTTTTCATTTGATACACCTGCTATTTCTAAAACAGAGCCGTTTGGGTTTTTAGTGTACTTAGCCACAACCTGTTTATTAGAAACAAGGATTTGCGGTTTATCGTGATAGTACCTTCCTTCACCATGGGCTATTGGGAGTATGAGCTTTTTTCCGGTTAGTGCTGATAGGAAAGAACAGTTATCTATGATTTCAATTTCTACGTTTTTGCTTATGAATCCAAGATTTATGTTTCTCAATAGTGCCCCTGGCAGAAGTTCGCTTTCGCAAAGTATCTGGAATCCGTTGCAGACCCCTAGAATGGTCTTACCTTTTCTTGATTCTTGTTTGATTATGCTCATTGCATCGGTGTTTGCAGCTATTATTCCTGCACGCAGATGGTCTCCGTATGACCATCCTCCTGGGATAAAGTACCTGTCGTATTTTTCTTCTAGTTCCTCGTGCCATACTAAATGTGTATCGTCATATTTTTTGAGTGCTCTGACTGCTTCTTCTTCGCAATTAGTGCCCGGAAACTTGATTACGGCTATGCTCATTTTGAATAGACCTCCAGCTCGTGAGCAAGAGGATTATACACTCTTAAATCGTTGCAGAGTTTTTCTATTTCTCTTACTGCTTTTTCTTTGCTCGAAGCCCTTATCTTAAATATTAGCATTTTTGCGGTTCTTATTTCCTCAACATCATGAGATTTTCTGTCGATTAGATATCTCTTGATTGTCTCGCCTTCTGGATCTTTTGCAAGAGGCTTTCCCTTTATGATTGCCACGACTTCGTATGTTTCCATGTTTTACAGATATATTTAATATTGCTTAAAAATCAAAACTCTGCGTAAGTCATGTTTTTAAATGTGTCTGTAAAGTAGTCATAATATTATTTCATTATTCATTCTGCCGCTGTAGCTCAGCCTGGGAGAGCATTCGGCTGAAGACCGAAGGGTCGCAGGTTCAAATCCTGCCGGCGGCGTCCAACAGATTTTTTATCTCTTATGTCTCTGAAGCCAATGCTTCTATTTTTATGCCGTATATCTCCGATTCGCCATGATGGTTTTTCGTTACCCCTATCAGCTTGTCTGAATACTTGAGAACTATGTCGTTATGCGTTATTACTATTATCTGTGTGGTCTTTGCTAGCTCTCTCATGAGCTGGCCGAATTTTTTGCAGTTTTCTTTGTCTAGTGCAGCGTCTGCTTCATCGAATATGTAAAACGGCGCTGATTTAGTAGAGTGCATAGAGAGTATAAAAAGGAGTGCGAGAGTAGATTTTTCGCCTCCTGAGAGTGCATCGAGTGACCTCTTCTTGCCTTGCTTTACTACTTTTATGTGCAGTCCAGATTCAAAAGGAGAGCTTGGTTTGTCCAGTTCTAAGTTTCCTTCAGAGTCTTTGAATAGGAGAGAGAATAGTTTTCTGAAGTTTTCGTTTACCCTTGCAAACGTACTGAGGAATGCTTCTTTCTTTTTCTCTTCTACTTCGTTTATGAATCTCATTACAGAGTCTTTTTCTTCGGCCAACTTGTTTATCTTTTCTCTGCTCTCAAGTACTCCTTTTGCTTTTTCTGCATAAATTTCAGGGGCTTTGAGGTTTACTGTATTCTGGAGTTCTGTTATGGTCTTCTCTGCTTCATGCATCATTCTTTCTAATTCTTCCTTAGGCAAATCAAGTATCTTAAAGTTTTTGAGCTGCTCATAGTCGATTTCTGCTGAGAGGTCAGAGTATTTCGTCTGGAGGGCGCTTTTACGTATTTCTGCTTTGGTGAATTCGTTTTCTATCTTTTCTTTTTCGATGACTTTTTGACCTCTAAGTGCAGCAAGCTCTTCATATCTCTTTTCTAATTCTTGGTATCTTGAAAATTTCTTGTTTAATCTCTCTTCAAGATCTGATATTTCTTTCACTAATTGAATCTTCTGGTCATCTTCCGATCTCAATATCTTTTGGTTTTTTTGTATAGAACTCTCTATCTCTGTGCTTTGTTTCTTTAGTTCATGGCTTTTCTTTAATCTGCTTTCCAGCGTGCTTCGTAGGATTTCTATCCTGTGTTTAATTGCTTCTAATTCCGCAGTTGTTTTTGCTTTTTCTTCTAACAGGTGTGAGTATTCTTTGTGTTGTTTGAGTTTTTCTTCTTTTTCTGCAGTTATGGCAAGCAGATCTTTTTCCAGATTTTTTTTCTGGTTATCGTGCTTTTGTATCTCGACGTCTAGCAGTTTTAGTTCGGTTTCTTTGTTCTGAATCTCATCTTCAATTTTTTTCAACTCGTTTTTCAGTGATTCGCTTTTTTTTCTGTTTTCTTCTTGGTTTCTTGTATATATCTTGTTCATTACTTCAAATTCCTTTATCTTTACTTCGATTTCTGATCTTTCTCTTCTCAGTTCGGTCATCTCTTTTCTGATTTGCTGGAGTTCTAAAAAGTAGTTTTTTTTCATCTCTAGATATAAATTCAGCTCGTTTTCTAATCTCTCTAGCTTTGCTAAGTTTATGCTTTCGGCTTTCTGGTAGCCTCCGCTCAAGACCCCATTAGGTTCTAGCAACTCCCCCGTTAAGGTTACTATCCTTGCTTTTCCTTTTAGTAGCTTTGCACTTTCGAGATTTGTTACTAGTATGGTGCTACCAAAAGCGAATTCCATTACTTTTCTGTACTTTGGATTTACTTTTACAAAGTCTTTCAGATAACCCAGAGCTTCGCTGGATAGTTCTTTTACCACTGTTTCGTTTATGTTGATCTCTTTTAACGGAATGAATGTCATTCTACCTATCTTATTTCGCTTTAATACTTCTATTACTTGTTTGGCTACATCTATGCTTTCGACAACTAAGTAGTTCAATCTGTTTCCTGCGCCTGCATATATTGCTTCTCCGTACTTTTCGTCATATTCTATTAATTCAGAAACAAGCCCGTGTATGCCGTTTATTTTTTCTTTGAGTTCTTTCACTACTTGAGTTAACGAACTGCCTTTGTTAATAGTTTTCATCATTGTTGTGCTTTCTTTCAGTTCTAGAATTTTTTTGTCTACTTCTGGTATGAGCTCATTTAGTTCTTTTTCTCGCTCGAAAAGGTTTTTTATGTTGCTCTCAACAGAGGTTTTTCTTTTCAGCAGTATCTCTACTTCATCCATTCCTTCTGTGCTTTCTCTGTTCGTGCTTGCATCGAGTTGTGTCGTTTCTTCTTTTAGCGCCTTGGCTCTGGCGATCAGTTCTCCTATGATTCTCGTTAGTTGCTGTTTTTTCTCTAAGGAGATATCTATTTTTTTGTTTAATTCTACTAGAGTTTTTTCCAGGTCCCAAACGTTTGTTGCAGTTGTTTTATCACTGGAAATAGAATCATTTATATTTTTTTCGAGTTGTGATAGATGTTTTTGCTTTTCTAGGTATTCTAACTCTAGTTCATCGATACTTTTTTGTAGGTTTTTTATTTCGTTTTCCAACTCTGCCAAGCTCTTTTTTACACTTTCACTATTTTCTTCTAACTGGTGGTTCAGTGTTTCAGTCACTCTGATCTCGGTCTCGATTTTTGATAGAGAAGTTTTAAGTGAGTCCTTTGCGCTTATTTCGTCAGTGTTTGAGTATGCATCATGCTTTTGTTTTTCTATCTCTTTAATAGATTTTTCCAGATTGAGAATTTCATTCATGAGCGTTTCTTTTTTGATTTGAAGTTCTCTTTGTCTTGTTATTACCTGCTCTAATTCAGTCCTGCAGCTTTCTAGATTTGTCTTTATGAGTGTCATCCTGCAACGCTGGTAAATGTCTCTTGCCTGCAAATACTTTTCTGCAGCTTCTTTTTCTTTTTCTAGTTCAGCTAAGAAAGCTTCCCTTTCCTTTAGGATGAGGTTAGTTTCATTGATTCTGTTCTCTACTGTTTCAAGTTCCCTAAGGGCATCCGACTTTTTCGATTCGTATTCAGATATTCCTGCGAGAGCGTCTATGAGCTCTCTTCTTTTCTTTGGTTCCATTTCCACAATTTTCTGTACTTCTCCCTGAGGTATAATATTATAAAACGACGTATCTATTCCAAATGTGAATAGAATGTTTTCTACATCTGCTTTTCTGACTTTTTGACCGTTGAGTCTGTATACTACTTTTCCTTCGCTGTTTATCGTTCTCTTTATCTCAGCTTTTGGGTTATCAAAACAAAGAGTTACGCTTGCATGTGTTGCTTTCTCGTTTATAAGTTCTCGGACGTTTTTTGCTCTTAGAGACTTCATATGAGTTTCTCCGAGAGCGAATCTAATGGCATCTACGATGTTGCTCTTTCCAGAGCCATTAGGCCCTGTTATTTCAATTACCCCTCCTCCAAGCGGTAAGTCGCATTTTCTAAAAGATTTAAAGTTGTGGAGCAAAATTCTTTGGATTGTCGCCATGTTTCTATAAAATGTCTTCAAGTTTTAAAATAGGAGATTGTCAGTTTCTATAATGTCTTTTTTGTTCTCCTAGTTTTAGCAGATCTTCTGTAGCATGGACTTCTATCATGTTGCTGTGGTGTGATCTATATTCATATGTTCCTGCAGAGAAGATAATGGTTTCATTCTTATTGATTAGTTTTTTTGAGAATAAGTGTTTGGCTATGTAATAGGTTGTCTGTTTTGCGTCCGGCATTTTAATGGGTGTTATCCCAAAGTAAAGGTTTAGCTGTCTGTATGTTTTGTGTTTGCTCGTGATGGCAAATATGTCTCTATCCATTCTGAAGCGCGATATCATTCTGGCTGTGAAACCGCTCCTTGTAAGTGCGATGATTTTTGACATATTGAGTTCTCTTGCCAGGGTGGGTATTGCTTTTGACATGACTTCTGAAATCGTTTGTTTTTTGTTTTTTATGGTCAAGCGTTTTTCTGGGATCTCTCTCTCAATTCTCTTTACTATTTTCGCCATTGTCCTTACACTTTCTATTGGGTACTTACCTATCGCGGTTTCGCCAGAGAGCATCAGGCAGTCGGTTCCATCTAGGACTGCGTTTGCAACATCGCTCACTTCTGCTCTTGTTGGAATCGGATTCGATGTCATCGTTTCGAGCATCTGTGTGGCAGTTATTGATAACTTTCCATGGTTGATGCACTGCTGGATTATATTTTTCTGAATGATAGGAATGTGCTCTATTCCTATCTCTGCTCCGAGGTCACCTCTTGCAATCATTATTCCGTCTGCTACATTTAGTATTTCTTCTATGTTGTTTACACCTTCTTGGTTTTCTATCTTTGCTATGATATGGATATCTTTTTCAATGAGCTTACGTAGATTTTCAACATCTTTTGCACACCGGCAAAAAGAAAGTGCGATAAAATCGAGGGCTTTTTTGACTGCCCAGTCGACTGCTTTGATGTCTTTTTCTGATAGTGATGGGATGTCTAAGTGTATGTTTGGCACGTTTACTCCTTTGTTGTTTTCTAAGGTACCCTCTGTTAATACTTTTAGTGATAGAGTTCTGTCCTTTGTATTTTTATCTACGACTTTTGTTTTTATGAGGCCGTTTGAAAAGAGTATTATATCGTTATTTTTTACAGAGTCGAAGAAATCATACGTTATATAGATGTCTGCTGAATGTTTCTCGAAACCAACAACAAGCTTCTTATTTTTTTTAAGCTCTATTGGTGCGTTGACTTTTGCTCTTATCTCAGGGCCTTTTATGTCCAGTAGTATGGGGAGTGAGTCGCTTATTTCTCTTGCAATTCTTACTATTTTTTCGTACTGCTCAAAATCGCCGTGGGCAATATTTATTCTTACGCCGTCCATTCCGGTTTGATACATTCTGTACATTGTTTCTTTGTCGTCGCTTGCAGGTCCAATTGTGCAGAGTATTTTGGTTCTCTTTGAAGTTTTTCTACTCAAGCAAACACCTCATGATCACAAGCTATATCTTTATTACGTTCTTCTGCTTGAGATAATCACTTTGTATTTTGGAGTATCTCCACGTTATATCTCCATATTTCTCGCCATTGATGTCCCATGGTTCTACCAAGACGTAATCGTTTTCACGTACCCATATCTTTCTCTTTATTTTTCCTGGTATTCTGCATATTCTTTCTTTTCCGTCTTGGCATTCGACTTTCATCCTAGCTCCGCCAAGCATTGCAATAACTTTTCCCACGATCTCATTCCCGCGGGGCATCTTTACCCTGCTTATTTCTTCTTGTATGTAGGCTTCATCGTCGTTTGACATACCTAACCTCTTTTAGAATTTTTTTACTGCTTTTCTTGCTCCGCATGCTTCACAAATGAGAAACAAGATGTGATGTGCGTCTTCTTGGAGATGTGTATCTGGTTTGTGGCATTGGTCACAAATTACGTAGTTGTTTACGAATTCAGTTAGTTTTTCGTTTATTATGCGCTGATTTATTTTTCCGTTGATTATTAGCCTAACATTGTCTAGGTTTACTGGAGTTGCAAGTTCGCGCATCATATACCTTGCCAGAAACTCTTTTGGTCTTCTAAGTTTTTCGCAAACCTGAGAAAAGTTTCTTATGATTGTCTGATTTCCTTGGAGTAATGTATCAAAAACAGGCATATCAAATCTTTCTTTAGAGGTTGCTTTTTCTGGAAATTTAGCAAATGCTTCTTCTAGCATTTTTTCATAGTCCATTAATGCACCTTTTGTTTTAAGAGAGTTTGATCTGAGCAATCAATATAAATAGTCGTTGCACATTAAAAAGATTATGATAGATCGCGAAAAGGCGCTTAGAGAGGCAAAGGAGAAATCTTTGCAGAGATTAGAGGAGAAAGACATAGCCATTACACATGCGGTTAACCTCATAGACGATTTAAATGAAGTCATTAATCTCCTTGAAGAGAGACTTACTGCATGGTATCTCAAAGGCGGCAGAAAGAAAATAAAGGCAGACAGAGACATAGTATCGAAAGTTAAGCAGCTCGATTTAGCGAATTCAGAAGAAGCTCAGCAGATGGTTCTTTTAGCAAACGAGATAGAGAATCTGGAGAACCTCAAAAAAAATGTTCAAGCATACGTAACTAAGACTACAAAAGAATTAATGCCGAATTCTTCTTACCTAGTTGGAGAATCGCTGTCTGCAATTCTGCTTACCAAGGCAGGTTCTCTTGAGAGGCTTGCGCAGTTTCCTGCGTCAACCATTCAGGTCCTTGGAGCTGAAAAGTCGCTTTTCAAGCACCTGAAGAAAGGAACTAAACCGCCCAAGCACGGAGTGATATACAACTATCCCTTGATAAATAAAGCTCCTAGAGAATTGAGAGGTAAGATAGCCAGACTGATTGCTACAAAGCTTGCGATTGCCATAAAGGCTGATTATTCCACGAAGAGGTTCATTGCAGAGCCTCTCAAAAAGCAAGTAGATGAGAAGCTTGGAATGATATACCAAAGCGCCAAAAAAAAGAATTAACTTCTCAAGTGATAAATTTTTAGCACTTTTTGTGCTATAGGTTTTTTGTTTATATACTACTTGGTATCAACGAGGTTGAAGATATGGGAATGACATGGTATCAGATTCTTACGATTTCTTTAGTATTTGGTACAATAGCGTTTTTGCTTCTCATACTTTTTGAACTTTCCGGTGAGCCTCTAGGGGTTTTTGGTATCATTCTGCTCACGTTTTTGTTTGCTTTTGTTCAATGGTACATAGGCCCTTTTGTAGTAAAGCTTATGACAGGAGCTCAACAGATGGACAGAGTCAAGTATGCGAAGATATATCAGATGGTCGAACGGCTTTCTGAATCTGCTGGCTTGCCAAAGGTGCCTGAACTCTACATAGTTAACGATATGAGCCCGAATGCATTTGCTTTCGGTAGGACTAAGAGCAGTTCTGCGATAGGTATCCACGTTGGACTCCTAAACATTCTTAATGAAGATGAACTTGAAGGGGTCCTCGCGCATGAGATAGGCCACATAGCAAACAGCGATAACGTTTTGATGACTTTTGCTAGCGTTATACCTATTCTACTTTATTACTTTGCTTACTTCTTCCTTTTGGGAAGAGATGATAGAGATGGGCGTGGAGGAAACATACTTTTTGCATGGATAGGAGCGATATTTGCGAGATTTATTGGTTCTTTATTGGTGCTTGCGCTTTCTAGATTTAGGGAGTATGTTGCTGATGAATTTGCAGCGCGTCTGACTACGAAGCCAGAAGCACTTGCGTCTGCACTGGCTAAAATAACATATGCTGTCTCTCTCAATCCTTCACTCATCAAAGGTTCAAACGATGCCATGAGGGCATTCTACATTGCAGATCCGTCAAGTCAAGAGTTGGCTGGGTTGAGCAGGGTTGCCAGAACAGGAGAATTAGATGTAAGAGCTTTGGCAGAGGCAATGGAAAAAGAGTCAAAAAGAACTCCTTGGTTGCTTGAGGCTCTTTGGACCCATCCACCTACATACAAGAGAATAAAACGCTTGCTCTCACTGAACATTTAGTTTTTTAAAAAGATGCGTGGCACGCTCCCAAGGATGGCCAGGTTTCAATTGTTTCCTTTTCCATGAGGGATTCTCCTCTCTGTTATCCCAGAGACACAGACATTGCAGCTTAGGGCTGCTCCTTCCGGCCTGACCCGGTTCACTGCACTGCCTGTCCTCCGGGGCAGAGAATCACGGTTTCTCTCACGGGAGGAGAACAATCTTCTCCAGACGCTCCTTGGGCGCTAGCCCTGCCTATAGGGGGTTTGCAGTTACAGGAGACCCCTAGCCTCCCGGCATACGCGCCACGCAATAAGAAAAAGGTATCAAATTTGTTTTAAAGATAGTTATTCAAAAAGTGATTTATGGAAGCCAAAGAATGCATATTCTGCAAAATAGTCAGGAAGGAACTGCCTTCAACAGTGGTTTACGAAGATAAGCTTACTCTACTATTCTTAGACATTGCTCCCCTAAACCACGGCCACGTTTTGGTAATTCCTAAGGAGCACTTTTCAGACATGCATGAAGTTCCTCATGATTTGCTCAGAGTCTTAATCTCCAGAGTAAAAGACGTTGCAGACGCTATGAAGTCCGCTTTTTCTTGCGATGGTGTAAATGTATTTGTGAATAACGGAAAGGCAGCGGGGCAATTGGTATTCCACCTACATTTTCATGTAGTTCCTAGGTACTATGATGATGGTCTTGACTGGTCTGGTTGGAGGAGAAAGAGCTATAGAGATTCTTCAGAAGCTAAGGAGATTGCAGAAAAGATAAGGGCAGGATTAAAGCTATTTTAATAAGTTTTTGTATGTAGAATGGTTTAATGTTTGTGGGCTGGGGTCGCCTAGTGGTAGGGCGGTAGCCTGCTAAGCTACTTTCCGATGAGGATTCGTGGGTTCGATTCCCACCCCCGGCGTTAAAGGTTTTAGCTGAGTAGTTCGCTCATCGTTTTTTCATCTAATGGGCCGCAGTAAATTTTCTTTGCGTTGTATGAGTTATTGAAATAAACAAAGCACGGAGTAAAGGATATGTTGTAAATAGCTCCGTAACTACTGCAGTACCTAATGTCTATCTTTTCTATTCGCAAATCTTTATTCTGTGCTAGCTTGCTCATAGCCGGTTCGCTTATTATGCAATGTATGCAGAAGGGGGAATAGAAGTATCTTATGAGCTGGTTTCCTGTAGGGTTGATTATCAAGTCTGGGCAGGTTGAGTGACCAGTTTCTCCTGAGGGGAGCCCAATAATCAAGAGAATCAGTCCAATACCAATGCTGTTTAATATAACCTCTTTTTTAGTATTCATGTTTTTCTTTGCCAGCCAAAAGAATGCTGAAGAAGAGATTAAGATGATGCCTATAGATAGGTAGCTGTGCAGGATGTAAGTCGAAATATATGCGATTGTCACAAGAAAGATAGATAGAGCAGCCAGAAATAAAGGATTACTTAGTATGCTTTCTCTAATCATAGATAGTAATAGATGTTTAACTTTGCTTTTATATGCCTGTACTGACTTTTCTCATCCAGTGCAAAAATTGTTGCTTTTTGAGCAGTGCAATTATATAGTTATCTTCTCTAAACTACTTATCACGATTTCATCAAGGTCAATTGGATTTGGGGTAGAGAGAAGATGGTTTCTAAAGACGTAAAGGAATTTGTTAGGGAGTTTCTACTTTATTCTTCTGAATATCTCAAAAATAGCCTTAAAAATAGGGCTTTTTCGGTTAGCAAGAAAGATGAGAAGGATTTTGTTACTTCGTGTGATGTTCATCTCGAAGAGAGGTTTCTAATAGAGCTTGACAAGCGCTTTCCAAATAGTGGGATAATTGCAGAAGAGAAAATAACGAGGAATTCTGATGCAGACTTAAAATTTATCATAGACCCTATTGACGGTACGAATAACTTTGTGAGAGGGGTTCCAGCATACGGTACAGCAGTTGCAGTTTTCGAGAGGGAGAAACCTGTCTATGCAGGGGTAGTGCTTCCTTCTGAAGAGAAGCTTTACGAAGCAGAGAGGGGTAAGGGTGCATACTGCAATGGTATTCAAATAAGGGTGTCAGGTAAAAGAAATCTTGCGGGCGCGTTTCTCTTTTTAGACTCGCGTTTAGAGAGAATTAATTCGCTGGGTTATACTCAAAGCATGTTTGCGCTTGCCAAGGTTGCAGCACATCTTCGTATGGTCGGTGCAGCAGTCTATAATATCTGCTATGTTTCTGATGGCAGGATAGATGCATCTGTTGAGTTCGGTCTTAAAAAAGTAGATTATCCAGCGGGCTGTCTGATAGTTGAGGAGGCAGGTGGAACAGTTCTTACTTTTAGCGGTAAGCCTTGGTATACTTTAGAGGACGGTTATATAATCTCTTCTGCTACATCTCTACTTGCGCAGGAGATAAGAGAGGCAATCCTAACGCATAAAAAGACCAGATAAATTTGGATCTACTGCTTTTCAGAAGTTCCAGAAAGGTAATTATTATTCTATAATGATTTCAGTTTTCATCTTGTAGAGATATGTGAGCAGATTTGATATATTTTCTATTTTTTCGAGTATTTCTTGGTTTTTTGGTTTTTCTATGTAGACTTTCTTAATTGGTGGCTGGTTTGGCAGATAGCTTTCAGTAACTTTTTTTATTCGTATGCTATAGAGGTTTGATATAGCCATTTCTGCCCGCTCGGGCAGGCTTACGATCCTGACCTTTTTTTTGAGCATCTGAGAGAGAGAATTTACAATTTCGCCTTCCTTACCAATGAATTCTGATTCATTTCCTTTAATTAGCAGAGTTAGCAAATTGGTTCCTTCGTTTATACTTTTTACGAATTCTGCATTTGCGTGTGGATTGTTCTCATACAGGAATTTGGTTATTTCTAGGTCTGTTTCAGTTAGTATATTTTGTTCAAGCAGTTCTTTTTCTCTTTCTGATAGTTTGCCGCTCTTTATGCTTTCTAATGAAAATGGTGCTTTCAGCATCGGTTTACACCTCAGTTTTGGGATTCTTCGTATGTCTTCGAATAAAAATCAAAGAAACGGAAACACAAAAAATTTATTTTGCCAGAGTTATCTCTATTGCAGAAACTCTGGACTTTGTGTTGTCCTCTGCCAGTAGCTCTTCAGTGGCTATTTTTATGTCTTTTACTTTCACTTCAGGTAGGAATTTGTTCATCACTATCTGAGCTACATCTACAGCCCTAGAGATTACTTTTCCTCGCGCCTTTATTACTACTTGCGAAGCGCCGTTATTGAATTGTGTTATAACGGCCAAGACGTACACCATAGCGCCCTTCTTACCTATGTAGATGGTGTTGTTGTCTTTTTGTGTTGTGTTCTCGCTCATTGTATCCACCTCTTGTAGTTGTCTGTGTTAGCAGATAAGAATTTTCTTTTTTGAAAACACTTTAAAAACTAAACCATATTAGCTATGCAACTCAGCTTAATATCCAAACAGCCAAAATAAAAATGGTATTATATAATGGTAATTCCATGGTCGGCTTAGCTAAAGAAGATGTACTCGTTGAAAAATACATCAAAAAGGTTGAAGCAGGAGAGATAAAACCATATCTTATTGAGGAAGAGATTTTCAAAGAAAGCGGGGATTGGATATCGAGTTGTAGGTTGGCCAATAAGATAAGGCTTAAGGTTGTGGAACGCCTACTTAACAAGAGGTTAGAATTTATAGAAAAACACAACGAGCCCTTCTGCAATCCTGAGAAGAAGACAAAGCAGATAGAGCTTTGCGTTGGTTGTGCCTTAGTGCCTTTGGGTGTTGCAGGGCCTTTAAAGATATCGGGTAAGTATGCCAAAGGAGAGATTTTCATTCCTCTTGCCACGAATGAATCAGCACTTATAGGTGGACTGAATAGAGGAATAAAAGCAGTAAATTTTTCGGGAGGTGTTAGAGCGTTTGCCAAATCGAGCGTTATGGTACGTGCCCCTGTTGTTGAGCTTCCTACTATTGCAGAAGCAGATGAGCTCTGCGTGCGTATTGCAGGAGATCAAAGCTTGCTGAATGCTTTGAGAGACGAAGTCTCAAAAGAGAGCAAATACACTAAACTGTTGAGGATTGAACCATTTCAGTTGAATAGATATGTATGGCTCAGGCATGTGTATGAAACTGGCGAAGCCATGGGAATGAACTCAGCGACTAAGTATACTGCGATAGCAATTGAAAAGCTGAAAAAGGAGTTTCCTTCACTCAGGTTGGTTGCACTTTCGGGAAACCTATGCACAGACAAGAAGTCATCTCACTCGAACATCCTTCTTAAGAGAGGTGTACACGTTGAGGCAGAAGTTGTCCTTACCCAAGAAACGCTAAAAAATGTATTTGATACTACTGTAGAGGAGATGTTGAAGGTCAATACTGTAAAGAACCTTCTTGGTTCTGCCCTCTCAGGTACATTTGGCGGTTTCAATGCAAATGCTGCCAATACTGTGGCAGCTTTGTTTATTGCTACTGGACAGGACTCTGCACAGGTTGTAGAAAGCAGTACTTGTTTCACTTATGCAGAGGCAGAGAAAAATGGTTTAAGGTTTTGTGTTTCCATGCCCAACATAGAAGTAGGCAGTGTCGGAGGAGGTACTGGATACTACACTTCAAGAGAGTGCTTAGAAATACTAAATTGCACAGGTGAAGGCGGGAAAGCCAAATTGGCTGAGGTAGTTGCTTCAGCAGTGTTGTGTCAGGAACTCAACCTAGTTGCTACACTTGCCAAGGAGTACAAGCTTGCTGACTCTCACATAAGGCTTGCGAGAGGGGAAGCAAAGAATGGAAAGTAACTTGGTTTACATTGCATTACTTCTCTTTCTTTCGTTGATTAGTTTTATAGTTTCTTTTTTGACTACTTGGTATGTGGTAAGAAAAGCTCCTCGTGTAGGAATGACTGGAAAGGACATGCATAAAGAGAGTCTTCCGGAAGTAGCTGAGATGGGCGGTCTTGGTGTTGTTGCGGGAATAGTAAGCGGATTATATGCACTTGTCTTCTTTGATACTTTTTTTTTAGATGTTGTTGATTCGCAGAAAGTCATTCTCGTTGTTTCTGTTGTATTGGTTGCGTGTATAATAGGCATAATTGATGACGTGTTTGACCTTCCGCAGTGGTTGAAGGCATTGATTCCTCTCTTCATAGCGTCTCCTTTGATGGTATCATCTAGTTATGGAGAGACCACAATTTTCATACCACTGCTAGGTGATGTCAACTTTGGTATCATTTATTATTGGATATTGGTTCCTCTAGCTATCGCAGTGTGTTCTAATCTCACTAATATGCTCGCAGGTTTCAATGGTTTGGAAGGTTCACTGAGCTTTGTCATTTTCCTTAGCTTAATGTTTATAGGTTTTGTCTATGGTCGGGTAGAGCAAGGTGTGATAATGTTGATCTCTGCCTTTGCGATATTGGGCTTTCTATATTTTAATAGATATCCTGCACGCGTTTTTCCTGGCGATGTTGGCACGTTTACGTTTGGTTCACTTATAGCAAGCAGTGTAATAATTGGGAACATCGAATCTGCAGGTGTACTGATGCTTGTTTTGTTTTACATAGACTTTTTTCTGAAGTTCTTGGCAGGTTTTCCTAAGTCCTTTGCTGTTGTGAAAAACGATGTGCTATATGCACCGGAAAACAAAGTCCGCGGACTGGCTGATTTGGTCCTTAAGTTTACAGGAGGTCTGAAAGAAAAGTACTTGGTTGCTTTCCTTGTGTTTCTCCAGATTGTTGTTTCAGCGATAGTGGTTATTTATTTTATGCTTAGGTTGTATTATTTCTAATTGTGGTTGTCCCATTTAAAAAGAGTTTATAGCAAAATTAAATTGCAGTATTCGGTTTGGTGAGCCACATGGTTGACGAAGCAGTTAGAAATATAATAAAAACCGAGTTGAAAAAAGGATACCTGCTCAACAAGAAAGGGCTTCAGCAACTTAAGAATCAGATAGTTGCCAAAACAGGAAGTTATAAATTCCTCTCATTAAATAATCTCAAGAAGTGGGTTAGTGAAATCAGAAAAGAGGAGAAAAAGTCAAAGTCACGACATCAACCAGAGTCAGATACAAAGGAATTTGCAGAAGAAGAACAAGATGACTACGTTAGCGCAAAGATAGAGAGCATTAAGAACACTTACGAAGTGCCTGTTTCTGCTCAGCAGATTGGTGAAAGCATAGCAGAGCGGAATAAAAAGGTTTACTATCAGAGCATTTTGTTTGAGCTCAGCTCGATGCGACAGTCTCTTAACAAGATCTCAAAGAGGTTAGACTCTTTACAGGAGATGCTAGAGAAAGAGTCATCAGCTTGATGCCTCAATGCATAAAAAATGTTGTCCTGATATTAAAACTCTGATAACTACAGATGATAGGAGGTAGTCGATATGGGTACGATATTTCAGACTGGTAAGGACTTGAAGGTTGGAAAGTACGTTGTCATAGACGGATTTCCTTGCAGGATCGTAGATATTGATGTATCAAAACCTGGTAAGCACGGCTCTGCAAAGATGAGAATAACTGCTATTGGTCTATTCGACCAGTCAAAGAGAACTCTTTTGATACCGAGTGATGCAGATGTAGAAGTTCCTATAGTAGAGCGCAAGACTGCGCAAGTAGTTTCCGTTTCAGGGAACTCAGCGCAGCTAATGGATACGCAGACTTTTGAGATATATGATGTAGAGATACCTCCAGAGTTAGCAGGCAAGATAGAGAGCGGTAAAGAAGTCGAAGTGATGGAGGCAATGGGCAAGAGGGCACTTGAAAGGGTTAGATAAATACGTTCTTTTGCATGGTGATACAATGGACGTGCTGATAATAGAAGAGAAACAGAACGACTTTTTTAAAAGGAAGGAAATAGTTACAAAGTTCGTAGATGTTAAAAAGCCACTTACTAGAGATGAAATACGACAGGAAGTCGCAAAAAAACTCATGTACCAACTAGATTCTTTAGTGTTAGTAAAAGCTATCTGGAAGTATGATGAGAAAAGCATAGTGGCTGAGTTTAGGTATTATCCTGACAGAGAATCGTTGATGTCATTTGAAAAGAGATATATCCTTAAGCGGAATAAGCTTATTGAGGAGGCTGGCAAAGATGGCGACAAAAAGTGATAAAGGTAAACAGTTGAAGACCTACAAACCAGGAAGAAACTGTCCTAAATGCGGACCTGGGGTTAAGCTTGCTGAGCACGCTGACAGATATTCTTGCGGTAAGTGCGGCTATTTTGAGAAGAAGAAAAGCTGAAAAATGTCGATGAATGTCCGCAACTCTTTTCTCATTTTTTTGATTTCACTCTCTGTAGCTTTTTTTTTGAGCCATGGCTTCAGGAAACACGTTGTTGTTGAAATACCACTTGAATATATTTCTGTAGGCGTTTTGCTCTTATTTTATCTTTTATTTAGACGCTGGTTTTATATAAGCGACCTGATAGGCTCTCTGGTTATTGCATTGTTGTTTTTTATCGCATACAGCAGAGTACCTGAAGATATGCTTTTCATCATGTCCACGTTATTCATACACATCACTCTATTTTACACAACTTTCTATTACTTTTTCGTGGTCAGAGAACTTTCCATTCAGGGATTTTTGAAAGAAGTCAAGTTATACAGCTTTAGGTTAGATGATGTAGCTTTTGCAGTGATCTTGTTACTAATAAGCTATGTGTTTATAGCTGTAGTTAATTATGCTGTTTTGGAGCCATTGGGGCTTGCAGACTTGGCAAAAGTTCGAAATGTTTTGGAACGTTTGCCTGTTTATGTTCTTGTTGGTTCTGTAATAGTTGCGCCAATAACAGAAGAGCTTTTCTTTAGGGGTTTGTTGCTCAGGATCACGAATATCCATGTGAGTGCATGGTTTTTTTCCATGCTACATTTTTCATATGGGTCTTTTTCTCAGCTGGTCTTTGCACTTTTTATAGGATACTTACTAGGGCTGGTGGTAAAAATTAGAAATCTGAACACTGCTATTTATTATCATTTCGTTATGAATCTATTTGCTGTTGTTGCTAGCTTTTTCTAAACGTTTTTAATCCTGAAAGGTTTAGTTTAAGTGATGTTGAGGGATTACCCTAACCTTTTGGTGCTAACAATATTCTTTAGCGTTTTTATTCTGCTGAGTGGATGTTTCTTTGAAACCTCAAAGGTTTATGAACCTTGGGAATACACTGTTGTTAACACGACTGTTGATAATAACAGGATGCTTTACAGATTGACGTTTAACACTATTGAGGTCGAGGGTCTCCAGATTGGAAGAGAGATAGTTTATGATGTTACCTATAATAGGAAACTTGTTCCAAAAAAAACACAAGGAACTTTAGACATCGATACCCATGTTGCTTACACATACGATGACTTTCGTCAGGATTTGGACGATCAGCTGCGGGCATGTAAAAATGCTCTTTCTTATCCTACTTTAGTAGGGTGTGATCTCAATTCGAGGTGCATGGAGCTTTGCGCGGCCAATCCTGTGTGCCAAGAGTTTGTAGCTGTAAACGGCTTTGCAGGTTTGAGCAGGGCTGTTGTTCTTTCAGGCCAACTTCAAATCATAGAAACAAAGTTAAGACAGGTTGATGAACAAGTTAGGGTAAAGAATTATGGGCTCGCTGGAAAGTTTTTGCTGGACGAAGTTTATGCAGAGCTAAAAAAGTTTGAGAGGGAAAGCGATTTTTCTCCTTGCGGCAAGCAGGCTATCGATTATTCTAAGCTTTTCAAAACTCACGGGTTTTTTACGAATCCGCAGCTTGATTCCTTAGATGAAGTTGTCTACGCAGAAGTTATAGATGGGATGAATGTCAGTGCACAAGACACCATTTTTCTGGTTCACAATGATACGAGAACAGTTTTTTTGCTCGAGTTGCTGACTTATATACCCACAGAAAAAGGCATCACGTCCGTTAAGCAGGAAGGATATCCTGTCGTTGGCGAAATGGTGCTGAAGGGACGAACCATTAACTATTCTTATAGGGGCACTCTTCACAACGATTTGAGCAATACCTACAGGTTTAACTATGTTCTCTCATCAGATTCCAAAAGTCCGAATGAGCTGTTTCTAGGGACTTATGGCATGAGCCTGAGATATGAGGTTTTACCAGAATTTATAGATTCTCTTTATATGGTTTTTGTCATTCCTCTCGATACTTTTATCCAGAAGTTGATGGATATATTATTTTTTAATAATTTGACATTTACGATGGTTCTCATACTCTTATCTGGCTATGTAATTTTTTACTTAGTGTTCTCTGGTTTACCGTTCATTTTAAGACTTGGTGAAAATCTAAAGGTTTACACTTTTGAAGAGGCCTTAGCCAAAGAAGCAGGAAAAAGTCTAAAAAACTACTGGTTTTATCTCTTAATAGGACTTCTCTTTATTGGGATTGCATTTCTCATCTATAAGCCAGATAATACGGTGCTTTACTCTTCTACAGTTGATTTGTTTATTGTTGAGGTTTCAAGGATTCTCTTTTCTAAGCCAATGAGTATTGTGTTCTCTCTTCTTGTCTTTTTTGGTTTGATATCCCTTAAAAAGGCATTAGTTGAGCTTCTCAAGAGATTGATACTTGGAAAGAAGTACTATCTTCCACAGGACCAGCTCTTAAGAGAAGAATTGATTTCTAAGAAAAAACGTCTGGCAGAATTACACGATAGTGTTCAGAATGCTATGGTAGAACTGAAGGCCCAAGATGCAGAGGTAGAGGATTTCGGTCATAGATTGGAATCCATGAATCTAGGAGCGGTTTTTTCGCTAACTGATAAGGATATTAGATCTATTTCCCTTTCCAGATTACAGAGCATAAATGCAAATCTAACTACAGCTGAAGCGAATCTCTCTAGTCTTTATAACGAGCTGGTTGCACTTCAGGAAAAGCGTAAACTGGAATGGCAGATATGGCTTGAAACCGCGAAGAAGATTTTTGATGCCAAAAAAACGATTGATGTATCTGACTTAAAAGATGTTCCTCAACCTTTAAGGAAGGCAGTATTAAAAGAGTTGTATTCTACGCTTGACAGCAAGAAATACATGTTTGTAGACAACAAGATTGTGGGTGTTCCAAAAGACCAGCTCGAGAAAAATGTGTTTACAGCTATCGCAAATATGCTCTTGGACAATCAAAATATCTATGAGTTTTGTGTTTTTACGCGTAGCGGTGAAATAATAGATGATCATCTCCAAAAGCGGGCCAATAGAAGCATTCTTTCAGTTGTTGTAATAAAGCTTGTCAAGAGCGCAATGAGGCTTATAGAACTTACCTATGCTACAAAACCTGAGTTTGTACTGATAAACCTGTCAGGTGCCAGCATAATGATGCTGTGGGGAGAAAAGAAGGTACTCTTTTTCGTCATTAATAAAAATGCAAGGCTTAACGAGGTCCTCGCAAAAGCACGGCCTTATCTCGCTCTACTCTCTGATGAATCGATTAATATCGAACCTGAACGCACTTGAAACATTTATAAATGTTTGTCTGATATATATCTTTTGCTTTTTTAAGAATTCATCATGGGAATCTAGTGCTTCTAGGTTCGACTCATGCTCCACGCAGGGAATGAGCGATGTCTATCGCCAATTCCAGTTGATCCCGCTGGAGGGTACTGCTATCGGAGTTTGACTAAGCCATGCAAGTCAGGAGTAGCACTTGCTATTCCGGCGTACGGCTGAGTAACGCGTAGTCAACCTACCCTATGGACAGGGATAACCTCGGGAAACTGAGGGTAATACCTGATAGCCCATTGGAGCTGGAATGCCTGATGGGCCAAAAGGTGGCGAATTGGAGCATTACCGCCATAGGATGGGACTGCGTCGGATTAGGTTGTTGGTGGGGTAACGGCCCACCAAGCCTATAATCCGTAGGGGCAATGGGAGTTGTAGCCCCCAGAAGGGCACTGAGACAAGGGCCCTAGTCCTACGGGATGCAGCAGGCGCGAAACCTCTGCAATGCGCGAAAGCGTGACAGGGAGACTCCGAGTGCCGTTCCCACTTCGGGACCGGCTTTTGCCGTGTGTAAAAAGCACGGCGAATAAGGTCCGGGTAAGACCAGTGCCAGCCGCCGCGGTAACACTGGCGGACCGAGTGGTACCCACGAATATTGGGCCTAAAGCGCCCGTAGCCGGTCTGTTAAGTCTTCTGTGAAATCCTCAGGCTCAACCTAGAGGGCTTGCAGAAGATACTGGCAGACTTGAGAACGGGAGACGTCAGGGGTACTTCTGGGGGAGAGGTAAAATTCTGTAATCCCAGAAGGACCAACGGTGGCGAAGGCGCCTGACGAGAACGTGTCTGACGGTGAGGGGCGAAGGCTGGGGGAGCGAACGGGATTAGATACCCCGGTAGTCCCAGCAGTAAATGATGCGGACTAGGTGTTGCACCGTCCTTGAGGCGGTGCAGTGTCGTAGCGAAGGTGTTAAGTCCGCCGCCTGGGGAGTACGGCCGCAAGGCTGAAACTTAAAGGAATTGGCGGGGGAGCACCACAAGGGGTGGAGGCTGCGGTTTAATTGGATACAACGCCGGGAACATCACCGGGAGCGACGGCAGGATGAAGGCCAGATTAAAGGTCTTGCCTGACCAGCCGAGAGGTGTTGCATGGCCATCGTCAGCTCGTGGTGTGAACTGTCCGATTAAGTTCGGAAACGAGCGAGACCCTTGCGCCTATTTGCCACTCCTATCTTTTCTGATAGGAAGCACTATAGGCGGACTGCCTGCGTTAAGCAGGAGGAAGGAAAGGGCGACGGTAGGTCAGTATGGCCCGAATCTCCCGGGCTACACGTGGCCTACAATGCGTAGGACAATGGGCTGCCACTCCGAGAGGAGGAGCCAATCCCTAAACCTACGCCTAGTTCGGATTGAGGGTTGGAACTCGCCCTCATGAAGATGGAATCCCTAGTAATCGCGTGTCAGCATCGCGCGGTGAATACGTCCCCGCTTCTTGCACACACTGCCCGTCAAGTCACCCAAGTCAGATTTTGGTGAAGCCTCATTATCCTTGGAAACAGGGGTTAGTGGGGTTGAGCCAAGGTTTGATGAGGGGGGCTAAGTCGTAACAAGGTATCCGTAGGGGAACCTGCGGATAGATCACCTCCAAAAAAATTTATAATAAAAAATATTCGTGTGCATAAAGCGATAGGCATCTTCCTTAGTGCGTGGAGCATGCTACTTAAATATTTTACTCTTTATTCATATCAAAGTGTAGAGTGATATGATTAGTCAGTATGTTTTAGTTTTTGAGGGCCGGTAGCTTAGCCTGGTTGGAGCGTTCGACTGATAATCGAAAGGTCAGGAGTTCAAATCTCCTCCGGCCCATTTTCAGATTTGCATTACAATGACAAAGGCACTGTTTTATGCTAAGCTATTTAAACACTGAAAGAGAATATCGCCAATAGAGAGGGTGGTCATTGTGCAGATTAACGTCTTCAAGGAGTTTGTGGCAGGATTCTTTTCAGTATTTCTTGTCTTCAACTTCATTCTGCTGGTCGTGGTTGGCGCAGGTTATAAATGTGGTTTCATGTGTGCCTTTATAGAGAAGGACACTCCTTTGCTCAACAGTGTTTTCAGAGCGTTTTTTCTTGCGCTCGTGCTGGCGTTGATTTATTTACTCTGGAGGAGTTTTGACTCGAGTGTGATAACGTTTCCGATATTTGTGTTTAGCAAAATCTTTCATAAAGAACTTGATACGGTGCATGCTCTCAAGTTGCTCATATCGCAATTGATGGGTGCGATGTTTGCGATCTATGTAGCAATCTTTATTTACTCTCTGCTATTTTTATCCTTGACTCTGGATTCACCTATCTATTCAATGGTAGCACATAGCGAGGGCACGATGATTGGTTCAATTCAAGTTGTTTCGAATCTGCTTCGTGAGATATTTGTTATCCCTGGCAATAATTTAGGAATAGGTTATGTAATGCCATACATGATGCTAATCATGGCCTTTGCAATATTCTATGACCACCACGAGCGCAAGGTCCTTTACAACTCCATGGTTGTTTTTCTGTTTGTTTTTTTGGTTTACCTCTTAAACGGAGACGTGTTTCTTATCTTTAACTCGTTTTTAATTTCTTTATATGGTAAGTCTTCGACCTTTTTTGGGTTGCAGAGCGGTGACTTTTTGACTACACTTCAGTATGACATTGCTTCAGTTGCGGGTACTGGTTTCTTGTATTTCTTTCTCGCGGTATGTGGTTATCTAATAGGTCTTTTGATAAGGAGAGAAATATTTGAGCTTGGTGTAGTTTTTGAAGAAGAGTTAGTTCAACTAAAATCAAGTCAGCGGATAGATCCTTATGGTGAACATGCCGTGGATAAAAAAAGTGCCTCTACGAAAAAGCAAAAAGAGGTAAAGTCGCGAAGATAAGACCAAATCCCAGAAATATGCTAGATGAATTCATAGATGAGTAGTGCGCTTGGCAATGCTGTATTTTTCTAAGTAGATTAATGCAGCAAGAACCGTGAAGAAAGGCGTCACTATCAGGTTGGTATAGATTAGCGAAAAAATTTCGTAAAAGTCTCCTGTGGTTATCAAAACAAGTTGTAGTGCAAGAGTCAATATAATTGCTGTAATGTATTTTAACACCATCATAAGGTTGTTTTTTATGAATCTCAGTGAATGAACTATTGCTGTGAACGGTTTCGTTTCTTCAATCACGATTGCTGCAGGTACAAACAACATTATTATTCCGAACACAATGTTTATGAGATGTACTATCGGAGCTAAAAGTGTTATTCTTCCAAGCGTGAATACAGCGATGAAAAAAAAAGAATAGAATAGATTGACAATGAATAATCTGTTGGTATAATTGATGAACTCTTTTTTTAGCAGTATCAAGCTACTGATTGAGCGTGTGCGTTTGTGGAATGCAAGCAAGGTAAACCCAGTCATAGCGATGGAAACCAAGTAAGATGTAATGGCTATGAATAGGAGAGTGTATCCTATTTTTAGAGGGTTGATCTGGTTTATCGTTAGGTCTTCATACCGAAGGAAAATACCTCCAAAAGAAACAAATGTCTCAAAATCTGCTACTTTTAGGAGTAAGATTGCCAATGCGAGAGGAATAACAAAGATATAGGTCAATTTGATCCTGTGTATCACAAAATAAAATGCCTCTTCTGTTATCCTGAAGAAGTTGTCTTTTTGAGGTTTCATGTTGTTGATAATATCGTTATGGCTTTAAATCGGTTTAGATTAGATGGTGTTGTTTTAAAATTTTTGGGGTGGTAAAGGTTTTTATGAGATACTTGAATACCTCGGATGCACCACAGGCGATAGGTCCATATTCACAAGCTGTAGAAGCGAACGGTTTATTGTTTGTCTCGGGCCAATTAGGTATAGATCCGCGTAGCGGGAAGATGGAAGCAGGTATCGAATCACAGACGAAGAGATCTCTTAGCAACGTGTTTGCGATAGTGAAGGCAGCGGGCTATTCTGAGAAAAACATAGTAAAAGTTACGGTATATCTGAAGAATATGGATGACTTTCCGAAGTTCAATTCTGTTTATGAGAGTTTTTTTGGTGAACACAAACCAGCGAGAGCAACAGTAGAAGTGGCAAGACTGCCTAAGGATGCTTTGGTTGAGATCGAGGCTATTTGCATAAAGTAGTTTTAGGTTTGAAAGAGATGGCCAGACGCGTAGGCGTGATGTTTTCAGGTGGTAAGGATAGTACTTTTGTTGCACACGTTGCGGTTTTTCAGGGAAATGAGGTTGTTTTGCTTACCGTTAGGCCTGAGAACGAATATTCAGATATGTATCATTATCCGAATCTGTGGCTTACTGAGCTTCAGGCGTCACTAATGGATCTGGAGCACGTGTTTATCTTAGGTGAGAAAAGAACAGAGCTTTTTGAGGTGCTTAATCGAAATTCGATAGATGCACTCTACACAGGTGCGATAGAATCTGATTATCAGAGGTGGTTCTTCCAAGGTGTCTGTAAGGAATTAGGTATTCCTTGTTATGCCCCACTTTGGAGGAAGAACAACGAGTATGCAGATGAACTCATGAAACATTTTGAATGCGTGTTTGTCAGAGTTTCTGCAGAAGGTATGGAGAAGGAGCTACTCGGTAAGCCGATAGGTTCTTTTAGAGGTAAAAAAGGAATTCACAGGTTTTTTGAAGGAGGTGAGGCTGAGACGCTGGTTCTTGATGCGCCTTTGTTTTCGAAAAGGTTATCGATAAAACGTTCAGAGGTCGTTTCAAGCGGTCTTTCGCATACCCTTGTAGTTCGGGATGTAGACGTAATTCAGAAGTGATTGAGAATGACTGGTTTTATATCTCTTCTTTCGTTGTGCTTAACGTCAAGAAAATATAAAAACCTTTCCTTTTATTTACTATTCCATCAAACTTTAGGTTAGATGATGTCATATGGGAAGTAGAATTAAGAAGTTGCACATTGAGCAGAAGCCACAACAGAAGAAAAAAGAATCTTCTAAGGTAGGGGATATAAAAGAAGATATTAGGGGAATAGTGAGGCTTGCTGGTTATGATGTAAACGGTAATCTCCCAGTTTCGAGAGCTCTTAGCCGTGTTCAGGGCATAGGATTGAATCTTGCAAAAGTTCTTACTAAGGTTATCCAAAAAGAGCTAAAAATAACCGGGAGAGAGCCCGTAGGTTCTCTAAATGAAGAACAGTTGTCTACCATTGAGACCATAATTAATGATGTTAGTTCTACACAAGTGCCGAGATATTTTTTGAATCTCCAGAGAGACCCACTTACAGGAAAAGATATTCATGTAATAGGTAATGAGTTGGTATTCAGGGTTAAGCAGTTCATAGACGCAGAGAAAAAGCATTATACTTGGAAAGGCTTTAGGTTCATACATGGCCAGAAAGTTAGAGGCCAAAGAACAAGAACAACTGGCAGAAAAGGAATGACTGTTGGAGTTATTAGAAAGTCTACGCTCGCTAAGACAGGTGCTTCACCTGCGCAACAGCAAGCAGAAGCAAAGCAAAAGTCTGAAGGTAAGAAGTAGTAAGCCTACTGCATTGATTAAGGTGTTTGTGATGGGAGATCCGCGAAAGCTCAGAAAAAAGTATGAAACCCCCAAAAAGGTGTGGGATAAGGACAGGATATTGGAAGAAACTTCTCTGATGAATAAGTACGGCTTGAAGAATATGCGTGAGCTTTGGAGGGCGGCACTGATAATAAAGAAAGTGAGGCGTGAGGTTAGAAAGTTGTTCTCACTAGAAGAATCTGTGTCTGTGAAGCGCGGTGAAAAGATACTCACAAGACTGGTGAAATTGGGCATAGCTTCGAAAGACACTAAAATAGAGGAGGTACTTTCATTCACAGTTGAGGACGTGCTTAAGCGGCGACTGCAGTCACAGGTCGTGCAGGAGGGTCTTGCAAAAAACGTTCGTGAAGCAAGGCAGTTAATAGTTCACGGCTTCATATCTGTTAATGGAAAAAGGGTGACAAGACCTAGCTATCTAGTTAAGTATGATGAAAAAGTCGGATATTATAAACCAGTTCCAATACATGCAGCGGCAAACTCTGGTTCAAACCCGGTAAAAGATGCACACGAGGTAAAAGGTTCTAAAGACTTAGCTTCAGAGTCTAATGAATCCTTTGAACAGTCCGAGGGTTGATTCACATGGAAAAAAAGAAAAGAAAGAAGAATGATGAAAAAGCTCAAGAACCTGTTGAGAACGCAAAAGAAGATAATGAGGCACAAAAAGCAGAAGCAGCTAAAAGCCAAGAAAATAAATCTGATGCCAAAGAATCTGATAAAAATTCAGGTTCTGCAACTACTGTCAAGGCAGAGCCTAAAGAGAAAGAACAAAAGAAACCTACTAAATGGGCAATAGTACATGTTTACTCTTCAAAAAATGATACAATTCTAACAGCAACTGATTTGACAGGTGCGGAAACGCTTGCTACTTCTTCAGGAGGTAAGATGGTAAAAGCAGATAGAGATGAAGGCAAGCCGTATGCCGCAATGCAGGCAGCAATAGAGGTAGTTAATAAGCTCAAAGAGAAAGAAATCACCCATGTTCACATCTACATAAGAGCCCCAGGAGGTCATGGTTCTAGAATTCCTGGTCAGGGTGCACAGGCAGTAGTTAGAACGATTGCCAGAATGGGCTTAGGGATAGGAAAGATAATAGATGTTACGCCCATACCTACTGATACGACACGCAGGCCTGGTGGTAGAAGAGGAAGAAGAGTATGATATTTTTCGGTGAATTTTATGGATATAAATATAGTTGATCAGACCTCTACAGAAATGAGGTTTGAGCTGAAGGATGCGACAGTTTCATTTGCAAACATGTTGCGCCGTGCAATGATGAACAGTGTACCGATCTATGCCATCGATTCAATTGTGATATATGAGAATTTTACAGAGCTTTTAGATGAATACATTGCGCACAGACTAGGGTTAATTCCTCTGCGTACCCCAGACAATACTTCTCTTGATGATAGAGAGGTAATTTTTTCCCTTGACGTTTCCGGCCCTGCAAAAGTTTATTCTAAAGATCTTGTTTCTTCTGATGCGGTAGTCAAAGTGGCAGTAGAAGAGATACCTCTCTTCGTGATAGGAGAAGGTAAGGCACTCAGGATTGAAGCAAAAGCTAGACCTGGGCTAGGTAATCAGCACGCTAAATTTCAAGCGTGCTTGGCTTCCTATGAAGAAAAGGCGGAAGGTAATTATGAGTTTTACGTGGAGTCTTTTTATCAAAAGAAGCCTATTCAGATATTCAAAGAGGCTCTGGATATGATTAAAAAAAAGTCAGATAATTACATAGGTATCATTGCTCAGAAACAGTAGTAGCCCAATTTATGAGGTTGCGGGGGTGGCAGAGCCTGGTCAAATGCGCAGGACTGAGGAATTCCCATGTGATGGTTCATGAGGATTTTAGAACTCCTGTGCCTTAGTGGCTGCGTGGGTTCAAATCCCACCCCCCGCATGAGTGATGTTTGTTGAGAGGGACGATGAAAATGAAATCCAAACGTGTTGGTCCGCAAAATAAAGATGTACGTGACGTTGTGATTAAACTTAGAAAGACGCAAAAGCCAGTCTATAAAAGGGTTGCAGAATCTCTAGTTAGGCCGAGGAGAAAGAGATTTGCTGTTCAACTTGATAAAATAATGCGGCTCGCCAGAGAGGGAGAGAGTTTAATATGTCTTGGAAAGGTTGTAGGGACGTCTTCAAGAAATAAAAAAGTAATGGTCTATGCGATTAATTTCTCTGAGAAGTCAGCGCGTGCCATCAAAGCTGCAGGCGGAGATGCAGTTAAGCTGTCTTTGTTGGAGCTTGAGGAGCTTAAAAAAATAAAGGGATTGAGGTTGATCAAATGAATGAAGACATTGTCGTTGTTGATGCTAAGGACGCTGTATTGGGAAGAATTGGAAGTTATATTGCAAAGAATGCGCTTCAAGGTAAAAAAGTGATTGTTTTGAACTCAGAACAGATAGTCATAAATGGTAGCCGTCAGTACATAATTGAAGACTTCATAACGAGAAGAAACTGGAAAAACAAGGCAAATCCGGAGCACAGCCCAAAGTTTCCAAGGGTGCCGCACATGCTCGTTAAGAGACTCATTAGGGGGATGCTCCCTTATAAAAGTAGCAGAGGGAAAGAAGCTTATAAGAGGATAAAGGTTTACACAGGTGTGCCCGAAGAGTTCTCTAAAGTCTCTTCCTTGAGAATCGAGAAAGCACTCAAAAAATCAGGTTCAAAGTATATCAAAATTTTAGATATTTGTAAGTACTTTGGATACTCAAGGTGATTAGTTTGGTAAAGAAAAGCAGTAAAGGAGAAAAACAACGTGCAGGTGGCGATAAAAGGGAGGTTATATCAAAAAAGGTCCATGCAAAGAAATCGAAAAAGCAGGTAGTTCACGAACGAGGAAAGCGAAAAGAAGCCATAGCAAGAGTAACTATCTCTCCTGGCAAAGGTAGGATAAGAATAAACGGTCGTCTCTTGTCTTCATTTAGCAATCCATATTTTAAGGAAATTGTGATGGAGCCCTTAAGACTTATTGGTGCAGAGGAGCAATATGATGTAAAGGTTTCAGTAAGTTCTGGTGGCTTGATGGGTCAAGCGCAGGCCATTAGGAGGGCAATAGCAGTTGCTGTACTTGAGTATGTAGATAGCGAAGCCCTAAGAGCTGCAATCAAAGAATATGATCGATTTATGCTCGTCGAAGACTGGCGAAGAGTAGAACCAAAAAAGTACAAGGGTAGAAAAGCAAGAGCAAGGTTCCAAAAATCTTATAGATGAGGTGAAATTTGTGTATTTTCCAGTTAGATGTTTTACATGCGGTAAAGTCATAGGCCACTTATATGAAAAATATAAGGAGGAGATCTCATCAGGTAAAGACCCTTCCACAGTTCTCTCGAGTTTAAACGTTAAAAGGTACTGTTGCAGAAGGATGTTTTTATCTCACATAGAAATAACTGATAAACTGATAAAATATAAGAAGTTATAAAGTTTAATCAAATGATGGGGCTGTTGTATTGAGAGGGGATGCTACCTCGGCACGGGAAAGCAATTTCGTGAAGCCGTGGGGTAGCCTGGTATCCTGCCGGCTTGGGGTGCCGGCGACCTGAGTTCGAATCTCAGCGGCCCCATAAATGCTAAAGAGGTGTTGATGTTATGACAACTAGCACGTCAGAATTTCTTGTGCCGCAACAGGAGTATCTGGTTGCGGGCATACATATAGGGACTAAAATAAAGACCACTCCTGTGAAGTGGTTTGTTTATAAGGAGAGAGAAGATGGTCTCTACATCTTAGACATCAAGAAAATAGATGAGCGTTTAAGGATGCTTGCTAAGATGTTGGCCAGGTACAGACCAGAAGATGTAGTTATCACGGCGTCTAGATATTATTCTTCATTAGCAGCTACGAGATTTAGTCAGTTGACAGGAATAAAAGTCATAACCGGAAGATATCTACCTGGAAGCATATGCAATCTTTCAAGCGGAAATAGAATAGAACCGAAACTCTTATTCGTATGTGATCCTAAAGGAGAAGCCCAAGCCATAAATGAAGCAGGAAAACACGGTATTCCGGTAGCTGCACTTGTAGATACAGACAATTCTACTGCTTATGTTGATTTTATTCTACCTTGCAACAACAAAGGGAAAAAGTCTCTTTCTCTAATATTTTGGATACTTGCGAGAGAATATCTTCTTGCTAAAGGCATGTTAAAGAATCCAGATGAATTTTCTCTCAAGGTAAAAGATTTTGAGACATCTTTACAGACCGCTAATACAATTGAGGATTCAACTACCCAAGAAGAAGCCTGAAGTTTTTATTTTTTCTCTGAAAGTTTTGCTTCTATAAAGTGTGCAAGGTTTAGAATAGAGCCTATTTCCACCAATACTTTCTTTTCAGACTCGCTGAAGTATTTCCAGTTTTCTAGGGCAGCTAGAAATGAGTTTCTATCGTAATAGCTGTATATTATGTCATCATATGTTATCTCGTTGTGAAATGATATCTCTTCAATAGAAATAGCTACTGAATCCCCTTCATTTGCAAGTTCCAAACTTCTTTTCTCTTTTTGGATGCTCTTTACCTGACCTAGCAGCTTTCCTTGGGCATTCATTATTTTGTCGTTCAATCTTAGGTTGCCTAAGAGCACTTTAACTCCAAATATGCATGGCTTGTTTGTTCTGAAGCAACAATTCTTTAGCGCTATCAACTTGCATGGGAGAGAAATCTTTGAAAAAAATAACTTTTTTTCCAACTCTTCTTTTTTCTTTAGGAAGGCAATGTATTTATCGATGAGCTCGTAGATTATCATTGATTCTATGACTTCTACATTGTGCTGAACAGCTAGTTTATGGGTTTCTTTATCTACTTTGATGTGAAAGGTCAAAACAACGCTCATTAAAGGATCTTTTGCTGCCATTGAAGATGCTAGCATTATATCGTCTTTTGTTACCGGTCCTATTGACGCTGAGGAGATGGGGATATTCTTTCGCTTTAGTAGTTTTACAAGTGCCTGCAATGAGCCGAGAGTGTCTGCTTTTACTACAATGCCCTCAGAGCCTTTTATTAAAATTTCTTGCATGTCTTTTAATAGGTAGTTTGTTATCTCTGTATTTGATTTTTGGTCTTCAGTGAGCTCTATGAGTGGTCCGCCAGGTATGGCATCCTCAATATCGTTTGCAATTATTTTTATGCCTGCTGAAGCGATTACGTGATCTACCTGATAGAAGCTTGTTTTGCTTGCTTGTCTTATCTCTGTAAGAGGTTTTGGTTTCAGAAGCGCTTTTACTTTTGTTTGTTTAATACAGTTAAGCGTTGGAAATATGATAATATCTCCTCGGTTAAGTTGGCCGTCATATATTAGAGCATTCATAGTTTTTCCAAGGCCTTTCACTTCTACTATTTCAAGAATGGTTCCTCTAGCGGGTGCCTTTTTATCTATTATCAGTTCTTTCTCCAAAAACTTTTGACAGATTCCAGCGATAAATAAGAGCAGTTCGCTTATTCCTTCAGATGTCTTTGCACTGATGGGTATTATGGCTACCTCCTTTGTAAAATCTTTTATTCTATCAAATCTATCGCTCAGGAATCCATGCTCTGCGATATCTCCAATTATTTCGTATATTTTTTCATCAAGGCTTGAAATTGTCGTAGGATTTTGATATTCCAAAGCTTCTAAAACTGATTTGGAAGAAGTTTTTATCCAGCCGTTTATTAAGTCTATTTTGTTTGCAGCTATCAAGAAAGGGGTTTTATACTCTTTTAGGATGTTTATACTCTCTACAGTTTGTTCTTGTATCCCTTGGGTTATGTCTATTACCAATACAGCAAAGTCAGCTATGCTACTTCCTCTTTCTCTTAGATGTGCAAAGGCTTCATGTCCAGGAGTATCTATGAATAAGACTCCCGGGATTTTAAGATTAAATCTGAATTTATCGAGCTGTTTTTTGCTCAGTGCCAATATCTCCTGTGTGGGTACTTCGCTTGCGCCTATGTGCTGTGTTATGGCACCAAATTCTTTTTTGTGGATATTTGTTTTTCGTATGGTATCTAAAATAGATGTCTTTCCGTGATCAACGTGTCCAAGAACGGCTATTATCGGCTGTCTTATGTATTCTTCTTGTTTTGACATACAACTTTACATTATTCTAAAAAAGTAAATAAATACATATGAATTAATCTACTGTTTTTGTTATTTCACTGAAGCCGTCTTTTTCTTTGTTTCGTATAAGTGCGATTGTGTTCCCGTAGTTTTCACGCATTAGTTCTTTATCATGCGTTATGACGATTGTCTGATCTATTAATGAAGGAATCCTTTCTTCAAGTAACATACCCAGTGTTCTAATCGCTTCTTCGTCTAAATTGTGAGTAGGTTCATCAAGGACCAAAAGGCTTAATTTTGGCGTAAGAACGTAAACCAATGCTAATCTGAATGCTAGGGCTACGCATGACTTCTCCCCACCAGAGAGATTGTAAATTTCTACATAATCTTTTTTCTTTGCTAAGAATAAGTAATCGTTTTCTTTCGGCAAAATACATATTTCTGTTATGTCTTTGTATGGGTATAATTGTTGCCAGAGATCGTTCATCTTTAGGTTTAGTGCTTCTATTACTGTGGTTCTGAGGGTCGCCTGTCCAACAGTTACTACTTCCTTAAATGAGGTAATGTCTGCTAAAGCTTTCGTTATCTTTGAGTGTTTTTTTTCAAATGAAGTTATTTCATTTAACCGCTTGTTCAAATAGTCTCTTTTTTCTAGAAGGTGTTTTTTGTTTTCGGTTATGCTTCTGAGTTCAGTTTCGCAGTTTTTAAACTCAATCAGAGCAAGTTCATAGATTTTCATACTTTCTTCGTATTCTTGTTGACTCACTTGCAGTTTTTCTACTTCGCTTTCTAGTAGTTTTTTTTGTGATAGCAGGCTGTTGATTTCTTTAATTGCATTGATCGTTAGTTCGCATTCTCGTATTTCTCTATTTAGCTCTTGTTGGTCTTTTAGCAATTTTTTCTGATTATCTCGTTCAGCTAAAAGCTGCCTCTCTTTTTCTTCTTTTTGTTTTTCCAACCAGGTAATAGTTTTAATCAGAGCTTCAGTGTCTACCAGTCTTTTTTTCTTTTCGTTTATTAACAATGTGAGTTCTTCCAATTTTTTTGTTTTTTTCCTTTTTTCAATCAGTCTTTCTTCTATTGTTTTTTTATCATGCTTCAATTTGGTTATCTCTTCGCCCAGCCTTATTAAATCTCCTTTATTTTTTTCTATTAATTCAGAAATTTTTTCAGAGCTTAGGAGTGTGTTACATACTGGACATTCTCCTTTGCTTTCACTCAGCTTTTTAATTGCTTCTTCTAGTTTTTTTGTTTCGTTTTGCACAATACCTATCCTTTCATTAGTTTCTGCCAAGTTTTTTTCTAAGGTGCTTATTTCTTCTGCGATTATAGAAGGAGATTCTGAAATAGAAGCCAGCTCTTTCTCCAGCTTTTCTATCTCTTTTTGTTGCAGTTCCGCATCGCTTAAAGTTTTTTTTATCTGAGCGATTTCCTTTTCTATAGACGAAGATTCCCTACTCATGTTAAGGATAACTGAATCGAGCTTTCCGAGCTTTTCAGATAATTCAGCGTAGGCTTTTTTAATTTTGTTGTATTTTTCTACATAGTCTATTTGCTTATCTATGCCTGCAGACAAACTTTCTATTCTTCCGATTACCATGTTGAGTTCTTTTTCAAGTTTTGTTTTGGCATCAATTTTTGTCTTTAATTCTGTGTACTTGGTTTTTGTTTCTTCCAGATATCTCTTTTTTTCTGCTAGTGATCTTTGAGTTATTGTCTCCTTAGTTTCTAGCTCTTCTATATTTTTTTGGTTTTGTGTAAACTCTCTCTCAATACTTTCTTTATTGATTGCTTTTAGCTGTACTTCAATGTTATTTAGAGCATATTTGAGCTTGTTTATAGCAGAAACACAGTTTTTTCTTGCGTTTTCTAGTTTGTTTATGCCTAAAAGTTCGTCAATTTGTTCTTTTCGTGTTTTAGGGTCTGATGTGAGTATTACGTCTATTTTGTTTTGCTCTGAAAAAATGGCATTTACAAAAGTTTCGTAGTCCGTTTCTAAAAGTTCTACAATGTAATCATTTACTCTGTCTCCTCCTTTCTCTACCAATGTGTTATTTTTGTAGATGATTGCATCACTCTTTCCGTTTCTGATTTTTCTTATAATATGGTATGTATCTTTTTCAACGGAAAAAGTCAATTCTACAGATGTATCTGTATTTAGATAATAGTTTGAGATCTCTGCCAGCTTTATGTTTTTTCTTCTCAGAGCAGGAAATGTTCCAAAAAGAGTATAACAAACTGCTTCAATTATTGAGCTCTTTCCTGCGCCCATGGGACCTATTAATAGATTAATTCCGGGCGTGAATTTCACGACTGTCTCTTTGTGGCTTTTCCAGTTATTGAGCGCGAGTTTGAGAAGCATGATGATTTTTTGATAGAAAAGTTTTTTATCAAAATTAGATGGTTCAAGAGCTTTTTACTTTTGAATAGAAATTAATATAAATTTATTTTGAAAGATAGTATTTGGTGAAAATAATGGGAGCAAAGAAAGCAAAGGCGAAGCCAAAGAAAAAGAAATAGATTAGGTTTTAGTTATACAATTCTATAGTATCTTTTGGTTTTTGAATTGGTTTATATTCTGTTTTTGAAAAAGTTCATTTATGAGCAATTTTAATGATAAAATCTACAAAGCTGTTCTGATAGATGTGGACTACGTAGTCAGGAATGATGTTCCATACATACGTCTTTTATTGATGGGTAAAAGGGGATTCTTTAGAAGGTATGTAAAATATCTTCCTTATTTTTTTGCCGAATTACCAGATGAGGCAAGAACTGCAGTGGAAAATCTTTCGGTTGAGACAAAAAAGGGTATAGCAAAAGTGGTGAGAACAGAAACTATAAAGATGTTAGTTGGGAGCCAGGAGAAGAGATTATTGAAGATCTATGTTGACAAGCCATATAACGTTCCTGTGCTTTCTTTAGAACTTAAAGGAATTAAGGTTTATGAAAATAGAATTCCTTTTGCTAGGCGCTATATGATAGATAAGCAAATCTCGCCTTTCGCAGAACTACACTATAGAAAGATATCGCAAAAGGAAATTTATATAATCGATATTTGTGAGCCTAAGTTTTTTCCAAAGTTTAGGGATATGGCATTCGATATAGAGACCTACAATCCAAACGGATCACCTAGGATAAACGAAGACCCCGTTTTAATGATTTCTGTAGTGGAGAAAGAAAGAGACACAGTTTTTGTTTGGAAGAAGTTCGACAGCGATCAATGTGAAGCAGATGTGATTTTTGCAGAAGATGAATATTCTATGATAAAAAAATTTTTGGAATTCATTCTTAAAAGAGACTATCAACTCATCTATGGATATAATTCTACTCTTTTTGACTTTCCGTATCTAAGAGAGCGCGCAAGAAAGAACGGCTTGGACTTTTTGATTGGGAAGGACGATAAAGAGTTGAGACTGGTCAGCAGAGGTATTTCTAAGGCTATAAAGATCTCTGGAAGGATCCATATAGACATGTACCAACTAATGCGTTTTTTTTCTGTCTTGGGAATTGTAAAGCTTTCGCGTTATACTCTTGAAGAGGTCTCGCAGAACATTTTTGGCCGGGGTAAAGAAAATATTGATAGACTTTCGATATGGAAGCTATGGGATGAAGGAAAAGTGTCTGAACTTGTCAGTTATTGCGTTAATGATGCACGATTGACTTACTTGCTTGCCAATAAATTTCTCGATCTGATATTTGAGCTTGCATATACCTCGAAGCTGACATTGTATGAGATCATTACTGCAACTTCAGGTCAGCTAGTAGAGTCTTTGCTGATGCATCACTCCTATCAAAGGAAGCAGATAATCCCAAATAAGCCTGATGATCATACTGTAAATGTTAGGCTTTCAAATCCTATAGAAGGTGCTTATGTTAAGATTCCTATGCCTGGCATATACGATCACATAGTTGTTTTTGATTTTAGAAGCCTCTATCCTTCTATCATATGCTCTTTTAATATAGACCCTTTTACTTACAATTGTGATTGTTGTGCCCCACAAGACGCATATGTGTCTCCTCAAGGCCACAGGTTTTGCAGGAAAAAAAGAGGCCTTATTCCAGAAGTCCTTGAGAAATTGATCGCTGAGAGATTCAAGTTCAAGGACCTGATGAAGAAACTGCCTAAAGAAAGTGATGAATACAAGAGAGTTTCTGCACGCGTACAAGCTCTTAAGATAATTGCTAACTCTTTTTATGGCTATTTAGGTTATGCTCGGTCTCGCTGGTACTCACGCGAAGCAGCTGAAAGTGTTACTGCATGGGGCAGAGAGTACATTAAGAGTGTGATCGCAAAGGCAGAAGAAATGGGCTTTACGGTCCTCTACAGTGATACTGATAGCATTTTCATAAAGCTTGCCAGCAAAGAAGAGCTAAGCAGAGCGCTAACTTTCCTTTCTGAAGTAAACGCTTCGTTGCCTGGAACGATGGAGCTTGAATTTGAGAACTATTTTCCCAGGGCATTATTTGTCAGTAAGAAGTCAGAAGGTATTGGAGCAAAAAAGAAGTATGCATTGATAGATGAAGAAGGCAACATAAAAGTGAGGGGATTTGAGGTTGTCAGAAGGGACTGGTCAACCATAGCAAAGAACACTCAAAAAAAGGTCATAGAAACGATATTGCGCGAGGGTTCAAAAGAAAAGGCGATTTCTATTGTTAGAGAAGTTGTAGACAATCTTAACAGTGGTAATGTAGACATAAAAGATCTAGTAATTTATACGCAGTTGAAAAAAGACGTAAGCGATTATGCAGTTATCAGCCCAGAGCTTTCAGCAGCCAAAAAAGCGATAGCTAGAGGGATTATGCTAAGAAAAGGAGATATATTTGGTTATGTTATCACGCGTTCAGGGAGAAATATCTCTGAGAAGGCAGAATATGCGGATTTTGCAAGTGATTATGATCCGTCATACTACATCAACAATCAGGTCTTACCTGCGGTTATGAGGATATTTGCAGAGTTGGGAGTTACCGAGCAAGAATTGAAGTTGAAGGGCAAACAAACCTCAATGGGTGATTTTTTTTGATATCTTGACTAAGTACAGTTTCTCGAAGAAAAAATTCTTTTTTGAAACGGTCTTAAAAATCAGTTTTTTTCTGAATGCAGCTTTTTTTATTTTGCTCAGGCTTGAATAAACTAGATATGCATTCCCTTTTTCTTTGAGATAAGTAGGTACCTCTTCGAGGAACCGATTTATTATGTTTTTATCGATGGTTTGGAGGTCGTTTTTCAGCCTTTGGCCGTCATCTGGTAGGTACGGGGGGTTACAAAAGATTAAGTCGAACTTTATGTTCGTTCCTTTGAGTGGTTGGAATAGGTCTCCGCACAAGAAAGTTATCTTAGCATTATTTTTTGCTGCGTTCTGCCTCGCTGCAATTATTGCGTTTTGATCAATATCTACAGCGATGACCTCTGCAGCAGGAAATACTTTCTTAGCAGCTATTGCACATATGCCAGAGCCTGTACACACGTCTAATATTTTCTCTGGATTCTTCGATTTAGAGCATTCCAATGCCTCGATCAATAGTTCTGAGTCCTCTGAAACAGGGTATACGTTCTCGAAACTGCTAATAGTTAAACTGTGCTCAAGTCCATCGATTTTTAACACTATTTCTATTTTATCCACCCTTAGTGCTGAGTATTAGGTACGTCCCGATAACAATGAATGATAGTCCTAAAAAGTGGTTCATTTCCAAAGGTTCGTGTTTGGTTATAATTGAAAGGGTCCATGCGACGATAACGTTGAGTGAAAGGAGCGCAACTATAATGGAGAAAGACCCTCTTTCAAATGCTTTTCCTAAGGCAAATGTTTGAATTAAGATGAGCAGAATTATGAAGAAAATGGTTTTTGATAATTCTAGATTGTAATCTGATGCGGTTGGCTGACCGATAAACAACAGAATTCCGCCTAATATTATAGCAGCTGTGATAAATAGGTTCAGGACAAAAGTTGTCAATAATTGTTTTGTAGAAGTGCTCTTATTGAATACTTCTCTTATAGAGTAGTTAACTATTCCTATTGCGAGAATTGCTATTGCCGTGAATATTATCCAGTTTTCCAGAATATCACCTTGTCAGCAAATAGGTTATTACCAACGTAACTGCTATGAGAATCGCCGAGATAAATACGTCATTTTCCATTAAAGATACCTCTTTTTTAATAATAATCTTAATGCGGTGCTCTTAAAATTCCTTTTGAATTTAAATTTCATGAGCTAATAAGCTTATGGAGTGGTAGGTATGAGTGAACTCGATAAAAAGATTGTTGAGTACCAAACGCTGACGAAACAGCTTGAGTTGATAATAGCGCAGAAAGCACAGTACATGACCAAACAGGAAGAGCTGAAGATTGCTCAGGAAGAGGTAAAAAACCTCCCTTCTGATGCAAAGGTTTACAGGCTCCTTGGGGGTTTCTTAGTCGAAGTAGATCGCGCTCAGGCAGAGAAGAATATAGCAAGTGAGCTTTCAGATGTGACAGCTCGATTAGAATCGATTGAAAAGCAAGAAAAGCGTTTGTCAGATAAACTAACTGATATGAGAACTGAAATAGAAAACATGGTAAGAAGACAGGGAGGCGCTTGATAGGTATTTTAATCTTATTTTTTCCATACTGGTTGAGTTCCTTCTTTTGAATCTCTTAGCTCAATTCCTATGAGTTCAAGTTCTTTTCTTATTTTGTCTGAAAGTTCAAAGTTCTTTTGCTCTCTTAGGCTCTCTCTAACTGAAAGAAGTATTCTAAGTATTGGTTCTTCTGTGATGTTACAGGGGGTCTTTTTTTCCGTAGGTATCCCCAGAATCCAAAGCATCTGATTCAAGACTGAGAGTGCTGAGAAGAAGTTTCCATTCTTACTGTTTGTTATTTTTCTTAAGTAGTCTACATGTTCGAACATAATGCTAGTTGCAACTGGAGTATTTAGATCGTCATCCATTGCACTTTGGAATTTCTTCATGTTTTCTGTGGGAGTAGTGTCTTGTGCATCAATGGAAAACTTTCCACTTTCTATTAGGTAGTTGCAGTTTTCAACAGCATTTTGTATGTTATTTAATGCGTTCTCGCAGTCATCTAGTATATCATATGAGAAGTCTATTTGGCTTCTGTAGTGTGTTTTGGCAAAGAAGAGCCTTAGCGAGGCAGGCGAATGCCTCTTCAAAAGCTCATTGATTGTTATGTAGTTGCCAAGGCTCTTTGCCATCTTCTCTCCTTTGATAGTTAAGAAACCGGCATGAAGCCAATAGTTTACAAATTTTTTACCATAGCATGCTTCTGTCTGGGCGATTTCATTTTCATGATGTGGAAATATTAAATCAAACCCTCCGCCGTGGATATCGAGAGGAAGTTCTTCCTTCAAAGTGCTCAACACAGAGCATTCTATGTGCCAGCCGGGTCTTCCTTTTCCCCATGGCGAATCCCACGATGGTTCATTGGGTTTAGAGAATTTCCAGAGTGCGAAGTCCAATGGATTCTTCTTTGTTTCGTCTACTTCGACTCTTGCCCCGGCTTTCATTTTTTCAGTGGTTTGATTTGATAGGCTTCCATAAGGTTCGAATGTTTCGATCGAAAAGTAAACACCTGTTTTGGTTATGTAGGCATGCTTGTTTTCTAAGATTTTTTCTATCATTGATATTATTTCAGGGATGTGTTCTGTTACTTTTCTTATGCTGTCTGGCTTTAGTATGTTGATTTTTTCTAGGTCTGAATGGCCAAGTTTTGAAAAATGTTCTGAGAGCTCTTTCCAGTCTCTATTTTCTTCTCTTGCTCTATTAACTATCTTGTCATCAATGTCTGTGATGTTTTGTATGTGAAACACTCTAAACCCGCGGTAGATTAGGTATCTTTTAAGGATATCGAAGGCACAGTAAGTTCTGGCATGACCTAAATGGGTATAATCGTAGGGGGTTATACCACATACGTATAGGGTTACTTTTTCGGGGTTCTTAGGTATAAATTTTTCTTTTTTTCTACTAAGTGTGTTATAGAGGTATAATTCACTCATGAATAGTTAATTTTAGGTAGTATTTAAATTCTATCATTCAATTTCAGGACTTCTTAATACTTTAAAACATTTTGGATAAGATAATACCGTATATTATGCTTGCGGGCCCGTAGCTCAGCCTGGCAGAGCGGCAGTCTTATATGACGCGCTTTGTCGAGGAGACGTCTAGGCAAACTGTAGGTCATGGGTTCAAATCCCATCGGGCCCATTTAATTAATTATCTTTATAAATGTTTTCTTTTTGAAGTGAAATACGTATTTATGCATAGATAGATCTAGAGGTAATCCCTATGGCTAAAGATAATGGTTCTTATACCAAATACGAGATTGCCAGGCTGATAGGTGCAAGGGCGCTTCAGCTTAGTTATGGTGCACCGCCTTTAGTAAGTGTGCAACCCGATGACGATTCTATTAAGATAGCTAAAAGGGAGTTCATTCAAGGAGTGCTTCCTCTTACAGTTTACAGGAAAAGATAAATGTTTCTAATTTACAGAAACTTTTTTGTTTTTTTAATTCTCATAATTAATATATGAATTTGGATTACCTATAGCCCCATCGTCTAGCGGCCAAGGATGTCTGGCTTTGGACCAGAAGACCGCGGTTCGAATCCGCGTGGGGCTATTTATGTTTGTACGCGATAGTTTTGATCTGGTAGCACTTGGTACTCCTGTTATAGATGTGTATGCTGCTGCTGATGAGGAAATGATACGGCAGTTAGCACTTGTAAAGTCATCTACAAACTTTGTCGATTTTTATCAGTTGGAGCAGATGAAGCAGTCGCTTTGTGACAGAATATTTCTGTCTGCTCCAGGAGACAACGCACGGAATGTTTGCGAAGTTTTTGCAAAGCTCGATTCCCTTATTGGTAATTCATTTAGAGTTGCTTACATAGGTTCACTCGCACAAGACGATAATGGGAAGACGTTTAAACGGTCACTTGATGAAAACAAGATAGCAGACTTTACTGTAACTTTAGAAGGAGCTACGGGCGAGATTATTTCTCTCATTACTCCTGATTCTGAGAGAACATTCGTTGCTTATCTGGGTGTTGGTGAGGATATACAAGAGGTAAGTGCCCTTCGTTCTGTATCTTTTTTTTGTACTACGATAACGCTTCTTTCTTCTGGTACTGTCTCTAAGGTTGCAACATCTCTGATGGAGGATTATCTAGATTATGGTAGCAGACTGATTCTCTCTTTGGAGTCCCCTTCGTTGATTGTTAAAAACAAAAGTAAAGTATTGAAGATGTGTGAATCAGCGTCTATCCTTTTTGGTAACGAGCAGGAGTTTATGTCACTTGGTTTTAAAACTAAAGACTATGGTAGTATATCAGAGCTTTGTGACACTGTTTATATAAAGAGGGGATCCAAAGGTTCTGTTTTGATAAAAGATAAAAGAGTCTTTGAGATTCCTCCATTCAGAGTAGAAAAAACTATCGATTCGACTGGTTGTGGAGATAATTTTATAGGAACTGTTATATGGTCTCTTTTGAAAGGGCTTACGCACATTGAAGCTGCCATTTGGGGCAACTATGTAGGTGCACTCACTACTTCTGTCATGGGTACTTCTTTAGACCCTGCAGCTATGTCCTGTATTCCTTATAGATCTTTCACAAAACGATATTGATTTTCTCTCCGCAAAAAGGACATGCAGGTTCGGTTGTGCTTTTTTCTCTAAATGCGTTATTTATGATGCTGAAAGCACTTCTCTTTATCAAGAGCTTTTTACATCTTGGGCAGTGGGTATCCTCAAGTCCTTCTTTAAACACGTTGCCTACATAAACATAATGCATTCCTTCTTCTTCCTGCTATTTTTTTGCATTCAGAAGCGTAGTTAGCGGGGTTCTGGGTAGATCGGTTAGCTTGTAGTCAGGATGAAATGCTGAAAAGTGAAGCGGTATGTCTGGACTTACAGACTTTACTGCTTCTACGGTTTTTTTAATATCTTCTTCTGTATCGTTTAGAGTAGGTATTATGAGGTTTATTACTTCTATATGGATGCCTTTTTGATATACGTTTCTAATATTTTCTAACACAGGTTTTAATCTTCCGCCTGTTACCTCCATATATTTTTTCTCATCTATGAATTTGAGATCTATCCTAATTGCTTGGAGTAATTTTTCATTATAGATGAAGTCGAGAAGCTGTTTTGAAAAATATCCGTTTGATACAAAAACATGGAATAAATTTTTATTTCTTTTTCGGGTTTCTCTGATGCAGTCGTACGCATACTCAAAGAAGATTGTTGGTTCTGAATAAGTGTATGCAATACCATCTGCTTGGTTGTTAATGGCCATCTCCGCTATCTGTTCAGGGTAAGTAGGCGATATCTCTAATGGGTTTTTTATTTCTTTCATAGCTTGTCTTAGGTCCCAGTTTTGGCAGTTTAGGCACTGAAAGTTGCAGCCCGGTGTTCCGAAACTTAGAACATGAGTTCCTGGCTTGAAGTGGAAAAACGGTTTCTTTTCTATAGGGTCCATTGCAAAACTTACTCCTTTTCCATAGTTTAAACTGTAGAGCTTTCCTTTTTGGTTCAACCTAACTCTGCACTTACCTGTTTTTCCTTCTTCTATCAGGCAGAAGTGGTTACATAATGTGCAGAGCACCTTTCCATCAGAGAGTTGATTAAAGAACAGTGCTTCTCTCAGAGATTTCATTGTGATATTATATACCATTATTGGCTTTTAACCCATGTGATTTTTTAGCAACATCCATAGCTCTTTTTTTGTTTGTTTCTTTCTAAAGGAGTTTGTTTTGCCCACGCAAAGGCTTCTGGTTCTACATATATTGGATATTTGTTTGTCAAACAAGCCATGCATAGTCTCTTTCTCAAAGATATAGCATTTTCGAGATCTTCGATCGATATATAGGTTAGTGTATCTACTCCTAGAAACTCCCTAATTTCTTCAACGGATTTTGTGCTTCCTATGAGTTCAGTGTAAGTAGGGAAGTCGATACCCATAAAACAAGGTGCGATTATCTTTGGGCAGGATATAAATAGGTGAATCTCTTTTGCGCCGTTTTTTCTAATGAGGGTGACTAATTTTTTCATGGTGTTCCCTCTAACGATTGAATCATCCACGAGAGCAATTCGTTTCCCTTCTAAGAGTTCTTTTATAGCATTCATCTTCAGTTCTATGAGTTTTTTCCGGTTATCGTCACCAGGCATTATAAAGGTCCTGTGAACGTATCTGTTTTTGATGAGTGCTTCTTTAAGTGGTTTCTTTGTAATCTCTGCCATGCCCTGTGCTGCACTTCTTCCTGAGTCTGGTACAGGCACGATTATGTCAAAATCAATTTTTTTGTTAATTGCTTCTCTTCCGAGTGCTTTTCCCAATTCTTCTCTCACAAGCTCTACGTTTCTTCCTTCTAGTACTGAGTCTGGTCTGGCAAAATATACGAATTCGAACATGCAAAATGTTCTTTTTTTGCTTTCAAGTATTATCTTTGAGGTATATTGATTATCAGTATCAATGACTACTGCTTCTCCAGGTTCTATGTCTCTTACAAAAACATATCCGCAAGAAGTTAGCGCTACGCTTTCAGATGCAAAAATGAGAGAATCATCTTTTTTTCCCATGGCAAGTGGTTTGAACCCATAAGGGTCCCTTACGATTATGGTTCTTCCTTTTTTGTCTAGCGCCACTAAAGAGTAGGCACCTGTAATTTCTCCTAGATATTTCTTCAAAAGGTCGAAAATTTCTTCTGTGCTTTTGCTTTCGTTTATTGCTTTTGAGACCATGTATCCCAGTACTTCAGTGTCTGTTTCGGTTTTGAAATCATAGGCATCTGAATATTTTCTTCTTATGGTTTTATAGTTTGTTAGGTTTCCGTTGAATGCGATGAAAACGTTGTTTATTTCCATTGGTTGTGCCTCTTCTAGAGTTGATACACCACTTGTAGAATATCTTAGGTGTCCTATTCCAGTAAATCCTTTTATCTTATCCACATGCTGGTAGAATAATCCATGAACAAGCCCCATCGTTTTTAAAACAAAAGATCTTTTTTGTTGCGGGTCAAAAAACGCTATTCCAGCAGATTCTTGTCCTCGGTGCTGGAGTGCTAGCATTGAGTTATACAGTGTTTCTTTTAGCTCTTTGGAATTTATTACTGCACAAATTCCGCATTTTTCTTTTAGGATATTTAGCTTATCCATCTGACCACATTGATAAATTATTCTTCCAAGCTTTTTTCAAGAGTTGTTTCGTAGATGTTTCGTAGTTTTTCGAGGTCAATCTCAGTTTTGTCTATTGATAAACCTGACGCTTTCGTATGACCGAGTAAATGGCAGTTATGTTTTCCTTCTAATTCTTTGTAGATTCCTGGTTCTGTTATGATAATGTATCCATAGTACTGTCCAAATAATATCTCTGCGAGTTTTTCCTTCTGGAAGGGAAGCTGTACCTCTGCGCCGAATCTGTATTCAAACATGAGCTCTATAAGAGAAACGATCATTCCACTTTTTGATATATCGTTTGCTAAAAGGATAGAATCGTTTTCTAGTATGATTTTTTTAGCTTTTAGTTCTTCTTCTAGGTTTGGTCTAAACCTCTCTCTTATTTTTTCTCTGAAACCATGCATCGCGTAGAATGGTGATGCAGTCAAGAGTGGTTCACGTGTTTTGATAAGTATTATCTCTTTTTGTTCACACAGAGCTTTTCTATTCGAGTATGACAGATTTTCGTATCTTGTTGGTTTTTCACTTTTTCCGACCATCATGATCATCGGTGTCGGTGCGATGGGCTTTTGCGTTAGGTTGTTTTCGTTGTAGAATGATACATTTCCACCTACGCACGGAATGCTGAAATCTTTAGAGAATTCTGCAAGGCCTTCCACTGTACGTTTGAATTCCCACATCACTGTTTCTCTTTCCGGGCTTCCAAAGTTTAGGTTGTCTGAATATGCAAGCGGTTCGGTAAAAGTGCTTACTAGAGATCTATAGGCTTCAAGCATTACATAGTATGCTCCCCAGAATGGTTCGAGCTGGCAAAGGTTTGCATTACTCTGACAACTAACTGAAAATGCAAGGGAATCATCTATCATGAAAACTCCAGCCACTGTGGAAGGTTCAATTATGGTGCAACCTTTAACAGTTTTATCATACTGTTCATAAACGTATTTCCTGCTACAAATATTCTTGTTGTGCAATAGATTTTCTATTTCGGACTGAATTTTTTCTATGTCTATTTTGATCTGGGGCTTTGCGATTTGCTCTACTATCCTCTCCTTTTCTTTTCTTTTGACCGGAGCCACATCTGCAAGCAGTTTAGGATCCAAGTCTGCGACTTTTTTTTCGTTATGGAACACTTTTAGGCCATATTCTCTGTTTTTGACTTTGCCTATAATGGAGTATTTAATGGTGTATTTATTCAAGACTGTTTCTATTTTTTTTAAGTTGTTAGGGTCAATTACCAGAAGCATTCTTTCTTGTGATTCGCTCAATAGGATTTCATATGGTGTAAGCGCTTCTCGTATATGTACTTTTTCGAGCCAAATTTCTAAGCCGATGTTTAGCTTGTGTGCGAGTTCGCTTGTTGCTGATGTGAGACCTCCTCCACCTAGGTCGCGTGCAACTTTTACTAGACGCCGAGAGTATATCTCTTCGAGCGCATCTATGATTAGTTTTTTAGTGAATGGATCTGCTATCTGAACTGCAGGTCGCATGTCTTTTTGCTCATCAATAGTTTCAGATGCGAAACTCACTCCATGTATTCCGTCTTTTCCTGTCGCGTTTCCGATGAGAAGGAGCAAGTCACCTTCTTTTATAGAATCGTAGTTGAAAAGCATTTCTTTCTTTACAATTCCGATGCATCCAACATTGACTAGGCAGTTGGTTTCAAACGTTTCGTCAAATTCTATCTCTCCACCGAGGTTTGGCAGTCCAGTTGAGTTGCCATAATCAGCTATACCTCTTACTACTTCCTTTACCAGCCATTTTGTGTTGCCACTTATACCGTCTTTAGTGATTCCAAAATGGAGCGAGTCAACAACTGCAAGTGGTTTTGCACCCATAGCCAATATATCTCTTATTATGCCTCCTACGCCCGTAGCTGCGCCATTATAAGGGTCTATATAGCTTGGATGGTTGTGGCTTTCTACCTTGAATACTAAGCAGTAGCCTTTTCCTATGTCTATCACACCTGCGTCATATCCCGGGCCGAGTAATACCTTCGGGTCTTGGCTTATGAGTCTTTTTAAGTATGGTTTTGAGCTCTTGTAGGAGCAGTGTTCAGAATGCATTACTTCTAGCATTCCTAGCTCTTCAGGTGTGAGTTCCCGCATTAGAGCTTTCTTTATTTCTCCAAAACAATCCATTGATTTCACATCTAAAATTCTTCTCTAATGGGTGCAAGGTAGAAGTATATCTCGCCAAGAGGTATGTTATAAGACATTTTTAGGACTCCACTCTGGGAGTAAGTTATTGTCATGCTGGCGGTATCAGATGCACCTTTTACTATGTCGTTTATGTATTGAAGAGGATAAGTTGCTTTTACTGGTGTATCGCTCTTAGTGCTTATTTCACCGATTTGGTTACTTGTTTTGTCAAATTCTGCGCTGAAAGAAGAAATATCTCCTTTGCTTTCGACTATGAATGAAGATTTGCTACATATGAAAGTTACGTAGCTTCCAGCAAGTTCACAATTTTTTAGGGTTCTCTTAAGTGCTCCTCCAAGCATTCTGACTACTGCAGCATCGACTATTTTGGGCTCACCTGTCAGTGTTTGAGATATGTCTAACAGAGGCAGTTTAAAGTTTAGTGCTTTACCGCTTTCTTCTATAACTACCTCTAGCGTGTTGTCTTTTGTTTTGAGCGTTACACTTTGAACGTTTTCTTGGGCTGCGTTTGATATTATCTTGGTCAGGTCAGAAATTTTTACGCCAATTGATACTGGTTCAGGTACATTGTATTCAGAAAAATCAGATTTCTTGGCTAAGAACTTTACCATCGAGATTTGACTTGGATCCATTGCTTTTAGCGAGACCCCATCTGCTTCGAATTTGAATATCCCTTCTTCTATTAAGTTGTTTATTGCAACGAGAGCGTCTCTTAGTCCTTTTATGTCGTTTAGTTTTACTTTTATCATCGGTTTCCCCCCTTATATTAAAAGTAATGTCTAAAAAGAATTAAAAGTAATTAAAAACTTGATTTGCCAGTAAGCTCTGAAATCTGTTGATGTTATTTTGTGCCTTCAGTCAAGAGTATATGTGTTTTCGATTATCTCTTAAATACCACTAAGTTGATTTTGGAACAGAGTGGTTTTTTACCACTTAGTTCAGAGGGTAGATGCATCAGTAATGTTTTTAATATTCGCATTGGCTAACTCATTTGATGAAGAAAAAGCAGGTAGATGCTAAGGAAGAGCGTTATATCGCGATAGCTTATGAGTACAATTATGAAGTATATCCATCTAAAATAGATGTTAATATTACTCCTGAGCGAGTAGTAGCTACTCTTTCCAAAACAAATTCTGACTTTCTAATTGCAAATAGAGGATTCCTAATTCGTTATCAAGAAGTTTTAGAGTCAAAAAACATCGGCATGGTGCTTAATTACACTGGAAAGGGGCACTATACGAAATATCTTCACAATATTGCCTGTCCGCAGGATATTGAGATGTTAAATATCAGTGGTGTTTACTATCGTATTTCATTTTCGGAAGAGCAAAACAATTTAGATGCATTTCATCAGCTTTTCTGTACTGCAAAGAAATCAAAACGGTTCTTGGTCGGAACGGTGCTATTTACTTCTGAAAAAGGAAATGCGTATACATCTGATGATGTTAGGTATGGCGCAAAGGTGGCATATGAGCTGGGCTTTGACAGCTACATGTTCGCTGATGTGTATCCAGATGAGAAATTGGACGATATTTTGTTGGATTGCTACGTTCCTGTTTGGCTCATAATAAAGAAGGTTGAGGACATTGAAGAACTGTTTGACAGGGTAGTTTTACTGAGAGATAAAGGAATAAATTGTTTAGTCTTTGGTCGATCGCTTCTTTCCAGATTTGATGCGCCTCTGGTTCTGAAGGGCATCAAGGATGTCTTTGTGCACAAAAAAGAGAAAGAGAGAGCAGTTGACGAGATAAGAATGGCTAATTCTTCCTGATTGTTCTCATTCTCTCTTCAAAGTTAAAACTTTCTAAGAGCGGTATCAAGTAGTTCGGAATGAGTTTTTTCCATTTTGGGTTTCCTGATGAGGCATATTCTCTGATCTTTATGCCCATGTAGCTGTCTCTTTTGTAGAGAGGGATATGCTGAATCTCTAAGTTTTTTTCTCTGAAGAGCTCTATTACGAGCTCGTTGTTGGAGAAAACGACGCTGAAAGGTTCCGCTTTTTGGAATACCAGCTTTACCCAGAGGTCGTTGTTGTTTACATCTTCTATTGCTACGTGCTTAGAGTTTGTGATTTCTTCTTCTTTCAGTGCTTTATCAAGGAGTGCTATACGTTCAGAGAGATTTAAAGGGTTGTCGTAAGTATGTTGTTTGTTTGCACTACCTATCCCAATGGTGAGCTTTTCAGAGAGATTTGAAGAGTACTTTATACAGTGGATATGGCCTAAATGTAATGGCTGAAATCTGCCTATGTATAAGCCGTGGCTATATTTCTTCATATGAAATCTAGCCATTGAATAAAATCAGGGTTTCTACCTCTTACAGTGTCAAAGAAAGTAGATTGTATTTTTTTTGTTATTTGTCCTGGTGCTTCTGGCAGGTCTACGTTGTCAATAGTCTTTATAGGTGTTACTTCTGCAGCAGTGCCTGTTAAAAAGGCTTCATCTGCTGAAAGTAACATGTCTCGTGTTACTGTTTCTTCTCTCACATCTATACCCATTTTTCTTGCCAGCTTAATGCAGCTATCTCTAGTTATTCCGTTCAGGCAGCCTGCTGAAAGCGGAGGCGTTATGAGTACTCCGTCTTTTACAATGAAGATGTTTTCTCCACTGCCTTCTGATACGTTGCCGTTCATATTTAGCATTATCGCTTCATCATAACCATTTCTCTTCGCTTCAAGCTTTGCAAGGATGCTATTTAAGTAGTTTCCACATGCTTTTGCCAGAGGAGGGACTATTCTGCTGTCTATTCTTATCCATGATGAGATACAACATCTTATTCCTTTTGCAAGCCCCTCTTCCCCTAGATAGGCTCCCCATTCCCAGCAGGCTATTGCTACGTCTACTGGGTTCTGTAATGGATTTAACCCCATTTGGCCGTAACCGAAGTAGGCGATGGGTCTTATGTAGCCTTCAGAAAGCTTATTTCTTTTTACCAGCTCTTTAGTTGCTTCAAGTAGTTGTGTTGGCGAGTATTTAATTTTGATGTAATAGTATTGTGCGCTCTGGAAGAGTCTCTTATAGTGGTCTCTTCCTCGAAATATTGCGCTTCCGCGTGGAGTTGTGTAGAACCGAATTCCTTCGAAAACTCCTGAACCGTAGTGAAGTGCATGGCTCAATACATGGATCTTTGCTTCGTCCCAAGGTAGAAATTCTCCATTCAACCATATTACATCGCATTTTTTTATGGTCATGATACCCTATGGTTTGCAATCTAATAAAAAGCTAGGTTTTTGGTAAGAACTCTATTCCAGTAATTCTTTCCAGTAGCTTAAGGTCTTTTAAAATAGCAATACTTTGTTTGTTAGATCTTGAACGCGTCAGTTCATGTAAGTTTTTGAGTGTTTTTTTAAGAGCGGTGTGTATTTTTAAATCATCGAAAACGATTCTTGCAATGTTTGATCTATATATTTCATCAACGCTAAAAAGGTCATCTTTTCCAACATATTCTTTAGCCAAACTTCTTATTTCCTTGAGCTCTCTTCCGGCTTTCTCTAATAATTGGTAGTCGAAGTTTTGGGTTTTTCTGTAATGCGTTTTGAGATAAAAGTACTTTAGTTCTTCTGGAGTGAATCCTTTCTCAATTATGTCTCTTAAGTACACTATGTTGCCTAAACGTTTGCTCATTTTTCTTTTGTTTACAGTCAGATGGGCTACGTGAAACCAATAGTTTGCGAATATCCGTGAGTATCTGGTATTAGCCAAAGCTATTTCGTTTTCATGGTGGGGATATATGTTATCTGTTCCTCCGCAGTGTATATCTATTGGGCTGCCGAGGTATTCATTAGCTATCACTGCGCAGTAGATATGGCTTGCGGGCCTTCCAGGCACAAGTTTTTCTGGATTAAAATATATGTCTTTTCTCTTTTTGGCTTTCCAAATCGCGAATGAATAGTATCCGTTTTTTGCATAATCATCTTGGATTCTTATTCCTCTGTTTTTGGTGTTTATCTTGTAGAGCGCACCATAACCAGTTTTGGATATATCTAAAATTACGTTTCCGCGTGCATCTGTGTATGCGTATTTGTTTTCTAATGCATGAATTATCCATTTCTCGACTAAGGTTACGCTCTCGGAAAAACTGATCAAAAAATCAGGTTTAAGTAGGTTAAGGCGTTGCCAGTCGTTTAAAAACGCGTTTATCCTGGGTTTCAAAAATTTAGTGATGTCAGAAAATTCTGTTTGGCTGAAAAATGCTTTTACAGATTTGTCTTCTATGTCAGATATAGGCATTGCATGAATTACCCTATATCCTAAAGTTAATAGGGTTCGTTTCAAAACGTCTTCCCAGTAAAAAGTCCTAAAGTTTCCTATATGCACGAAGTTATAAACAGAAGGCCCGCATGTGTACATCTTAACGCTGTGTTGCTCTCTCGGAGAAAACAATGATCTCTTTTTGGTTAGAGTGTTGAAGAGTTTTAGCATTGAATTCATCTCGATTGCTATACTTTTTATATGGGTTGTTTTAATTCTGTTTCTAAAATCTTATAATCCCCTTTTATGATTATAACTCTATGAGAAGAGTAAAAGGTATGAGAGACTATCTTCCTGATTATCAGCAGAAGCTGAACTATGTTATTGATGTGATTAGAGCAGTATATGAGAGTTATGGGTATCTTCCTATGGATACCCCTGCAATGGAAGAGCTAGATGTTCTTGCAAAAAAATCAGGAGAAGATATTAGAAAGCAGCTTTTCGTGGTTGAAGGAAAGTATGGTCTTAGGTTCGATCACACGGTACCATTAAGTAGAGTTATTTCTGAGAATCAGTTTCCTAGACCATTTAAGCGTTATGTTATTGGTAAGGTATGGAGGCACGAAGAGCCACAGAAGGGAAGATACAGAGAGTTCTACCAAGCAGACATAGACATAGTTGGGGTTAGAGGGATTGAGGCTGAAGCAGAAATACTTGCGTGTATCTCAAGGTGTCTCTCTTTTCTTGGCGTTGACCATACGATAAGAGTTAATGATAGACGTTTTGTAAATTCGCTCTTGGCTGAGTTTGGTTTTGACGACACAACAGGTGCGATGCGTCTGCTTGACAAGTTAGATAAGCTCGGGCCTACAGAGGTAAAGAAGTTAATGAGTGAGAAAGGTGACGCTGAAGGTCTTTTTAACTACATAAACCAAAAGATGTCCGAAGAACAAAAGTTAGATGCAATAGCTTCCTTATCTCCGGATGCTCATCAATCTTTATTTTCACTGAAGCAACTTGCAAGGTATTATAATTATTCTTTTGTCATAGATTTTTCCCTTGTTAGAGGGCTTGATTACTATACAGGTGTGGTTTTTGAAGTTTCTACAGAATTTTTTGATTCATCTGTAGCAGGTGGAGGAAGATATGATGATCTGCTTGGCTTGTACGGTAAGCCAGATTATGCTGTTGGTGCTTCTATAGGAGTTGATCGCCTACTCGGTTTATTGGAAATAGAGCAGCGATTAACCAAGCGGAGGTATTATCTAGTTACAGATGAATCTACCTATCATGAAGGAATAGTATTAGCTGAAAACCTTAGAGCGAAAGGTAATATCGTTTTGCTAGACCTCATGAAAAGAAGTTTACAGCGCCAGTTGGAAGAGGCAGACAAAAAAGAGTGTGATTTTGTGTTTATCTATGGTGTTCAGGAAAGAGAGAGTGGGTCTATATTAGTTAAAGACCTGAAAAAACGAGAACAAAAGAAGATAAATCTCGATCAATTTAAGAAAGAATTTAAGATTTAGTTATATGGAATCGGTTAATTAGTTAAGGTTCTTTTCATGTTGATTTATCGATTCTAGCAACTTTGCTATTGTAGTTGCACTGGATTTAAGCACGGCAATACAATTAATCTTAATTCTTTCTTCCTCGTTTGTTAGTTTTATGTTTTTCCATTGCTGTTCAGAGTCATATATTTCACTTAGCAATTGGTTTAGATTATTCTTCGTTATTTCTATTATTTCTCTTTCAGTTCTTTTATTATTCTTAGTTCTTTTATCCAGAGTACTTAAAATATTCGCGAACTGCCTATTTCTTCGCGGATTTTCTGCTGCCCAAGGTAGGTTGTTGTCATAGAGTGTTGTTATTGTTTTACGGACCTCTTCTGCAAGTGGAGTTTGGAATGTAGGTCTTCTTGAGTTCTTTGAACTTTCTTTGGTCTGTTTTGATTGAGCGTGCATATTTTTCACCTTCATATAAAGTGACTATTATTCGTTTGCTTCGAGTTGAAAGAAATCGAGCAAAGATTTAGTGTAGGCATCGCGTTTAAAAACTTTTTTTAAAAGAGTTATAAAAAGTTACAAAATATTTTAAAAAGCCTAATAAATTATGCGGTAAAGTATTAAACTAGGTTACTTGGATGGTTCATTGTGCAGGTTGTGGAAAAGATCTTACTAATCACATAGCCCATTATCATGAAGGGTCTGCTTATTGCGATATATGCATCAATCATATTAAATCTTCTATTTCACAGTGTGCGAACTGTGGAATGTATTTGCCTATAACAGAGATGAAGATGCATGCCAGCAGGTATTATTGCAATTACTGCATTATGGATGTGCTAGATGAAGAAGAGAGAATGAAAAAGGCAGGTAGACTCAAGCCTTCTGGGGGTTTGCTTCCGAAGGCAGAAGATTTTATGCAGCAACAAGAAAAGAAGTATTTAGAATCATCACAATCACATGGTCATACTACTGCTTTTTTCGATTCAAAAAGAGTATTTGGGACATGTCAAAGATGTTCTAGGCAAGAAGAATTTCTTTATGAAGTAAATGGGAGGTGGGTTTGTCAGTTCTGTAAATCTGAGCTCGATACTCATGTAGATGAAAAAAAGCCACCTCATTTTGGTCTTTTTTCTTTTGTTATCAACACTATTAAGAAATTGTTTGTCATTCAAAGAAGGGATGTTAAGCTTAAGTCGAGAAAAAATGGAAAAAACGATGTAAAAGATCTAAAATAAAGTTAGTTAATTCTCTTTTAGCTTGAAAATTTTTACGCTACCGTCTTGTGATTTAAATACCATATCGTATCCTTCCAATTGTTCTAGTATAAAGGCCTTGTACAGGCTCGAGAAATAGAACCTGCTTTGGGTACTGATCTTTCCAGTGTTCAAGTCTTCTAAGTTCAAGTAAGCCACATGATAGACAGGTATATTTAACCCAGAAGTTTGGATATAGTCTGGTCCAAATAAAATTATCTTGGTGTAGTATTCTAGTTCTCCAAAATCATTTTTCTTGTTTAGGAGATATGTCTCTAAGATACTTTTGTTTGACTCTGTGAAGATGCATACAGGTATTGTGGTGTTTATAGATATAATTACTCCTATTTGTCCTTTTATCTTTTTTACTGGAGAGATCTCACAAACTTCATTTTGTATTTTCAAGTAATCCCATCTGTTAATGGCTTCGCATTCTGAAATACCAACTTGCCTTGTTACGTCTGTTTGATTTGCATGTGCGCATGCTAGGTAATTCAGGGCGTTGAACTTCCCTCCAAAGACGTTTCCGCCAAATATTATTTCACTATCAAAAATTGCATAAGAAGAGTTAAACTTTTTCATCGTCTCTCTAAGTGCTGTTTCATTTCCCATTACGTATGAATAGGCGACCTCTCCAATCATCCACTTAGAGAGGTGATCATTTCTTAGGACTGTTTTCCGTTCACCAAAGTAGACAGTCCAGTGGCCGTAATCCCACCAAGAGGTTATTCGTTCATATTCAGGAACATTATTTTTCATCCATTCATATGCTTCCAGCCAACCCTGCTGGATATACCTGCATCTTGTTGCTAGCACGTACTGCTCATGACGTGATATCTGATTTTTACTGATTAATTTCAGAGGGTTTTCTAGTTGTGATAGATAACAGGCAGTAGGATTGTGTTGTTCTACTATCGTTATGTTTTGGCTTGATGCAATAAGACACAAGAACGGATCCTTAGTTGCCATACAAAGAGAATTGAATTTTTGCTTGAATGAGTTTGGATTATCGCTGTATTTACCAGAGAAAGAGGCAAAAAATGCTTCATGTATTCCCATAGATTCTGAGGATATTTGTGAGTACTGTAGTATCGGAATTAAGGCCAATGCGGTTATCATGAGTGCAATCTTGATGTCTTTTTCTAGGTTTATCTTGGAGAGTATTCCGTAAACCATCTCAAAGAAGAATCCCATCATGAAAATAATGAGAATTGTCATGTATATGTGGAACTTGACTTTTATGAGCGTGAGAAAGAAGAGTGTTGTCAGGCCTAGGAAAACAAAGAGCTCAAAGTTTGTTTCTGCTGAGAATTTAGATGTAATAAGTCTGTACAATAAATATGCAACAGAGCAAACATAGAAAAAGAACAGAAGAGTAGGCGAAAGGCTGTTGTAACTTATTGGTACTTCAAAGTTTAATACTGCGTTTAGAATTGATGCGAATGTCATGAAGTAAGTGTTTGCAATGATGGTGAAAATTCCGAGTATTTCACCCAAACCTGTAAGAGCTATGGCTATGAAACCAAATTCTGGTTCTAGTATGTCTCCACTAAGACCTTGCTCAGCTATGGTTCGCTCTAGTGGTGCGTTATAGGTTGTAAATCCTAAGAAGTTAGAACCTATAGTTCTGAAGTATGGAAATACTATCAATGCTATGGTGATAGCTAAACCGTAGAAGACAACTAATGAGATCCTATGGTTTTTGAGGATTTTTCTCTGAGCTAGAACATTACATATGTATAGCCAGAGACCAAAGCCCAGTATACTTATGGGAATGATCGTTTCAGTGTCTAACAAAGAAAACTTTAATATCTTGGTTAGTGCATTTGTATCCTTGTTTTCATTTAATGAATATGGGGTCCAGATAGCTAAAACCGCATTTACCGCAAAAAATACGCAGGTATATATTACAAAAGGCTTCAGATTTTTCGATAGCTTTTCCAACTGTTCATTTTCTTTGTATTTCAAAGATATTATCCCTACCATTACAGCTGCATGTATGCATATGAGCATGTGAAAGAATGTAAGGCTTTTAGATCCTAGATACACAGTTGCCAGGCTTAAGATGAGCAACAAAGCGTTTTGTACGTTAATGGTTTTGTGTAATCTAAAGTATGCGTAAGTTACGAAGAATATCCCCATTATGCCTAGGGGCTCGAGTTGAAATGAATAGGTAGCAAAACTTTCTATTACTCTCTGTAGCATACCTGCTAATCCTGCTACAAATCCTGCTATTTCTGTTCGTATCTGTTTGAATATAAAGAAAGTAAGGGATACTGCTGCGACTGCCATCAAAGGAGCAAAGATGTTAGCGGCAAGGCTTAGGTCATATATAAGATCAGCTTCTGGTTTAAGTTGTTTGTAAACTAGGAGATAGAAATTAGCAACTATGAAATTGATTAGGTTTTTTTGTCTGTGGGTAGTAAGTACTTCGTTTTGGTTTGCAGGGTACCATGCTATGTCTTCTCTAAAGGGGATGGTGCCTTCTTCTATCAAAGGTCTTGATGGATATAAATAAAAATATGGGTCTAGCTCAAAGCCAACAGGGGAGTACCTGGATAGAGTAATAAAGAATACAATTGCTATTCCAAGGATTAGAAACAAATAACTAGCATATATAGGAAGCAATTCTATTTTGAGCTCCAAGATTTCTTCTATGTCTTTTATCGTATCGTTAAATAAGGATTCCAATTCTTCTTGAAAGTTTTTTAGATCTAATTTTTTCTGCTTACTTTCGTATGATATTAATATTATACCAATAATCATGGAGACCAGGTAGCTTACGATCGCAAGTTCAATAGTGAACTTTAAAGGCAGTAAAATTAAGGCTAAAAACTCTAATATTGCAGGAGTGACGATACCTATGATGATTGAGAGAATAAGAACTTCAATGATCCTTAACTCTTCCTTAAACTCTTTTCTCAAATATAGAGCAAGCGGAATACCTGTAATTAGTGAGATTAGTAGAATTCCTAATACGTAAACAGGCATGTCTATTATCACGGGAGCCATCATTTCACCGATCCCTATGAAGATAATATCTGTTTTAGATTAGGTAAGAATAAAAAAGGTTAAACAGATTGTTTTAAATCATATGCTTAATCAGACAGATGATGTGATTCGGATAGTCGGTGGAGGTGTCGCAGGTCTCGCTACAGGACTGTTTTTAAGGGAAAAAGGTTATCATACCTTTTTGTATGAGGAGCACTCTCAGATTGGCCTTCCTGAGAGTTGTTCTGGGCTTATCTCTACTGAAGCATATAATTCTTTGAGAAGGCATGTAGAATTAGATTATCAAAACAAGATAGTAAATGCACATTTCTTCTTTGAAGGCACTGATGATGAGATAGTGGTTGGGTCTCCTAATACGCGAGCATATGTTGTCGATAGGAGCGTTCTAGACAGTAAACTGTTTGAAGCTTACGTATCTCTTGGTGGGAATTACTCATTAGGCAGACGGATAGAAGAAAATGAACTGGCTAGTTTTTCTACTATAGTTGGATGTGACGGGGCCAATTCGCTTGTCGCTCGGTTTTTTAATTTTCCTGAAATTAGAGATTATGTAAAAACGTATCAATGCATTGCAGAGGTCTCCTGTAATGATATAGAATCTGTTTATGTTTTTTTCTCTAGGGAACTTTTTCCTGGTTTCTTCGGATGGATAATTCCAATTGATGAAAAATTTGCGAAAGTTGGTTGTGGTACAGCTCTTTTTTCCAAAGTTAATCTTAAATTGTCGCTTGGGGAGATGATTAAATGGGCTGATACGAAAAACATCTGTGAAATTAAGAAATTTTTACCACTGGAGCTTAGTGGAGGAGTTATTCCGCTTCAAGTTAGGTGTAAAACTGCGAAAGAAGAAAAAGGTAAGAAAATATTTCTCGTTGGAGACTCTGCAGGACAAGTTAAATCTTTTTCTGGAGGCGGTATCTACTTTGCTTACGGATGTGCTAAGCACTGTGCTGCGCACATAGATGAACCTTTAGTTTATGAGACCTCCTGGAGAAAAGATTACTATTCTGACCTCCTGTGTTATTATCTCGCAAGAAAGCTGATTGAACACATGCCCTATGATTGGATTGCTAAAATGGTTAAATTGTTAAAACTAGAGGACTATCTATATAAGAGAGGAGAAATGGATAGGCTGAGCAAGTGCCTTAAAGGTGAATACGTTGTTCAACACGTTAGAGAGTCGTTCGCAAACACTTTCCACAGAGCACATTGAAGATCTGCCGACCCATATCGCACTGATACCTGATGGAAACAGACGTTGGGCAAGAGAAAACGATTTACCTTATGAAATAGGCTATCGCAAGGGAGTAGAAAATATCTTTAATTTTATCGAGTGGTGTGGTGAATTAAAGATAAAATACGTTTCTGTATGGGCTGTTTCTACTGAGAATTTTAAGAGGGTTGAATCAGAAAAGATGAAGCTCTTCGAGATTTTGAAGAAAAGCGGTGAAGATGCCCTCAGATCAAAGAAATTTGATACCTATGGCATTAGGGTTCAGTTCCTAGGGGACATTTACTTTTTTCCTGAAGAAATAAGGTGTATTATACACGAGCTCGAGGAAAAAACAAAAAGCAACACAGAATATATCCTTTCCATATTCCTCGGCTATGGTGGGAGAAGAGAGATATTGAATACAGTCAAGAAGATAGCTATTCAGGTAAAGGAGGGCAAAGTATCTTTAGATGACATAGATGAAAGATATTTCTCATCAATGCTCTATACTCAAGGAATTCCAGATCCGGATATAGTGATCAGGACTTCTGAGAATAGATTATCTGGCTTTATGCCATGGCAAACAGTTTATAGCGAGATCTATTTTGTCGATAAGTATTGGCCAGATTTCAATAGAGAAGATCTTCTGAGTATACTGAGTGATTATGATAAGTCAGAAAGGCGTTTTGGGAGATGAGGACTTTTTCTGATAGGTACGTTTATGTAGAGTTTCATTCTGATTCTGAAGTAAGACTGCAGCTAAAACTGGAAGTTTGTAAGACTTCTTTTGAAAGGGCAAGAGGACTGATGTTTAGGCCAAACATCGTTAACTTGTTGTTTGTGTTTGAAAGAGAGGAAGTATATCCAATTCATTCATTTTTCGTTTTTGGCGAATTTGATGCTGTTTATGTAGGTTCAGATCTGCACATCACTGAAATATATCCAAGAATTAAGCCATGGAGTTTTATCTATCCGAAAAAGAAATCAAGTTATTTGATTGAGCTTAAAAGTGGTTTGAGTGAAGCATCTGGATTAACTGAAGGTATGCTTGTGAGATTTTTATAACTTCTTCTGACCAACTTAACTATCATGCTGGGATTAAATGTCAAAGAAAGTGATTATTACTATGACTTAGAAATACCTTTTTTTTCTACAGCAGAAGCAAAATTTGTTTCGGAATTTCTTTCAAATGTAGATGTAGTTGACAATTTAGGGGAACGCTTGGAATTTTATGCTCGTTCTAACTATGTGCTTCTCGATGATGCGCAAAAGGACCGGCTCTTAAAGCTTGTGACGATTTTACTCAGTGAATATTCTGTTTTTGAAAAGGCTCTCAGAGATGATCTAGTTGAAGAGATTGCAGTCATTGGATTGGAAAAACCGATCTACGTTTATCTAAAAGGTAGAGGATGGCTAAAGACTAATCTGGAGATTATTGAAGAAAGTTTTTTTGTTGAGCTCGTTAACAGGTTGGCTAGACAAAGTGGAAAAAGGATTACAAAATCTCTGCCTCACTTGAACGCTAACATAAAAGAGATTGGTAGATTGCATGCTACGATGCCGCCAATAAGCGATTACGAGCTTACAATCAGAAAGTTTAATAAACTTCCATTTTCGCTTTCTGAGATAGTCGCTTCCAAAATGCTGAATAATATTGAAGGTGGTTTAATATGGTTATTGATTATGGTCGACTCATCTATGCTTATATCTGGGAATACTGCCAGCGGAAAGACGACTTTTTTGAATAGTCTTACTCAGCTCTTTTCTTCAGATGAAAGGATAATCGTAATTGAAGAAACGCGAGAACTGCACCTCGCAAATGAGCATGTAGTATATCTCACAGAATACGGAGATATAAAAATGCTTCAGCTGATATGGGATTCACTCAGAATGCGGCCAGACAGGGTTATTCTTGGAGAAGTCAGAACCAAAGATGAGTTTAGAGCATTGGTGGAATCTATTCTAGCAGGTCAGGCTAGGAGCTTCTATGCGACGCTTCATGCCATAAGTGCTGGCGATCTGATTAAGAGGATAAGCACTTACAATTTAGATACAGAAGTCTTTGATGCAGTTGATTGTATCATCAACTTCAAGCGCTACAGGTTCTTGGAGAGCTCTAAGCTCTGTGAAAGACGTGAACTTAGGGAGATTTATTTTCCCCGGTCAGATTTTCTAATTCGAAGGATTGCTGATAAAGATAAATTATCTGAAGTTTATGAACGTTTGGATAATGAACTGAAGTTTAAGCTTAGTGCTCTATGTATAGATACATCTAAAGAGTTTGTAGAAATGGTGTGCTTTCTTGGTGAAAAGCTAAGTAAACCATCAAATTTTTTTGAGTTTCTCACTACAGTAAAAGAGGTTTATGGTGATATCTCTTGGAGAGAAAAAAAATAGTCGAAAATTTTCTGAAGAAGACTAATATTTCGCTTGCTTTTTATGAAATAAAAACATACGAAGATTATCTCTGGCTTGGATTTTTGAGTTCATTTTTTGTGTCTCTGCTTTTCTACTTTCTTTTGTTTGAACTCACTGAATCGCTTCTGATTTTTCTGTTTGGGGTTTTTATCTCCTATGCGGTGCCTTATCTATATAACCTTTCTCAGATCAACAGGATAAATTCAGAGTTGCCTATTTTTGCGTATGCTTTTGCCTCCTTCTCTAACAGGCTTTCTTTTATTGAAGTGGTTAAATCTCTTTCTGGTTCTGAAACACTATTGTCTAAACTTTTTTCTAAATTGGTTAAGCTCTATGATGACGGCATGAATTTTAGCAATGCTTTAGATATATCTTTTTCTGAACTTCCAGGAGAACGGGTAACAAGGTTTAAGGACTATTTGAAAATTGCGTATCTGAAAGGATCTGCAGAAGAAGTGCTGAAAGTGGTTGCGGTGCAATTTGAAAGGGAGTACCTCCAGGATGTTAAGAAGTATTCGACTTTCTATGCTCTCTATGTCCTTTTTTTTCTAGGCATAGGAATTTTGTATCCTGTCTTTTCCTCAATTATGAGCATCTATACTGGAAAGGTTGAGTTCAAAGATACTATAATTATTTCTTTCTTCTTTCTCATAGTTGGACTTACCATTGCTTATGTGGCTCCACTTACAAATCGCGGAGACTTTTTTGGACAGGTACTCTTCGGTCTCATGTTATTCTTAGTTATCAGTCTCTCATCGTATACAGGAATTGCTGTACCAATGTTATTTTCTTTAATAATTATTTGTGCTGGCCTGTACTTTCTTTATACGAAAAAAGAATCTATCTCCTATGCTGATGTCTCGAGTAGTTATTTCCATCTTGCACTACTTGAAAGGATTGTTGCATTCGAGGATATACTTGCAGAGCTATCTAAAAAGCAATACGGAAAGATTTCTGCATACTTTCAGGAGATTTTGAGTGAGGTGAGAACCTTTGGAGTATATCAAGGTTTGAGGAGAATTAAGAATAGATTCAAAAAAAATCTTTTTGTTGGTGAAATTGCTGATTCTCTGATTTTAATATATTCAGTAGGAAAAGATTTTAGAGAAAACCTCTTGGTTACTGCAAGATATTTAGAAAAATTAGATGAACTCAGAAGAGAGCGAGAAGGACTTCTGTTGCTACCAAAAATGTCTTTAGGTATTGCTATTTTAATAATTCCATTTATTTCTGCAGTCGTCACTTCGATATATGTCAATACCTCCATTTCTGAAAAAAATAGTTTCGATGGTTTGAATCACCTTCACATTGGTCTTTTACTTGTTTCTACGACAGCAGCAATTCTCTTGAGCATTCTGACTGATAGGACTTCCTCCCATGGAATAATCCTTATTGGTACAGGTGCTTATTTTGTGCTGTATTTTGCTTCTTTACTTATTTTCTCTAACTTTTCAGTCCTTGATATATTTTTCTAAGCTGTTGAATATTTCTGAGTAAGTTGGATGGGGGAACTGGTGTTTGCACAGGTCTCTAAAACTCAGCTTGTTTAATATTGCCAAGCACAGGTAGCTAATAAGTTCTCCTGCATAATGACCAATTATTATAGCTGATTTAACATGTCCATGTTTGTCGAGGATTACCTCAACAACACCATTAGTTCGTGCTTCAACCATCGCTCTGCTATTTTCTTTGAATTCAGCAAACAATATCTTGTCAGTTGGCTCAATTTTTTTTATTCCTGTTGCAGCTATTTCTGGGTAGGTATATATAACAAACGGCGTTACTATCTTGAATTTATCTCTATGGCCTGCGATAAGTCTTGCTACATGTTTTCCATGTGCGGTAGCTACGTGCGCGTACATTCCGTTTGCGATGTCGCCTATAGCATAAACACCAGGTATGTTTGTTTCGAGATATTCATTTGTTTTAATTGCTCCGTTTGGGTTTTTTTCCAATCCAAGGTTTTCAATTCCTTCGGGAAATACAAACTCTCTTCCTATAGCTACAATCACTTTTTCAGCCCTGTAAAGCGTGCCGTTTACGACGACTCCTTCAGGAGTAATCGCGCTTTCTTTTACTGATGTTAGTATTGTGCATCCTCTCGTCGTCAGGCTATTGGTTAGAAAATCGCTCGCAAGAGGGTCTAGAGCAGAAAGGATCCTTTCATGTGTGTCTATCACATATGTTGTTATCCCTAGTGTTGTGCAAAGGGAAGCAAATTCCGAACCAATTACTCCTCCTCCGAGAATTACCACTGATTTTGGGAACTCTTTTAATGACCAGAACTCGTCTGGGTATATGATCATGTTCTCTATATCGGGTTTTGATATATTTCTCAATTTTCGTGGTCTGGTTCCTGTAGCTATAACTAGGTTTCTACATCTGAAAATCTTCTGGTCTACTTCTACACTCTCTTTTGAGATTATTTTTGCTGAACCATAAATTATCTCAACATTGTATTGATTACAGTAATCTTCTAACTGCTTACTTGCCTCAGCAGCTACTTCTTTTGCTCTTTCAATAAATCTATTGGTATCGATGTTTTTAATATCTAGATCGATTCCGTGATACTTACCTTCTCTTGCGATTTGCAATACTTCACATGAAGCTTTTAGTGTCTTGGTTGGGATGCAACCTACATTGGTGCATACTCCTCCAAGCTTTTTTTTCTCAATGAGTAACACAGATAGGCCTCTTCTTTTACATTCCACAGCACAGCTTACTCCTGCAGGGCCTCCACCTATAACTATCACATCGTAGATATCTTTTGACTTTTTTTGGTATGTGTTCATGCTATCCCTCTAATACAAGCTAGAAAGTTTCGTTCTTTTTATGAAGTTATCATCTACAATATTTTTAATATTTTTTAGAGTTCTATTACCAGAGGTAAAAGATAATGGCCCTAGTTGAGATAATACTCTTAATTATTTTTATACTATTCTTGTATAAGGCAGCAGAGATGGTTGTAGACAACGCAGTTAAATTGGCTAATTTTTTCAGGATTACTACTCTAGCAGCAGGTATTGTTCTGGTTGCTATTTCTACTGCTTTGCCCGAACTTTCGGTTGCTATCATGTCTTCTATAAACAACGAAGGATCTATAGCTGTAGGCAATTCCTTTGGTTCATTGATAGCCAACATACTTCTTCTATTGGGTCTCGGTGCTTTTCTCTATGGATTTAGAATAGAAAATCAATCTCTTAAGAGTATAGCGCTTTTACTATTTCTCACTACATTGATTTCTCTATACATATTGGCTCACTCCCTCTTTTATGGCAGTGCATTGGGGCTGATTGAAGGCGTCATCTTGTTGGGTATTGGTGTGGTCTACTATTTCAAAGTTATCAATGAAAGTAGGCTTCCGGGTGAACAAGACGCATATAGAGTTACTAAGCATGAGGCACTAAGTTCATTTATTCTTTTCTTTCTAGGCTTTGTAGGTGTTATTTTCTTTGCCGGGCTCGTAGTTAAGTACGCTGTATTGATAGCTCGGCAGCTAAACGTATCTGAGAGCTTTATAGGTGCTACTATGATTGCGGTCGGTACTTCGCTACCAGAACTCTCAGTAGTCCTTCAGGCAATAAGAAAGAAACACTACGGTATTGCATTAGGCGATGTAATGGGAAGCAATATGGCTAACCTTACGCTAGTACTTGGTTGTGCTTCCATAATAAATCCTATCTCTCTTGTAAATCTGCTTGTTCCTACAGCTGCGATGTTGTTTGCAGTTGTTGCAAATTCGACTTTTCTTTATTTCTCTATAACAAAAAAGAGATTTACCTACAGAGAAGGTTTGGTAATGCTTGCGATGTATGCTTTTTACATCTTTGTTATATTCGGTCTTCAAGCAGGCGAATTGGTACTACGACAATGAGTTAAAAATCAAGCGCCGAGGCAGGGATTTGAACCCTGAAGCCCGTAAAGGGCACACGATAACTGGTCTTTCTCCAGTCGTGCGCGTTACCAGGTTCCGCCACCTCGGCAGAGAGGATACTTAATTATACAGTTGGTAAGTGCTTTAAAAACCTGACATATGGAAAGATTTTCTTGCTTACAAATCATTATAAATTCAATTATGATATAAAATAGATAGTAATTATTATCCTGATGAAATACCTTTTAGTGTTGTGGAGGTGTAGATTAATGCATTCATATCTGATAATGTATCTATCGCTGTTTTTGGCAGTTGTTTTTCTTACAGGTTGCGTTTCTTCTACATTAGAAGACACTAAAGTTGCTGATGAAAGCTTTGATAAACCTTCTACATCTGTTGAAGAAGATAAAGGTGATAGGCGATCTCTTGAGGAAAAAGTTCAAGATTCCTTTGTTTCAATGGTTGTTGATGGAGACTACGTGCAGAATTTGACTTATAAGGTTCCAAACGGTGAAGCAAGGATAAGCGTTGAAGTTTTGATTGAGAAAGGTGTTGTTAAGAAGTTTACGTTGAGCCCATTAAATGGTAATCATGAAATAAGTAATAATTATATTGCGAATGCACAGGAAAAACTACTAACTCTTATAATCGGTAAACGCGTAGAGGATATTACCATACCAAAGAACGTTGGTGGTTCCAGTTTGACTACCGGTGCTGTAAAGAGATATTTCGAATCGTTGTTGAGCAAAAAATGACCGCATATCTTACTAGGAAAATAGAGGCGTTTTCAACAATTTTTGAGGTTACTCTTCCAGAGGACAAGTCTGATATCGTTTCTCTTTGTTTTCAAGAGTTATCCAGGATTGAAAGAAAGTACTCGCGGTTTCTACCAGCATCTTATCTGAGTTGGATAAATTCTTGTATAGGCAAGGAAATAGAAGTAGATGAAGAGACTTATATGCTATTGTCAATTGGAGAGTACTTTAATAGAGCTACCAATGGATATTTTGATATATTTGTAAAAGAACTTCTGGATGCATATGGTTATGATTCGCAGTATTCTTTTGTTCAGGACAATAAAAAGATAGAAAAATTTGAGATCCGCAGACCAAAATTAGATCCTGAAAGACATATAGTAAAATTGTTTAACCAAGTTGATTTGGGGGGTATAGGTAAAGGATATGCTCTAGATACTTTGGCAGCGATCTTAAAATCTAGGGGTGTTGAGAATTTTTTACTCAATGGAGGTGGCGACTTTCTGGCAGCAGGCACAAAAGCAAGTGCGATGTGGGAGATCCTGCTTTCGCATCCAGACAGTAGAGACCATGCAATTGGTTTGATCGGTTTGAAAAATGGTTCACTGTGTTCTTCAGGGACAAATATTCGCAAATGGAATAATGTAAATCATATACTCAATCCAATTACTAAAAAGCCAGCAAGTGAGTTTAAACAGAGTTTTGTCCTCACACAAAATGCTACATCTGGGCAAGTTTTCTCTAAAGCTATACTCTTAGGTGATGTAGAATATGCAGTTGATCTTGCTGAAAAGTTTGGTTTTTCCTTTATGTTGATAAGCAGATCTAATGACGTTTATATTTCTAAGGGTTTTGAGGCTAAAGTTTATCATGATTAAAATACCTTTTCAGGTATAACAATCCAATTACTGTTCATTTGTTGTATCTTCCCTATTCCAACTATCTTTTTAGAATCGTCTAATATGGCAATTCTATTAGCATGTGTGAGTTCTGCACACAAGTCTACATAAACGTTTGCACCGTTTCTGAATCGTGCTATGTTTTTTGGGTCGAATATTATTTCAGGAAATGGATTGACTACTTCTATGGGATAGAGGATTTTTCTGAGTAAAGTTTCTTCCGAATACTCTTTCCATAGTATTTTTGCTCGCCATAGGTTCTGGAGCGTGGTACAATTCTCATGAGTAAACGGACCAACTTTAGTTCTTCTTAGTTCAAGCATCGTGCCTTTTACCCCAAGGGTTTTTCCTATGTCTTCACAGAGCACCCTTATGTATGTGCCTTTTTCGACTAGTGCTGAGAATAAAACATCAGTAGTCATTTTGTTGTACCTTATTTCAAAAATTTCTATTTTTTTAATTTCTCTTGTTCTAATTGTTCTTCTTACTGCTGCCATTTTCGGAACGTGTTGTTTTATTCTTCCGATAAATTTTCTAAAAGCGTTTCTGATAACTGTTTCACTTAGATTGGAGGAATAAAACCTTGCAACACATATATATTCTTTATCCATTCCTGAAAGATATTCTAAAAATCTGGTGGTTTTGTTTATTCCTACTACCAGAACTCCTGTTACTTTTGGATCAAGAGTTCCAGTATGGCCAGATTTTTTTGCCTCTAGGATCTTTTTTACGTAAGCTGATGCTTCATGACTTGTAATGTTAGGCGGTTTGTCTAAAAGCAATACTGCTTTTTCTAATAGTTCTTCCAGAGAATATCTCTGAGAGATCTCTTCGATATTTGCAAGGGAAAAATCAAAATATTTTAGAGGAATTTTCATAGTTGGCTAAGGGTTTTTTCCCAATCGTTCTCAAAAACTGTTACTACTCGCATGGTTGGTTCTAAATGATTGAGAGAACATTTTCTGGGTTTTTTTCTCTTCTGTGAAACAATGGTTACTTTTCCATTTTCTGGCGGTGTAACTACCACGCAGAAGCTTCCTGTGTCTCTACCTTTTACTTTTACGCACACCCTACCTCTTTCTAATATCATTTTTGATCACCTCTTGCTTGAATCAAACTTTTGATTATTTCTACAGCTTCTTCAATGGTTACTTTATCAGTGTTTATTATAATGTCAAAGATGCTTTTATCTTCAATGTTTATAGCGTAATATCTTTTATACCTTTGGATATTTTGGCTGTCGCGTTCTCTCACGTGCTGAAGTGCTTCTTCAAGAGCAAATTTATCTCTTTTTGCAACGCGCGCAGCCCTAGTAGATATGCTTGCTTCAAGAAATACTTTTATGTCTGCGTCTTTTATTGTCCAAGGCGCTAACCAAGTCGAAACTATGACATTTTTCATTTTTGATGCTTCACTTATGATCAATTCATCGAGTTTTTTGTCTATTGCTCTATCGTGTTCTGCAAGTTTCTGAAGTTCTTCTAGAGATGTGCCATGTTCCTTCGCTAAGTCTTTGAACGTAATATTAAGTACTGGAATGTTTGTTTTTAGGCTTAAGGCATTTGCAATAGTTGTTTTTCCGCTTCCAGCATAACCTGAAATACATATCTTCATTTTGAACTTCCTTTTTTCAATATCTTATCGAGTTCTCTTTTAACGTAGGGCTTAATGTCTAAGCTTATGTCTTTCAGTGTCAGCTCGCCCTGTTCGATGAGTGTAGCGTATCTGATTATCTTTTCAGTGACTTTGTGGGACAGGTGCCCCCCATATCTTCTTGAAACCCTTCTTTGAGACCGCATTGAATTTTTTTCGCTAGTGACCCCATGAAGGACTTCATTACTCACTGCGCAATTTGGCGTGTGTTTCTTCTTGCGCCTCTTGTAATGTATTCTGACTTTTCCTGACGGAACTCGTTTGAAGATCTTTCTCATGCTTTTGCTCCTCTGTCTTGGTTTCGGCATGATTACCTACCTCTTTTATTTTGCTTAATATTTTTTCTATAATTGCCAAGCAGTAACCTATGATTATAACGCTTATTATGAATGCTCCTTGAACATCAGTTATGTTTGTTAGGTCTAATATTGGGATTGTGAACGGCAGCCTCCACAAGAGAGCAGTACCGTTATCTAGCTTGACAGATATATTATCTGGGTTGTAATTAGTATTTTTCATGATGTAAATTTTTAAATTTTCACCACCTGTGTAAGTTCTGTTCTCTTTATCTACCATGATTATGGTTCTGTTGTTTAAAGGCGGCAACATGAATTTTACGTCTAACTTGTTACCTTCATCTACAAAAAAATAGTCTTCAGCTATAATCTCATCGCCAAAAAAACCGTTTTTTTCAAATGCTTCGATTTTCCACGTTCCTTTATTTGCTGAGTCGCTCAAATGGTATTCTGCGATCAATTTGTCCTCGGTTTGGTTTAGGTTTGTTATTACGATATCGTCTTTTTCGTAGGGTGAGAAAAAAACTAGGAATTTCATTACTATAATGAAGATTATGGATATAATTAGAGCGTTTTTTATCATTTCGATAGAAAGCTGGAACGATTTTTTAATCGTTTTTTCTTGTTGTTGTATCAGCTCATCAATTTTTTTCTTGTCATTTGCTTTTTCTGCTATTGCTAACTCTTCTTTGAACCTGTTTGACTCTTTCAATAGTTCGTCTAATTCCTCTTTTTTAAACAGCTGGAACTTAAACTGCTTAAACAGCAGATTGTACCCAAATGCGACTATGAATATAAATAAATCAAAAACCTCTGGCTGAAAAAACAAGCTATCACCATGATTAGTTTTTGAGAAGCTTCTGGATTTTGTCTACAGATTGCTGGAGTTCACCTTTTTTGTTTTCAATTGTTACGATTGTTGCACCTGTTATCATTCCATAACAAGCAAGCAGTGCGAGATTTATCTTTTCATGTTCGCTTATTGACTCTAGCTCTTCATCGTCTCTTTTTCTTGTGGTGTCAGATCTTCTTCTCTCTAATATTTCTTCTGGTTTTGCAGTAACGAGTACCAAATGAGAAGGATTGAAGTTTTTTAGAATTTCATATGGTAGTCCGGGCAGATATCCTTCGGGAGTTTTTATTGAGCAGTGAGTATCTAGGATTACTTTTTCGCCCATCTGAACAATCCTTTCTACTACCTTTCGTTGGATTCTTTTTTGAAATTCCAATGGTTGTTTTCTCATTTGATCACGATCTTTTATACCTTCTTTCTGTGCTTCTTCAAACATCAAGTCGCCATAGTTTACTATCTTGTATTCTCCTAACTTTAGGTTATTTAGAAGGGTCGTTTTACCTGCGCCTGGAATCCCCATTACGATAATCATTCTTTCACCTCATTTTTCTTTGAAAAGATTGCCTATTACCGGATAAATATCATAGAGTTGATATAGCTTGAATTGTTCGTGGAGCCTTGCAAAGATGCTTACAGTAAGCAAAATTCCAGTTCCTGTTCCGAGAGCTCCAAGAAGGTCTGCAACAGAAGCTAAAATACCTACGAAGGCACTTCCCAGGAAGGTTATTGCTGGAATGTATCTGTTTAAGAATGATTCTAACATTCTTGGGTCTGCTCTGAAGCCTCTGATGCTATAACCTGTCTGAAGGAGTTGTTCAGCAAGGTCTTTTGCACCCATCCCGCTCGTCTCAACCCAGAGAAAACCAGCAAGTATACATAGGACAGTGAAGCTAATTACATAAGTTATGATGTGTACATAGCCAGGTAGTTTTGTTATTGGCGTAGTCAAAAACAAATATCTTGAATAAAATGTTATAATGTCTTGTCCGGTATATGCTACGTGTGGAGGAGGTAATATGAAGTAAAGGATTCCATCGTCTATACTCATCACACTACCTGTTTCTGCAGTGAGTGAGTAGGCAATGTAAGGTGAAATGTTTATACCACCTATTTCTATCTGTGTTTGTGCGATAGTAATGGCAGTTAGTTGAAAGTGTATTATAAACGCGCTTGCCAATATCACAGGTAGATTCGAGACGTAGAGGAACTTTATGGGGAATCCTCTTGCTCCCATTCTGAACATCCCTGTAGCTATTGGTATTTCTACCTTCAGGCCGTCCACATAGACATTTACCAGTATTATGGCAATTGTGATGAAAACAGGTAAGAGTATTTTTATGATGCTTGCAACTGCGGTTGCACTCTGTTCGTTCAATGCTGCTAATACGCCGTTTTCACCGACTATGAGACCTATCGTACCGCCTACGATTGAAAGAGATACTCCGCCTGCTATGAAGAGACTGATTCCACTACCGATACCGTACCTACTGACTATTTCATCTAAATAGAGTAAAAAAATCGAACCCATTGCTATCTGAAAAGCTACAAAAGCATAGAGCGCTAAAGTCGGGTTATCTTCGATAAAAGCCACTCTTCCAGCAGCTATAAACACAACGGCTTCTAAAAAAGCGAGAATTATGGCCAACAACTTTTGGGTCTGGATGAATGTTGCGCGTTCTTTAGGATTTTGCATATCAATTTTTATTATGCCTGCGCCTTTCAAGAGTTGCAAAAGGATGCTTGCAATCACAATTGGTCCTATACCTACTGTCACAAGACTACCGCTTCGTCCTGCTGTTACTATAGATATGAAGTCTATACTGCCAAATGATGCCGGTCTCAGACCTATAGCCGTTGTGCCGTACATGAAAAAAAAGAGCAACAAGGCAGATGCTGTCCAAAACAAACGTTCGTTTAGCGTAGGTGGTCTTGTGGGCGGTTTTATTTCAGGTAAATACTTTACTATTGGTTCAAAATAATGCAGCATCTGTCCCACGCTTCTTCTATCTTATTTTCTAAACTTAACACAACCCTCTATTTAAGTATTATTACTTCTCCGCCCAATTTCAGAATTTTGTTTTTGGCACTTTCAGATATTCTTAAAGCTTTAAGTCTTATCTTATGCGATATGTTGCCAGTTCCAATTATCTTTGAGTCTGAAAGGTCTACTTCAAAGTATCCTTCTTTATTTTGTACTTCCCCGCGTAAGATCATTTCATCTATCTCACGCAATGTGTAAACCTCTGGTTTCTTTGTTATACTGTGGAAGCCGTGCTTGCCGAAACGTAGAGGATCGTATTTAACTGTATATGTCCATTTGCTTTTGAGAAATCCAGCATTTCCTTTGCCTGCGTTCTTACCTTTACCTCTTTTGTTTTTGGTGTTGCCTTTACCGTGTGTTCTGTGCCCTCTCAGCTTCAGCTTTTTTTTTCTTTTTCTGACTACCATTATGGATCACCTAGTTCATATCATTCTCATCAATAATTCATCCATATCGTCTCTTGGGCCCAAAGCACCTTTTTGAAACAATTTTTTGATGTTTCGGTATCCTTTTGAGGGGGGCGTTAAGCGTATCACGCGATCGAAGTAATCGCTTAGTTTTTGTTCTCCTTTTGAAATCTTTTCTGCTATATCATTTAACTGTTCTTCATCGTAAAGCTCTGTTGCTTTTTTCTTTCCTTTTTCTGCACGCTTTTTGAGCATTAACAGAATTGTTTCTTTCTTTACTTCTCCCCACGTCAGATATCTGCTACAAATCTTAAGCATTCCAAGAACTTGTGGATTTTCCTTCATGAGGATGCAGTGGTTGGTTCTATTCAAACCTAAAAGAGCAAGTGTTTTCTTTACGTCTGGATTTGAATCTATATGACCGCGTACTTTTACTACAGCTAACACCATCGTTTACACCCTTTATCTGTTTACTAGCTTTTGGTTCCTATCCCAACTCTCGTGTCTAATGGTTGAGAGCTTTTCAAAAGCATCTATGACTGCGTGTGCTGTGTTGAAAACGTTAGAGGTGTTTCCTCTTGAAAATGACCAAATATCTTTAACACCTGCGAAGTGGAGAATCTTTCTTACAATTGGATTTGCGGCTAGGCCCACGCCTCTTGGTGCTGGCATAAGGGTTACTTCAACGCTACCTTTCTTGCCCGTTACTCTAATCGGAAGTGAGTTTTTTGCAGCGCCTCTGTCCTCCCAGGAGCCTGCACCAAAGTCCACCTTCATAATGTTCAACTTTGCGTTTCTAAGCGCGTTGTTTACTGCAGGGGTCATTTCTGAGCTCTTGCCTACTCCTATTCCCACATGGCCGTTCATGTCTCCTATGAGCATCAGAACCCTAAACTGATTCTTTTTTCCAGAGTCAGTTACTCTCTGGGTGGTTCTTACTTCCAGCTTTTCTTTTTTTAGATCTGGAATGAAATAGTCTACGATTTCTGGTTCTAGTATTGGCTTTCCAGATGCAAGTACTTCATCGATGTTTTTGTATTCCCCACGCAGTACTGCTCTCCCTAGTTCTGTTTTTGGAGCCCAATTATCTACTTTGGCCATAACCATCATCCCTTCATAATTTTCTCTTTTACACTTTCAAATAGATCAGGAAGATTCCTTGGATCTATGTTATTTGCGAGGTAATCCCCGAATAGATTCTTGAATTTTTCGCCATCGAGCGACTTTGCATAATTTGAGATATGTGTTCCGCTAATTCTCGCAGAGTCTATCATTTCTTGGTTCATAGGACATTCGATACCACTGTCTATTAGTGCTTTTGCTACTGAAAAAGCAATGTTGTTCTTGCTCGCAGTATAGCGTCCTATATCTAGAATTACTTTGTTTATTTTTGATTTTGTTTTTTTGGCAAGCAGCAAGCCCACGAGATATGCAGTAGGAGTATTTACTTTTGGCAGCCATCCAAAAGCTTTTAGTTCGCGTGTGTGTGCAGAAAACACAGTTTTGTCTCCTTTGGAATCGAATTCTATTATTTGGCATATGATGTTCTTGTTGGATCTTCTGACCACGAGCCTTGGTAGCTTGGATTTGAGCATGTTTAATCTCTTTCTGTAGTCTGTGATGTGCGTACGTCTTCTTCTGAATTTTACGATATATGTAGGTCCGCGTGCTTTTGACATTTAATCCTCACCGTTTCTTATTTTTTGTCATTTCCTGTTTGAGCTGATTGATATCAATGTGTTTATTTGATAATGACTTTTCGTTTATGTATGTTATCAGAGCAGATTTGCTTTTGAAGTAACCTCCTTTTACCATTCTGTAAAGGTGTCTGTGATTTTGCTTGTCGATGATGCCCGCAGACTTTAGATAATTCAAAGTTCTTCGTTGAGCGCGTACTTTAGAGATCCAAGCAGTTTTACCATCTAGTCTGGCATTTCTCGTTCCTCGTTTGGTACCTTTACCTCTTCTTCTTCCTTTTTCACGCTTAAGCTGATTTATCCTTCCGCGATATCTAGATACTCCTTTTCTGTCCACGAGAGTTATTATTTTTTCTTTAATCAGCTGTTTTATGTCTTCAGCAGTTATCGCTTCTTTTGCCTTTTTTAGGCTTTCTTTGTCTTTTGCGATCTTTATTTTTTGCACTCCTATGCCAGTAACTCTCTTTACCACTCTCTTGATGCTTCTTAAATCCATCAGCATCCCTCCATCAGTTTACAACCTCGTAACCTTTTTCAAACGCAATCTTGCGAATCAACTCTCGCTTTTTTTTTCCAACTGATTTTCTAATGCGTATTATCGTGTTCTTCGGTTCAAGAGCAAGTAATTCTACTTCACTAGCAGATGATATCAGTACCTCATGCTTTCCGCTGGGGTGCAAATGTTGCAAGGCATCTGGGTTCTTGTATCCTATACTTGGGTGTTTGCCTGCTTTCTTGAGCTTTTTGCGCTGTGCGCAATCTATTCCTCTTGGCCTACGCCAGTTGTCTTTGATTCTTTTCCGTTTTGTTCTTCCGTAATTTGGTCTTCTAAACGTTGGATGCTTCTTTTTATTCATTAACCTCTACCTCATATATGCCATCTTGGAAGATACGCGAATCCTTTTCTTTTATCTTGAGTGCTTTTTTGAGATTTGCTAATGTCTGGCCAAGTGATTCTTTGTCAGTGGAACTCATGACTAACTCTTTTCCTTTTACTTCTACCTTTACTTTTCCAATTATGTTAGCTTTTCTGGGTTTTTTCTCGCCAAGAAAGTTCTTTATTGTTATTTCACTACCTTTGACTTCTATCGTGATTGGAAAGTGTGCATAGAGCACTTTGAGATGTTTCGTGAAAGGGTTTTGTACTCCTTTTATCATGTTTTTTATGTGTGCTTTAGCAGTGTTGAGGTACATACTGTCTTCAGCTTCGACTGTTATTTTCTTGTCTTCTAGTTTGAGCTTTACTGGCATCTTGAAGTTTTTTGTTATTTCGCCTTTCGGACCGATTATCTTAAGGTGATTACCTTCTAAATGTGCGGTGATACCATCAGGTAGTTCAATCTCGTGGGTAAGCATTTTCACCATCCTCAATAAACATAAGCTATCAGTCTTCCTCCAATGTGCTTTTCTCTTGCTTCTCTGTTTGACATTACTCCTTGAGGAGTTGTAAGTATGAGTATCCCGAAATCTACTGCTGGGATATATGTTTTTTCCCATTCATGAAGGTCTTGGTATTTTGCAGGAAAACGGGGCTTTATGACTCCGCAGTTGTTTATTTTTCCCTGGAGATAGACTATTGCTTCTTTGTACCTTCCATTGTCGACAATCTCAAAGCCTTTTATGTAATTGTGTCTCATCATTACATTTAGCACTTCTCTTAAGAGTTTTGACGCTTTTACCCTACACGTCTTTTTGCCGTTGTTTTCATGCACTGTTATTGCGTTAAGAGCTTCGGCAAACGGATCTATTGACATATATTTCACCAATTTTAGGAGTATTTTTTGAAACCTAGATCATAAGCACATTCTCTGAAGCATCTTCTGCATATGAATATCTTATAAGCGCGTATGAGCCCATCTGCAGTACCGCAGAGCTGACACATGCGCTTTCCTCTGCCTTTCTTTGTTTCTTCGAGAGTTCTACCCATGATATCAACCTCATGCAATTGTTATGTTGAAATTTTTTTTCATAAACTCTATTGCGTCTTCTCTGTTCGTGAGATGCTTTTTGCCTATTCTTGCATTTTTTATCCTTCTTTTAGCAATCCGATAACCCTTTCTCTTGAATGTTACACAAACGTCAAAGCCGAAAAGGCCTATAGACGGATCATACTTAGCATTAGGATATTCTATGTACTCTTTCACTCCAAAAGAGAAGTGGCCTAGGGAGTTGAAGGATTCGCCTTTGAGCTTGTTTTTGTTTGCCATTAGACAATTTTTTAGTACTTCGATGGCTTTCTTTCCCCTAAAGGTTGCTTTAAGACCAATTACATCTCCTTTCTTTATTTTGAAGGTAGGATTCCTGGTTCTGGCCAAAGTTTTGACAAACTTGGTTTTGAAGAGAGCTTCAACATACTGTTTTATTCTTTCTAATCTCTCTCCGCCACTACCCAGTCCTATGTTTATCGTAACTTTTTCTATTTCTATGCTTCTCATCTTATTATTTTCATTCATACTGACCAGCCTACAACGAGTAATTGAAATGCTTTTCATCTACCGGAAATAGGTATCGCTTGGTTGTTATGAGTACAGTACCTTCTGCATCCTCAATCTTTGCCTCATCATCGTGGCTTCCAGGTCTTGGTATAACTTCTAAGAGTTTTACTACTTTTCCAACGTGCTTACCGTCTGTTACGTAAGTGTTTTGTCCCAACTCGAATTTTATTACTTTGAGAATTTTGTTGTCTTGGAGAGAAAACACTACAGTATCATTTACTCTAATGTCTTGGTTATCCGTTAGAATGGTTGTTCCATCATTAAAAGTCAACTGTGTCTTGCCATTTTTTACGGTGTTTTTTCTTATTACTTTCTTAAGCTTTATCTTTGCATCTTCTTCACTTATACTCACTGGTCTTAGTCCTTTTTGGGTTGCCAGCATCCTGTAATACAATTTTTGGTTTGAGTTATCTATGCTTATGCAGTCCATTAGACCGATTGAATATCTTGGTTCTCGGATAGTTTTGTTGTCTACTTTTACTATCCCTTTTTTGATTATTGACTTTGCTTCGCTGTGATCTTTTGCTATCCCTAAAACGTCTCGCAGGAGCACTGAAAGTGCAATCGATTTATCCTTAGCGTGTTTGCTTGGCAGAGGTCTGCTAATCCAAACATAGTTCTTTTTTTTCCTGATAGGTAGTGCAGAAGGTGTTGATACCCTCTTGAGTCTTCTTTTGTTTCCTTTATTCGACATAGCATATCATCTCATTGAGCAGGCGCAACTTTTTCTGATTCGCTTTTAACATAATTTTTGATGTTTTCATCGATGATTACTACGTTGTTAGGTCGTATTCCTACAAGCTTCTCTCTTCCTCGTGCTGTTCTGTGGCTTATGCCTTCTATGTAAATGAGAGTTCGTTTGGTAGAGATCCTTGTGATGTTTCCTTCTTTTCCTTTATGCTTACCTTTCACCACTCTTACCTTCATGCCTTTCTTTGCAGGGACTTTTCGCGTAGCTATTTTCAGCCTTTCTCGCAGTTGTCTTGGTACATGAAGGTTCAGAAACTTTTTTCTTAAGTGCAAAGGCGCTTCTCTTCTAAACTTTCTTTGTTTTCTAGGTTTAGAGCTGGTTGGTTGTCTCATTTACTTCACCTAGGCAACAGCAACTGCAATGCTGCCGACTTTTGGAAAGCGTTCTGCAGCCTCTCTTGCAACGACACCTTTTATCTCTGTTCCAAGGGGCATGCCTTCATCATCTACGAGTATGCAGGCGTTGTCTTCGAATGCAATCCTCATTGAATTAGGTCTTCGGTATTCTTTTGTTTGCCTAATGATGAGCGCTTTTACTTTTTTCTTTTTCATTTCTGGTTTACCTTTTTTTACAGCGCATATTACGATATCCCCTACACCTGCTCTTGGGTATCTGTTTTTCTTTGCTTTATATCCCTTTACTCCAATAATCATGACCATTTTTGCACCGCTGTTGTCATCACATGTAAGCAAAGATCCTGTGGTGAGTGTCTTTACGACAGAAGAACTTATGCCTTTCATTGGTTCACCCCTGTATCTTCTCCACGTTCCTTAAGCTTGCCTTTGGTCAAAACCTTTAATACTATCCATGATTTGGTCTTGCTTATCCTCCGTGTTTCTCCTATTAGCACAATGTCACCTACAGTTGCTTTTATCTCGGGAGGGTTATGTGCAGGTATTCTTGATTTCCTTCTTTCTTTTCTCTTGTATTTGTTGCTGTAGATAAAATAGTCTTTCTGGACTATTACAGTGTCTTTTGCCTTAGCACTCACTACAATACCTACCTTGGTTGCACCACGAATGCTTAAAGGCTTTCCTTTTATGATTACTTTTGGAAATTTATCTACGGTTTGTTGTTGTGTGCTCATCATTTCACCCTAATGCGTTTGGTTCTCATTACAGGATCAAAAGTTATTTCGTTACCCTTTATTTCTTTTGGTTCTTTGTCGAGCCTCATCTCGAATACAATTCCTTTTTTTGGAACAGTAATGATTTTTCTATTATGATGGAGTAACACTTTAAAAACATTTCTCGTTTCTGATACGATGGTGCCTTTCAAGTTGCATAACTTTTGGTCTGCAGAAAAAGTAATCCTTATTTCTTTACCTGTAAACTCCTTTAGGAGGGCAGTGTCACGCATAGTGATTTACCTTCCGTAGCCTGCAACCTGAGAAACAGGTTTGAATAGCTAACGAATTTATAGCTTCTAATTAACCAAAACTTTTTTAACTGTTTACTTCAGACTATACCTTTAACAGAAATTGAGTCGTCTTGGTAGCCTATGTTCATGAGGATTTCCCTTACCTTGTTTAAGTGATTTCCTTGGAGTATTATCATGCCATCTTTGACTGTACCGCCACAAGCTAGTTTCTGTTTGAGTTCTTTTGCTGTTTCGTTTAGGTTCTTGTTGTCTATCCCTTCCACTATCGTTACGAGCTTCTTAAACTTCTTGCGTGTTGCATAGACGACTATCTTTGTCACTTCTTCTTTCTGCAAAACTTCGCAAACGCAGAGCTCTTTCAAAAGACCACACTTAGGGCATATGCTAGACAAATAATTTCACCTCTATCTTTAGAAATAGGAAAGAATTACCAGATATTGCTCTATGTGTCGATCTGCTCATCTTACGTTTAACCATACTCATACATCTTTTTTAAAAATTATCTGTGGTTCAAACTCATTATGATGCCAGAGGAACAACTTACAGTCTGGTATTATTTCGAACTCAGAGATCTGCTCAACAAGATAGCCAATTCTGGGATTCTGAGTGCGTATAGCAATCTAAGGAAAGCCATGGAGACTGCAGGTATAAAAATATCAGAGAATTATAATCCAGAGGTTATGCTTTTTCATGTTCACTACCCTGTAGGAATAATGACTAACATCTACAGGGCGATGTACAAAGGTAAGTTGCCTATTATCGTACATGCTCATTCAACAGCTGAGGACCTTGCAAATTCTTTCGTGTTTACTAATGAAATAAAACCATTTGCCAAGTCCTTCTTCAAAAAGCTTTATAGTGATGCTGATGTAGTGCTCTGTCCCACTCCTTATGCAAAGGCACTGCTTGAAACTTATGATGTCGATACGAAAATAATACCTATTAGTAATGGAGTGAATACAGAACACTTTAGGCACGACGAGCAAAAGAGGAAAGAGTTCAGAGCAAGAAATAATCTCAAAGAAGAAGATATCGTAGTATACAGCGTTGGCCATGTAATTGAAAGAAAAGGGTGCTATGATTTTGCACAGGTTGCAGAGAACCTTCCTAACTATAAGTTCTTCTGGTACGGAAAAATATACAATGCTCTACTTGCCAACAGTCTTAGATTGATGCCTTATATAGAAGGAAAACTTCCAAATCTCAAATTCTTCGGTTATGTCAAGGACATAATTGAGGTTTCATCTGGCAGTGATATATTCCTTTTCCCGAGTAAGGAGGAGCTCCAGGGAATAGCTATACTAGAGGCCGCAGCTATGGGTAAGCCTATCATAGTTAGGGATCTGCCAGTTTATAGGGACTGGCTCTGCCATGGAGTTAATTGTCTTAAAGCGGAGACAACAGAAGATTTTATTTACTATGTTCAGGTGTTAGCTGAAGACAGAGAGTATGCTAAAAAGTTAGGCCAAAATGCTTTAAAAGTCGCAGAGCAAAACTCTGTTTTTAATGTAGGAACAAAACTCAAGCAAATATATTTAGAGGTTATTGAAGATTTTAAAAAATGACTTTGTTATTTTTTTATCTATAACTTTTTAAAATAGTTTTAATAAATGACTTAATATGGTAACAAATGAGCATACGCATCTTAAAAAAAAATATTGCTATGCAGATATATATGCCATTAACGCAGATAATGTTTACATAATTGTTAATGGAAAGAAACAGTATGTTGTTGGTATCTACAAATAGCTAATCAACTTCTTTACTTTGGTCATATGCATCTAATGCAAAAGCCAATGAATAGGTCAGCATTACAAGCCACACCAGTAGACTGTTTAGAATCTGGGCACCGATTTCTTCGATTGCCAGGAAGAGAACTAAATTTGCAATCATTAGTATTAAGCCGAATGTTGTTCTTTTACTTAGGTAGATGTAACCCAGCCCAGGAAAAATAAAATTGGCAGTTCCTGCGATTAGAGAACGGACCAATTTCCGGTCAATATGGTCAATCTGATTTTGTGAATTTGAAGCCATAGTGTATCAAACCTTCTTCACCTTCTTCTCTTACTTTTCTAAATACCGTCCTTATCCTTAGTCCTATCTTGACCTCGTCTCTCTCTACGTCTATTAATTGTGCGGTTATCAATGGACCTTCGTCTAGCTGTATTATCGCCAGAAAATAAGGTACGTACAGATTGTATCCTTCAGGTGCAGTGAAAACCTCTGTAAACGAGACAACAGTTCCTTTGCCTGAAAATTGAAATTCTTCGCACTTACCTTTTCTTCGGCAGGTTGGGCAGAAGTCTCTCTTTGGAAAGAATTTCTGGTCACAGTTTGTGCATTGGCTTCCAATCAGCCTGTATCTTTGTGGGATTCTTCGCCACACAAGTGCAAGATTCTTTTTCATGCGTTTCACCTTTTCAGCTCAACCTCTTGAGTATGCTGACAATTGCGGTAGCGCCGCTTCCTCCTACATTGTGCGCTAATCCAATCTCTGCGTTTTTCACTTGCCTGCTCTTTGCTTCTCCTCTGAGCTGGAGGACTATCTCTACTATCTGTTTTATCCCAGTTGCTCCTACAGGATGGCCACATCCTTTTAGCCCACCAGAAGTATTAACAGGTAAGTCACCATCATAGTAGGTTTGATTCTCTCTAATTGCATTTACTGCTTTTCCTTTTTCGAAGAATCCTAAGTCTTCCAAAGCTAGTATCTCCGCAATTGTAAAGCAGTCGTGGACTTCTAAGAGATCCACCTCTTTATGTGTGATTCTTGCATGTTCCAAAGCTTTTCTGCCCGCTACACGCGTGGCCTCAATTGAGGTTAGAGATATTCTGTCATGCAAGGCAATCGTTCCGCTTGCCTGTGCAGAGCTGCATACTTCTATTATGCAGTCAGTGTATTTCTTTGCAATCTCGAGAGGAGCAAGTATTACTACTGCTGCGCCGTCTGTAATCGGAGAACAGTCCAGGATCTTTAATGGAGATGAGACGGGCTTTGAATCTAAGACTTCTTCTACTGTTATCTCTTTTTGGAACTGTGCAATGGGATTCATGGCTGCGTGTTTATGGTTCTTTACAGATACGAGGGCTAGGTCTTCTTCAGTAGTTCCGTAATCGTGCATGTGTCTTCTTGCCATAAGAGCATATATTGCGGGAAACGTGGCCCCCTGAAAGAGTTCCCATTCTTCGTCTCCCGCACCGCCTAAAACAGTCGCTATTTGAGATGTATCTAAATCAGTCATTTTTTCTGCTCCGCCAGCAACTACTATATCATGCATTCCAGAGGCAACAGCTAGGTAAGCAGTCCTAAATGCCAAGCCTCCTGAGGCACATGCAGCTTCCACACGCGTCGCTGGTTTTGGTAATATACCTATGTAATCTGCAATGAGTGATCCCACATGCTCTTGACCAACCATGAGACCGGGGGACATTGTACCTACGTATAATGCATCTATTTCTTCTCCATGAATCTTTGCATCTTCTAATGCGTTTTTTCCTGCTTCTATTACAAGGTCTCTAAATCCTTTTTCCCAATGTTCTCCGAACTTAGTTATGCCAACTCCGATCACCGCAACGCGTCTCATGTTACCACCTCAAATTCCTCTTATTTTCTTTCTGTGCTTTACATAAAGGCCGTAGCTTACGTATTTCTTCCTCTTTACATAGTATTCCAATCTATGGTGTTCTTCTTCGTGTTCTCTGATTTTTCTTATCTTGTCTGTTACCTCGATTATAAAAGCGTCACTGCCAGCACCTGAACCAAAAGAGACAACGAATATTTTTTCTCCTCCAACGCACATGTCTAATATATTGCACAGACCAATGAGAGATGCCCCGGAATAGGTATTTCCGATTTTTGGTGTTAGTAGCCCAGGTATGACTTTTTTCTGGTCTATTCCTAGCTGTTTTGCTGCCAATAATGGGAACTTTCCGTTTGGCTGGTGAAACACGAAGTAATCGTAATCGTTTACGCTCGTGCCTCTTTTTTCAAGCAACATTTTTGCGGCTCCAATTACGTGTCTGAAATATGCGGGTGTGCCGGTGAACCTTCCTCCGTGACTAGGAAACGGGACGTTTTCTCTGCGCCAAAAATCTGGTGTATCTGTCGAGTAAGAGCAGTGGTCTATGATGTTTCCCACTATGTTTTCATTTCCAAGAAGCATCGAAGCTGCTCCTGCGCCTGCGGTGTATTCTAATGCGTCCATGGGTCTTGATTGAGAGGTGTCACTTCCTATTGCGAGTCCAAAGTTTATTTTTCCAGAGTCTATTAGGCTGTTGACTATTATCATAGCAGTGGTGCCTGCTTTGCATGCAAACTCCAAGTCTGCGGAGTACACCTTTGGGGTTGCGCCTATCGCTTCTTCTACAATTGTTGCAGTCGGTTTTACAGCATAAGGGTGTGATTCACTTCCTACGAATACTGCTTCTATCTTTGGCATGTACTTGAAAGCATTTGAGTATCTTTCGATTGCGATCTTACTTGCTTCTACGGCCATAGTTGCAGTGTCCTCATCCATTCCAGGAAGGCTTTTTTCTTCTACAGACAGACTTTCTCTTATTCTCTTTCCATCTTCGCCCCATACGCTCGCTATCTCTTCAACAGTTATTCTATACTTTGGTACGTATGCCCCATATGAAACTATTCCTGCCAAGAAATCACCTCTAAAGATCAGCAAGAGCTTCTTTTATTTCTATGGGATTCAACCTGGTTGTTATTATAGGAACATTTTCGCGCTCAGAGATCTTGAGTGCAAGTTCATCTACTTTGTCTAAGTTTATGAAAACTACAAGTGACGGTTTTATTGGATTTGTTCTTACTACTACCATAGGGCTTCTACCAGTGGTCACTCCTGTGAATATGAGGGCGCGCTCGTTAGTGCTTCCGTATATCCTGTGTAGCATGTTGTACGGCACGTTTAATATGACGTTGAGGCTGTCTATCAATGTATATCCATATACCTTTCTTTCTTGTAGCTTATTTTCGCTAGAGATTACCCTACCTTTTATCTTTTTTACGAAAAACTCAGCATCAATGCCTTTGCTAAATTCGATGAGCTCGAAAAATTTCTGGCTTTCATCATCAAATTCGTTTACGAGTCGCTCAATCTCTTTTCCGCCCTTCCGTGAGTCAATCTCTAGAAGGGCATTAACAAACCTCTTGATGACTTTTGTACCCGGAGATTTTCTTCTGTTCGCTTCGTAGTCGCTCACTGTTGATGGTGAGACATTTAGATATGCACTCAGCTCGCTCTGGCCAATCTTGAAGAGTTCTCTCCACTTACGCATCGTTTCTCCAGGATATTCTGATAGAACTATTTCTCCGCAGATGCGCGTCAGGAGTTCTCTCTGCTTTTTGTCCATGATTGGCTTAATCCAAGAAAGATTTAATAATTTATCTTATTATCGAAAACCAGTTCGACAATCACAGAAAAGATGTTTTATATTAATTGAGCTGAAAGATAATTTGATGGCTGGATTCATTGGGCCTTGTCATTTCTGCGATGCACGTTGCTGTAGGGAGATGGTATTGACTGTTACTTCTTTTGACATCTTTTCGATTTCAAAAGTTACTGGTATGCACTGGAGAGATTTTTCAGAACTAACAGAAGCAAAGCTTCTGAAGCTTAATAACCAAACAGTTCTTGAGTGTGATGACTCATATGGTACTAGTGAATACGTTCTTTCGCTAAAGTCTAGGCCGTGCATATTTTTGAAAGACAATCGCTGTAACATATACCAATTCGCCCCTCTGGTTTGTAAGTTATATCCGTTTACGTTTCAAGGAAAGAAAATTAGTTCTCCTCTATGTGGATTGACATCTCAGATATTGTTTGATGTTATGCCGCCTTTTCGCGATGTCGCAAAAGCATTTTTTGATAATCTGAGGGCTTACGAGCAGATAGTGAAAAAATGGAATAAATTTGAACGTTATAGATGCAGAGGCACAAAGGAAGAGTGTATGGAGTTTCTATTGGAAGAAACATATGGCATTTTGCTTGAAAATGCTAACGCAGAGGTGTGAGGTTTTATTAGGGTTTTACTTTCTATCTTTGATTCTGGTAAACTCTATTTCAGTGAATGTTAGGTACTTGTGAAGTTCCTTTGGTATTTTGATAACGTTTTCCTCTTGAAAGTTCTCGACGATAGCAATGAGTGTTCTTCCTACTGCGAGTCCTGAACCGTTGAGTGTATGGACGTATAGCGGTTTGCCTCTTTTCCAGTACCTTATGTTTGCCCTTCTTGCTTGAAAGTCTGTGCAGTTGCTACATGATGAGATCTCTCTGAATTTGTCTTGCGACGGCATCCATACTTCGATGTCGTAAGTTTTCGCTGAAGCGAAGCCAAGATCTCCTGTACAAAGCTCCACTACTCTGTAAGGGAGATTGAGTTTCTTCAGTATGTATTCAGCGTCTAGGGTAAGCTTTTCCAGTTCTTCGTAAGAGGTTTCAGGCGTTACCAGTTTCACAAGCTCTACTTTGTCAAACTGGTGTTGGCGTATCATTCCTTTTATGTCCTTGCCGTATGCGCCTGCTTCTCTCCTATAGCACGGCGTGTAGGCAGTGTAGTACTTTGGAAGGTCTTCTTCTCTTAGTATCTCGTTTGTGTGCAGGTTCGTAAGGGGGACTTCTGCAGTTGGGATGAGCCAAAGATCCTCGCTGGTCTTGTATAAGTCTTCTGAAAACTTGGGTAACTGGCCAGTGTTCTTCATGATTTCACTTTTGACTAAGTGAGGAACCCAGAATTCTTTGTAGCCTTTCATTGTGTGTGTATCAAGCATGAAATTTATGAGCGCCCTCTCTAATTTTGCAAGCTTGTCAAGCATTACGGTAAACCTGTGGCCTCCTAATTTTGATCCGCGTTCAAAATCGAACAAATCCATTTCATAGTGAGACACTACCTCATCAGAGGTTTTTTCTGGTACTAGAAATCTTCTCACTTCAACGTTTTCAGTTTCGTCTTTGCCAACAGGAGTTGTTTCTGCGTGAAGGTTAGGAAGTTCCAAGAGAAGAGACTTAATCTCTTCGTAAAGCTTTCTTTCTTCTTCTTCATTGGCTTCTAGTTCTTTATCTATTTTTTTTATTTCGTTCTTTGTGTCTGGAATCTCTTTTGTTTTATTTTGTTTTATTGCATCTGCAATCTTTTTGGAAAGCGAGTTTTTTTTCCCTCGTAGTTGATCATCGATAGTTTTTAAATTTCTCCATTTTCTATCGAGTTCTATTATTGCATCGAGTTTAATGGTTGGGTATCCTCTGTTGATCAGGTTTGCTCTCACAGTTTCAGGTTTTTTTCTTATTATTTCTATGTCTATCATATACTCCCCATATATAACTCCTTTAGAATGTCTTTAAATTTGATGGATTAGGTCCAACAATTTAAATATATCTCAAGACTTAATACAAGTGATGGTCGAGCCTAAGCGTCAGGTAGAAGCAATTCTTTTTATTTCATCTGAGGGAGTCGAGCTACAGGCACTCGCAAAGGCATGCGGTATTGCAGCAATAGGTTATGTTAAAGGACTAATTGAAGAGTTAGTTAAAGAATACGAGTCGCGTGGCTCGGCACTGACGATAATAGAAGAATCTCCTGGAAAATATATTATGACTGTAAAAAAAGAATACCTAGAAGTTATTAAAGACTTTGCAAAAGAGTCTTATTTTACAAGGGAGGAACTAAGAGTACTCGCATATCTCTCACATAATGGCCAGGTGCTTAAATCCGAATTGGCCAAGCTTCTTGGGTCTCAGATATATCTTGCTGTTAGGTCTCTGTGTGAGAAAGGCTTTGTAGAACAAAAAAAGAAAGGAAGAACATCTCTTTTGGTTTTAACCAAAAAATACGAGACTTATTTTACTCAAAACAAAGGCTGATAAGAGAAGTATTATTGTATGTAACTGGTTTTTTTGCAAAAATAACATATAATAAAAACCTTAATAAATGAAAGACAGGGCTAAACTAAACAAGGAGGTGAAAATCTCCTCTGAAAAAGTAGGGGGAGAGGGATTTCCTCTCCCTGGTGTGTGGGTGGTCTGTGCTGCTGTTGGGGTATGTTGGTTGGGCGAATTAGCGTCAATAGATTTTGTGAGCCGCATTTTTAGTTTTTGCAATAGTAAATATATGTAATTCTTTTTTAAAATGTTATGTTAGGTGAATAAATGTTTATGTAATAGTGTTTTTTTAATCTCAAGCCCTTTTGGGGTGTGCCAACTCTTTTTTATGGTTTGTTATTATATTGTTGATAGATTAAGAGGTGGATTAGATGGAACACGCAACACAGAAGAACTTTGATGGGTTAGTGAAAGAAGGAAAGGTTTTGGTAGATTTTTATGCTGATTGGTGCGGGCCTTGCAGGATGCTTGCGCCCATACTCGAGCAAATAGAGAAGGAGAACTTAGTTCCTGGTCTGAAGATCGTAAAAGTCAATGTTGACGAAGAGCCTGAGTTGGCAGAGAAGTATAGTGTGATGAACATCCCAACGCTCTATCTCTTTAAGAATGGGTCTGTAGTTGGCAAGCAGATAGGGTTGATGCCGAAGCCACAGCTTGTTCAATGGCTCAAATCAGTCGAGTAGGTGTTTCGTTTGGAAGGAATAATAAGTTTCGATGATTTTGAAAAGTTGGACCTTCGAGTCGCTAAAGTGATTTCTGCGGAAGATGTACCAAATGCAGATAAGATATTTAAGCTAGTTGTTGATTTGGGAAATGAAACTAGGACTTTAGTTGCCGGCATAAAGAAATACTATACCAAAGAGGAGCTCATAGGAAAGAAAATCGTTTTACTTGCAAATCTTGAGCCTCGGGTCATCAGGGGTATTGAATCAAGAGGGATGCTCTTGGCTGCAGACGATGGACAGTCGATAAGAATATTAACTGTCGATGGTGAGTGCGCCATCGGCTCTCGTATTAGATGAGGTGTTTGATATGGTCGAAAAGAAGAGCGCGCCTAATTTAGTGAATCAAGAAAAAAAGGACTTGAACGGTATTTTAAATTCTCTTCAGTATTTGCGTGCGCAACAGCAACTTCTAAACAATCAGATGCAGATGATTTCGAGTGGTATTATACGACTGATATATCTCTTAGAGACGGTTGAAGCTATGGATTCGCAGAGCGCTAGGTTCCTCAACACGGGAAACAACATCTTTTTTGCAGTTGCTACGAAGCCTGAAGAAGGCCTTATAGTAGAACTTGGCGCAGGGTACTTTGCTCACGTTGATAAATCATATGCTGTTAACTATCTGACAAGAAGAAAGCAAAAGCTTGAAACTAATCTTGATCGTGCAAGGACGCTTTCAGAGGACCTTAACGCACAGATCGAAGAACTTAATACCTATGTGGCTAGCATTTCTCGTGCCGGTGCCAGGGGCTGAGTCAAAATTTATTCTGATACCTGATGGAAGATGTTTGACCTACTGAAAAAAACGTTTTCTTCTGTAGTAAATGCTTTTCGCGCAAAGCCAGAAGAAATTACGGGAGCAAAAAAAGGAAAGGTAGAGGAAGAGCACGTAAAAGTAAATCTGGCCACCAAGCTTGTGGGAAAGCTGACACAGAGAACGGTTAAGTTGTCCGAGAAAGACATTGACGATACACTTTCAGGTGTCGAGATCTCTCTGCTGGAAGCAGATGTACAATTTGATGTTGTTCAGGAGATAATCGCCGAGCTCAAAAGCCGATTGCTTAAGGAGGAATTTGAAGCTTCTAACATAGAGCGAAGGGTTATGGCAGTCATTAAAGAGGTGTTGTTGGGTCTGCTTCCAAAGAGCGCATCTCTTGTAGGTGCTGTTAAATCAGGTGAACATCCTTTTGTAGTTCTATTTTTTGGGCTGAATGGAAATGGTAAAACTACTACAATAGCAAAAATTGCAAATCTAATGAAGTCCGAAGGCATATCATGTGTCATTGCATGTGCAGATACATTTCGGGCCGGCGCGATAGAACAACTAGAACAACACGCAAAGAAAATCGGAGTTCCTTTTGTTTCAAGAGGTTACAGATCAGACCCTACTTCTGTGGGTTTCGATGCCCTGGCGTATGCTAAATCCAAAGGTATAATGGCGGTGCTCGTTGATACAGCAGGACGTCAAGAGACTAACGTCAACCTACTGGATGAATTGGAAAAAATGAAGAGGGTTTTGAAACCGCATCTTAAGGTGTATGTTGTAGAGTCAATTATAGGTAATTCTGCGCTTGAGCAGGCAAAGAAGTTTCATGAAAAGGTCGGTTTGGATGGGATAATCCTAACAAAGATGGATCTTGATGCTAAGGGAGGCGTACTGCTGTCTGTTTCAAAGGTTCTAGGGCTACCTGTATTTTACATATGTAACGGCCAGGATTATACAGACATTGCTGAGTTCGATCCAAAGGCATTTGTTGATTCACTGTTTGAGTAAGATTCTATCTTATAGGTAGATGTCCCAAGGTGAAAGCATAAATTAGCTCGGTTTGCTCTTTAGTGCGGGGGGTGGGATTTGAACCCACGAACCCACTAAGGGAATGGATCTTAAGTCCATCGCGTTTGACCAGGCTCCGCGACCCCCGCAGTTTTTGGATTGGTTACTCTATTGACTAATCGACCTAACAATTTTAATTTTATATTGCTTGACTATTTTTATTCGGTTTCCTACTATAAAGTTCATTGTATGTTTGATGAAAACAGTTTTACTCCTGCAGTCATGCAGTACCTACGAATAAAGAAGAAATATCCTGATTGTCTCTTACTTTTTAGGATGGGAGATTTTTATGAGTGTTTTTTGGAAGACGCAAAAGTTCTCTCTGAAGATCTACAAGTAGTGTTGACCTCTCGAGGAAAAGGAGAGAAGAAGGTTCCTCTGGCAGGAATACCCTATCATGCTCTTCACCAGTATCTGAAAAAACTCATAGAAAAAGGCAGAAAGGTTGCGATATGCGAACAGTTGGAGGACCCAAAATTTGCGAAGGGTATTGTTAAAAGAGATGTTGTGAGGGTTATAACTCCTGGTACACTGATAGAAGAATCTCTTTTGAGCTTTGCAAACAACTACCTATTGGTCCTATCTAAACACAAGAACGTTTTTGGATTTGCTCTTTCTGATGTTTCTACTGGAGAGCTCTACTATGGTGTAACTGAAGATTTAATTGAGCTTATAAACAATGTTTTGCCTGCAGAAATAGTTGGAGATGTGGATTCTATTAAGGCAGCTGAACGAAGAATTGCTGAACTAGGTATCCCCCATACCACGGCTGAAAAGCTTTCTGATTTTGATGGTGCTGAACTACTAAAGAGCTATTTTGGAGTGGAAAATATCATAGCGCTTGGCTTTGATGTGTCTACCCCTGAGTTTTATGCAGTTGTCCTCATGGCAAATTACCTGCTACAAACCCTCCAACAGCCATCTAAGTTCTTCGTGATCCGAAGGTATGGTTCACGAGATTATGTTGAAGTAGATTCAACAACACTCTCAAATCTTGAGGTCTTGAAGAACCAAAGAGACGGTACTACTAAGGATACTCTGTTTTTTGTTTTGGATAGGACAAGAACGTCGATGGGGAAGCGTTTGCTTCGTGCTTGGTTGCTTAAACCACTCAAGAACGTTGAGCTAATTCGCAAGAGACAGGAAAGAATAGAAATACTTGTAAATGACAGGCCGCTTAGAGAGTCTGTGATGAACGGACTTAAGCGTTTTTATGATGTTCAAAGGATAATGATGAGGCTGAGCCTTGATAAAAAAGATAAGAATGATGTTCTTCAGCTCAGGTCTTCTTTGATGGTAATTCTCGAGCAGAGAGCTGCACTCTTGAAAGTGATTGGTTCTGTTGATGACAATAAGTTGCAGGATCTATTTATGTTGGTGGATTTGCTAAACAGGAGTTTAGATGATGATCCAGGAGATCAGTTGATAAAAAGCGGTTTTGATCCCGAGCTTGATGGGTTGAAGCATACGAGAGATTCTCTTGACGAATGGCTTCTTTCTTATGAAGAAGGAGAGCGCCGGAGGACCGGTATAAAGAACTTGAAGGTAAAGTACAACAAAGTATTTGGTTTTTTCATAGAGATAACGAAGAGCAACCTTGACAAAGTGCCTTTAGATTACGAGAGAAAACAGACACAGGTAGGTTCAGAAAGATTCACGACGCGCCAGCTGCGGGAGAAAGAGTCTGAAATAATTCAGATAGATGAAAGAATTTCAGAAAAAGAAAAACAGGTTTTTGATAGAATTGTCAAAGAACTTCTTTCCTACAAAGATGACATACTCAGGTTTGCAGATATGGTTGCAGAGCTCGATGTTTATTGCTCGCTTGCAGAAGTTGCAGATGTCAAAGATTACACGAGGCCCCACATGCACGAAGGATATGAGTTAGACCTACGGATGTCTAGACATCCTGTGCTTGAGAGCAAGCTTCATTTTTTTGTGCCGAATGATGTGCATATGGATGAAGAAGAAAGGCTTTTCATAATAACAGGACCCAACATGGCAGGAAAGTCAACGCTGATGCGACAGGTATGTCTAATAGTTTTGATGGCTCACATAGGTTCTTTTGTACCTTGCAAAAAAGCAAAAATTCCTATAGTGGACAGGATTTTTTCCAGAGTCGGTGCGCGGGATGATATATCCTCTGGTCAGTCAACATTTATGGTTGAAATGTCAGAGACTGCCTATATAATAAACAATGCAACGCAGAGAAGCTTGATAATATTGGATGAAATAGGGAGAGGGACATCTACCTATGATGGAATATCAATTGCTTGGAGCATTGCAGAATACATAGCAGAAAATATTCGTGCCAAAACTCTTTTTGCCACACACTATCACCAGCTAAATTCGCTTGAAGGAAAAGTTAATGGAGTGGTCAACTATCATGTTGAGGTGAAAGAAGAGGGAAACAAGATAACATTCACATATCTTTTGGTTAAGGGAGGCACTGACAAGAGTTATGGAATTCATGTAGCAAGGCTTGCAGGTTTAAAAGAAGAAGTATTAAAGAAAGCTGAATTCATGATGCGCTTTTTTGAAACCACAGCAGAAAAACAAAAAGAACACGTAACCGCTAATCAGCTTAAGTTGGCTAATTTTTTGGAGGATGCGAATGATAATTGAATTGCCTGCCGAAGTGAGGCAAAGAATTGCTGCTGGAGAGGTAATCGAAAGACCTGTCAATGTTGTCAAAGAGCTGATAGAAAACTCTATTGATGCGAAAGCAGATGTAATAAGCATAGAGCTTGAACAAGGAGGTCTTGGATTAATAAGAGTGAGAGACAACGGAATTGGGATGAGTAAGGAAGACTTGGAAATGTGTTACCTGCCTCATACTACCAGTAAAATTTGTTCTTTGAACGATTTGACTAGGATTTCATCTTTTGGTTTCAGAGGTGAAGCACTCGCTAGCATGGCACGAGTTGCCCGTCTTAACATATGTAGCAGAACTGAGTCTTCAGAAGTTGGTAACTATGTAACCATTGAAAAAGCGGTGCCAAAAGCAAAGGGGTCTATTGCGATGCCAAAAGGGACGGAAGTGGAGTTAAGAGATCTGTTTTATAACATGCCCGTAAGGAAGAAGGCCATTGAAAAAAACCTCGAGAACGAAATGACTGCAGTTTATCGGCTCGTTGATACGTATGCGGTTTCTTTTCCCGAAATTAAGTTTGTTCTCATTTCTAAGAACAAAGTTATAAGGGAATATCTTAAAGCTAGTTCTCGAATTGAGAGAATAAGAGATGTTTTTGGGCTTTCAATCTCGGAAAATCTGGTCAATGTAGAAATAAAGGAAGAAAAATACTCACTCGATGCATATCTATCCAGGCCAGGATTTTCTATGAGGTCGTCTTACTGCCAACAGATATATGTCAACACCAGGCCTGTAAGGTCCAGCGAAATAGACAAAAAGATAAAAAGTCTTTATAAGGAGGTACAGTTCTTGGATACGCAGCCAGCTTACCTGCTAATAATTAACGTACCTCCTGAAGACATAGATGTAAATGTTCATCCAAATAAGATGACAGTGAAGTTTCGCGACATAGAAGGTATCCTTTCTTTGGTTGAAAGAGCATACGAAAGAATGAAGGAAGCAAGTTCTGAGGACATCTCATTAAGAGTGATGCCAAAGCTTTCTAGAGCTAGAGGAACATCTTATGTTGAAAAGCAGATGCCGTTAGACTTGACGGTTTTGAAGGATTCTGTAGAACCAGAAGTAAAAACAAAAAAATCACTTCTTTCACAGCAAGGATGGAGGTATTTGGGTCAAGTAAATAAAACATATCTCGTGTACGAGCTGCCTCAAGGCATAATGCTCATAGATCAGCATGCCGCAGAGGAAAGAGTAAACTACGAACAGCTATTGGCAAAAGGAAAAGAAAAAAGGATAGTAGAGTTGGTAAGGCCTATAGTGATTAAGGTTACACAAAACGAAAAAGCATTCATAGAGTCCAAGCATGAGGCTCTTAGAGAAGTAGGATTTGAGATAGATTTGATGGGAGGAGATACTTGCATTCTGCGGACTCTCCCATATGGAATTGAGTACTACGATGGTCTATTAACTGATTTGGTAACTGGCCTCAAGGATGTCAAAGAAGATTTGTTTGAAGCTACAGTTAAGGAAAAAATAGCTATGAAGGCATGTAAGATTTCGATCAAGGCAAACCAGCAAGTGACAGACACTTATGCAAAAGAGCTGTGGCTAAAATTACAAGAGTGTCGTAATCCCAACACATGTCCACATGGCAGACCTGTGAGTATTCTGCTTACATGGGGAGAAATAGAAAAACTATTCAAAAGAAAATTGTGAGAAAATATTAGTTTTTTAATTGATGTTCGGAACAGGAGAGGGGGAGGGGAGGGCAGATTTTATAGAAGGGGAAAAAAGAGTTGCTTTTCCCCTTTTATCTGCCCTCTATTTTGATGAGGAATTAGCGCAAGTATATGGGGTGTTTATCATTGAGAGCTTCTCTTTTGGTGGTCGCCCTGCCAGCTCTCTTTTTTGCCCATGGGGGAGTTTATTTTTCGGCCAAGAGGTAATAAACCCGCTTACCTACTTGGACTTTTTTTAACAGGCCTATATTGTATAGTTTGTTCAAGCGTGAGCTTGCGGCGTTTTCGCCTTTATAGCTCATCGCTTGCCTTATATCAGCAGCACAAACCTTTCCCTTCTCTCTTATGTAATCCAAGATTTTTCTATCTTGGTCAGGGAGAAGTTCCTCATCTGCTTCAAGAGCTTTTTCAGTCTTTTGTTGCTTGAGATTTGTTTCAATAATCTCAAGCTTTTGCAGAATGTTTTTCAGGATTCTATTTGTGTTTTCCCTTTCCTCGAGAAGCTTGTACATCAGTGTTCCGAGGATTAAGGGGTCTTTGAAGAGCTCCATCTCTTCTTGTGATGGTTTTAGCTCTTCTTTAAATCTAGCTGAAAAAGCTCTCAGGTCATTGCGGAAGTTTTTTATATTTTCTTCTTCCATTTTTATCACTCAAATATTTTTATGTTATCTCTTCCTGTTCCGACATCAATCGATCACAACAGTGTTGTGATCTCACACATTTGTGTCATGCTAGCATCATGATAGTATCATGATGCTATTTATAAATTTTTCCCTTTTTTGTCATAGAAGGTTCATTTCTATGTTGGACTGTTTCTCTAATCTTATTTCAGTAATACGCTTTTACAGGTAAACTTTAATGAAATGCCTCTCAAAATACCTACATGACATCTCCATACGGAGTAAATATTCCAGGCAAGATACTTTTTCTTGGCGGTTATTCAGTAACAATGCCAGGAAATATAGGTTTGAGCTTTGCGGTTTATGATTTTCTTGGGAATGGGATGTTTGTTGAAGCCAAAAGAGCTGAGAGAGCCAGAATAATCAGTAATACATATTCTCTGGATATTTTTCCGAGTTTTTCTGGGTTTCTTGCTCGCAAGGTCTTAGTCGAATACGCATACATTGTGTCTAAAGCTTATCTTGATGCGGAGAATATCTCTACGCATGAGGTTTCATGTGAGATATTCCACAATGAAATGTTTGGGAAAGGCAGAAATAAAACTGGTTTAGGGAGCTCGGCTGCCGTTACAGTAGGTATTGTTTCTTCTTTTCTTCGTGCAAATGATATATACGATGCATTGTTAGTAAATAAGCTTTCGCAGATTGCATATATGCTCTATTCAGGGAAGCTCAGTAGCGGATACGATATCGCGACGTGTGCAGAAGGAAAAACTATATTGTATATGCGCAGCGCGCTTGAGGTGTTAAGTCAATTGTGGAAAAATAAAGATATCTATAGTTCGTATATGAGTTTCGCTAGGAAGATACATGATCTTGTATGTAGAGAATGGAACGGTATGAAAATAGAACGCATCAAGCTATCGAGTGAGATAGGGATTGTTTTTTACAATATAAAAAACGAGATGACCGACACACGGCTTTCGCTTTCAAGAGTTAATTCTGCTGTGAGCATGAGTGAAGCTAACAAAAATCATTATTCCATGCTCCTAAAGCGCCAGGATGCATATGAGCGCTTAGCAGTCCAAAGCATGATTGCTAAGGACTATGCTGCTTTGGCAAATTCGGTTAGGTCTGCGAGAGAAGTCCAAAGAGAACTTCAGGATTGGGTTTCAAAAGAGACAGGCGAAAAATTTGTGATAGAGGACCCGAAATTTACTTCATTTATTAACTTAGTTGAGGAAAGAGTAGAAGGCGTTATCTGCGGACGACTTCCCGGTGCAGGTGGTGGCGACGGGATAGTCTTTTTAGTTGATATTAAGAAAAAAGATCTTGATTCTGTTGATCAAGAGATTCAGCTTTTGGCTAGACAAAGGAAAATCTCTTTATCTAGGATACTGCTAAAAGTGGTTTAGCTTTCTAAAAAAGGTGCTGTTCGCTTTTTCGTAACCCTTTTCCTGGACCCACTACTTTTATTCCTAATATTCCCTTGATATTTTTCAGGTGCTTGGTTATTTCTTCTACCTGGTTTTCTAGACTAAGGACTTTTACCTGAGGACCTGCGTCTATGGTAAAGTATGCGTCTATTCCAGTCTCTCTCATAGTTAGGATCTTTTTCATTATCTCTACAGTTACAGGGTTCCAGTATATTAGCGGTGGCTTGGTTGTTAGCATTACGCTGTGCATCTTTAGACAGCTACTCTCTGCAATTTCGCCTACTTTTGATATGCTCTTTGAGATTATAGCGTTTTTCATTGGTTCTATTTCTGCTTGTGTCGTGTTTATCCAGCTTTCGTAGTAAGGTGAGGTCTTAACACTTTGTGCCATTCCTTCTCTGGAGCTGATTTTCTTATGTTCTTCTGAAGTTAGACAAAAAATGACCTTGAATTCTTTCCAGTAGTTCTCGTTTGCAATTTGTTCAGCATATGAATCGCTTCCGTCATCTAGTTCTCCACGTTTCCATTCAACAAAACCTCCGTATACTGACCTGCAGGCAGATCCTGAGCCCAATCTTGCTAGTTTTGAGAGCTCTATTCTATCGTAGTTCAGGCTGAGTGCTTGGTCAAGCGCCCCTGCAAGAGCCGCGTAGCCTGCAGCAGAAGAGGCAAGTCCTGCAGCCACAGGAAAATTGACAGAACTTTCTACTCTCACTTTAAATTCTCTGACACCACCGAGCCTTTTGAACATAGTAACAAATTTAGACAGTCTATGATATTCTTGTGAATCTTTTTCCACCACGTTTCCGTTTATGATGAAAGCGTCTTCTTGGTAATTCTTTGAAAATTCAACAGTGGTCTTTGCTTCTAAATCGTCTACAGTAATGCTTATACTCGAGTTATATGGCAGTACCATTTCTTCATTTCTTTTTCCCCAGTACTTTACCAAAGCTATGTTGCTATTTGCGATGCAAGTCGCTTTTAGTGTCATGTGTTTGTTATGTTTTTCTATTATAAAAAGCTAATAGTAGTTTTTTCTCATTCCTGAGATGGCGAGGTACGCCATAGCTAATGATCCGCAGGCAGCTACAATGTTTATTAATAGCCCATGAAACATGGTTTCGTCTAAGGCAGTCACTGCTGCTCGTGCTGCAATGGTGTGTGGTAGGTAGAGCGTCAATCCTGATGGAAAAACCATTACTGATACGACCATAATGGCTATTATTGCAGAAGTGGCGTTTGCCTCACGTATAGTTCTTGAAGTAGCAGATATTATTATTCCCAAAGAAGTTCCCATTATGCCTACTAGGAAGGAAACGGCTATCAGCAATGGATAGTTCATTATTTTGATGTCGTTTGATGCAATCATGATTAATAGTATGGTCGTGGTGGTAGAGACGAGTATGAGTGGAATGGTTTTTACGAGTAGTATCTGAAGAGTGTTGATTGGCGATACTAGGTACAATTCAATGGTTTTCTTCTTCTTTTCCAATAATATGTTTTGAGATGCGAGTGTCATCGATACTATTGCAGGGAAGAATATTATCAGAGGTATTATCAAGCTGTAAGCCATTTGAGCAAAATCGTTGGCTTTTTTTCCTAGGTACTCTACATTTAATTCAAAATCGTTTTCTTCTAGGAGTTCTTCCAGGCTTTTTATTCTAGAGGCAACTTTTATTCTGGCAATTGCTATACCTGACAATATGTTTGAGCTGTCGGATTTTATTGTTTTGTTTTCCACATCGATACGGGCTACTGGTTGCGAAGATCCTCTGAAGGCGTTTCTTTGGGATTGGCTTTTATTTTCAACCACAACAACGTTTATTCCTGAGTCGTTGAGAGCTCTGATCAGCTTAGTATCGTTTGCATTCACTTCTACGGTTATGGGTACTTTTGTCTGATCGATGCTAGCGTAAGTTTTATATAGAAAGACCATTACAAAAACCAAGAATATCTGCGTTATTACTGAGATCCAGAAGGCTCTGTTGCTACCAAGCTCTACCAGTTCTTTTTCAAGCATTAGAATGCACCCGTCTTTACAAAGAGATAGAGGTTATAAAAACTGTGGATTGTTGAAGCCCCTCCAAGAGCAACTAAATGGCCGTTTTTTTCTAATGAGTAACCGTAAAATCCAGTTGCTACAGTGTGAAGGATTAATGCGCCTATTCTTCCTTGAATTATTCTCAGAAGCCAGATGTTTGTTGTAATACCACTAAGGTTTATGATATAAAGGAACATTGCCATTTCCAGCAGACCGAAAATAAAACCTACGATTATTCCTTGTTGGGTACCTCTTTTTGGTTCGACATTGTTGAGTGCTCTTACAGAGTAAGATTTGAGCAATTCTTCTGCAAAAGAGAAGCCAACTATCATCAAGGCAATTATCGGGCTTACGTTATAGATTTCAAACCGTGTTACAAGGAAAAATATGGTCAGCAATATCACTATCTGTACAGGAAGAGTTAATATGTAGGAGAAAAAAGTTGCGGTAAAATACTTTAATGGTTTGTTTTCAATCATCTTGACAGTTCCGAAAAAGAGCTCGTTTAGGCCTGGTTTCTGGGAAAATGCAAACTGTTCTGTGGAAAAGGCAGCACTTCCCATTAAAATGAAAATGAGTGTGCTAGCAATTATTAGAAAAAAGGGAACATACGGAAATTTTGGGTTTTCTTCGCTCAGAGTGGATGATATATAAGTTGTAGGTGTTAGTTGGGATATGATTTCAAGCGGTTTTACAAGCTTAAAGAGCATTGCGCCAAATAGTAGAACGAATATTATTGTGCTCAGTATAGACGCAGAGAGGCTTGCTTCCTGGACTGATGAAGAAACGGTTGATACCATTGCATTCATTGCAGTTATCATTAGAGCTACTGCTAAGAAAACAATGTATACACCAAAAAAGTTCTTGAATTGATAACCTGAGAAATAAACTACAGTTAACCAGATGAATGACATTATTGCTGTAAATGCCATCGTTGCAAGGACTTTACCTAGGAAAATGTCTGTCTTGCTAATGTTCAGTGCAAAGAGCACTTCAAGTATTTTGTTCTCTCTATCATATGCGATGCTCTGGATGATTGGCACCGAGAATAGGAATAGTGGTGAAAACAACATAATAGGTGCTATAATACCTTTGATTAGGTCGTTTAGGCCTAAATCGTCTCTTAGTTCAAAGGAAGGAGTTTCTTTTCTGTAAACCTTGTCTAGAGCTGTTCTTATCAACTGTTCTATGAACGTGTTTATTTCAGAATCTCCTAGGATTAGTTTTGAACTATTGTGCTCTACTATCAATAGTGCGTGTATCTGTTTTTTTTTGATTAACTCCAATCCAGATTCTATGTCTCTTACGTGTTTGGTATAGATGCTTGTACTATCTTCAATTATTTCGATTGCCAGATGCGGCGTTGTGTTGTATATACCAACTGTCGCAAGCTTGTTTACAAGAGGAAGCGAGGTGCTTAATTCCCCTTCTTTAAAAGAGTTTGCTAAGGAGACCATTGCAAAAGAAAGAAATAGGGTGATGGCGAGTGTTATGAAAACCGAAGCTATGTATCTTGGTTCTAGTATGCTCTTTAATTCATTTTCAAAAAACTTCCATAGTGCACTAGCTCTTTTTCTCATTTTCACTCCTCTTTACCAGGTTTACAAATACGTCTTCAAGGGTGGGTTCTATCGAGTATATCTTTTCTATTTTTAGAAAGTTTCTATCGCAATAGGAACTGATTCTTTCCAATATCTCTTCGTAAGTACTTCCTGAAAAAACGTGCGCTCTTCCGTGTTTTTTGAGCGTCTCTTTTGATAATGGTTCTTTAAAGCTTTTGTCTTGTTTAAGATAGCGTGTCTTGCTGAATATTACGCCAATTTCTCTGTTCCTTTTTAGAGAGTGTTTTAGTCTTTCTGGTGTGTCACAAGCAATGAGCCTACCGTTGTTTATTATGCCTACTGTGTCACAGAGGAAGTCTGCTTCTTCCATGTAGTGCGTGCACAAGACTATCGTTTTGCCATTCTTCTTTAATTCGAATATTTTTTCTCTCAATTCTCTGGCGCTTGCAGGATCAAGTCCCATTGTTGGTTCATCTAGGAGCAGGATCTCTGGTTCATGTACAAGCGCCCTTACTATTGAGATTCTTTGCCTTAGCCCTTTGGACAGATCCCCCATTAATCTGTCTTTATGTTCAACTACGTTAAAGTAATCAAAGAGTTCGAATATTTTGCTGTCCGGTGCACCGTACATTCTTGCGAAGAGTCTTACGTATTCTGTTGCAGTCATGTAATCGTATACTCTGGGTTCTTCTGGAAGATAGCCAATGATGCTTCTTATTTCCTTTGCATTTTTTCTTATATCCATACCTTTTATCACACAGCTTCCAGAGGTAGGTTCTAGTATTGTGCAAAGGATTTTGACGATAGTGCTCTTTCCGGCGCCGTTGGGGCCTACGAGGCCAAATACTTCTCCAGTTTCTATTGTGAATGATATGTCTTTTACTGCTGTGAAGTTTCCAAACTTTTTGGACAGAGAAGATACTTCTATCAAGCATGTCACCTTTCCAGATTATTATCCCAGGATAAGTATAAAAAAACAAGTAGGTTACTAAACTTTTTTTAAAAGGAAGAGTGAAAGAGAGTAATGTGATAAAATGAAAAACCAGGTATTAATATTACTTATCCTACTATTTTCACATGTTTTTTTTTCATCACCTGCTTTTTTTCAGCGCGAGAAAATAGTTTTCAATACTACGACTCTGAGCAGGTATATTACTGTAAATACAACTAATCTATCTATTCACAATAGG